>Ga0310344_10000675_pt1 | contig 26546 bp, 26 predicted proteins | sample HC15DNA20200_MG_FD_203801 | JGI IMG/M metagenome (GOLD analysis project Ga0310344, IMG submission 203801) | Marine microbial communities from station ALOHA, North Pacific Subtropical Gyre - HC15-DNA-20-200_MG | ecosystem: Environmental > Aquatic > Marine > Oceanic | place: Pacific Ocean: North...
TCAGAGTGCACTGGAGTGGAGTTGGGTCTTGCAGATGAGAGCGACATTTCTCTCCGCGTAATTGCGGATCATGCTCGTGCAGTCTCATTCTTGGTTGGCGATGGCGTTTTACCGAGTAATGAGGGTAGGGGCTATGTGTTAAGAAGAATTTTACGGCGCGCAGCACGTCACGGTGTGTTGTTGGGGAAAGAAGAGCCTTTTCTTTACGAAGTGACCTCTGCAGTTGTTGAGGAGATGGGTTCCGCGTATCCAGAGCTTCGAGAGAGACGGGACTATATAAGCGCACGTGTCCAGCGAGAGGAAGAACGGTTTCTTGAGACACTTGCCAAAGGACTTTCTCTTTTGGAACAGGAGATTGCCCGTGCAAAGTCCCGGGGAGCTCTAAAGCTATCTGGTGAAACAGTATTTAAATTATATGACACCTATGGTTTCCCGAGTGATTTGACGGAAGATATTCTGAGCGCTCATGATCTCATAATTGACAAGCCTGGCTTTGCGCGAGAGATGGAAAGCCAGCGTTCCCGCTCGCGAGCGTCATGGAGAGGAAGCGGGGATTCCGAGATCGGTGAAATTTACAGCCGAATTGCATCTGATCTGAATTGCAGCTTTTCAGGATATGAGAATCTTCAGGATTCTGCTGAAACACTAGTTCTAATTAGTCGCGGAAATCTAGTTGACGTCGCTCCGGTCGGTGAGGAGATAGAGCTGGTTGTTCGTTCAACGCCTTTCTACGCGGAAAGTGGAGGCCAGGTAGGTGATCGAGGAATTGGGGAATCTTTGTCCTCAAGTTTCGAAGTTTTAGATACCTATAAGCCGGCAGAAGGACTGATAGCTCATCGATGTCGAGTGGTTAGAGGAGAACTCGGAACAGGGGTTGAAGTGACCCTGTCTGTTGATCGTGAGTCTCGGAAGGCGACCACTAGAAATCATTCGGGCACCCATCTTTTGCATTCAGCCTTGAGGGAAAATCTTGGTTCCCAAGTTATGCAGAAGGGGTCTTTGGTTTCCCCTGAGCGTCTTCGGTTTGACTTTACAAGCGATGGGCCCCTTACAACTGAACAGATAGAAACGATTGAGGATCGGGTCAACTTTTGGATCGAAGAGAATCATGAAACGATTATTGAAAATATGTCGCATCGAGAGGCTGTCGATGCAGGTGCTATCGCACTATTTGAGGAAAAGTATGGAGACGAGGTGCGCGTAGTTAGCTTTGGGGAGGCTTCAACGGAGCTCTGTGGAGGTACGCACGTGGAAGCGACAGGCAATATTGGCTTATTCAAGATTATTTCAGAAGCTGGCATTGCTTCTGGCATACGTCGAATAGAAGCACTGACGGGAGCAGGTGCATTCAATTATATGCGTTCACAGGAGCATCAGCTCCGTGAACTTGAGTCTCTTCTTAAGGTTGGGCAGAAGGATATTTCGCGCCGTGTTACTAGAATTCTGGACGAGCACCGAGAGATGGAACGCAATATTTCTGAGCTTCATCGTGAACTTAACAAATTAAGTAGCGACGATCTGATGTCTAAGGTGGAGACAGTCAATGCTATTGCACTACTTATGGCGACTGTTGAAGTGAGCGGAAAAAATGACTTGAGAGAAATGGTAGATAATTTTCGAAATAGACTGAAAAGAGGAGTTGTGTTGCTTGTCTCTCAAAATGAGGAGGGCGTTAATCTTGCGTTGGGGGTGACCGCAGAATTAACCGAGCATTTGAGTGCTGGCGTGTTAATTCGAGAAGTAGCACAGGTTCTTGGAGGGAAAGGTGGTGGTCGAGCGGACTTCGCTCAAGCAGGTGCTCCCAATGCATTAAAACTCCCTGACGCTTTTAGTAAACTTCGCAAGTTAATCTCGAACTCATGAACCGCGAATTAAGTTTAAATACTAAAGGTTTAGTAAACAGTGAATTTTTTTATCAGAGGGAGACCACCCGCGAAGTCTCAGTTGGTGATTGCGTCGTAGGGGGACTCAATCCGATAAGAATTCAATCGATGACGACGACGGACACGCAAGATATTCAAGGAACAACAAACCAGGTTGAGCGACTAGTCGAAGCGGGTTGCGAGATAGTTCGTGTGACGGCTCCTTCCCTACGGGATGCCGAGGCGTTGTTTGAAATACGCCGTGAATTGAAGAAACGTCGGATAAACGTCCCTCTGGTAGCAGATATTCACTTTACGCCTAATGCGGCATTAAAGGCCGCCGAGGCTGTGGAGAAAGTTCGCATAAATCCAGGTAATTATGCAGATAAAAAAAGATTTGAAGTGCGCGAATATACTGAAACTGCTTACCTCGAGGAACTCGAACGAGCAGCAGAGCGTTTTCGCCCGCTAGTTATTCGGTTAAAGGCTCTGGGGCGAGCTCTTCGTATCGGGACTAACCATGGTTCTCTTTCTGATCGCATTCTCAATCGGTTTGGAGATACCCCTCTTGGAATGGTGAAGAGTGCATTAGAATTTTTAGATGTCTGTGAGTCGGAAAATTTTTACTCTGTAATATTCAGTATGAAGGCCAGTAATCCACAAGTCGCAGTGCACGCCTATCGGTTATTAGCCAAGCATCTCCGCGAAAGAGAGCCAGAGAAACCACGCTATCCTTTTCACGTAGGAGTGACGGAGGCTGGTGGTGGTACGGAGGGTAGAGTTAAAAGCTCGATCGGAATTGGGGCACTCCTTGAGGATAGCTTGGGAGAGACAATCCGTGTCTCACTTACAGAAGACCCAGTCAGAGAGATACCAGTTGCACAGACTTTGGCTAGACGCTTCGAGGGCCGGCCGGCCGGTGGATTTAAACATTCATTAACGTCTGCTTCTTATGTTGATGATAGGCATCGTTATAAACGCAGACCTACACTCGTACATACGAAACCTTTAAAGATAGGAGGTAGTGAGGACGTCAGAGTAGAATTGTGCGTGGGGCATATCAGTAATCTTCCGTCCACATTTATCGAAGATATTAAAAATGCTGAAACGGCTACGGAGCTTCACGTTGAAAGTTTATTGGTTGATGTAGATCAAGAGGGCGTTCCCGCCCTTTGTGACCTCCGGGAAAATTTGGCTCGCGAGTTTTCGGGTATTGCTCTTGCCGCGCGAGTGGAATCAGGTCTCGTCAAAACAGTTCTTGAGGTTTCCGATCGGGTAGTCCTTCAAGTTTTCTCTGCAGATGATTTTAATCTAATTGACGAAATAAAAGAATTTTTACTTGATGGCAAGTGCTTGGAAATTGAACTCATACACCAAGAAGAAGAATTGTTCGACTTAAGCTTTCTGAAGAGTTTGAATGAGAAGGATCGTGCCCAAATTATAATCTCGATTTCTTCGGACTTTCCAGTACAGGCAACTCGTATGTTGTCGAGCCGTCTTAAGTCTCTTGGGCTCTTTTTGCCAATCGTTTTAAGACAGGATTCTGAGACTCCCGAGCCTTTTGAATCTCGACTGATTTCCACTTCAAGCAATTTGGGCTCGCTTCTCTGCGATGGTATTGGTGATTGTATTTCAGTCGGAGGATTCTCAACTCCCGAAGAGAAGATAGGGGTAGCCTATAGAGTCCTTCAGGGTGCGAGGAGAAGAACGTCTTGGACGGAGTTTATTTCCTGCCCTTCTTGCGGAAGAACACTTTTTGATCTGGAGGAAGTAACTGAGCGAGTTAGAGAGAAGACTTCTCATCTTTCAGGCCTCAAGATCGCGATTATGGGTTGTGTTGTGAACGGACCAGGAGAGATGGCCGACGCGGACTTTGGATACGTAGGCTCGGGTTTTGGAAAGGTAAATCTTTACGTTGGTCAGGATTGTGTCATTCGCAATATTCCGGAGTTAGAGGCACCTGACCGTCTGGTTGATTTAATTAAAGAAAGAGGTTGCTGGATTGATGCCGCACAAGACGGGTAACCGATGGATCTAGTTACCTTCGATCCACAACTTAACGACTTCGTACGCTCTAAGTATTTCTGTGTTCTTAAGCAACTCGTGTTCTTCTCCAACGACGGCCACTGCCAACCACATAAGAAGACCAGCTATTAAGAAGCCTTCTGCTAAACCGAGAAGAGAGCCCGCAGTACGGTCTGCTGGTCCAAGGCCAGCTGCGCGCAACCAGCTTTTAATGATTCGGCCTAACCAACCAATGGAGATCGCTACGATCAGCCCCGTCGTACATCCCAAAGCGACAATCAAGAACGTTTCACCTGGACCATCGGTCCACAGCTGAGCGGCTTCCTTCCCAAGGATCGGGCCAAAAAACTTTGCCGCGGCAATAGCGAAAACTAAGGCGCTTATCGAGAAGATCTGCCGGATAGCGCCGAGCCACCCCCCGCGACCAGCAGCGACAAGAAGAAGAACAAGAGCAGCAATATCAATTCTTTCCACAGGAAGACGTTCCTTTCGTAAAGGTAGTCAACGAGCTAATAAGACAGAATACGGCGTCGCCTTTGCTCCTTCCAAATTAAATCGTGGCTTTCTCGTGGTCGCACTGAATTGCCTATTCGAAGGGTCTTTCAGGGAGGGACAGACAGACCTCAGATCCTCTTCTGTTTATATTTTCATGGTGCCTAATTCGCAGCAGGAATCGCATCCTGGGCCGCCTCTGCAAGCTCCGTTCCTTCGAAATGTTTCAAGATTATTTGGAACGTTTCTTCAGCCTGGGCATCCAGGTTCATTTTTTGATAGCAAGTTCCGAGTTTAAATAGGGCGTCTGCGTCGAAACCGAGGCCAGGGAAGCTGTCCAAGATTCCTCTATATCGCACCGCTGCGCTCTGATATTCTTCGCGATCCATATAAAAGTTACCTATTTGCATTTCGGACAAGGCTAGTCTGCCACGGAGTTCCTTCCATAATCGCTCCGCTTCTTCGGCCTCGGGTGCGTCGGGGAATCTCCGCATCATTTCTTCGAGCTGGGCAATAGCCTGGTGCGTTGCGTCCTGGTCTTTAGTCGACTCGTGAGTTTGGTTGTAAAGACACAGTGCGGACATCCATACCGTGAATGGCACTTTGGGATCGTCGGGGTGTAGATCTAAGAAGTCGCGATAATAAGATAGGGCTTCCTCGTAATGCTTTCTCTCGAAATAGGCTTGCGCTATCGCCAGCTCAGCTTTAATCGCGAAGTCACTGAATGGGTAGTTGTCGATTATTTCCTGAAAAACATCAATAGCATCGAGATAGTCGGTTTCTCTAAAAAACCAGCTTTTACGTCCCATTTCTAGGATTAAGTTCGCTTCCGTAAATAGTTCGTCCGCCGGAAGCATTTCCTCGTCAAAGACTTCTGCGACTGGTGGGCTAAGACAGCCAGTAGACGTGACCACGAAACCAGCGAGTAGGAATGCAGTCATCCCGCGAAGAAAGATGGTTGCCATGCAAGCGGGAAATACCTTGGTTTTTGTGTCGTTCACGTGAATTCCTTTAGACCGTTGACCGTAACGGATTCTCTGAGACGGTGTCAATTTGCTATTGTGTTCGGGATGAAACGAACGGTCTAGTTTGCTACCTACTAGCCGTCCAAACTCCCCGAGGGTATTTATATGACGTTAGAGGAAAATAAGCCGGTATTGAAGGAATCGAGTGGCTCGGTAACGGGTATGGATAATATTCGCTTCGACAGGCGCCTGGCCAATCGAAGGGGCTGGCTGGATAGAGCGTCCCTGGAAGATTTCATTGAGAAACTACCGGATGTCAGTCACAAGGGGGAGTTGATCTCAGAGGAGGATGAACCAGAGACGCCCGACAATGCCGATTCGCCAGCAAGTCCAGCCATGGTTCCTCAAGGCCCTTCCAATGATTTTCGTTGAGTTTGATTCCCCAAGACTTGGATAATTCGGCGTAGGTTGCAAAATGATAAAGGCTAACTGGACCGAAGCAGCCGAGAAGAGATTAGGGCTCTTAGCCGATTTTCTAGACCCATTAGATTTAAATCCTCACTTTATAACTTCGCTGGGAGTATTCGTTTCCCTGGGCGGAGCGATAGCGTTCGCTCAGGGATATCTTTTCGCGGGAGCCCTGTTGGCAATTGGTGGGGGAGTCTGTGACTTATTCGATGGCGTCATCGCGCGTCGTCAAGGCCGTGAGTCAACCTTTGGTGGTCTGTTGGACTCTGTAGGGGACCGGATTGTAGACGTTTCGCTTCTTCTTGGGCTGTGCTTTCACTATGGAGCAACCGACCGTCACTTCTGGGTCTTCGTGTCGTACGTCGCGCTAGTAGGGTCTGTATTAGTTTCTTACGTTAAGGCGAGAGGTGAGGTCGATGTTGCGGGCCTGGGGGTGGGCTTCCTTGAGCGAGGGGAGAGGATTGGGCTTTTAGTGCTTGGAGGACTTTTTAGCATAATGCCCTTAGCGTTAGTTTTGCTGGCTCTGGGGTCCTGGTTTACCGTTTTTCAACGGATGACCCTAGCTTATGAGAAAATGGAGCAGCTTGATTCCGTCCAGCTTCAGGAGCAAGCCGATCAATTGGTAAAGATTGAGGAAGACACGAATGACTGATGAAAAGAACAAAGGAAAAGGCTTTACGATTGTCGACAAGAGGGGGAGGGCTGAAGAGGAGCCCGAAGAGCCAAGTCCGGCTATCGATAGTCAAGAGTTGCCCAAGGCAGACTTCAATACGTTTTTGCTGTCATTAGGTACATCGGCATTGTATCACTTGGGATTTGTCAAAGACCCCGAGACTGGTGAGGCAGCGGAGGTGAACAGGCCGATTGCCAAGCAAACGATCGATACGCTTGAGCTTCTTCAAGAAAAGACTAAAGGAAATCTTGATGAGCAAGAAACGCAACTGTTGCAGAACCTTCTTACTGAACTTCGAATGAGATTCATTGACGCCGGGAAGTGACCCTGGGAGTTCAGTGCTGCCTAGATCCTTTCAACTTGCTCATGCAAAACTTAACCTTGGGCTCCGTGTCCTCGGTAGACGTGCCGATGGTTATCACCTCATAAGTAGCTTGTTCGTTCCGATTGAGCTGGCCGACCGGATTTCTATCGATTTAGGGGGAGGAGATCTAATCAGCTTGGAGATCAACGGTGTATCTGACATGCCTAACGGTCGGGAGAATTTGGCAGTGCGTGCTGCAGAAGCTTATATGGACCTCCTTGGTACGCGCCGGGGTCTCATGATCGGTCTCCATAAACTAATTCCTATCGCTGCTGGCTTAGGAGGAGGGTCCAGCGACGCGGCAGCTGTGCTCCATTCTCTCCAGGAACTTGTGCCTGGGGTTTCCAAGACATCTCTTCTCGACATCGCTCAGGATTTGGGCAGCGACATCTCCTTTTTTTTAAGATCTCCGCTCACAGCCGCGTGGGTGTCGGGGGTTGGTGAGGTTGTTGAGCCTGTAAGACGAGATCTGCCTAATCTGTTTGTAGTGATTGTTAATCCAGGCCTACCTTTGTTGACTGAGAGAGTTTTTAAAACCCAAGCGGCGCTTTCTAGGAGAGACTCCGCGTTGACGCCCGAAATCAAGAACTCTAGGCTGTCAGCCGTCGAGGCTTTGCAGGACTTTAGCTCTGGCGACTTATCCGAGGCTCTTTTGAGCCGCCTGGTTGAGGTTTTGGGCAATGACTTAGAGCCTGCTGCACTTGAGTTGTGTCCTCAAATCTCTCGACTGAGGCAGAAGATGGTCAAAGCCGGCGCCGAAATCATTGGACTGTCAGGAAGTGGCCCTAGCCTTTACGCGCTATTTTCAAAGGCAGAGGAGTCACACCAGTTCGCGAAGCGACTCGAACCGCTTCTGGACCGAGGAGAGCGTTATTGGTGCACCCGTTTTCTGTCGACTTCGTAGGGGTGGTCGATTTCTGTACGCGTGCCAAGGAGATAGAACCGGTTTTAGGAACTTGCTGGGGCGTCGCCAAATGGTAAGGCAGCGGCCTTTGGAGCCGCCATTTGTAGGTTCGAGTCCTACCGCCCCAGCCAAATTTGTGCCATCTGTATCTGGGTGGAGCTAACAGTCCTGTCCATAATTGGACGGATTTTGAGAGAAGTGCGATGCAGCAGATGAAACTGTTTTCAGGGAATTCAAATTTTTCTTTGGCGGAAAGTGTCTCTGCCTACCTGGGTATCGAGATGGGAAAGGCAGAAGTCGGGACTTTTAGTGATGGTGAGTGTTGTGTGGAGATTCAGGAAAATGTTCGGGGTATGGATTGTTTCGTTTTGCAGTCGACCTCTGCTCCTGCAAACACGCACCTGATGGAGCTTCTGATTATGGTGGACGCTCTGCGCAGATCTTCAGCTCGCAGAATAACTGCGGTTATTCCTTACTACGGCTACGCTCGTCAAGACCGCAAAGTTCAGCCGCGTGCTCCGATAACGGCGAAGCTAGTGGCTGACCTGATCTCTGCTTCCGGTACCGATCGACTGCTCTGTGTAGACCTACATGCGGGGCAGATTCAGGGATTCTTTAATATTCCGGTCGACAATCTTTATGCTATGCCGGTGCTCCTTCAGGCAATTACGGACAGAGTAGGTAATGATGTCACCGTTATTTCGCCTGACGCGGGGGGCGTGGAACGTGCTAGGGCCTTCGCCAAACGTCTCGGGGCACCAATGGCGATTATCGATAAACGGCGCGAGCAGGCGAACGTGGCCCAGGTTATGAATATAATTGGCGATGTGAGGGACCGAGAGTGTGTGATGGTTGATGACATGACGGATACGGCGGGTACTCTCGTAGAAGGTGCTAAGGCCTTGTCCGAGGCGGGGGCGAGAGCTATTCACGGAGTTATTACGCACCCCGTTCTATCTGGGCCGGCTGTACGCAGGATTAAGGATAGCCTCTTCGAGCAACTGATAGTAACTGATACGATTCCTTTGGTTGAAGAGGCCATGGGCTGTGACAAAATTGGAGTGGTATCTATTGCTTCGCTTTTAGGCGAGTCATTGCGCCGGATCAATAACGAAGAGAGTGTAAGCTCTTTGTTCGTTTAACAGACTAACTAAAATTTAAGAACCGATAGGAAGGTTTTCGTGGGCGAAAATAGTTTACAAGCAAAGATGAGAGGGACGACGGGAAAAGGGGTGGCTCGCAAGATTCGCGCCGAGGGTCTGATTCCCGCGGTGTTGTACGGATCGCAGACAGGGAACCGGGCTATTACCGTTGATCCTAGATCCCTAGAGCGCGTTTTGCATGGCAGCGGATCGGGTATGAATACCCTTATTGACCTTGATTTGGAAGGCTCTGATTCAGTTGTACTGATTAAGGAGCTCCAAAGAGACCCAGTTCGCGGTAGTTATTTGCACGCTGATTTTTATGAAGTAGATATGAGCAAGCCGGTGGAAGTGATGGTGCCTCTCCATTTTCTGGGACGGGCGAAGGGCGCTGATTTTGGGGGAATTGTTGATCACCCCGTGCGCGAAATTGACATTCTATGCCTCCCGCGGGAAATTCCAGGATCTCTAGAGATTGATATTAGCGAACTGGAGATTGGAGATTCTCTCCATGTCAGGGATGTTTCTGTACCCGCTGGAGTAACGGTCTTAAGCGATCTTGACTTGTCCGTTGCCAACGTTGAAGCGCCAACAGTTGAAGCGACTCCCGTTGAGACGGAGGATGAGGATGCGGAGGGGACCTCCGAGGGTGATGACGTTTCCTCGGAAGAGGGCGAAAAATCTCAGGGGGGAGAGGGCGACTAGGTCGTTTTCGTCTAGAGAGAATCATATGTTTCATATGCCAAGCACCGGCAGCTTTATAGCTCACAGGATCAAGAGACCGTTCATACGCTTTATGGAAATTGAGGCGTCTAGCGCGCTAGTTCTTTTGGGAATGACGCTCACCGCCCTGATTTGGGCTAATTCACCGATTGGTCATACCTACGGTCTAATTTGGAATACCCCAATCGCATTTTCTGTTGGAGAAGAGTTTCGTTTATCCCTGACGTTGGGTCAGTGGGTGAACGATGGTCTCATGGCAATTTTCTTTTTTGTCGTTGGCATGGAAATCAAGCGGGAACTTGTCCTTGGTCAACTCTCGTCGCGGCAAAAAGCGATGCTACCGGTTGCGGGAGCGTTAGGTGGGATGGTAGTCCCGGCCGGCATCTATTTGGTTTTTCATTTAGGGCAACCAACCGAAAGCGGTTGGGGCGTACCCATGGCAACCGATATCGCATTTGCAGTCGCGGCACTGTCGCTTTTGGGCAGCCGAGTTCCTCCTGGACTGCGAGTCTTTCTTTTAGCGCTTGCTATCGCAGATGATCTGGGTGCAGTGGCAGTGATCGCATTGTTCTACACAGCTGAACTACATCTGGATTCCTTAGGTTGGGCTGCAGTCGGCTGCATAGTTTGTTTTGGACTGAACAAGGCTGGCTTTCGGTCCTTCGCCTTATACGCTTTAGTGGGTGCATTTATTTGGTTCGAAACTCACCATTCCGGAATTCATGCGACGGTTGCTGGCGTTCTTCTAGGTTTTCTTACGCCTACTGCCTCCGATGGGGACGACGATAAAGAGACATTGGCTGACGTTTCACGTAAGGCTGCAGAGGACCTTAGACATTCGTTGAGAAGAAGGGATGATCCGGACCCGGGTGGCCATCATCGCAATGAAGCGATACGCACTTTAGAGGTGGTGGGTAGACTGTCCCTCTCACCTCTTGATTTCCTCATGCATAGATTAGAGCGATGGGTTGCTTTCGGCATTATGCCTGTCTTTGCTTTGGCGAATGCCGGTGTGGTCTTCGAGGCCGGCATGCTGGACAACGCGGAATCAACAAATGTCGCAATTGCCGTTTTTCTTGGTCTTGTAGTCGGCAAGCCGTTGGGGATTTCCGTATTCTCCTATCTAGCCGTACGATTAGGCTTTGCCAGTCTCCCGGCGGGTGTTAACTGGTCTAGTCTTTTTGCAACCGGTATGCTCGCTGGAATAGGATTCACAGTAGCTCTTTTTATTACGGTGCTCGCATTTAACGAGCCCGCGCATATTGCAGGTAGTAAGATTGGAATTCTCGTGGGTTCCTTGGCGGCGACAGTGATCGGACTCTCGATACTGAGACGCGCTTTGCCGGCTAAGGGCCATTAAGTTCACGCCACACTGCCTTGGCGCCGCTACGACAGTTTGGTTGTTTCTCAGGAGGACCGATGAATCAAAGCAACACGGGTAACGAAGATATCAGGGCTCGATCGCTAGAAATTAAAATAGGACTCGCCGAGATGCTTAAGGGTGGTGTCATAATGGACGTGACGACCCCTGATGAGGCAAAAGTGGCTGAAGAATCTGGGGCCTCGGCCGTAATGGCCCTTGAGCGAGTACCGTCCGATATTAGACGCGATGGCGGAGTTGCCCGGATGTGCAGCGTCGAGATAATCGAAGGAATCCAGAAGTCGGTGTCGATTCCGGTTATGGCGAAGGTACGAATAGGGCATTTTTCCGAGGCGCAAATCTTGGACGAGCTCGGAGTGGATTTCATCGATGAGAGTGAAGTCTTGACTCCGGCAGATGAAGCTCACCATGTGGACAAGGCCCCTTTTAGATCTCCATTCGTGTGTGGAGCCCGCAATCTTGGGGAGGCGCTGCGAAGAATTTCCGAAGGAGCGGCAATGATTCGAACCAAAGGTGAGGCAGGAAGTGGGAATATCGTGGAGGCAGTAAGGCACCTGCGCCAGTTAAATGGAGATATCAGGGCTCTAGCTGCTCTTCTGCCCGAGGAAATGCCGAGTGCCGCAAAAGAACTTCAGGCCCCTTTGGCTCTAGTGAAGGAGGTGGCAGATAAACAAGGGCTACCGGTGCCCAACTTTGCCGCTGGAGGGATTGCCACTCCTGCTGACGCCGCGCTCTGCATGGCTCTAGGGGCAGAGGCTGTTTTTGTGGGCTCAGGAATCTTCAAAAGTGCGGATCCCTCTGTACGAGCTAAGGCTGTCGTTCACGCGACGACTCACTGGAGAGATCCGGGAGAGGTACTTAACGCATCTCGCGGACTGGGAGAGGCGATGCCTGGAATAGAACTCAGCACTTTGAAAGATTCTGAGCGGCTGGCCAACCGAGGTTGGTAGAGATTCTCTTTGCCTGAAAGGTTGAAGGTAGGAGTTGTCGCGATTCAAGGAGACTTCGAGGCTCACGCAAAATGTCTCGCGTCGATCAACTGCGAGCCGGTACGGGTCCTGTGGAAGAGTGATCTAGATCCCTTATCGGCGTTAATATTGCCTGGGGGGGAAAGCACTACGATTTCGCGTGGGCTAGCAAGGCAGAGTCTATATCAACCAATCCGAGACTTCGTGGCGACCGGTCGGCCAGTTTTAGGCACCTGTGCCGGCGCGATCCTGCTCGCGTCGCGGGTGGTCGCCAGAGAAAGTGATTCTTCTTTCGAGACGATTGGGGCTTTCAATGGTACAGCTGTCCGAAATGCCTATGGGACTCAAGTAGACTCTTTTTCAAGCTTTCCCGACCTAGGGACAAAAAAGTGTGCGGACCTTCAGGATCTAAAATGTGTCTTTATTAGGGCTCCAAAGCTCATAGATCTGGGTTCTGAGGTAGAAGTATTGCTTAGAGTAAAGGAAGCCCCTGTTTTGGTCAGGCAAGGAAAAATACTTGCAGCGACCTTTCATCCCGAGCTTACCTTGGACACGAGAGTCCATGGTTTGTTACTCTCGCTGGTCAACCGGTGAGGTCATCCGTCGGGCTCGTCGCTCGAAGGCATAAGTTGACCACCTAACAATACCCGGGGGCGAAAGCGCCCTCGCCTTGGTCTCTAATGCGTCCGAGAATCGCCCTCGCGCGCTGGTTAAGCGAAGAGTACAAGAACTTTACTAGTTTGGTTCTCTTTCTTGACGTACCGGAGGCCCAAAAGGCTTGACCTTTTGACCAGGAGGAAACGAGTGCGCGAGTTTGAAACTACATTTATCGTTCAGCCCGAAATTTCTGAGGAGGGCTGCAAGGCAATTTGTGAACGCCTAGATGAGCTCCTGGAACAAAATGGTGGAGTCCGTCTGCTCTACGATGATGATGGCAAACGAAAGTTGGCTTACGAGATCAAGGGCTTCCAAAAAGGTAGATACCTTTGCCTTCATTATTTGGACGAAGGGAAATCCGTTTCTGAAATTGAACGTTCTTTGCGTTTGGATGAATCGATTCTTCGATTTCTTACCGTGCGTCTTGCTGACGACGTAGAGGATATTGAAGAGCGCAAGCAGTCAGCGTTAGTTGAAGAAAAAGAACGAGCCGAACGCGCCGCGGAAAGGGCAGAACGCGAGGCCGAAGAACGGGCCGCTCGAGAGGAACATGAGCGACTTGCTCAGGAGGCCCGGGCCGACCAGGAAAATTTTGAAGAAGAGGCTAGGGCGGTCACTGAGGATGTTGAATCAGTCGATTTTGACAAAACGGCACAGGACGAATCAACGGAATCCGAGGAGAAAGTACAATGAATCGAGAAGAGAGAGAACGCAGGGGGCCGATGTCTCCCAAGGCCAGGCTGAGGGCAAAAGCAAGGAAGAGGGCGAGAAAGCAAGCAAAAGCCAACGGGACGAGGGAGCGGAAAAAGGTTTCTCGTTTGTCACAAGACAAAAATCTTGTTGTAGATTACAAGGACCCCAAGCTTCTTCGTCTTTTCTTAACGGAGACTGGCAAGATAATCCCGAGGAGAATATCGGGGAATACTGCAAAGCAACAACGTGAGATTACTCTGGCGATAAAACGCGCGCGTCAACTTGCGTTGCTGCCGTACGCGCCAGGCCATATTTAGGAGCAAATCTGCTGTAAGGGAGCTTAGGAGGCGATATGAGCCACGTAAAAGTTATTCTTCAAGAAGACGTACAGAACTTAGGTGAAGCGGGCGAGTTGGTTTCCGTGAAGCCCGGGCACGCGCGCAATTATTTGTTACCAAAAGGTAAAGCACTTTCCGCAACCGATTCTCGATTAAAAGAACTAGAACATAATCGCGAAGTAATTGTTGCGAAGAAGGCGAGAGCTCTAAAGGAGCTTCGCGCAGAGAAGTCCAAGGTTGAGGCGATTGAGATCGAGGTGGTTGCTCAGGCAGGGGAGGAAGGCAAGCTGTTTGGCTCGGTGACTTCGGCAAATGTTGTTGATCTGCTTGCTGAGAAGGGAGTGATCGTCGATCGAAGAAAAATTAAACTTGGATCCGTTAAGACGATAGGAGACTATGAGGTTGAGGTTCAACTCCACAAAGAGGTTGTCGCGAAGGTGAAGTTGAGCGTCACCGCGGCAACCTGAGCTAGGCGCGCGCACTTCGATAGTGGCGTAACAGGGGGGGAGCCTAATCGGCCTTGCTGATTTCGCGATGGAGCGAATAACGAAAGGCCTTGCAGGGACAGGGGATGACGATATGGCCAAAGACCATGCGGATCCGGCCGATGCTGGGACAACCAGAAGGCCCACGCGAGAGTCCTCTTCGTTTTCTCGTAACGATGGACGTCGAGGGGCACCGACCTCTTTCGCGGAGCGGTCAGGAGGCGGACGCGTTCCTCCTCATGACATAGATGCTGAGCGGTCTGTTCTTTCGGCTCTCCTCTTAGATAATAGATATCTCCACGATGTCACCTTGGAGGTGTCGGGCGAAGATTTCTACCACCCCAGCAACATGGCCTTGTTTAAGGCAATCTTGTCAATCCACGAAGCCGGTAAGCCAGTCGATCTGATCACACTGTCAGAGTATCTCTCTACCAAGGGAATTCTAGACGCGATTGGAGGACCAGTTTTTCTCGCAGAGATCGCGGATTTTGAAGCAACTGCGGCCAATGTCGTCCATCACGCGCAAATCGTCCGAGACAAGAGCGTTAAGCGACGCTTGATATCGGTTGCCACTGAGATAGTTGAGGAGGGATTTGTCGAAGAAGGTGCTTCCCAAGAACTTTTGGATTCGGCGGAAGGGAAAATTCTTGACTTGAGTCAAGGACAAAGTCGCACAAGTTTCATCAGACTCCGTGATGAAATGGACGACACGTTTGACTACGTCGAAGCAATAATGAATCGAGGTGGTGGTCTTACAGGAGTCCCGACTGGCTACGAAGATTTAGACAAGATGACAGGAGGGCTCCAAGCAGGAGAGCTGGTCGTGATCGCTGCTCGACCGAGTATGGGCAAGACTGCTCTGGCTCTCAATGTTGCCCGCAATGCATCGATTGAAGACGGGAGGAAGGTGGCTGTTTTCTCCCTGGAAATGACGACACGTTCTTTGATCCTACGGTTGCTTTCTTCCGAGGCCCGAGTGGATTTCTCTGCGTTTCGCTCCTCCTATCTTCCCACGCGAGATTTTACGAAGTTGACTCGTGCAGGGGATAATCTTAGTAGGGCAGACTTGTGGATTGATGATAGTGGCGATATTTCTCTTCAGGAAATTAAGTCTAAATGTCGACGACTGAATGCCGAGAGTGGACTGGATCTGGTCATTGTTGACTATCTGCAACTGGCTCGAGGTGATGAGAACCGGCGCGATCGAAAAGATCTCGAGATTGCAGAGATCAGTAAGGGTTTGAAGGCACTTGCAAAGGAACTGGAGATTCCAGTCGTGGCTTTATCGCAATTAAACAGAGGCCCCGAGCAGAGAGATCCAGATAAAAGGAGACCTAGGCTAGGAGACCTTCGTGAATCTGGTGCCATAGAACAGGATGCCGATCTAATTGCCTTTATCTACAGAGATCACGTTTATAACAAAGAAGCGGACGCTGCCTTGGCAGAGTTAATAGTTGAGAAGCAGCGGAATGGTCCTACTGGTACCGTTAAACTGCACTTTGAAGGGCGATACGCCCGGTTCGATAATTGGACGGGTCGTGAAGATGACCCGTCCAACGTTGGCCAGACTTTTGTTGGACCAGATGATTCCCCCGTCTTTTCGAAAGGGGTTTCAACTGAACCTTTTGATGAGGACCCACCATTCTAGTTATGGTGGGATGGTGAGCAGCGTGGGCAAGGGTCGCAAGCCGTATGCTCTGGAAGAAGGTTCAACTATTGCCGTAGTGGCGCCGAGTTTTTCAGTAGAATCCGACCGGCTGAATCACATCGAAGGACAGCTTTCCAGTAGAGGGATTAATCTTACTCGACGAGAAGATATATTCGAGCGGTTCAAATATTTCGCCGGCACTGATTTAAGAAGATCGGAGGAGTTGAAAGAAGCTATTCGAGACCCTTCGGTAGATGGAATCATTTGCGCGCGTGGAGGCTACGGATGCACCCGACTTCTTCCCGATCTAGAGGCGCAAGTTTTTAACGATAACAAGAAGCCCTTGGCGGGTTATAGCGATATTACGTCGCTGCTTCTGTGGCAGTGGAGACATGCAGCGCTTGTTGGTTTTCACTCTCCGATGTTAGATAGACAAGGTGGATTGGAGGATGTGGAGCTCGATTCGATGATTTCCATGCTTATGGGACGAAAAGGTTACGAAATTCTTCAAGGTATCGGGCTTTCCGGCACTACTGCAGTGGGTACTCTGATGGGAGGGTCATTGACAATGGTCGTTGCGAGTCTCGGCACTTCTTGGGAAATAGATACTAGAGGCTCAATCCTTTTGTTAGAAGAGGTTAATGAGAAGCCATATCAAATTGATCGAATGCTTCAACAGCTCAAGGCGGCAGGAAAGTTTGATGCGATTGTGGGAGTCGGCATAGGTTATTTGGTTAACTGTATAGATTCGAAACGTGAGGAGCCCACGGCACAAGAAGTAATCGAAGCCGTGTTTGCACCTCTTGGAGTTCCGGTAGTCACTAATTTACCTTTTGGCCATGATTCGCCTAACAGGACCTGGCCACTCGGAATAAAGGCCGAAATTAATGCTCGAACAGGGGAAGTTTTATTCCTTGAAAATGGTGTTCTTCAAAAATGACTAAATTAATTAAACGCGGGCGACATTGTACTGTTTGGTGTTAGATAAGGAATTATGGAGCTGATTACCTTATGAGATATAGCGCAATCCAGCGCAAACTTGCGAAAGTCGACCGAGCTTTAGAAAAGGCCATCGATTCTTCTGAAACTTCGGGTGCAGTTGTTCTAGCTTGTATGCACCGGGATAATGAATGGCTTACACACGAATCAGTGCGGGGGCTGGCGGTTGCGAAACCGGAGCGTATACCAATGACGAGGCAGACCGTCTTTGACCTCGCATCTCTGACAAAGCCCATCGCAACGACTACTTCTATTATGCTTTTAGAATCTGAGGGTAATCTCTCTATCGATGATCCTGTAGCAAAGTACTTACCCACGTTTTCAGAACGCGGTAAACAAGAAGTAACGCTCCGTCACCTTCTGACCCATTCTTCTGGTTTAAAGCCCTGGAGAGGATTTCACGAACTCTTGATTGATAAGGAGAGGAAAAAGGGGGAGCGCCTGATTGCTACATCTGCGGGGCGAGACTTTATTATTGATAGAATTCTCCGGAGTTCGTTGGTACATAAGCCAGGGGAGGCAGCTGTTTACGGGGATCTGAATTTTATTGTTCTGGGGGAGGTGATAAAGGCTGTGTCAGGAGAATCCATTGAAGATTTTTGTTCGACACAACTGTTCGGACCGCTGGGGCTAACAAAGACCAGATATAGAGCCTGTTTTGAAAATACTTCGTGTATTCCTGTCGACGAAAAGTCTACGACCGCAGCTACGGAAGAATGTTCGTGGCGAGATCGAGTCTTGTGGGGCGAAGTCCACGATCCAAATGCATACGCCATGGGCGGCGTGGCAGGCCATGCGGGCCTTTTTGCACCTGCAGATGACGTTATGAGGTTTGGAAAGATTGTTTTGGATACGTGGCATGATCGAAGTGATCTTCTTCCGAGGGAAGTCCTTCGTAAGTTTTTGGAAAGACAAAGTGTTCCGAAAGGATCTGATTGGGCGCTGGGTTGGGATACTCCTTCAGCTGTTTCCTCATCGTCTGGTCAATACTTTTCCAGCAGGAGTGTCGGCCATTTAGGGTTTACGGGAACATCTCTTTGGATTGATCTCGAAAACGAGGCTATCGTAGTTTTCCTTTCAAATCGTATTCACCTCGTATCAAAGAAAAGTCATTACGGCCTTCGGCCTAAAATACACGACTTGATTATAGAGGCTTTTCGTTCTTAGTCTGAAGTAGTCACGGCACATCTATATATCTAGTCAGGAAGGAAACCAACCTCAACGATATGAAGGGTATCAAACGCGTTCATTTTATCGCAGTATGTGGAACGGGTATGGGTTCTCTGGCCGGGTTAATGAAATCTAGGGGACTTCATGTTACCGGTTCCGACCTGAATATTTATCCTCCGATGAGTACTGCCCTCGCTGATTGGGATATACCGGTGTCTCGCGGCTTCAAGCCTGAGAACGTGGCTACAGATCCTCCCCCGGATATCGTTGTGATCGGTAATGCAGTTAGACCGGACAATCCAGAAGCCCAAGCTGCAAAAAATAGAAACTTGCCAATCTATTCATTTTCGGACGCTTTGTACGAATTTGCAATGAGAGATAAGAGACGAATTGTTGTTTCTGGTACCCATGGAAAAACCACCACTACCAGCATGTTGGGAACCATTCTTCGCGATGTTGGTTTGGAGCCTTCAGTCTTGCTAGGGGGAATCTCTAATAATCTTGGCAGCAGTTTTGTAGAAGGAAAGGGAGACTATTTTATCGTTGAGGGGGATGAATACGACACTGCATTTTTTGACAAGACACCAAAATTCTTGCACTACCATCCTTCGTTTCTAATCTTAACGTCTGTCGAGTTTGATCACGCCGATATTTATTTTGATCTCGATGATGTCATGGATTCGTTTAGGCGCTTGGTGGCGGCGATGCCTTCCGACGGATTCATCGTTTCTGCTAATTATCTGCCCAATGTAGCCGCTGTTGTTAAAGATGCTCCATGCAAGGTCATTCCCTATTCAGTGGGCTCCACTCGGAGCTCGGGATATTTAGCTACTGGAATTGTTGAAGAGAAATTCGGTACACGATTTGAACTGCTGCATGACGGAAAATTTATTAGCGATTTCTTTTTGCCTACCTTCGGTCGATACAATGTAGCGAATGCAACTGCCGCACTTGCTGTTTCTCTTGAGTTGGGAGTTTCAAATCATGCAGCCTCAACTGCTCTCGGAAGCTACTGTGGGGTTAAGAGACGTCAGGAGGTTTTTGGAGAAGTTTCGGGTGTTACTCTTATTGACGACTTTGCGCATCATCCAACGGCAGTTAGAGAGACACTCGAGGCTCTTTCGTCACGTTTCCAAGGTCGCCGTATCGTCGCGGTGTTTGAACCCCGTTCTAATACAAGCAGGCGTTCAGTTTTTCAAAAAGCGTATGGAGAATCGTTTGATAGTGCGGGACGAGTGGTAGTAAGCGAAGTCGATCAAGGCCCAATTTACAGTGCAACAGGACGAGTGGATGAATTATTTTCTTCAGCTGAGCTCGCATGTTGTCTACGTGAAAGAGGGTTAGACGCCGTTGCTCTGGACGGAGTCGAGTCGATAGTGGATGAGGTCGCTCGTCTAAGTCAGGTTGGCGATGTGATCGTCACGTTAAGTAATGGAAGTTTTGGCAACATTCGCGAAAAGCTCCTGAATCGTCTTCGTAAATCTTAATAATTCCCGCTTGGCAGTAAGCGATATTTTTCGAAGCTCAGACACGACCAAACTTTAAAAACGATGCGCCTGATCCTATTTGTTCAGCATTTTCTATCCCATTCCGGACAAAAGCTCGAGCAAGTTCCACCGATTTTACTAATGATTTTCCGAGTGCAAGATTTGCAGTAATGGCAGAGGAGAGGGCGCAGCCCGTCCCGTGGACTGGTGGAGTGTTGAGTCGAGTGCCTGTGAATCGCTTAAACTCGAATTTGGGATTCTTAGAGGCTAGCCAGTCATGAGAATCCTCTTGTAGATGTCCGCCCTTGACTAGAACGGATTTACATTTCAGTTCTTCAATCAATACTTTGGCGGCCCGTTTGATGCCTTCTTCGGTACTTACATCGATTCCAGTTATTTGGTGGGTCTCCGGCAGGTTCGGCGTTACGAGCTCTGCTTTAGAGCAAAGATCCTTTAAGCTGCTCAATGCTCGAGGTTCGAGTAGGGGAGTACCGTCGCTCGAACTCAAAACGGGGTCGATTACAAGCGGAATCTCTGAGCTTTCGAGGCTCGAAAGGCCTTGAATTACGGAACGGGCGATATCATCTGTGGCGAGCATGCCGACCTTTACGGCGTTCGGGGCTATGTCTCTTAGTAGAATACGTAGTTGATCTAGCACTACTGAAGGGAAGAGTGGCAACACAGAATGTACTTTGGAAGTATCTTGCAGGGTAAGCGCAGTTGGCACGGCAGCCCCATGGAGTCCAAAGGATTTGAATACCTGTAGATCCATCTGGAGGCCAGCGCCCCCCGTGGGGTCTGATCCTGCGATACTGAGAGCACAATGCATTGAGTTAAGAGTACCCGACAATCCCCGCCAAGCGGGAACAAGAAAAGGAGAAGTCAGTGAAGGGTTTTAATCAGTCAGGCTTCGTGGCTTTAGCATTTATTTTGGTGGGACTTATCGCGATCCCGGGGCTTGCAGCAGACAAATCTAAAGAAGAGCAAACTTGGTTTGCCGAACGAGTAACAAGCGGTGATACGGGCTTTTCGCTCGAGAGATTTTGGTCGAGGGGCTCTCTTTTTCGTTCCGAAGCAGTCCTAGGTGGCCAGCCCATGACGACTATAGTTAATGAAACTCACTATCTGATGATAGACGTCTTGCTAGCTCGTGGAATTTCAATCGAGCGGAGTGCACGGGCGAAGGCCAAGGATAAGGAACGGGGTCGTCCTTTTGCTCTGGAGGCAGAGAAAATGATTGAGGACGGAGGTGAGCAAGTTTCTGAGGAAAAGTATGGTCTCGGGACCTGCCTTTTATTTCGCACTACAGACAATATCGGGAAAAGGGAGGTTTGTATAAGCGATTTGGAAACGAAGCTACCTATATTTCTTAGAACTTGGCACCGGGAAAGCAACAAGAACGTAAACATGCGGTACCTGAATTGGTCACGCGCGTTGGAAATGGATGATACTTTCTTTAAGCCTGATCCTCGAGTCAAACTGGAAGAATTTACTTATGACGCTTACCAGAAGCGCGTTGCAGAAATGCCCACCGCGCCGTTTCCTCTATTTCACCCCCTACTGCTCCATGGGTCTGAAAATTAGCATCGAAAAATTATTGCAAAATTAAATTTGCTAATTGAAGAATTCTTTACTTTTACGAGAGTCGGTCTACAAGCTGTAGCTACATACTAACCGTGAGTAGATCTGGATTTTTGCAGTTATTTAGTATTCACCCAAGTGATGCTGGTGTCTGCAATCGTTGGTGAATTATCAGCTAAAACAGCGAGACGTCGCGCAATGTTTCCACAGAGTTCTCGAAATACCGAAGCTACGTGTGACTCGGGGTTCTGGATAAGAATTGGACGTCCCTTATCGCCACCAGATACAATCTCTGGTTCTATAGGGACTTCGCACAGGAAGGGGACAGAAAGTTCATCGGCTATACGCTTTCCTCCTCCTTCCCCAAAGATCTTATAACGCCGATCAGGTAGGTCCGGCGGAATGAAATATGACATGTTTTCAACTATTCCTAAAACAGGAACGTTCACCTTTTCAAACATTACTAATCCCTTTCGCGCGTCGGCCACACTTAATTCATTAGCGGTGGTGACAATTATCGCACCCGATAGGGGAGCTAGCTGGGTAAGCGTGAGTGCCGCATCCCCCGTTCCTGGAGGAAGGTCGATTATTAAATAATCCAACTCGCCCCAATGCACATCGGTAAGGAACTGCTTGATTACGCCATGTACCATGGGTCCGCGCCAAATCACCGGACTCTCTTTTGTTAAGAAAAAACCCATGGACATGACGCGTAATCCGAACGCTTCCAATGGGAGGATGACTTTTTCTTCGCCTTCAACTCGGGTTTCTGGGCGCCGATTTAACCCCAGCAAGAGCGGTAATGAAGGCCCGTATACATCAGCGTCCAAAAGGCCGACAGATGCTCCAGTTTCTGAAAGAGCCAAAGCCAGGTTTACCGCCGTCGTACTTTTGCCGACCCCACCCTTGCCAGATGCCACTGCGACAGTGTTCTTAACCCCTGGAATTATTGATTTGTTTGGATCTTGCGACCCTCCCCTGGTTTGGGCAGTCATTTTTATATTTACTGAATTCACACCTGAAAGGGCACTTACTCGCTCTCGGGCTTCTCGTTCGAATTCTGCTTTTACGGGACAGGCCGGGGTCGTCAGCTCAATCGAGAAGGAGACAGACGACTCTATGATTGAGAGATCTTTGATAAATCCGAGATCAACGATGCTCTTGCCAAAATCTGGATCTACGATTGGTCGAAGAGCCTCCAGTATTTGTCCTTCGTTTAAATTTTCCACAAGACGAAGGTAAGCTGGCTAGTTGTTCTGTCAACTCGAAAATCTGAGAAAGCTATTATAGGAGGGACGGGAGAGAAATGACCGAACTAGACGAAGCTTTGAGTAGGTTCCACGAGCTTTCGCCAATATGGGGGGGTGAGCTGGCCAACCACGGTCCAATGGCCTGCGAGACGCTGGAAGAGCTAGGTCATTCTGCCTTGATTCCGGCGATGGTGGATCGTTACGCGCCGAGAGTTCCTCTTATGCTAAAGGGGAAGCCGCTCCAGAAAGAGAGTGCCCGGGATTCCCTCGGCCATTCAGATCTTGTCGCGGACTGGATAGCAACTTTTGAAGAGCGACTATCAAAAGAACCCTGGTATGACGTTCTTCTATCGGCACTGGGGTTGCTCTGCGATGGTCTGTTTGGGGCAGGAGGCCACGGCTACCTGCGCACTGCACACGCGGTGAGAGCGCTAAAAAAAAGAGATACGGAATGCCGCAGGCGAGAGCTAGCTCATGGCCTTGGTTATTGGGCTGCCACGTATCAAGTGCTTCCGGGGGAGCCTGGAAAAAATAGTAGAGGTTCGTTCAAAAACGCTTTAGAAAGCTTAAGATCTCCATCTGCTTTTGATTCCGATCAACTGTTCACTAGATCGGTGGATGGCTTTACCCAACTCAGCTCGTTTCGAGATGCGGTGGCTTGGCCTTCTTTCTCTTCTGAAAATGCAATAGACGATTCTTACCAAATGATTCGAATAGCGGCGGACTGCTTTCAAAACACAGATTCTGGTTGGCTTGCTGCGGCTCACGGGATCACGACAGCTTCGGCAATTAGGTTGTTTGGTCTAGATTCTAAAGATGCCATTCTGATGAAGCTGACCCGTCGAGCTTGGCAAGTTTGCCTGTGCTTCTATGCCCTTTGTCCGAAAAATCGAATACCGGAGAAAAATGGAAACCAGGTGAAGTCGAAATTATACAAAAGCGTCGAGGAGATAGGCTATCTGGCAGCGTGCAGCCTAGATGAACACATCATCAAGTTAACTGAGGCATGTATTCGCGAATTTAATTTAGGAGGTGATGAGATTCTTCTCGAGATAGCCTCGAGAGCCGTAACGAATCTAGAGACGAAAGGATTAAGGGTGTGCTGAATTATCCGCTCTAAATAAGAACTCCGTAACGGGGTACCCGGAGTGTCATTAGGAGTCTTAGTTTTCCTTGTACCCCAATATTCCGCCCATCCGAATAGCTTGTCCAAGTCAAAAGATACCCGACTTCTAAAGCCGAGAATCCGTCATTGCAAAACGGTCTAATCTGATCGAAAATTTTAATTGTAATTTTCGAGTTTGGCTGACGAGCGAATAAAGGCAGACGTTCTTTATGGACTATTACACATTATTTATTTTGGAGGACATTGGTAAAGGTATATGGCTCGTCTTCTTTCTACTAGTCTTTCTGGTTTACATCTGGATGTTTTTCAGTCGAAATGGGAGTTAGCTTCTTTTTGCAGTCTCGTTCTTCTGCCTTGCATTATCGCCATTGAACGGGCGAATTGATTCTTGCCGAAAAGATCCTCCTGTCTTCTCTACTGGAGGTTCAATAAGAGCTTATGTCCGTCGTCTTGACCAGTGCCTTTTCTTCCTGTTGTGGGACATCCGATGAAGAAGAATAGCGTGAATGCAACGAACTTTATCATGCGACGTATTACATCAAGGACTGTAATTGAGATCTTTTTTTGAATGCAACTACGCTACGTCAAATGTACCCGTTGATGCATTGGTGGGCTCTTATCACGATGGAACCCAAGAGGGTGACAATCTCATTCGCGAAAGAAGAAAGCTTAGGCGAAAGAGTTAAACCCGCAGTCTGATCATGTTGTCTTCGAGATGCCTGCCCTAACGTGCACGTAGGGGAGAGACTCTGCACATCTAGATGAGGATTGCAGCGATGCAGCCGGTCATGAGTGTCGAGAGAGTACCCGAAAGAACACACCGAAGACCTAAGTTTGCTACTTCGGCCCTCCGTTGTGGGGCCATTCCTCCTATACCACCTATCAAAATCGCAAGAGATCCGAAATTTGCGAATCCACACAATGCATAAGCGCTGATGATTTGCGATCTTTCACTAAGACCACCGCTGCTGATCAGCCCTGAAAGTTGTTCGAAAGCAAGGAATTCGTTTAAAACCGTCTTTACGCCGAGGAGTGCTCCCACTGTCTGAGCCTCAGACCACGGAATTCCGAGTAGCCACGCAACGGGAGCAAACGCCCATCCGAAAATCCTCTCTAAAGAAAGATCAGAAATACCGAAAGCTGTTCCCAGAAAATTAATACCATCATTTAGAAGGGCAACTAAGGCAACAAATACTATAAGCAAAGTACCTACACAAGCAGCTAGGCGCATTGCTCCTAGAGCTCCTTGCGATGCTGCATCGATAAGGTTAACGCTATCAGGTCTAGCTAATTTCATTTCGTTGCCCGCTGTTCCGTCATTCCGGTCCTCAGGAACCATTACCTTCGATATAACAATTCCTGCAGGTGCGGATATCAAACTTGCAACTATAAGGTGTCCTGCAAACGACTGTCCGCCTAACAACCCCGAATATGCTATGAGTACTGACCCAGCTACGGTAGACATTCCAGTTGTCATTAGGCAAAAGAGTCCTGATCGCGTCATTTTCTCGATATAGGGCCTTACCAACAAAGGAGCCTCAGTCATGCCAACGAAAATATTCGCTGTTGCAGCTAGGCTCTCCGCTCCCGAAATATTCATTGTTTTTTTCATTAAATACGAAAATGCTTCTACCAGTTTTTGCACAAGTCCAAGGTGATAAAGTATGCCGATGATGCTTCCACTAAATATGATCACAGGGAGCACTCCGAAAGCAATCGAAAAGTTATCCTTTGAGATTTCACCGAAAACAAAATGTACGCCTGACTGAGAATACCCAAGTATCTTCACGACGAATTTGTTCGCTCCAACAAAAACCAGTTGACCTAATTCGGTACGCAAGAGAAGACTTCCGAATAAGACCTGCAGACTTATTCCCCAGAGTACAACTCGCCAAGGAAATGCTCTCCTCCTTTCAGAAACTATCCATGCGATACAAATCATCGCAAAGAGGCCGAAAATTGGTATTAAACGTTCCATGGTTTCTATTTTACTCGTGAAGAAAATTTTGCGATTAATTGCTTAGTTGTATCTACAGGATTAGGAGAGTTAGCAATTTCCGATATGACGGCAAAACCTTGTGCTCCTCCGGCGCTTAATGTCGAGACGTTGTCGCAATTAATTCCTCCAATAGCAATTACAGGAATAGGAGAAGCCGCCGCCACCGCGTCTTTTAAATATGTTATTCCACGCTCGGTAAAACTTGATAGTTTAGTGGTAGTAGAGAAAATTGGTCCGAATGCAATGTAGTCAACGTTGTCTTTTTTTGCTTTTGTAACTTGCTCAATGTTATGAGTGGATCTTCCGATTAGTAGGCGCTCACGAATATTGATCGGGATCATTGTAGGGGAAATATCCTCCTGCCCCAAATGAACACCATCAGCTTCACTTGCCAGAGCAATATCAAAGCGATCGTTTACAAAAAATAATCTATCGTTAGAACGGGTCAAGTTACGGAGTTCTTTCGACCATTTAAGGACATTGATATCTGTGGATAATTTTGTTCGTAACTGAAGTACGTTGGCTCCACCCCTAAGCGCATTTTTTGCCTGGTCCATAAGCGTGTATCTCCAATCTCCATCATCTACAAGGACATGTAGGCCGCACATTTCGTTGCGGTTGTCAGGTAGAGAAGAATGTTTGAAGGGATGTTTCAATTCAGATTTAAGGATCGATGTCTATGTTTAGATCAACAATCTTTTTCCTCAATGTGTTGCGATTAATACCAAGAATAGACGCAGCTTTTATTTGATTACCTTGAGTGTGGAGCAAGACCCGCGCTAGTAGAGGACGTTCTACTTTTTCTACTAGATTCCTGTAGAGTTCCTTTTTCCCCAAGTCGAGTGAACTATCAGTCTCGCGTGCGACGATTTCTTCAAGTGAGGAAGTGTTTTCGAAAACGTGATCAGTTTCCAGAAATTTGAAATCGTTTGGAGTAAGAACTTCTGAAGCGCTCAATACTACTCCACGCTTGACAGCATTTTCAAGTTCTCGAACATTGCCCGGCCAGTGATAACGTTTTAAAAATTCGACGCAATCATCTGAAAGACGGCCGACCCCGCTTCCAATCTTAGCTCCGTAACGGTTCATAAAGTAGTTGGCTAACACTTCGATATCTTCATTCCGGTCGCGAAGGGGAGGAATGTC
>Ga0310344_10000676_pt1 | contig 26542 bp, 29 predicted proteins | sample HC15DNA20200_MG_FD_203801 | JGI IMG/M metagenome (GOLD analysis project Ga0310344, IMG submission 203801) | Marine microbial communities from station ALOHA, North Pacific Subtropical Gyre - HC15-DNA-20-200_MG | ecosystem: Environmental > Aquatic > Marine > Oceanic | place: Pacific Ocean: North...
CCAACACCAGCCTCAGATGAAGGCGGTGGTTGCCTTATAGCAACAGCAGCATATGGCTCAGAGATGGCACCACAAGTACAGTTCCTTAGAGAGATTAGAGATGGTAAGATAATGACAACACAATCCGGCACTGCATTCATGACAGGATTCAACCAATTCTATTACTCGTTTAGCCCAGCAGTAGCTGATTATGAAAGAGAAAACCCAGTCTTCAAAGAGGCCGTCAAGCTATCACTAACTCCACTTTTGACATCACTTGCAATTCTAAACTATGTTGATATTGATACAGAGCAAGAGGTGTTAGGTTATGGTATAGGAGTCATTCTACTAAACATTGGAATGTACTTTGTAGCACCAGCAGCAGTAATCATTGCTATTAAAAATAGACGAAAGTAACTTTTTCTACCACACTTCATCCACCTCATCTAATTCTTTATAATCAATTTGTGATTCTCTCTTTAGTATTTTTAATCGTGAAATATCTCTTCTAAAAAATAAATCGAGATTCCAATCAATCCAAATACGCAATCTTTTTTCCCAACCCCGTATTTTTGATAAATACAAATTTCTCCAAGCCACAAAAGCCCAAAACCCTACAATATTCATCCCAAAAAATGATGCCACGCCAGTTCGTTTTCCTATAATGGCACTTTGACCTTTCCAACTATAATCAAACTTTTCCATTTTAGAATTTGATATAAGACCACTCAAATTATGTGCAGCAACCTTTGCATGTGCTTCTGCAATTTGTGCAGTTGGCGGAAATTTTTTTTCAGTTAGTTTGGGATCAATCTTACAACAATCACCAATTGCAAACACGCCTGGAAATTCACTAACTTGAAGGTGTTCATCCACAACTATTCTACCTTTGTTTGTTTTGAACAGAGAATCTTTAATCAAGTCTATTGGAGTTATTCCAGCAGTCCATACCAAAGTATTTGCTAGAACAGCACCATCTTCGTCCCCATCAAGTTTTCCTAGATTTTTCAAACCCACTTCTTTTCCATTAAAAGATGTGACTGCAGTCTGCAGAACAACACTGATTCCTCTTTCCACAAGTTTGGTTTTAGCAAAATCGGCTAACTTTCGTGGAAATCCCTTTAGAATTTCTTCACCGACTTCCACCATGGTGATCTTTATGTCATGTTTTCGTATATTCGGATAATACTCACTTGCATCTTTTGCAAAATCATTTATTTCTCCAGCAGTTTCTACACCAGCAAAACCACCCCCAACCATTATAAAATGAAGAAGACTTTTTCGTAGAATAGGATCCGTCTCATTTTCTGCTTGTTCTAGCATATCAATTACTCTATTTCGTAAAACGACAGCGTCATTCAATGTCTTCATAGTGTATGCATTTTCTTCCACATCATTCATTCCGAAAAAATTCGTTTGACTCCCTAACGCAATAACAAGAAAGTCATAATGTAATACAACCCCGCGATTTTCAGCCGTACCAAACAATGTGATTGTTTTTCCATAAGGATCAATATTTTTTATCTTTGCTTCAAAGAACCTTGTTTTTTTGATCAGTGTTCTGATCGGAGTTACAATATGTCTTGTCTCAATTGTACCTGACGCAACTTGTGGTAACATTGGTGTAAAAAGCAAGAAGTTATCTTCAGAAATTAATGTAATTTCAACTTCATCATCTTGTCGAAAATGTGATTCAAGGTTTAGGCAACATTCTATTCCAGCAAATCCACCACCCAGAATCAAAACTCTTTTCATTTTTTTCTAATGTGTATGGAAACCTGAATTAATTTAACTACTTATACAACAATAATGCCAACTTTTATCAAAAATTCTATTCCATTGGCAAATGTTTTATCATCAATTTGATTACTTGCCCACCACGCAGCATTAGTTCTTACCCAATCAGGAATTACTGCATTTTCTGTTTCAGATTCACTTTCTGTGACAGGAACAACAATAATGCCAACTTTTATCAAAAATTCTATTCCATTGGCAAAGGTGTTATCATCAATCTGATCTTCAGACCACCACTTTGCGTTATTTTTTACCCAGTTAGGAATAAGATATTCATTCACCACACTGTCCACTCTATCAATCACCAATGGAAATTCTACTGTTGCTAGACTGTTTCCATCCAAATTTTCAAATTTTGCAATCAAAACTCCAGAAACATCTGATGGAATGAAAAACTCAAAACTGTCACTTTGAGTCTTTGAGCCAGTGCTTATCCCACTTTTCTTTAAGATCTCTTTTTCATTATAGAATATCTTTAATTCGTATGGAACAGAAATTGGTCTATCTTTTAGGAACGTATCTAATACATCAAAATTTAGCTTTGCATCTGAATTTGATTTCAGATCATTATCCCACCATAATTTTATTTTGAATTGACCATTATCCGTCACGCCTGATAAGGGAAGATATTTTTCACTCGGCTCGATCTTTATGGTAATCTTATTGGTTCCAAAGTAGTTTCTTTCATCTGATGGAAAATTATTATTTAAAAAAATTCCTCGCAATTCATTTTGTGTCACAACCACATGAACGGTTCTTTTTTCACCAGAAAAATCATCAATATTAATTGCAGATTCTGGAAGCTTTATTTCGTTAAGACTAGCAGTAAAGTCTGATACCAAAAGATCACCAAATGTTTTTGGTATAATCAACTCTTCATGAATAACACTTGTTTGCTCTATTGTTTCTTGATTCCAATCAAATGGAAAGGAAAATTTAACCTGTTTTGTTGTTTGATCATAATTAAATTCTGTAATTTGATCAAAATATGTAATTACACCCAGCTCCTGCTTTCCAAAATTTCTATCATTAATTTCATAATATGTTGTCTCTGGAATAGAAATTCCAAGATTATATTCAATTGGCTCTGACAGTAGATTATTGTAGTTCGTTATGGTTAAAATTTTCACATTAAACATGTAAAGGCCACCATTTTCAAACACACCTCCTTTTAGATTAAACTGATCACTAGCTAGACCTAAAAATGACGCAAAAGTTTCCTGATTTATGATTTGTACATTTGAATCGTCAGATGGAACTAGATTCATTATCAATATTCCATCGTCTCGCTCAAAATTATTTTTGAACAACCGTTGATCATTTTTTAATAATTCAACTTCGAACGATACATTGTTAATATTAACACCAGATGCAGTTTCAAATAAACTAATTGTGATTTGCCTTATCCCACTATCAATATTAGTAACAGATGCAACTTCCAATGTAGATTCTAATCCATCAATCATGACAGGCGGCATTGTTTCAGTTCCAAGTCCATGACCTGATGAGCTCGGAATACCACAAACTAGTATAATTCCCAAAAAAACAACAAAAACTGAAAAAACCCAATGATCCATACAATAGTGCGATTTTCCTAATAATTAATCCATTTTACACAGATATTCCCATCACGCTTATAGATCTGGTTAATAAACAATTAGGATTTTATACTAATTCAGTAATTAGATAATATTATGGTTAATCAAGCTGGCTCTAAAGATAATTGTCCACGATGTGTTAAGGGTAAACTTGTAACAGATAACGAATCTGGAGAAACATTTTGCTCCAAGTGTGGTTTTGTTATGTCAGAAAAAATTCAAGAATCAGGACCTGAGTGGCGTTCATTTACACAAGATGAACATGGCGACCGGGCAAGAGCAGGAGCACCAACATCATTAACAATGCATGATATGGGTCTTGCAACAGTAATTAATCCAGTTAACAAGGATGCATCTGGTAAGCCACTAACAGCTTCAATGAAAAATACAATTGAACGATTGCGAACATGGGATTCACGATCTCAAGTACACGAACCAGTAGATAGGAACTTTCGACAAGCATTTAGTGAATTAAATAGATTAAAAGACAAATTAGCAATTTCTGAATCTGTGGTTGAAAAAGCTGCATACATTTATCGAAAAGCATTAGACAAAGGTCTTGTAAGAGGCAGATCAATTTCTGCACTTATGGCATCTGCACTATATGCTGCATGTCGTGATACTGCTACTCCTAGAAACTTGAAAGATGTTGAAATTGCTGCAAACATAAAAAGAAAAGATATTGCAAGATGTTATAGATTATTGGTAAAAGAATTGGATCTCAAAATGCCAGTGACTGACTCAGTACAATGTGTAGCAAGAATTGCAAGCAAGATTGGTATTGCAGAAAAAACAAAGCGTTTTGCAATCAAAGTCTTAAAAATTGCACAGGATAATGAAGCATCAGCAGGAAAAGATCCTATGGGATTGGCTGCAGCAGCTTTGTATTTGTCTTGTGTAAAAAATGGTGAAGACAAAACACAACGTGATATTGCAGAAGCTGCAAATGTAACTGAAGTCACAATCCGTAATAGATACAAAGGCCTAAAAGATTCTATTAATCTTTAAACCAATCATTTATCTTTTGTTTCAGTGACAAATCCACCTTGACCCTCAGGTGGCGGAATTTTCTTAGCGCCACCCAATCCAACTGTGGTGATTATCACCGAAGTTAAAATGATGAAAAATATGATTTGTGGATATGCTTCTCCATTTTGCAGTCCCATGGTAAGTGGTATTGTGGCTAATACTGCAGCGGCAAGTCCTCTTGGTATCATTACCGAAGTCACCTTCTTGTCAAGCTTTGAGAACCCCCTGACAAGTGCAGTATGTGTGATAGCAATTCTTCCAACATAAATTGCAACAGCTGCAATTATTCCAAAGATAACAAATTCTATCTGTCCAAAACTTGCAAGCAAGCCTACAAAAACAAAGAAGAACGCTCTGACAATGAATGTGACTTGTCTATGTAAAGAGTTGTCTATTGTGTTCTCTGGCATTTTGATCTTGAGTTTTCTTAAGAAGTACTGCTTGTTTCCTAACATCAAACCAAATACTAATGCAGTTAGTGCACCAGACTCTCCAAAAGTAGTTGCTAAGAAGAATAATAGGAACAATACACCTAAAGTAAGCATATAGCTATGTTGTGCACTTTTTAATTTTGAAATAAAGAACATCCAAGGTATGCCAACACCAAATCCAAGTATTAACCCAACAAGTACAGCCTTTCCAATTGTTTGACCCAAGATTTCCATATCAAAAGTTCCAGTCATTACAGCTTCAAACAAAACGAACGCAATTATTGTACACAAAATATCAGTCAGTGCAGATTCGAAACTTAACATCGATTTTGCCTCATCAGAAATACGAATCTTCCTAACTAGACCAAACACAATGATTGAGCTACTACCACCTACGATTGTTGCAAGTAAGACACTGTCAAGCCACGCCCAACCTAAACCATAATGTGCAAGACCTGTTACAATTCCAACAGAAACTGCAAATCCCAAAATTACTAAAATTATTGCAAAGTGTGCAGTTTTCAGAACATTACCAATGTGTAAGTTGTATCCACCATCAAACATGATTATGATCAACGCAATTGCTGCAAAGTATGGAACAATTTCAATCACAGCTTCTGGTTTAATGATTCCAAGTATAGGTCCAATAATAATTCCAAGTACCATCAAAAACGCAATGTCAGGAATTCCAGTTTTTTTGAAAAACGCCTCACCCAAAACTCCTAAAATTATAACAACACTTGCTGCCAAAAGCAACACAGGAGCCGATGCAATTAAACTTCCACCACCACCCGAAATCTCAGCAATTACAGTTTGAAGATTAGCCAATCCCTGCGACAGGAAATCTGAATTGATTGAACCTGTATCTATTGGATTATGCTCAAAAAACGACCTTACTAGATCTATGCCGGTCGAACCTGATACCTCACTTGTATCTAGATTAGTGAAAAATCTATCGAAAAAATTCTGCACATCACCAAATACAGTAAGAAAGATCAAATTCATGTATTTTCTGCCTTGTACTATCTTAATTTAAGAATGGTCAAAACTGGCTGATATAATGAGTGTGAAACAATGAGTGCCACTGAAACCCTGCGAAAAGATCATCAGGAGATCAAGCGAGTTGAAAAAATTGTGATCAAGTGCTATCAGACTTTGTATGACGGAAATGACGTCCCATTGTCCGACATTGAAAAAATCACATTTCTTATTTCAGAGTTTCTAGATTCTATTCACTACTCTCGCGAGGAGGATTCATACTTTCCATGTGTTGCAGCATATGATTCTCTGAAAGAGGAGATTAGAGCATTACTTATCGAACATGAATTTTCTCGAAATATTGCTAGAATGCTTTCTACAAATCTAACTGCATGGAAGAATGGTGAGGATAAACGCGAGCCAGTTGCCAGATTTCTCAAGACATACTCAATCTATCTTCGGGATCATCTCTCAAAGGAAGAGGAATTTTTTACGAAAGCAGAAGAACAGATCCTTTCAAGAGAAGAAGAAGAGGAAATGTATCAGCAATTTCAATCTGTCATAGCTATAGTCGAGAAGCTTTCAAACATGATCAAACTGATCAATTATTTGGAAGACCAAAATTGGTACAAATATTAAGCCATTTTTTCTGTTAAACACAATGGCATTTTGTTTATGGATGACTGGGTTGCCTTGTTCTGGCAAGACCACAATAGTTAGAAAACTAACTGAAAATATTCCAAATTTGGCCATTCTAGACGGTGATGAGTTGAGAGAGTGGTTGTCTCCAAAGAACTTTTCAAAAGAAGCGAGAGATGAACACCAATTCAAAGTTGCCCACTTGGCAAAACTTCTGTTAAAACACAATGTCCCAATGGGTGTGAGTACGATTTCACCATACAAGACGAATCGTGCAAAAGCAAGAGAGATCATTGGTGATGACACTAAATTCTTTGAAGTTTATGTTAATGCTTCATTGGCACAATGTGAAGAACGTGACGTCAAAGGCATGTATGCAAAGGCTCGTTCTGGAGAGATCAAGGGCTTTACAGGCATAGACGATCCATATGAGGCACCTGACAATGCTGATCTGGTTTTGGATACTGAAAATAAATCACTTGATGAGAGTGCAGCTGAAGTTTTAGAATTTTTAAAATCTAAGAATCTAATCTAGAATTATACATCAAAATACAGATAAAATTCATGTGGATGGGGTCTTATTGAAATCTCACGCTGATCTCTTCTTTCCAATTCTATGATCATATCTAAAACATCATTTGAGAAAATAGGCGCCAAGAACTTTCGATCACTTTCTAATTCATCTAATGCCCTACCAAGATTTGCTGGAAGTGTATCAATTCCACGCTTTTTTCTTTCACTTCTAGACATTTTGTAAATATCTTCCTGAATAGGATCACCTGGGTCAGTCTTCTTTTTAATACCATCAAGGCCAGCTGCTAATACTGCGGAAAATACCAAATATGGGTTTGATGCTGGATCAGGAACACGATATTCCAGTCTTTTCATAAATGCATATTTCTCACCCTTGAAATGAGCTGGAATTCTGATTGTAGCAGATCTATTACTCGAACTCCATGCAATGTAAACTGGAGCTTCATATCCTGGAACTAACCTATGATATGAGTTTGTAGTAGGATTGGTGATTGCGGTCAGTGCTTTTGAATGTGAAATAATTCCTCCACAGAAATATCGACCAGCTTGACTAAGCTCCAAATCCGCATCTTTATCGTAAAATGTATTTTTATCATTCTTCCAAAGACTAACATTTGTATGCATGCCAGAACCCGAATCCATCGATATTGGTTTTGGCATCATGGTAGCAACTTTACCAAATTTTTGTGCAATATTTCTTACAACATATTTGTAGGATTGTGCACCATCTGCAGCATTTGTCATATGATCATATTTAATATCAATCTCACATTGACCGGCAGTTGCAACTTCATGATGGTGATTATCACACAGAATTCCAAAACTATTATTCAAAATATCTACACATTCATTTCTAAACGGTGTTAGTGTATCAGATGGTGTACTTGGGTAATATCCCTCCTGTAAACCCATTGGATATCCAGTCCCTTCTTGACTCCAAGGTGATTCTACCGATTCAATTGAATATGATTGACCTTTGTAAGGCGTCAAAACATCCCAATTTACCTTATCAAAAACAAAAAATTCAACCTCAGGCCCCCAAGTACTAAAATCAAAACCTTGTGTATTGACATATTTTTCTGCCTTTTGACATATTCCTCGTGGATCACTTTCAAGTCTTCCTCTACCGCCTCCCCAATAAACGTCACAAAGAAGTCTTGCCGTTTTTTTATCCTCAATCCATGGAATAACAGCAAACGTACTTGGATCAGGTTTTAAAATCAGATCTGAATCATGAATACTTGTAAAACCTACAATGGATGAACCATCAAGTTTTGGAAGACCATCTTCCATTTGATCTGGTGTAAATGTATCTGCGGAGATGGTGGTATGATGAAATCTTCCAGGCAAACTAGTAAACTGAAGATCAACGAATTTGATCTCTTCATGCTTTATTCTTGAAAAAACTTCATCCGATGAATATTTTATCTGTGTGGGTTTACCACCAATCACTTTATACGGCAATTCTTACGTCAATCTTGAAAGAATTAAACGTGCCATTTAAGATTAACTAGGTAGTAAATGGCTTCAAATGAATTACCAGATCTTAATCTACTCTATACTATAGCATTAAAAGAAAGCCAAAACACTGAGATCCAAAAACTCAATCCAGATTTTTATGGAACACTTTCACAGTTTCTTGGAAAATTAAAAATCGAAGAATATGACGGAATAGAGAAAAAAACTAAAACTCGACTTTCAAACTTATTTTCACAACTAACCGAATTCATCATTAATTCACGACTAGAAAAAATTTCTAATAACGGAAATTTTAGCCGAGAAAATTTACTAGACGAAGAAAAATTCATTATTGACTCTAATCAAGAGATGAACGAACGAAAGAACCTGATCATCCAAAGTATAATCACCGGTAAATCAAAGCTTGTCGAATCAATCTCAAACGATTTTAAAACTAAACCTGTCGTTATTAGATTCTTGAAAGATACTGATCAAATATTATGTGTAGATTCAGAAAAATATGGTCCATTTCGTGTGGAAGATATTGCTACATTACCTAATGAAGATGCACAACAATTAATCTCAAACAAGATAGCAACAAAAATTCGTATCGACCAATAGGTAAAAATGTCTCACGCAGGCTCGGTTGATATTATTGATTTTGTTTTACTAACAATTTATCCAGTTGGTGCACTTTTCATCATAGAAATATTTACAAGAATTCTTAACAAAAAAAGTGCAATAGTTCCTGCTTGGATAAAACTCTCTATTCAAGGGATAACAATGATAGTATTTGCTGTTGCATATACTGTTTTTATTTCATTATTTACTACAAGTTCGAATCCAGAAATATATGCTGAACCACATTGGCTTTCAGCATTTGTATTATTTGCACTAGCTGTTACATTATTTTATCAAGCACGACGTTCAAAAAAGGATCCTACTAAATCGGATTATTAGTAAGTTTATTTGAATCTTCTAAAAAATTTTTTTAATCCAGAACTATTTGGTCCACCATCTCTAATTACTCCACGCTGACCAAACTTTTTTGCACGTATTTGAGTTAGTTTAACACAACGATGATCCTCTGGAAGTCTATGTTCGGCACAAAAGGGATCTTTGCAATAATTACATTCGAATGGAAGATCAACCATATCTCCACAGTATGCACACTTCTCTGGATTCATAATGATATTGTGCCTTTTTGTTTAATAAATTTACAAAATTGCCGTTGATCTCATCAGGAAAACATATTTACACATAGAAATTTTTACAAAAAGCGATTTTGATTAAAGATAAAGTTGTAATAATTACTGGTGCAAGTAGTGGAATTGGATATTCAACTGCAAAAATTTTGGCATCTAAGGGAGCAAAACTTGTTGTTGGTGCAAGGCGAACTGATAGATTAGAAGCATTGCAAAATGAAATTACTGAAAATGGAGGGGAAATAATCATTTCAAAATGTGATGTCACACAAAAATTAGATTGTGATTCATTAGTAAATGAGGCTATCAAAAAATGGGATAGAATTGATGTTTTAATAAATAATGCAGGTTTGATGCCACTAAGTTTTGTAAAAAATTTGAAAATTGACGAATGGGAACGAATGATTGATGTAAACATAAAAGGTGTTTTGTATTGCACAGCAGCTGTTCTACCTAATATGTTAGAGAATGGTACAGGTCATATCATCAACATTTCATCTGTTGCAGGGCGAATTGTTTTCCCTGCAGGTAGTGTTTATTGTGCTACTAAACATGCCGTGACTGCATTTTCTGAAGGTTTACGGCAAGAGCTTAGTCCAAGGAAGAACATCAGAGTGACAAGCATTGAACCTGGCGTAGTTGAAACAGAACTAAATAATTCAATCACAGATGAATCGCTTACTAAATTTTTAGAAAACACAAAAAACATGGAAGGTCTAAAGGCTGAAGATATCTCAAACGCAATTGTTTTTGCAATTGATGCACCAAATCATGTTAATGTAAATGAAATTCTTTTACGACCAACTGTACAAGACAGATAATATACAATCCCACGATTTAATTATTTCAGAATTTTTACAAATCCGAGGGATCGTGGTCTAGCTTGGTATGATTCCAGTCTGGGGGGCTGGAGGTCGCAGGTTCAATTCCTGCCGATCCCATTTTATAATTTTAAACCAAAAAGTAACTCATCAAAACTTTCTTGCGTTCTTAATTTCTTATAGTTTCTTACTAATCTGATAATTTTATCTTTTCTAGGAACATCAATTTTTAGACGGATAATTTTTGCTAGACCTGTACCAATGAAGATTGCTTGCGTCGCAGCTGAAACATTTGATGTTATTCGTTTTTTACTAGAGCTTTCAAAATCAATAATTGTGTTTCTATTTTTTCCAACCATTACATGTTTATCAATCGTACTTAATTCTCCGTGATCTAATCCTGTATCATCTAAAAGATAACACTCTCTCAAAACATTACTGATAACAGAACGCAATTCTTTAGGTTTTGTTGTAGTTTTTTTTACCCAATCAATAATTTTCTCACCATCAATGAATTCCATAACCAAAAAATTTTTCGAGTTGTCAATAATCTCTGGACCGATATTAATCTCATTGGCAGTTTTTAGTAATTTAGCCTCACCGGACATATTTTTCCTAGGAGAATCAGTTCGTCTAATTTTTAGTGCCACAATTTTACCACTTTTTTTTGCAAGCACAACCATCCCAACATAGCCTTTTCCAAGAATATGACACTTGTCAATTTGTAACGGTCCTGTAAATGAAACATGTGTGACCCGTATTTTTTTTAATTCTTCTATTCGTTTCTCAATCTCAGATTCTGTTACTTTAGGAAAAGCAAGAATTTTCCTGTAAGGATCTTTTTTGAAAACACTAATTGGTTGAAAACGCTTTATCATCTGTATTTACCAATATCTGAGATCTCCAAACAGCATGTGTCCATTTGGCATAATTATGACTACCATATTCCACAATTTTAAATCCAGTTTTAAAATCGGCTCTTAGGCCTTTTGGAATTCCTGATTCGCCTAAGTGGTTTTTAATTAAATTATTAAGAAACGTGGTTGCATTTTGATATCTTCTAGTTTGTATTGATTTTATTTTTCCATTCTTATCTATCCACATTAATTTCGATTTTTTTGAATTGGTGTGCAGAAATTTACTAGAGAAATCACTCGAAAAAACTTCTGGACCAGTTCTGATCTCCTGTCTGTTAATTGTTAATGATTGCAATAAAAATATTAGACTTGCTTGATTATCATTATATGTAAGAGCATCACTTCTCAGAACATTGAATCCTTCTTTATTCAACTGTGATTCAATTGAATTTGTTGCTCGTTTTATTTGACCATAAATAATGTCCTCACTTCTCTTTTTGTATTTGAAATGTACAAACAGTAAATTCGCATTTAATTCACTTGTAAATTTTCTTCTCTTCTTTTCCTTAAAGTATAAAATTGAGTTTTTCTTTAAGAAATTTCTTGCAACTAAGATGAAATTTGTAACATTGTCCATTGATATTGCAGCCCCAAGATTTCTATTCCTATCTATGGGATCAATAATGACCACTGGAGAATCAAATTTCCTTGGGGACTCACCTATCATCTCATTTTTTTGTAGATTTGCCATCTTCTTCAGAACATTTTCAAAACTTCCTAAATAGTAAACTAAAGCCTCACAAACATAACCACTAAATCCCTGTTTTGCAATCTCAGCACCATACATTTCATTTGCGTTTAAAAAGCATTTTAGAATTCTAATGTCATCCTTCATTGGTCCAGTTAACTTCTCGCTCATAAACTCGGTATGAAATGTTGATCTATCTGCTGCACTTTTCCATGCTCCTTTTTTTACATCATAACAGGGAACTACATTTACTCCTACTCCATCAATGTTTGCTTCAACAAATGGATGCTCTGAGTATCGTACATACGGTTTGAATTTTTTAAGCGAATCAAATCCTATTTTCTTGCCAATTTTTTCGAAATCTTTTTCAGTTGTTCTGGTTTTAAATTTTACAAAAATATCAATATCAATTTTTTCTGCAGTCCATGTTTCTTTAGCATAAGATCCACCAAAATGCACTGATACAACTGATTTTTGTTTTTCAGCTTTATTGTTTACTAAACTAAAAACCTGGTTTGCAATCTTATCGACTTTTTTTCTTTGTCTATGATTTGGAATAGCTATTTCTTTTGCTTTTTTTAACACATTACTTTTCATTTCCTTTCACCTCTAGTAAATCTGAATATATTGGTCCCTCTGGGCTTAAAACACTTTTTTTAAATTTAATTTTTGATATGACTTGGGCACCAAATTCCATCTTTTCATATTTCTTTATTTCATTTGAAATGTCATCAATTCTCTCTTTTATTCTAAAAATTGTCAAATGGGCTCTAAATTTTTTATCCTTTTTAAAACCTAATGATGCCAGTTTCATTTCTATTTGTTTTGATATCTCCATGAGGTTTTCAGCTCCTTTTTTATCGGTTCCAATCCAAACTATTCGTGGATTTTTTAAGTTTGGAAATACACCAATCCCTTTTAGTGATAAATTGAACTGTGAAAATGCAATTGTACAAAAAAGTTTTTTTATCTTTTTACACGTCTCCTCATCAATTTCACCCAAGAACTGTAAGGTAAAGTGTATTTGATCAATTTTTACTGGTTTTGCTTTAAAACTAACAGATTCCTGCATAGACTTAATTCTCCGAATAATATCCTCACTGTCTATCTCAATTGCTACAAACGTTCTCATGAAAATTTAATTTATTTTACACAGTATAATTATTCTGGTAAACCTTCATAGAGATCCATTTCAGAACCACAGTATTGGTAAAAACCATAGTTTGTATCACTGGGATGCCGGGAGCTGGTAAATCTACAATTGTAACCAAATTAGAAACACTTGGATTTGAAAAATTTACACTAGGTGATGGAATTAGAGCTGAAGCAAAGCGACGCAAGATTGAACCATCAGGTGAAAATCTTGGAAAACTAATGCTTGAAGTTAGGGAAAAGAATGGACCAGGTGCTGTTGCGGAACTTATCAGAGATCCAATTCAAAAATCTACACACGATGTAGTAATTGTTGATGGAGTTAGATCAATTGCAGAAATTGATGTTTTAAAAAAAATTGGTGACGTTAAACTATTAGCAATTGAAGCTTCATCAGAAACACGTTTTAATTTTCTGAGCTCACGTGGAAGATCAGATGATCCAAAAACAAAAAAAAATTTTGAAGAACGTGATAATCGTGAAATTGGAGTTGGGCTGGGTAAATCTATCGAAATTGCTGATAAAACGATTACAAATCATAATCTAACAATTGATCAACTTGTAAATTCTGCAAAAGAGATTATTGAAGGTTGGGCAAAGCAATGAATAAACAACTTTCTTGCAACGTTCAGGTTCTTTGTGACATCAATATATCAGAGGATGTATCAAAAGTTAAAAATGCTGTTCTTAACGTTTTTCCAGATTTACGAATTTCAATAGCAGACAGTCAACTAGTTGGCAAATCCAACGATATCACTTATCTAACAAATATTTCTGAATTAATCCACAATAAAAAAACGAATAATGCATTTGAACGAATTTTAAAAAAAAATACTAATGAAAACTCTACATGGTTTTTTCTCAATAAGCAAGCAGCATTTGTAGAAATAGTGGCATTATGCAATGATGCCGATGAATCGTCTTTAGGTCCAATTAAAGTGATTTTAGAGGCAGATGATATTGAAAGTGTTATTGAATTGTTGGTATGATATTTACTTTATTTTTCAACTTTGTGCCTGAATAAGTCAAAAAATCGATCCAGATAGATAATTTTTTTTTAGTTTGACTCTGAAAAAACAATTTTTTCACAGTTTTCTATGAAGATACATTTAGCCATTGTGGGTGTGGTTTTAATTGCTGGCGGAATATTATTTTTCCCAGAAACTATAAACCAATTACCTGAGGGCACATCAATTTTTGAAGCGTTAATAGTCGACGCCACACATATCAAGGAATATAACACTAACACCAATCAAATTGCTGATACAATATATGATGTTAGTTTAGAGGTGGGAGAAACAATGATTGATGTTGTAGACAAAGTTGAAGATACAATAGATGATGTTGAGATATCGCCAAAACAGATTTTGAATTTAGAAGATTAAATTATCTGTGAATTTCTATTTCCATAAGATCTTTTGCTGCTATTGTTGATTGATGAATCTTCTTTGCTTCATCCAACAGTAAATCTTCATTCTTATAGCGTGCAGAAAAATGTGTAAGGATTAATTTTTCAACACCAGCTTTTTTTGCAAATTCTGCAGCTTCTCTTGCAGTTGAATGGTTAGTCTCACGAGCACGATCTTTTAGTTCATCAGAAAAAGTGGAATCAAAACTAAGATAATCACAATTTTCAAAGAAATTAATTAGTGATTTAGTAGGTCTTGTATCTCCAGATATGCCAATATTTTTTCCTACACGTTTTTCCCCAGTTACATCTGCTGGATGAATGATTTTTCCATCCACTTCCACAGAATTACCATTTTGTAATTGATTCCACGCTTTACCCTCAGGTATTCCTAATGCTTTTGCTTTTTCCGGAAAAAATTTTCCTACACGTTCTTTCTCTTGATATCTATAAGAAAAAGCTGGAATTCCATGTTGTGCTTCACATGCTAAAACATAATATTCATTTTCTTCTGTGATTTTTTCATTTTGTATTGGAGTAATGATGACTGGAAATGATAATCCAAAGTTTAGAATTTTAATATTTGTTGCAATAAATTCATCAATCCCCTCAGGACCAAATATTTCTACAGGTTCTGTTCTACTTTGCATGTTCATTGTTTGTAACAAACCCAATATTCCAACACAGTGATCACCATGAAGATGTGTGACAAAGATTTTCATTTTTTTATTCCAGGGAAGACCTGCTTTTAGGTAAGAAATTTGTGCTCCTTCACCTGCATCAAACATGAGAATTTCATTATCTCTTACTAAACAAATACAGGTTAAACCACGATTTGTTGTTGGCATAGCAGCGGATGTACCCAAAAAAACTAACTTTAACATTATAATCACAAAACTACGTCAGCTAAAATCTTTGAAACATCAACCTTTGAGGTATTTTTTGGAATTGTGTTTGTACTAATTATTTCTGTTACACCGGATTTTTTAATTTTATTTTCCGCATTATTTACAAGTAATGCATGTGTACATGCAACAAACACTCGTTTACATTTTTGCTTCTTCAAGAATTGTGTTGCTTTAATTATGCTACCACCAGTACTTATCATATCATCGACTAATATTACATCACGATTCTTTACATCTACTCGATTAGTAAGAATATTAACCACACCAGTTTTTTTGTCACGATATTTCTTTAATGCAATCAAGTCAATACCCATGAGACTTGCAAATTCCTTTGCTCTTTGTTTTCCACCTAAATCGGGAGATATAACTAATGCATTTTTCAAGTTTTTCTTTTTGAAGTGTTTAACTAACTCAGTAATTGCTGTCACATTTTCTGACACAATTCTTAATTCTTTTAAGGCCATCTTACTATGAATATCAACTGTGATTACTTTTTTTGCACCAACTGATTTGAGTAGTTTACCAATTACTGAAATCGAAATAATTTCTCCATCAAGAAATTCTCTATCTTGTCTTGCATAACCCATGTATGGAATTATTGCATAAATCTTTGAAGAAAGTTTTCGTGCCTTGGAAATTATTGAAAGTAGATGCAACAAGTTTGTATCAACTGGTGGATATGTTGATTGCACAACCAATATTATGTGATTCCTTGGAATTTTTTTGATTGTAATCTTGCTCTCTCCATCAGGAAATTCTCGATTTTCAGCTTTAACATACACAGCTTTTAATCTTCTGGCGATTCTCTTTGCTAAATCAGCAGATGCGTCGCCACCAATTACTGTAAATTTTACCATAAAATGAACGAATCAGACGCATTCTTAAGTTTTCGATTACGACTTTGTTGGTTAGAGAATATTAGAAATATTACGTTTTTTACTCATCAGATTCACCTCTACCCAAGTCACCAACACCATACTCATCAATTATGGCATCACGCTGTGCATCAAGCTGACCAATTTCCTGTTCTTCCCGCTTCTCATCACCTTGGTATACAGTTCTAATTGGCCATGGGATTCTAATATCATATTTTTTGAATTCTTCATGCATTATTAGGCGCATATCACTTTTTGTTTTAAATTGTGCACCATAATCTCTTACATAAACCCACATTGAAAAATCCAATGACGAGTCATTAAACTTGTCAAATCGTACTACTGGTTGTGTTACATCCACATGAATGTCTTTATCACAACCACAACTAGGTTGATTTGTGTCAAGGTACGGACATCTATTTTGTCTAACTAAATGTCTACCTTTTGCATCTACAGTTTCAATCATCGCACGTTTTCCAACTTTAACTAAAATAGCAGTGACCTGACGTGGATTATTTAAATATGAAACACCAACATTTACAATAGCAGGAACAAGTTTGATCTCTTTCGTATAGTTGATAATTTCTGCACTTACCAGCTGTTTTGTTGGAATTATTGCAACCGATTCGTTTAATCCATGACGAATGTATGTCACTCTTGGTGTTATTTTATGAACATAACCATTATAACCACTTTGTAGTTGGACTCTATCTGTCTCTTTAACGATCTTATCTTTTCTAATTAGAATATATGAAAAATAATTATCAAGTGTTTCTTTTAATGCAAGACCAACTCCGAACGCAATTCCACCAGTAGCAGTAGCAAGTACAATTAGATCAACCTCCCACCATGATACTACACCAATAATAACACCAACAAAGATCAAAATTGGCAAAACTTGTTTGGCAGATTTGGGAACCCCCTCTCTTTGTTTTCTAGAAAATCCTGGTGGTTTGTCTCCTGAAATGATTGGGTCATAACCATTAATTCTTTTTTGTTCTCTCCAGATATCTATAGGGTAGATCTCTTCTGGAATTACACCTGGAAATAATTTTCTACCCGATACATTTCCACCAGTTACACACAGATTATAATATTTTTCATATTTTTTTCGTTCAGATAATTTCCACGCTTGAAATGGATTTTTAGCATTTCTATCATAACTTCCTATAGGAATGCCTTTTGAAGTTCTAAACGCCTCCAAAAATTCCAATCCTTTATCAGTTTGTAAATAATTTTGAAATTCTTCATCGGTTAGGTCTTCAGGTGTTTGTTTCGGAGGAACCCATTTGTATAATTTATGGAAAAACCCTTCCTCATCATCGACAAAACCACGCATTTCTTTCCAAGCTTCAAAATCTTCCTTTTCCAACTTAGAACTATCACGTTTCATTAGCGCAATAGGAACAAGTTGTGAGATAGTATAACCAATAACCAGAATATTCATGGTGTTTAGCATTTTTGCAAAAACATCCTTTGGTGAAAGTTGTCCTTCTTCTAATATTATTGAGTTTACAGATTCATCATCAAAAAGCTCAAAGGCTTGAATATACACATTAACTGATGAAATTAATGCAATTGCTAAAAACGGCAAAATTATTTTTCTGGCAAACCTTGCAACATGAGGTTTTGTATGATTGAATTTCTGAGATTTTACCCACCAAGAAAATTTTCTATAAACTAAGGCAATTACAATAATTCCAACCAAAAGACCTGCAAATGCCAATTGCAGTGATAGTGATGATGTAACTAGTTGGGATACTGTCTCAAATTGACCAACTGAAATTTCAGTAATTTCATCTGCCATATATTACCTCACTATTCTCAAAAATTCTCAAGTTCTAATCAAATTATGTGAATCTGTCGCAGAGTTTGCAAAATACAGTCAATATTTTTTAGAAAAACCAATAATTCTCAAGAGCTATTTAAGCAAATTTTTATCATTTCTTTATTTTGCCAATATTTTCTCTAATTCTGAGAATGTCTTTGTGACACAAATTCTATATTTTTCAAATTTTTTATTACCAGCTAGTTTCGATGAAGCTCCGAGAAAATTAAGCTCCCTAATGTAATTCCCAATTCTTTGTTCATTTGGTTCCAGCTTATGCGCATATCTACTTCTTATACTGTTTATCAAACCAATATTCTTTTTGATATTACCTTTTATCAGACCTGATTCAGTTAGAATATCCATTTTAAGATTTGATGTAAAATACGTATTATCAATTGATTTTGAAGGGATTTTGAATTTGTTTTCTAAAATTCGGTCGATCGTGTTTTCAATATAGATATGGCCCACTATGAATAAATCTCGCTCATTAGCAGTTTCGAGAATTTTTTTCAGTTCAGAGTTAGATAGTGGTTTTTGCATAATTAGCTAAAATTGCTATAGGATTCAAGTGTTTCTTGGTAAAATACAAAGGAACCTAAAAGAATTGTAAAATTATCACTCTAGTTAAATACGGATTTATCAAATTCTCCTTATGGATTATGTTGCACAGATAGCTCAAAAAACTTGCCAGGAAATATTAGAATTTGATAAAGGAATACGCTTTGTTGGAATTTCACAAAATAATGGTAAATTTCTTGCTGGTGCATTCAACACAGATGTTGAATACCTAGTTGATAAAGAAGAATACAAGATGTCATTACATTACGCACACCAAAGGTGGGATACGAGGAAAACTCTAGCACATAAAATTGGCAAACCTCTATACGCATTTGCTGAATATGAAAAAATCAAACAAATCGGCTTTCCTCTGAACAACACTGATCTTCTTTTGTTGAGTTTAGATCCAGATGCAGATCACGAGAAAATTATCAAATTTGTAAAAGACAAAATAGGAAAATAACAGAACTTTTTCAGAAAGAATATTAATCAATTTTTACACTATTAGATATGAATGACAAACAGGTTATTGGAATTGCGGCTGTCATGTTTAGTCTAATTGGTTTCTTTTTGGTTGGAACAGGATTCTTTGATTAATATCAAAAACTGTTAAATCCATCTAATCATCCAAAAAATATTTGAATAAACCACAAATTATACTAGCATTTTCTCTTATGATCATATTACCGAGTACTGCCTTTGGTGATACACAAATGGACACAGATCCCTTCACAGTTGGTTCACAATTTGACTCAAAACCACTAGATGAAGCTGAACAGGATCAGAAGTTTCTGACAGATTTATGGACTGCATGCATAGTTATCGTAGTTGGTGCAATAATTGCAAGGATTGCCTTCCAAATTGTCAAAAAACGCATGAAAAAATCTGATTAATTAATCCAATGGTGCTGGTGGTAGTTTGTTAAAACAGTCAGCGCAGAGATCATCCCTGGTTGTCATTCCACGTGGGAGTTTGAAATTGAACTTTCGGACAGATGAAACTGAAAATTTTTGGGAGAATCTACCAAGATCTTTTTTGCATTTATAGCAAAGATGCTTTCCTTCTAGAAGAAATCTAAGATTCAATCTGCTAAGCGTAGCTAAATCAGTAACGCCAAAAAATACCATCATATTTACGAGGTATGGTTGATCACGAATTATCTGATCAAGAGCATCTCTCTCACCAGCCATTGCCAGATCAAGCATTTCTCTCCATTTCTTTTCCAGAGAATCTACATATTCATCAATTTTTTGTGTACCATGGTCAGTTATCTCAATGAAGAGTTTTTGTTGCCCCAATAAACCACTACGATAACCAGAACTAATCAATTCACTTTTGTCTAGAACATCAAGGATCTTTTCAAGCTCATCAGATTTCAAATTTATAATATTCTTCAAGAATCGCACAGAATTTGCACCTCGCTTGACGGCACCTAATACTCTCATATCATTAGCTTCTAATTCCACATGAAACGTAAAATTATACTATTTTAAAAGATATTAGAAAACATGCCATTTCGTGCCTAGATTTACCAACTAGTACAGGCATGAAATGCTTTTATCTATTCTAGTACTAATAAAACGGGTCTCGGCCCTACTAGAATCGTTGAAAATTAACTGGTATGACCAAGACCACTTTTTTTCTTAATTTGCTTAGTATATTTAAAGAAAACCACGTTTTTCTATCTAGTGACTAAAAAAAAATAATAGTGCTAATTATTTTTCTAAATAATTTTGTTGTATATAAGATTTTATTACCACTAGAAAATTGATCATATTTATTTATCATTAACAAGCAGTAGTTTCGTTGAAAATTAGCTGGCAGCTGTACCTTATGGTATTTGTTATTACAAGTGGTATAATATTTGCACTTCCAGAGGCTGAGGCCGCTGGTGTTATTGAAGGTGAATTCAAACTAGGTGAAGTTTTAGATGAATCGATTGGCTGGTTCATTGTTGTTGGTCTTGGAATGGTTTTCGCAGGAATTATTTCAGCAGAAATTAAGATTGAGGAAAAATATCTTGGTCACGTTCAAAACTCAGAGTGGTTTAACACAGCTGGCAGGATTATCAAAACAGGTCTAACTGCAGCAGCAATCGTATCCGCATGGACATGGGCTGCGACACTGCTTCAATCATCTACGGTAGCATATCTTTATGGTGTGAGTGGTCCTTTCTGGTATGCAGCAGGTGCAACAATTCAGGTTCTTTTGTTCGGAATTCTGGCAATTGAACTAAAACGAAAGGCTCCAAACGCACATACGTTCTTAGAAATTATTAGAGCACGATTCGGTAACGGAACTCACAAAATTTTCTTAGGTTTTGCATTAACTTGTAACATGATTGTAACTGGAATGCTCCTTCTAGGAGGCGCAGCAGTTGTAAATGGTCTTACAGGAATGGATATCTCTTTGGCAGCATTCTTGATTCCAATAGGAGTCATGATCTATACGTTAGTAGGAGGGCTGAAAGCTACATTTGTGGCAGATTATATGCATACTGTCATCATATTCATCGTAATACTCACTTTTGTCGCAATGGTGTTCTTCATCAGCCCGGTGACGGGTGGAATTGAGGGAATGTATGATAAACTGGTAGCGGCAGCTGACTTGCGGCCGGTTCTAGAGCCTACTTTCACGCCTGGTGAGCCAGGAAATGCAATGGGTGCATATCTAACAATGGCGTCTGCGGGAGGCTTAATCTTTGGAGTAATCAATATTGTAGGTAATTTCGGTACTGTCTTTGTAGATCAGGCATATTGGCAACGTGCAATTGCTGCACAACCAAGTTCAACTGTAAAAGGTTTCTTGCTTGGTGGAATGTGCTGGTTCTCAATTCCATTTACACTTGCAACAACCATGGGACTTACTGCGGTCGCGCTGGATGTCGAGCTTACGCCAGAGCAGGTGCAGCTCGGACTTACGGTGCCAGCGGCAGCTTCTGTTATGATGGGCGAAGTTGGTGCAATTATGGTACTGGTAATGCTATTCATGGCGGTAACATCTGCAGGATCTGCTGAACTGATTGCGGTGTCGTCTCTGATTACTTACGACATATATCGGACGTACAAGAATCCAGAGGCTTCTGGTAAGACATTGCTTAAAGTTAGCCGTGCGGCGATAGTTGGTTTTGGTCTCGGAATGGGAGGTCTGGCTGTCATCTTGTTAGGAATGGGACTGAGCTTAGGATTTGTGTACTTAGCTATGGGTATTTTGATCGGATCGGCTGTGATCCCGATCGCGTTAACAATCACGTGGAGCAAAACTACGCGGGCGGGTGCGGTATCGGGTGCGCTGATAGGTGTCATGTTGTCGTTAGCAACATGGACTGGCGTTGCTGCATCAGAAGCTGATGGAGTTGTAGATATTGGATCGTTGGGTGGACCATTCCCAATGCTTTATGGTAATATTGTAGCAATCTTAGCATCTGGCCTAATCTGTGTAGTTGTCAGTTTGGCTCAGAACAAGAAATATGATTGGAGTCTCATGAATAAGGAGATGAGAATTGTTCAAGCCGATATGTCTGATGAAGTAAAAGCAGAAATTGCAAAACGTGAACAAGATGAAGAGACTCTAAAGAAAGCATTCAAGTTTAGTCTCAAAGGCGGTGGAATTTTGACTTTGATTTGTGTTGTAGCCTGGCCAATGCCATTATACTTCTCTGGTTATGTATTCGACCTAGGATTCTATTCCTTCTGGGTTTCAATTGCCATAGTTTGGGTGTCAGCAGCATCTTTCTGCATCATCTGTATCCCAATTATAGAAGCAAGACATGGTTTCGCCCAAGTATTTGGTGGCAAAAAACCAACACCAGAAGGAAACTGATAGTTTTTTCATTGTCAGTTAGAAATTCTTTTTAATGCGAGGTTCAGGATCCAAACATGACATCTTGTAGCGGCTGTGGAGTTGTACTTGGTTTTAAAAAATACAAATTCAAAAAATTATGGCGAATAGCAGGTAGTTACTGTAAACCTTGTATGATGCAGGTTGGTGAAAATTGGGAAGCTCATGGTAGAGTAACATTACCAATGCGTCCATGTGATTTGTGTCAAACCGAGTTTTATTTTCTAAAAACCGCATGGCAAGGAAAAAAGCAAAAGCACTTTTGTGATGTATGTCATAAAGTTGCAATAAGTGGAGTTCTACCTGACAAAAGTAAGAAGGAGATGACAAACAAATTCCCAATACCCATGTTGATAATTGGAGGTCTTGGAGGATTATTGATGATTCTAGGTTTGTTTTTCACATTGATGGGCGGTGGTGAAGAGGGACCAAACATGGTGAACATATTATTTGGTGCATTTACCACAGGAGTAGGATTCTTACTCATACGACGTACTATAAACAACAGACGGCTGTTACTGGGAACCGGAAATACAGGATATTAGTATAGACTATACAATCTTGCAAGAGAAATTTCTTTTGCAGGATCTACTGTAGCAATTTCTCCATCTACTTTAACTTCGTATGTCTCTGGATCAATTTCAATTTTTGGTGTTTTATCATTATACACCATATCTTTTTTTCCAATATTGCGACAGTTCTTAACTGGCAGCAATGTCTTTTCTACTTTGAGCTTTGCTTCCAAGCCATTGTCAAGTGCGATTTGTGATGTAAAAGTGACGGATGTACTCTTCTTGGTTTTTCCTAATGCTCCAAACATAGGTCTATAGTAGACTGGCTCTGTTGTTGGAATTGATGCATTTGGATCACCCATTAATGCATATGCAATAAAGCCGCCCTTGATAATCAGTTTTGGTTTTATTCCAAAGAATTGTGGTGTCCATACCACAATATCAGCCATTTGTCCTGGCTGAAGTGAACCAACGTATTCTGATATGCCATGTGTAATTGCGGGATTAATTGTAATTTTTGATATGTATCGTTTTAGTCTATAATTGTCATTTCCATTATCATCCTCTGTAAGATTTCCTTTCATCTTTTTCATCTTATCTGCAGTCTGCCAGTTTCGTGTTGTGACTTCACCAACTCTTCCCATTGCTTGGCTATCTGATGACATCATGCTAATTGCTCCAATGTCATGCAGAACATCTTCAGCTGCTATAGTTTCAGCTCGTATTCGTGATTCTGCAAAAGAGATGTCCTCTGGAACAGATGGGTTAAGGTGATGACACACCATCATCATATCCAAATGTTCTTCTAATGTATTGGTTGTAAATGGTCGTGTTGGATTTGTTGATGATGGAAGAATGTTTGATTCTCCTGCCACTTTCATAATATCTGGTGCATGGCCACCCCCAGCTCCCTCAGTATGATATGTATGAATTGTTCTTCCAGCAATTGCTGCTATGGTATCATCAACATATCCACATTCGTTAAGTGTATCAGTATGAATTGCAACTTGAGTATCTGTCTCATCTGCAACATTAAGTGCAGAATTAATTGTAGAAGGTGTTGTTCCCCAATCCTCATGTAGTTTTAATCCACAAGCACCAGCTTTTACTTGTTCGCGTAGTGCATCTTCCTTTGCATCGTTTCCCTTACATAAGAATCCAAAATTCATTGGAAATTCTTCAGCAGCTTCAATCATCCTATGAATATTCCATTCTCCCGGAGTACATGTTGTTGCATTTGTTCCATCAGCTGGTCCTGTACCACCGCCAATCATTGTAGTTGTTCCATTACAAATTGCATCAATTGCTTGTTGCGGAGATATAAAATGAATATGACTATCAATCGTACCAGGTGTACAGATAGTGTGTTCACCCGAAATAATTTCTGTATTAGATGAAACAACAATATCAATGTCATCCATAACATCTGGGTTACCTGCATTACCAATTGCTAGAATTTTTCCATCCCTAATACCAATATCAGCTTTTATGATTCCTAAAACTGGATCAAGAATCATTGCATTGGTAATTACCAGGTCAGCTGAATCTTCTCGCAAAACTCCACTCGCCTGACCCAAACTATCTCTTGCACTTTTACCACCACCAAATACAAGTTCATCACCATGTTTGATTAGATCCTTCTCAATTTCCATTATCAAGTCAGTATCAGCTAATCTTACTTTGTCGCCAGTAGTTGGTCCAAACAACTCAACATATCTACTTCGTGGTATCTCAAGCGAATTAGATTGTTCATTTACATCATCTAATGATGATTTGAATTCATGTTCATGAAGATTTCTTATTGCAGATTCCCTTTTTGATTCCAAGTCACCACCTACCATTCCACTAAAACCATAAATCGTCTTTGTACCACCAAACTCGACAATTTCTACATGTTTCGATTCTCCAGGCTCAAATCTAATTGATGTACCTGCAGGGATGTTGAGATGAAATCCCAGGCTTTTTTCTCTGTTAAATTCTAGAGCCTTATTTGCCTCAGCAAAATGTGTATGTGAGCCAACCTGAATTGGTCTATCACCAGTATTTGAAACTTGAAGTTTGAGAACCTTTTTACCATTATTGACCGTGATGTTTCCATCTGCTGTTATGTACTCCCCGACATGCGAATTTTTTGAAGAATCATCTGACGTCATATCTATCACACTATTGGGTCATGTACTGTCACAAGTTTTGTGCCGTCTTTGAATGTAGCTTCAACTTGAATTGTATGGATTAAATCTAAAACTCCAGGTAACACGTCATCTTTTTTCAAAACGTTTTTGCCTGAACTCATTAATTCAGAAACGGACTTGCCATCTCGAGCTCCTTCTAAAATATGATCAGTGATTAATGCAACAGCTTCAGGGTGGTTTAGTTTTAAACCACGTTCTTTTCTTTTTCTTGCGAGTTCTGCAGCCATAAAGACATGAAGCTTATCTAATTCTCTTGGAGACAGAAACATATGTAAATTATATTTTTGTTGTATTTAACGCTTAGAAAACTCTAAAAATTTAATTGCTTAAAATAATACGATCATTATGCTAATACTTAATTCAATTTCTGGTAATGTTTATCATGACGATCAGATAAAAGAAGAGATTCATCAAGCTGAGAAACAACAAAAACTTGAACGACTATTTCTTTCAAGAATAGAAATGGAAAAATCAAGATTACGTAAGCATACATCAGATGGACTAGAGATTGGACTGTCACTAGATCCAGGAACTATAATGAGAGACGGTGATGTATTATCAAATGATTCTAAATTTATCATGATACATCAATTACCAGAAAAAGTTCTTCATGTTAGAATTTTAGATCATAGTGATCCTACTTTACCTGTTCAGGTTGGTCACATTATAGGAAATAGACACAGACCCATCTCCGTCACTGAGGATGGATGTATTGTCTTCCCTATACATAATGATGATGAGATTGATCTATTCAAACAACTTTTCCATGACATCATTGATCATTTAGAACTACAAGTTAGCGAAGAAATTTTTATCTCAAATGAGGGAATGAATGCACATGAGCACTGATAGTTCGAATATTAGTATAATGCAACTGTCAGATTCTTTTTTTCCTACTGGATTGTATACAATGTCAAGTGGGCTAGAGACTTTATTCGATGAGAAAAAAGTTAGAACATTTGATGAGATACAATCGTTCATAGAAACTGTAATTTCACAACAGATTGGTCCTTCTGATTGTGTCGCACTTTCAAATGCATATGATTTAGCCTCATCTGGTGATATTGCTGGAATCATAAAATGTGATAAGACACTTTACTCGATGAAATTAACGAAGGAACCACGAGATGCATCCTGCATGGCAGGTTCTCAAATGATCAAATGTGTAAAGGCATTCTCGCATGATGATACATTA
>Ga0310344_10000677_pt1 | contig 26521 bp, 23 predicted proteins | sample HC15DNA20200_MG_FD_203801 | JGI IMG/M metagenome (GOLD analysis project Ga0310344, IMG submission 203801) | Marine microbial communities from station ALOHA, North Pacific Subtropical Gyre - HC15-DNA-20-200_MG | ecosystem: Environmental > Aquatic > Marine > Oceanic | place: Pacific Ocean: North...
GGCGAATGGTTGGTTCAGCTCTTTTGAGCAAGGCTCATCCCATTCTTGCCCACCTAGTACCTATGAGACGTTGTAATTTGTCTTGTACCTACTGTAATGAATACGATGATTTCTCAAAACCTGTCCCCCTTGAGACTGTTAATACCTGGACAGATAAGCTGGCGGAGCTAGGAACTTCGATTATAACTGTCAGCGGTGGTGAGCCGCTCATGCATCCTGAGCTAGAGAAGGTAATTGAACATATTCGGAAGCGTGGGATGGTATCAGGCCTCATTAGCAATGGTTATCTAATGTCTGTGAAACGGATTCAGTCTCTCAATCAAGCGGGGCTGGAACATCTACAAATCAGTATCGACAACGTCGATCCTGATGAAGTTTCAATGAAAAGTCTTAAAGTCCTAGACAAGAAACTCCAATACCTAGCTGAATATGCTGATTTCAAGGTCAATATAAATTCGGTGCTTGGTTCGGGTGTGAGTTGTCCTTCTGATGCTCTCAAGATTGGGAAACGTGCTGTAGAACTCGGTTTCACCTGTACCGTAGGTGTGATCCATGATGGGAGTGGCCATCTTCGGCCACTGAGCGAAGAAGAGAAAGAGATCTTTCAGGAACTACGAGAAATCGGGAAGAAAGGTTACCCTCGAATTAACCGTTATTTCCAAGAGAATCTGGCCCAAGGTAAGCCTAATAAGTGGCGTTGTAGGGCAGGGGCTCGTTATCTTTACATATGCGAGGATGGACTAGTCCATTACTGTTCTCAGCAGCGAGGCCATCCGGGTATTCCCTTAAAGGACTATTCAGTGAAAGATATCCAACGGGAATACCTTGCCGAAAAATCGTGTTCTCCTTACTGTACGATTTCGTGTGTGCACCAAGCATCAATGGCCGATTTCTGGCGGGCACCACAGACATCTTTGGCAGCTCTTGAACAGTCCGGTAGAGAAGAGGCGAGTACTTCTGAAAACCTGATCGAACTAGATCATTGAGCCCTGACTAGACTTGTATCCATATCGGCTATGCCTGGGTTCAAAACTGGTCGAGTTTTTTTCGCACCTTTTTCAGTACTTCCAGTAACATCTCCATGGTGAGGCGCTTGGTAAGTGTGTTCTGCTGGCTGGGATGGTAAGAACCAATCAACAGGGTTTTCCCCTCAAAAGCGAATTGAGCTCCGTGCCCGAATTTAGGTTGAGGTCTTGGCACCGGAAGCTGCATCGATTTGCGGGTCATTAGATAGCTATTCCAAGCGAAGGCACCTAAGGCCAGGATGACTTTAATATTCTTCAAGAGTATAAGCTCCTGTTGGAGATAGGTCAGGCAAAGTCTTTTTTCCAGTGGGGTGGGTTTATTCCCAGGAGGGGCGCAACGGACTGCTGCCGTTATATAAGTGTCTATGAGTTGTAATCCGTCACCCATATGTTGACTGGTGGGTTGGCTGCAGAACCCCAATTTGAAAAGTGCTCTGTATAAGAAGTCTCCACTTCGATCTCCAGTGAACATTCGCCCAGTTCGATTAGCTCCGTGAGCCCCCGGAGCTAATCCTAGAATTAGGAGGCGTGCTGCGCCATTCCCAAAAGAAGGTACCGGACGGCCCCAATAATCCCAGTCCCGGTAAGCACGACGTTTCTCGATTGAGATCTGAGTTCGATGCTTCACTAGGCGGGGGCAAGAAGTGCAGCTCGTAATTATCCGCTGTAGTTTAGTCAGGGATGATGTTGTTTTCGAATTAGCCAAATTTGTTTCCGCGCTGGACACTCTCTGCTGGTGGGTAGGTGGATGTCAAGATATCGTCAAGAATGAGTTGCTCTCTTCTTCTAAGAGAATTAGTTCAGAAGGAAGTCAGCCACGTTTCCTCTACGGTCAATATCCCCTTAGGTCATATTGAATGACGGATATCCTGGTGTCCGCAGATTCTTCTCGGTAATATGAGCTCGTGAGTATAGAAGAAGGGTCTGAGACAATAAGGCGCGCTAGTGCATCCGAAGTTTGTAGGATAGTGGTTGGAATCAGTGGTGCCTCTGCGCCTGTCTATGGTATTCGCACATTGGAGTTACTCGGCCGCATAGAGGGCCTAGAAACTCATTTGGTCTGTAGTCATGCAGCCGAAACTACCATTAAATTAGAGACTGGGAGAAGCCTCCGAGAAGTGCATGATTTGGCTGATATAGTCCATCAACCTGACGATTTCGCAGCAGCGATCTCTAGCGGTTCATTTAGTACGAAGGGTATGATTGTTGCCCCCTGTTCAATGAGTACTCTGGCAGGGATTTCAGTGGGCTTAACTAAGGATCTTCTCACGCGTACTGCAGACGTCACCTTAAAGGAAAGACGACCCTTAGTCCTTATGGTTAGGGAATCACCCTTGCATCTTGGACATCTTAGGAACATGGTCAGGGTGACAGAGATGGGAGGCGTAATTGCGCCCCCTATACCATCCTTCTACCATAAACCAGCTAATCTCGACGAGATGATCGATTACAGTTTGGGGCGCGCTTTGGATGTATTCGGATTAGATATGCCTTGGATGAATCGCTGGACAGGTCCTGGGAAAGACTAGGCTAGGAGACACTGGTTTGCGTGCAGGGTATTAGTTTTTATCCTCGGGTTAATGACTGCGCGCCATGGGGGTCGAGTTCGGGGCCAACTCCTGCAGCATTAATTCCACCCAGGGGCGTTTTTCATTCTCAGGAAATTCTGTTAGAAAAGCCTGTAATGCTGATATGGCAGGATCGAGGCGGTCAGTAAAGGTATGAATCTGACTTTCCAGAATGTAGCCATCGGCGCGAGCTGCACTACGCGGGAATTTTGTCGCAAGGGTTTTTAACTGTTTTAGCGCTTCCTCTGGTTGACTACCAGAGGCAAGTGTAAAGGCTAGCCAGTAATAGCTAGCATCTGTCATCTCGGATTCATTTTCGGGGTCATACACGATCACATTAACAAAATGTTTAGCTGCTTCCAGTAAACTATTCCGGGTCAAATATTTGTGGGCTAGTTCGAAGTTTGCTGTAGAGGAGTGAGGATTGCTCTCGACTCTTTCTTGAAGCTTTTTGAACGAATTAGGGCTTGTCAGGTATTCTTCTACTTGTGACTTGAAATTTTGGGCGTCAACATAACCAGTTAGACGGTCAACTTCAAACCCGTTATGGTCCATGACAAAAATAGTCGGATAATTAGATATCTGGAATTTTTCTCGTAACTGTACCCCTGTCGGATCAGTTTCGGCATTGAGCTTGACCCATAAATAACCCTCCCGCATCTCTTCGCGAACGAGAGGATCTTTGAAAGTGGTAGCTTCCATTTTTTTGCAGTAGTTACAGCTGTCGGTGTACAGGTAGGTGAGAACAGGTCTGCTTGTCTGTTGGGCTTTCTGAAGAGCCCCTTCGTAATCTGGAGTCCATGGTATTCCCTCAACTGTGCCGATACAGGCAGAGAGAGACGTGATGGATAACAGAATGAGTGTCCGTAGTAAAAGAGCTATTGGGGCGTGAACCTTCATTCTGTGACCTCAAACACAATGTCATCACGCGATCCTTCGGCACCGTCAGCACCCGCCGAACTGAGTTTGTAGCCGGAGGGCGAGTATGGACTGTAAAGGAAGGGATTGGACCAGGCATCTAGCCTTATTACACTATTGAGAAATCGCGGTGCCAGGAGGTCTATGAGTGCTCTAAAGTCGGCAACCTGGGGAACGTATCCTTGCTCCACCCGATACAGCCGAATTGCTTCAGTCATGTCTTCTAGAGACTTCATAGTGGTCTGAGTACGTTTTTCATTCAAGATCGCTAAAACATGGGATATTTTTTCCCAGTGTCGGTCGGCTAATCGGACCTCTGCCAATTTCCATCGTCCGTTCTCTTTGACGAATTTAAGTGCCGTTTTCACCTTCACTTCTGCTACCAGAGAGTTTCCTGATTCTCGTGTTTCTATTATCTCTAATTCGGTGGCTTTGAGTTTTAGAGGAGGGGTGGCTTTGTTGATCGACTCAGCCATCTGATGATTGACCGTTTTGCCACAACTGGCTCCGATCAATATTAAAGAGCTTGTAGCTGCAAGCTGGAGATACCTCCACATGGAGTCAAATATAGCACACGGCATGAACTGATGAGAGGTGATGTTATGCTAGAACGGTCTCCTGATGGGCAGGTCTTGAATGACACAAAAGGGGGCGTTCTCAACCTCAATTAAATGAGTCGTGTTGATTATGAGCTTATGACCAATACTCCGGTCGGGTTGGTTCCAGTCGGTGAGCAGGATAGACTCGGCTGCGATGTTTTATCGGGTTGAAGTGCTAGGAGAGCGGGATGTCACTTGAGCTAGATACTCCTATCCAATTTGTGAAGGGTGTAGGAAAACACCGATCGGAGCAATTGGGCAAAGTGGGGATCAAAATTGCCCGAGACTTACTTCGGTACAAGCCTTTTCGTTACGAAGACAGGACCAGTTTCTGTTCTATATGTGATGTTAGGCCAGATGTCTCGACATTGTTGCGTGGTCGCATTCTGGCAGCTGCTAGTAGAACAACGCATCGTAAAAGAATGCGTATCCTTGAATTGGTAATTACGGATGGTTCAGGAAGCTTATCTGTGAAGTTCTTCAATCAACCGTATTTGGCGGAAGTTTTGAAAGCCGACCAAGAAGTGGTTTTCTACGGGATACCTCGAGCTGACAGCTATTCATCTGGCCTTTCTCTGGCTAATCCAGAGTTTGAGATCCTGACATCTGAACCTAGTGACTCGCTTCACAATGGGCGGATTGTCCCAGTTTATCGGAGGGTTGGCAACATCACTTCTAGATCATTGCGTGTAATCGTAGCGCACTTATTGGATGGTCTGGAGGGTCATATTACCGAGCGATTGCCTGGGTGGGTTTTGGATCGATATGGATTTCCTGGCCGTGAAAATGCGATTCGCCTGCTGCATTTTCCAGTGGTTCCTGATGGTTGCCAGAGGGACTCATTCCTGTTGGATTTAGGTAACTCTCGGACGCCTATGCAACAGCGTTTGGTATTTGAGGAATTTTTTGACTTTCAATGTGGATTACAGGTAGTGAGGAATCAACGCGAGAGTCTTCCTAAGGGGCGTAGTATCCGTATCACCAGTGAGATTAGGGAGATCGTGAAGTCGGTCCTTTCCTTTCATCCTACTATGGCTCAAAAGCGTGTTGTGAAGGAAATTGCGGATGATCTCTGTAGTGAAAGCATTATGAATCGACTCTTACAAGGTGATGTGGGTTCGGGTAAAACGATAGTGGCAGTTCAGGCAATGGTTATCGTAGTTGAAAATGGTTATCAGTGTGCTCTGATGGCGCCGACAGAAATACTGGCTGAACAACATTTCGAGACTCTTCGGCGAGATTTAGGCAAAGCGGATTACAAGATCGCCCTTCTCAAGGGACGTCTGCCCATTGGGATCCGTAGGAAGATCCTAAGTAAAGTGTCCGAAGGGACTATACAGATCGTTGTAGGGACACATGCCGTATTTCAAAAAAGCGTTGAATTCAAAAGCCTCGGGTTGGTGGTTATTGACGAGCAACACCGATTTGGGGTCATTCAGAGGATGGACCTTCAGCAGAAGGGGAAACGGCCAGATACGTTAGTGATGACAGCCACTCCCATTCCAAGAAGTCTGGCTCTGACGCTTTACGGGGATTTGGATCTCTCTGTAATAGACGAGCTGCCTCCTGGAAGAAAGCCCGTCCTTACTCATGTCAGGACTGAGGCAGATCGTTCCAAGGTCTATCAGGAGGTGGTGTCCAGGCTACGGGAAGGTCACCAATGTTACATAGTTTACCCTTTGGTGGAAGAATCTGAAAAAGTTGAGGCTAGGGCAGCAAAAGAGATGGCGAGCATCTTGCAAAAAACTGTTTTTTCCGCTTTCAAGGTTGGTCTGCTACACGGTCGACTCACTTCTGAGGAGAAAGATAGTGTAATGCAGCAATTCAGGAGGCATGACCTGGATGTCTTGGTGGCCACTACGGTTATAGAAGTAGGGGTTGATGTCCCTAACGCGACACTAATGGTAATTGAACATGCTAATCGTTTCGGTCTTTCTCAACTTCACCAATTGCGTGGTCGTGTCGGGCGAGGATCCAATCAGAGCAGCTGTTTTTTGATGTCTAGTGAAGGGAGTTCTTCCGAAGCCCGGCAAAGGCTGGATATTATGCAGCAGACTAACGATGGATTTCAAATCTCAGAAAAGGATTTGGAAATACGAGGGCCTGGTGATTTTGTAGGTACTAAACAGTCGGGTCTACCTCGATTTCATTTTGCGAACCTTGTTCGGGACAGGGTTTGGCTTGGACGTGCTTGCAGAGATGCCGAGCAATGGTTAGAAGAAGAGCTGCAGGGAGGGGTTGAATCTGCCCACTTAAAAGAAATTCTCTCAGATTGGGAGCATCGCTTCGGACTCTTTCACGTGGGCTGAGGTTGGGAGGATTGATCTGAGAATTATCGGTGGGGAAATGAAAGGTCAGAAGTTGATCAAACCTCCGGCAGGGGTCCGACCTACCACTGACCGGCTACGAGAAGCTCTTTTCAACGTATTGGGGGATGTTCAAGGAACTGTTTGGGTGGAGGCCTTTGCGGGTACCGGTGCTGTGGGGATTGAAGCGCTAAGCCGTGGAGCCAAGCTGGTTATATTCAATGAGCGCGAGCGGAGTGTTTTGCAGATATTAGAATCTAATTTTAAGAAATGCGGACTAGAGACCGGGTGTGAAATACATCGGGGGGATGCCTTTGTCCTTTTTCGGCAGCTGACCGGTCGTCTGGTCGATGTGGTATTTCTCGATCCTCCTTATCGTTTTGGGCGCTACAGTAAGTTGTTGAAGAAGATCAAGGAAGCATTGGCAAAGGGAGCTCCAGGGCATATGGTTTTGATGGAGGTATTCAAAAAGACGGGGGATGAGGTAGTGGAGCCTCACTATAGAATTGTACGACGTCTCAGGGCAGGGGACAGTCATCTCCTCATACTGAAGCCTATCTATGAGCCGTTGCAACGATAACTTAGGCTGCCAACTCTCTACGTAGAGACCGGCTTGAGTGGTAGATATGCAGTCCTCTTTGCAAAGATCGCTTGAAGCAGTTCCAGGGAACGCCTAAGATTGTCTTGGTGGGAAGTATGGCAGTTGCACTTTACCCTGGATCTTTTGACCCTGTTACAAACGGTCATGTCGACATTATAGAGCGGGCTTCTCGGCTTTACGACAGAGTTGTAGTGGCAGTCCTGATCAATGCCGAAAAAAAGCCCCTCTTCAGTCCTGAAGAACGTGCCAGCATGCTTCGTGAAGTCACGGCTTCGTGTCAAAATGTAGAAGTCGAGACATTTGATGGTCTTCTTGTAGACTTTGCGGGCGCACACGATTCGAAGGTGATCCTTAGGGGGATCCGGGCTGTGACAGATTTGGAATACGAGTTTCAAATGGCTCTGATGAACAGGCGACTAGAGCCGAAGATCGAGACTGTTTTTATGGTTCCCTCTGAGGAGTATTCGTATCTTAGCTCGAGTCTTGTTAAGGAGGTCTGTCGTTTGGGCGGGTCTGTTAGAGGGCTAGTCCCAGATGTAGTGGAGGTTAGTCTGTGTCTGAAGGTTCAGGACCTGAAATCCGAATGAAATCAAGATCTTTATGGTGGATTTCCCTTGTTTCGATTTCTCTTGGATGTGGGCTCTTGTTGCGCCAGCCAGAATCGAAGACCGAACTCACTGCTGTCGGGGTAGAAGAGGGGCAGGCTGTTTCACAGGAGGCAGAACTAAACTCTACCAGCTTGTTTGAGGGTCGACTGCCGAGAGGGGGAACCCTTCAAGATGTCCTGATGCAGTACAGTTTTTCTTCCGAAGAGATCCACCAGCTGATCGCCGACACGAGACCAGTCTACAATCTTAACCGCGTCCGGGAGGGAAATCGCTACCAAGTAGAGTTCGGGGAATACGGAGAGACTCTATCCTTTGAGTATGAGATCAGCGATGAGGAGACTCTTGTTGCTCAATTTGACGGCAAATCATATGAGGTAATCCGAAAGGCCGTTGAATTTGAAACGGTGAGAGAGCATATATCAGCGGCTATTTCAGGATCTTTGTGGGGGACGTTGACTGAGCTGGGTGAGAAGGAAGGCTTGATCATGGCGATGGCCGAAATTCTCCAATGGGACATCGACTTTACTAGGGTGTACGAGGGGGATTTTTTCAAGTTGATTGTTGATAAAAAGTTCAGACATGGTGAGTTTGCAAAGTATGGTGAGATATATGCGGTTCAGTTCAATAATGCAGGTAAAGATTTCTTTGGGTTTCGTTTTGTAAATCCGAGAAATGGGAAGATCGGACACTTCGATCAAAAGGGTAATTCTGTCCGGAAGGCATTTCTGAGGGTTCCTTTTCGATTCAGTCCAAGAATCTCCTCAGGGTTCAGCTATAACCGCCTGCATCCTATTCTTAAGAAAAGACGTCCCCATCTGGGCCTCGATTTTGCGGCTCCCAAGGGTACCCCAGTGTTGGCATCGGCCAGTGGAACTGTAGTTGTGGCTGGATGGAACGGGGGTTTCGGGAAATTCGTTAAATTGAGGCACGGAAATGGGTACCAGACGAGCTATGGTCATCTCTCCCGTATTCGCGTCAAAAGAGGCAGCCGAGTATCTCAAGGGCAGATCATTGGCAATGTGGGGTCGACAGGACTATCGACCGGAGCCCACCTCGACTACCGTGTCCAGGATAAGAGGGGGCGTTATATGAATCCTCGAAGGCGTATAGCCTGGCCTTCTGACAAGCCAATCGATAAACACCATCTTGCTGCCTATTCCGCGGTACGGGACGATTACTCTCGTCAGTTAGCAGAAGGCTTGTATAATCAAGTTGAGGCTGAGGATTTTCTGCTAGCTGAATAGGGTGTTTAAACTTATCGGTAACTTCAAGGCCAGTTTGGAGATTTGGTCTCCTCTCATGTTGGTCTGGTGTTTGTCCCTATGTTAGATTTTCTGACCCTATGAATAATCAACCCAGTCCTATCATTCTTGCCCTTGATACAGATTCAGCTGAAGATGCACGGCAGCTTGCGTCTTTGCTTAAAGACGACATAGCGATGATTAAAGTAGGCCTTCAGCTGTTTTCTGCAGAAGGTCCGGAATTTATTAAAGAACTGACCCTGAATGGTGTCAGGATTTTTTTAGACCTCAAGTTGCATGATATTCCTAACACAGTGGCCGGAGCAGCAGTTGAAGCCGCTCGTATGGGAGTCTCAATGTTAACTCTGCATACTCTAGGTGGCGCTAGCATGATGGTCGAAGCTAAGCAGCGACTAGCATCTTTCAGCGAGGTAGAGAGACTCCCAACTCCAAAGCTATTAGGTGTGACAATCCTTACCAGTTTGGATGAGGGTGATCTATCGGAACTGGGTATGAAGCAAGGTGTTCGCTCATCGGTCGCTATGCTTGCCGATTTGGCAGTAAAGTCTGGCTTAGACGGCATTGTAGCTTCACCACAGGAGTTGGATTTATTGCAACTGGAAGATAGACGCGAGCTGTTATGTGTCATACCTGGAATTCGACCAGAAGGGACTCCAGCAGATGACCAGAGACGATCCATGACACCAGGGGAGGCGATCTCTAGGGGCGCCGACTATTTGGTCATTGGTCGGCCTATCACCCGAGCTCCTGATCCTTTGGAAGCAGCTAGAGAAATTAACCGCCAAGTATCAATTGTCAGGCGAGGTTAGATGAACTGGGTTGTGCCACTGACCATGTTATTGACAGGGGCGGTGTACGGGCAGTTTCCAATGGTAGCTGATTATTCAGTTTCTTCTAGGCCTTGCTTAAAACACTCCCATGTTGAAGTGGATACTTGAATACAGCTGGGTTATCTTCCGAAGGATCGGCTACAGCCCCAGTTCAGAAAGAGCTATTTTCACCACTATTTTCTTTATCATCTGTGGCGTACCTACAGCTAGTTGCGGCATATGGCAATCCTGTGGAAGTAAATAGACAAACGAACCCGGATAAACATCAACCAGAGCGGGAATCGTCTCCGGAGTTTCGTAGAAAGCTATGTCGCGTTCATCTTCGTATTCGGTATGGGCACTCAAGCTTTCAGTTTGCACTACTGCAATGCCTTCTGCCCCTAAGAGAGTACTTTGGATATCGGCATACTTTCTGTGTGCTTCAAATTTGGCTTGGGCTGGTTCCTTGGTTTCGTAACTCATGACGATCGCAAAAATCAATTTGCCGTCGATTGGGTAGTCGCCCTCAGGCGTGTCCGCGTTTACGGTTTCAAGAAATGCAAAAGCTTTTTTCCAGGCTGGTCCTAAAGAATAGCTATGCGCGTTGGCAATGGTGTCTGTGATCATCTAATGTCCGGGATGTTGGTTTTATGAAATGTCTTTAAATGGGGTAGCATTAATTCAACGGATTTAGACTGCCTCATAGTCTAATATAAGTATAATTTATTGCTAATCAGTGGAAGTTGTGGATTGTTCAAAGTAAAAAGTCAGAGGGGTCATACTGGTGGAAATCATGATCCTCGCTATTGTTATCGGCCTAGTTGCTGCCGTGGTTATCGTAGCACCCGAGTATACACATGAGCGTTCTACTGCGACAAGGTTTGCCGATGAACTCTACGTTTTTGTGGAGGCTTTTCAGATCTACATCCTAGAACACGGAACATATCCTTTGTCAGGCGAGGTGAGATGAACTGGGTTGTGCCACTGACCATGTTATTGACAGGGTCGGTGTGCGGGCAGTCTAGGGACATACAAAGCTTACCCTTCAACGAGGTTGAGAGATCGGCTTGCCATGTTTTCATCGACGCTGAGTATATTTGGACAGTTGAGGTGATCATGGAATCTGAAGGAACTCCCATACCGGTGATGAATTTGATTACATTTGGTTCCCAGAGGAGCTCTCTCCGTCCCCGACAGATTCACATTTACAACGAAGTTTCTCGGAAACCTAATATAGAACGGTTAGCAATCGATACAGGTGTGAATGGAGACCCCTATATTGCCAATTTTATTAACGTGCAACCTAGTTCCTTTATTGCTTTTGATTTAGTGGGGGATTTTGGAGGATTTGAAGAACCAGATAGGATTACGGTCGATCTTGGAGAGACCGAGTATAACTTAGCAGCTATCAACTGCGTAGATTTCGAAATCCTTGTTAATCGAATTAACCAGGTCAATTTTGACAGCCCTGACATCAGGCACGATTACGACCTGTTGAACATTCATCATATGGGACAAAAAAGGCCTCTTCGTAAGGGGCGCCGCTAGAGAATTAATAGAAAAATTGGCCCTTCTCAATGCATAGAGTGCCGATTAATTCCTTGATGGAGTCTACTTTTTGATCGAGGCAGTGCTGTCTCAACCCCTGAATAACCTTGAGTGACACTGTTGGCTCGTAGAAGTTTGCCGTTCCTATCTGAATTGCAGAGGCTCCGGCAATCATGAATTCAAGGGCATCTCTGGTAGTGGAAATTCCTCCAATGCCAATGATTGGGATGGAAACAGCCTCCGCAACGGCGTGCACTAGTCTCACTGCGAGAGGTCGGATGGCCGGGCCTGACAAGCCACCCGTTGTATTCGACAGCATAGGGCGACACTTATCGACATCTATACTCATCCCTACGAAGGTGTTGACCAATGTGATCGCATCGGCACCCCCATCCTGGCAGGCGCGGGCAAAGACTCGTATGTCAGTAACATTGGGAGAAAGTTTGACCCAAATCGGGTGATTACTGTGTTTTTTAACTGCTTCTACTACGGCAAAGGTCATCTCAGGGTCGTGCCCGAACTCAATTCCACCCTCTTTGATATTGGGGCAAGAAATATTCAACTCGAGTGCCGATACTTTATCGCAGGGAGCGAGCCGTTCTGCGATGGCAACAAATTCCTGGATTGATTTTCCAAGTACGTTAGCGACAATGTGTCCTTGGAAGTTAGCAAGTCGAGGGAGTTTTTCTTTGATAAATCCCTCCACTCCAACATTTTCCAGGCCAATAGCGTTAAGCATTCCTGAAGGGGTCTCTTGTATTCTGCCGGGAGGGGCTCCTTTCATTGGCTCTAAGGAAAGACCTTTGGTGCAAAAGCCGCCCAGTTCCGATATGTCGAAAAAGCGCTCAAACTCCAATCCATATCCAAACGTACCTGAAGCCGTCAGAACTGGGTTTTTGAAACGCAGACCAGAAATCTCAACCTGTAGATTGGGGTTCAGCATTTCAGGTAATTAGCTCCGATATTGACGAAGAGTTCTCCCAGACGAAGTCAGCTGCATCAAACACGGGCCCATGAGTGCAGGCGAGATGATAACCATGGCGAGTCTTCACAGTACAGCCTAGGCAAACACCGAACCCACATGCCATTTTCACCTCAACCGAGATTTGACAGGGGATTCCCCAGTCTTTGGCTACCCTGCTAACAGCCTGCATCATAGGAGTTGGTCCACAGGTATACATCATCGCCTTGTCTCCAACATCCTGTTGGAGGTAATGTTGAAGACCTTGTGTGACCTGCCCCTGCATTCCACGGGAACCATCATCCGTTGTAATGGTGGAGGTTATTCCGAGGAGCTCAAAGTCTTTGAGACCAACAAGTTCTTCAGCTTGACGGGCGCCATAAACGAGATGCACCGGATGGTTGTTTTTAGTCAAGTGTTCTGCCAGTAAAAATACAGAAGCAATGCCCGTTCCTCCGGCCACTATTAAGGCTTTCTGGCTTGGGGGTAGGTTGGTTTCAAAGCCGTTGCCTAAAGGCCCGATAAGGCCGATGGTGCTCCCAGGTTCTGCTCCTGCCAGCTTGGCTGTCCCATCACCTACAACTTTGATTAGTAGTGTTATTCTCCCGTGTTCGGAGTTGGGGAGGGAATAGATAGCTAATGCTTTTCGGAGTAAAGGGAAGGGGAGGTTGAGCCCGTCCTCGACCCATGCCATAACGAATTGACCTGGGGTACAACTGCAGGAAATCTCAGGTGCTCGCAGTTCCAATAAAAAATTATTCTGGCCCAGATCCTTGTTGGACAGAAGCTCGGCTGACGTTGCTGAGATCACCGCGCAAGGATAGCATAGAGGTCTGGGGAGTATGAGGACATGGAAGCCCCAGTGGAGCGTGTGTTAAAATCCTGCGAATTCTCTTATTTTTTGGAGGCCTCTTACCCTGATGGCTCTGTGCAATAAGCACCTACTCAGTATTGAGGATCTTTCTCGCCAAGAAGTAGAGTATATTCTGGGAGTTGCCCGCCAATTCCGAAAGACATTCGATAGTCCCGCTAAAGAAAGAAATGCCTTGCAAGGGCGAACGGTAATGAATGCTTTTTTTGAACCGTCCACACGGACCCGCTCGTCATTTGAAATTGCAGCTAAACGATTAGGGGCAGATGCAATCAACTTTTCTACATCGAGCAGTAGTGTCGTCAAAGGAGAGAGTCTTAAGGATACAGCCCTGACTCTTCTAGCCATGAATCCGGATGTCCTTGTGGTGAGACACTCGGAGGCAGGTGCTCCCTTTTACCTGGCCCGTTACTGTGCGAATGCAGTCGTCATTAACGCAGGTGATGGTGCACATGAGCACCCCACTCAGGCATTGCTAGACGCCATGACAATCTCAGACCACAAGTCATCTTTTAAAGGGTTGGTAGTGGCGATTGTTGGAGATATCGCTCACAGTAGAGTGGCCAGATCTAACATGCTACTTCTAAATAAGTTGGGGGCTAATATTAGGGTTTGTTCCCCACCTACTCTTATGCCGCCTAGATTCGAGAACAGTGAAATATTCTCGACCTATCATCTGTCAGAAGCTCTTGAGGGAGCTGATGTAGTTATGATGTTGAGAACACAGTGGGAGCGACAACATGAGAGTTTATTCCCCTCTACGAAAGAGTACTTCTCTCTCTACGGATTGAATACTTCTAGGATGCAGTTAGCCAAAGACGATGCAATTGTAATGCATCCTGGACCAATTAACCGTGGTGTTGAGATCGATCCTGCCATGGCAGATGGTTCCTGTTCTGTGATCTTAGATCAAGTGCGCAATGGGGTCGCTTTAAGGATGGCATTGCTTTATCTGCTTCTTGGATATCCCGAGGAGGGTGAAAGTTGATGACGCTTTTATTAAAAGGGGGCACCGTTGTGGATCCCTCTCAAGATATCGATCAGGAAAAACAAGATATCCTTATTGAAGACGGAGTTGTTGCCGACGTTGGAATCATCGACCCTAACTCGGAGTGGGAAATATTGGATCTGACCGGTCTGGTTGTTGTTCCTGGGTTCATCGATATGCATGTGCATTTCAGAGAACCGGGGCGTGAGGACAGAGAAACGGTCGAGACGGGCTCGAGAGCAGCGGTTGCCGGGGGATTTACCAGCGTGATGTGCATGCCCAATACGACTCCAGTCAATGATAACGAGTCAGTTACCCGTTTCCTGTTGTCGAAGGCTCAGGAGGTTGACCTTGCGAACATTCATCCTTGCGGGGCTATTACTAAGGGTTCTTTGGGTAAGGAGTTGGCTGAGATAGGTGAGATGGTGAGTGCTGGTGCCGTAGCCATTAGTGATGATGGGAATCCCGTAGAAAATAATCAAGTCATGCGGCGGGCATTGGAATATTCCAGGATTTTTGGCATCCCTGTCGTTGATCATTGTGAGGATAGAGCTCTAGCTGCAGGCGGTTGTATTCATGAGGGAGTGGTATCAACGCGACTCGGCTTGCCAGCTATGAGTCGCACAGCGGAGGAAATGGATGTTGTACGCGACACCATTCTGGCTCGTGTTACTGGAGGACATGCACATATAGCCCATGTTTCGACTGAGGAATCCCTTGAATGGATTCGAATTGCGAAGGACAAGGGAGTCCAAGTCACTTGTGAAGTAACCCCCCACCATTTCATTTTGAAGGATGAAGACATAGGTAACTACAATACCCTTTACAAGATGAATCCCCCTCTGAGGGAGGAGCGTGATGTTGAAGCCATGTTGCAGGGGCTCGCTGATGGTACGATTGATTGCATTGCCACTGATCACGCTCCGCACACCACACTCGAAAAGGATACGACTTTCACTAAGGCTGCCAACGGTATAATTGGGTTGGAGTGCGCTATCCCGCTCGCATGGAATTACCTGATTTCAAGTGGCCTGATATCCATCTCCAGGTTGGTAGAGCTTTTTAGTGTTAATCCAAGTCACATCCTAGGCCTCGACAGGGGGAGCCTGGCAAAAGGTAAGATTGCAGATGTTACGGTAATCGACCAGACAAAAAAAGTGACTGTCGATGTGGCCACTTTCCAATCGAAAAGTCGTAATTGTCCTTTTCATGGGAGAACTCTAGGGGGAGTTCCTGTGTTGACGGTAGTCGGTGGGCGGGTTGTCTACAATCAGATCTGAGTGTGTCCTGGAAGGCAAGTCGCCAGTATAATTGTAAGTAGATTTGAGTTTGTAGGAGCCGGTTCTGAATATGGGTGAGAGACACTGGGTTATTGTCTTCGTGGTCGTGCTGATAGTATTGGCCGCTTTGTCCGGGATAGGCTACGGGGATGGCGAAATCCGTTTCAGGGCCCATGCAGAAATCCAGCCGGTTAGTCCTGGTGACCAGATACAGATCCAACTCCGAGCTACCATTGCTCCTGGGTGGCATCTCTATTCTCTGACTCCTTATCCAAAGGAAGTTCTGTCAGCTCCCCAACCAACCAGTATCAATATCAAAGAGGATTCAGGGTTTCATCTTTTTGGGGATCCTAGGCAACCTCAACCCAAGTTTTCACAGGACGAGAATTTTGGTATCGAGACCACATATTTCGAGGGTTTAGTAGATTTTGAAGTCCCTGTGCAGGTGGGTCAGCATTTGCCGCCTGGTCTGTACGAGGTACCCCTTGAGGTTCGCTTTATGGCCTGTAATGACAGGCTTTGCTTGCCTCCTAAGACTGTTCTTGTCCCGGTTTCAGTCCAAGTGGATCGAGACGGGCAGGACTCGGTTGCAAACTTAGCCGATTCTGCTGAGGTTGCACAGGAAGGAAAATCTATAGAGATAGATGGTTCTGGTGAAGTATCAAGTCAATTGGCAGTTGTGGATCCTCAGAATTTGAGGGTGATGAGGTCAAGCTTACTGGCCTATATCCTGTTTGCGATGGCAGGTGGGTGGCTAGCTTTGTTGACCCCCTGCGTTTTCCCCATGATTCCGATTACAGTTTCCTACTTTACGAAGAGAGAGACTACTCGTAGAAGAGCTATTTCTGAGGCCTTGCTTTATGCCTTGGGTATTGTCCTTACATTTACTTTCCTGGGTTTCCTGCTGACTGCAGTGTGGGGAGCGGGAGGTATCAATCGGCTTGCTACTAGTCCGTTGATTAACCTAATGATAGCGGGAGTATTTCTGGTGTTTGCTCTCAGTCTTTTCGGAATAGTAGAGCTTCGGTTGCCCTCCAGCTGGTTGAGTGCTGTAAACAAGAAGTCTTCATCGACTGGTGGACCTTTGGGCATCCTTCTTATGGCATTGACCTTTTCGCTTACCTCTTTCACCTGTACGGTGCCGTTTGTAGGGACAGTAATGGTAGCCGCAACAAAAGGAGACTGGATTTGGTCACTCCTGGGGGTCACTGTCTTTGCAACAGTTTTCGCGGCGCCATTTTTCTTGTTGGCTATATTCCCGTCCTGGTTGATGTCTTTACCTAAAAGCGGTTCTTGGATGAATTCTATGAAAGTGACGATGGGTTTTTTGGAACTAGCGGCTGCCGTAAAGTTTATTAGTAACGTGGATATGGTCTACCAGTGGGAAATTTTAACTCGGCCTGTGTTCATCGCTGTTTGGTTAGCAATAGCCTTAGCGTTAGTAGTTTATCTGTTGGGCGGAATCTCTTTCTTCGAAGACAGGCAGAGACAGAGGATTGGGGTGTTTAGAGGGGTTAGCGCGGGCTGCTCCATGATTTTATTGATTTACCTGTTTAGGGGGCTTTCTGGAGGTTCTCTGGGAGAGCTTGACGCCTTTCTTCCCCCGAAAGATTATGGATCAGATGAGCAAGTGCTGGGTTTTTTCAAGGTGGATTCTTCCTTGGGGGAAAGAGAATCGGAGGTTTGGTTCACTGACTATTCCGAGGCACTTGCTGAGGCTGGTAAGACTCAAAAGCCAATTTTTGTAGATTTCACTGGGTACACTTGCACTAATTGTCGGTGGATGGAAGCGAATATTTTCACTAGATCAAAAGTGCGCGAGTTGTTTAGTCAATATGTGTTAGTACGTTTGTATACTGATGGCGGGAAAGCCCAGCACAAGGCCAACCTTGAGATGGAAAGAAAGCGTTTCGGGACCATAGCTATTCCCTTATATGCGTTAATGAATGCTAAGGATGAAATTATTGCCCAGTTTGCCGGCCTGACTAGGAATGAGAAGGAATTCGTTGGTTTTCTGCAGCTGGGTCTCGCATCTAGAAGTCATTAAAGGCGAACAGTTATAGCGCATCAGGTTCGTGAGGTGATCATTATCAGATCCCTGAGACTCCCTTTGTAAGATAGCTCCTTATGTTTTCCGGAAATATATACACGTATAAAGATATCTATATGTGTATAATAGTGGAATGGATGATTTACTTAGAGTCCTTAAGGCTTTAGCAGAGCCCACAAGATTGCGTCTCCTTAATCTATGTGCCCGGGCAGAATTGACGGTTTCGGAGTTGGCTCTGCTTTTGGGGCAGAGCCAGCCTCGAATTTCTCGACATCTGAAATTACTTTACCAAGCAGGGATATTGGACCGGCACAGAGAAGGGTCTTGGGTCTATTTCCGTCTTGCATCTGGAGGGGTTGGGCTCAGTGTGGCAAGTGTTCTAGTCAGCTCAATGCCAGAAGAAGATCCGACAGTAAAACTAGATATTACAAGGCTACATTCTCTTTTGGATGAAAGAGCTCAAAAAGCGACGGAATACTTCAACGATAACGCAACCAATTGGCATTCGATCAGGTCGTTGCATGCGGAGGATAAGGACGTGGAGAAAATCCTCCTAGAGCTTTTGTCAGGCAGGGATTTTCAGTCACTTCTGGACATGGGGACAGGAACAGGGCGTTTACTCGAACTGTTTTCTCCTAGTGTATCCAGTTTAGTGGGGGTAGACAGTTCCTCGGAGATGTTGAAAGTCGCTCGTTCTAACCTGGAAAGACAAGGGATTCGAAATTGCAAACTTAGGCAAGAAGATGTCCGTCAGTTAAGAATCCAAAGCGATTTCTTCGATGTTGCAACCGTTTACCAAGTCCTGCATTTTATTGAGAATCCAGCAGAGGTTGTTTGCGAGGCTGCTCGAGTTTTGAAATCTACTGGACGTCTTATTGTTGTCGACTTTGAAGAGCACGATATGGAAAACCTACGTGCAGAACACTCCCATCGGTGGCTTGGCTTCAAAACAGAAACCGTAATCGGTTGGATGGATGAAGCTGGATTTACAAAGATTGACCACTATGCATTGGCCGGGAGGGAACTAACAGTAGGAATTTGGATGGGGCAAAAGACAAAACCATAAACTACTTTCGAGAAAGTATCTCATGAACAGGTCATCAAGTAGGACAGATTCAACTTCTCAAGAATTACTTAATCAATCACCAGGAAAAGGGTTGAAATTCTCATTTGAGTTTTTCCCTCCTGCCAATCAGGATCAAGAGGAGCAGATTTTTTCATCGGCGAAGGATCTAAGGAGTCTCAACCCCGATTTTGTTTCTGTGACCTACGGAGCCGGTGGGACAAATCAGAGAGGAACCCAGAAGACGGTGATTCGATTGCGGGATGAGGGGTTCAAAGCTGCGGCTCATTTGACATGTATAGGTTCTAGCCGAGAGGAAATTGATGCAATAGCCAGCGAGTACTGGAATTTAGGAATCCGACATCTAGTGGCTTTGAGAGGTGATCCTCCTGCGGGAACAGGATCTTACAGCCCAACTCCAGGGGGCTACCGCTATGCCTCTGATCTCATCTTCGGGTTAAAACGGCTAGAAAATTTTGAAATCAGTGTGGCTGCTTTTCCGGAGACCCACCCCGAAGCTAGTAGTCCTCAGGCCGATCTAGACAACCTCAAGAGAAAGTTTGATGCAGGCGCCACACGAGCTATCACACAGTTTTTCTTCGATCCAGGTGTTTTCTTGCGATTCCGAGATAGAGTAGTGGCTGCCGGTATATCTCAACCCCTTGTTCCGGGAATCCTGCCAATTCGCAGTTTTGAGGGAGTTCGAAAATTCGCCGAAAAGTGCGGAGCATCTTTGCCTGACTGGTTGTATGCATCCTATGAGAGCTCTTTTTCCCTGCAATCTCAGATTATGCGTGGTGGACTGATCGCTTTTGATTGTTGTCAGCAGCTAGTGAGGGAAGGTGTGAACGATTTCCATTTCTATACTTTAAACAAATCCGAACCCACCTATTCCATTTGTCTTTTACTCAGTCAATTCTTTGGTGAGCCGGCGAGTACTCGCTCGGAGGACCCGGAATGATGCCTAGAAGTCCGTCCTATTCATCTCTGGAGTCAGAACTTTCTCGACGCATTCTCATAATGGATGGGGCCATGGGTACGATGATTCAAAAAGAGAAACTTGAAGAGGCCTATTTCCGAGGTGAGAGGTTTTCCAAGCACGAGAAGGACGTTATAGGAAATCACGATATTCTCAATCTGACCCAGCCTCGATTGCTCAAATCGATACATGCTGAGTACTTAGCAGCTGGTGCCGATATCATTGAGACTAATACCTTCAATTCCACAGCCATTTCCCAGTCCGAATACTTACTCCAATCGTTTGCCTACGAGCTCAATTTGGCAGGTGCCGAAATTGCTAGGCAGGCAGTAAATGAACAGACATCTAGAGACCCAAGCACTCCACGATTTGTGGCTGGAGTTTTGGGTCCTACGAGCCGCACGGCTTCCATATCTCCAAAGGTTTCGGATCCGGGTTACCGAAATGTGAGTTTCGATGAACTGCGGTTGGCATATTATGAGGCAGCAAAAGGTTTAGTCGATGGAGGGGTTGACCTTCTTCTGATAGAGACAGTTTTCGATACCCTGAATTGCAAGGCTGCTATTTCTGCCCTCGGAGAGCTTTTTCAGGCTTACAGTTGTATTTGGCCAGTCATGATTTCTGGGACAATAACAGACGCATCTGGTCGAACTCTATCTGGCCAAACAGTAGAGGCATTTTGGTATTCAGTTTGTCATGCTGAACCTCTTGCTGTGGGGCTGAATTGTGCTCTGGGTCCAGGGCAGATTCGACCCTATCTAACAGATTTATCCCGTGTGGCAAATACTCGAATTAGCTGTCATCCGAACGCGGGCATCCCAAATCAACTAGGTGAATACGATCTTCCTCCAGAAGAGATGGCATCTCATTTCAGATCCTGGGCAGAGGAAGGGTTACTTAACATAGCCGGGGGTTGTTGCGGCACTACCCCTTCTCATATCCAAGTATTGCAAGAGGTGCTTGAGGAGTTCGCTCCACGTCGAGTGCCTGCTTCTCCCAACCGATTATTTCTTGCAGGATTGGAACCTTTTTCAATCAGGGAGGAGACTGGACGCTTCGTCAATATAGGTGAGCGTTGCAATGTTACGGGATCAGCCCATTTCCGGAGACTCATTCTTGACGAAGACTACGAGGAGGCGCTGCAGGTTGCTCGCGAACAGGTCTCCAGTGGTGCCCAAATTCTAGATATAAATGTCGATCATGCGATGATCGATTCCGAGAAGATCATGGTCCGGTACCTAAATCTCCTTGCCTCGGAACCCGATATTAGTCGAATTCCGATCATGGTGGATTCATCCAAATGGTCGGTTTTAGAAGCTGGACTAAAGTGCCTACAAGGAAAGTCGGTGGTCAATTCGATAAGCCTAAAGGAGGGTGAAGACGAATTTATATCTAAAGCAAAAATAATTCTCAGTTATGGAGCTGCGGTTGTTGTCATGGCATTTGATGAAAAAGGGCAAGCTGAATCTGCAGACAGAAAGTTTGAAATTTGTCAAAGGTCCTACAGGATCCTTGTAGATGAAGTCGGATTCCCCCCTCATGACATCATTTTTGACCCTAATATATTTGCAGTAGCTACGGGGATTGAACAGCACAATGAGTATGCACTGGCATTTTTTGAGGCGACTCAAACCATCCGTAAAGAGCTTCCTGGGAGTAGTGTATCGGGAGGTCTGTCGAATGTCTCATTCTCTTTCCGCGGCAATGAAACCGTACGCGGGGCAATGCACGCGGTTTTTCTCTACCATGCAATTCAAGCCGGTATGAACCTTGGGATTCTTAATCCTGGGCAGATTGAAATTTATGAAGAGATCCCCGGTGATCTACGAGACCGCATAGAAGATGTTTTTTTTAATAGAGGTCGGGATGCTACCGACCGACTTGTTGAGATGGCGGAGAAACACCGAGGGGGAATTTCCAAAAGAAATGTAGTGAAAGAGGAGTGGCGGAGTGAGTGTGTGGAGGAGCGCCTGAAACATGCGCTCGTACATGGTGTGACTGAGTTTGTGGAGGACGATACCGAAGAGGCTAGAGTGAAATATCCGACTCCACTCAATGTGATTGAAGGGCCGCTGATGTCGGGTATGAAAGTGGTAGGAGATCTTTTCGGATCCGGGAAAATGTTTTTACCTCAGGTAGTCAAAAGCGCTCGTGTCATGAAAAAAGCGGTAGCATACTTGGAACCCTTTATGCAGGAAGGTGAAGGTAAGTTGGCTGTCAGGAATGGGACGATTGTTCTGGCCACTGTTAAAGGTGATGTTCACGACATTGGGAAGAATATAGTAGGCGTGGTATTGCAGTGTAGCCATTACGATGTTGTTGATCTAGGGGTGATGGTTCCAATTCAAAAGATTCTCGAGACTGCTCGAGACCGTAAAGCAGATGCTATTGGTCTTTCAGGTCTGATAACTCCTAGTCTGGAGGAGATGGCATTTGCGGCTCGAGAAATGAGTCGTGAAGGTTTCAAAACGCCTTTACTGATTGGCGGAGCCACAACGAGTAAGTTGCATACTGCTCTTAAGATTGCCCCTCATTACGAAGGGATCACGGTACACGTTGTGGATGCCTCACTTGTAACAGAGGTGGCACGCAAGGTTTTAGATGATAGGGGAAATAATTCTTTCGCCCAGGCTGTTGAGAAAGAACACCAACGTTTACGAGAAAGCTTTGCTAAACGTCGCCGCCGAAAGCTAATTACTGTCGATCAAGCTCGGTCCAATCGACTTCGTTCCGAGTGGAGTCAGTATACAGTCTCGCGGCCTTCTATGACTGGACTACACTCTGTGCAGGACTATGATCTGGAAATATTAGCCAAATTCATTGATTGGCGCCCCTTCTTTCAAGCTTGGGAATTGATTGGACGCTTCCCGCAGATTTTGGATGATCCTAAGTGTGGAGAGGCTGCGCGTCACCTCTATGCGGATGCTTTGGAGATGCTAGAAGAAATAACTAGAGGGAGATGGATTTCAGCAAATGCAGTTTTTGGGATTTGGCCTGCTAACAGTGTTGGGGATGACGTCTATCTTTATGCTGACGAGTCGCTCGAAGTGCCTCTGGCCCATTTCCCTATGCTCCGGCAGCAAGGACAGTGGAAAAATGAAAAACCTAACCTTGCTCTTAGTGATTTCATAGCTCCTAGTTCAGCAGGATATCCTGATTACCTGGGTGCATTTGTGGTTAGTTGTGGTTCTGGTGTGGAAGAACGAGTTAGGCGTTTTGAGGAAAAAAATGATGATTATAGAGCCATTCTTTTGAAATCTCTTGCTGATCGCCTGGCCGAAGCATTCGCTGAGAATTTGCACCAGCAAGTCCGTCTAAAATGGTGGGGATATGCCCCGGATGAAACCTTGAACACAGATCAACTCATAGCTGAAAATTTTACGGGAATCAGGCCTGCTCCTGGTTACCCGGCTTGTCCCGATCACTCTGAGAAGTTAAAGATTTTTGAGCTCTTAGAGGCAGAGACTCGAGTCGATACCCATCTCACTGAGAATTTTGCTATGACTCCTGCTGCTACAGTTTGTGGATTCTACTTCAGTCATCCGAAAAGTAGGTATTTTGGTGTTGGGAAAATAGCACGCGATCAGGTTGAGGACTATGCGAGTCGCAAAGGGGTCTCAGTCGAACAAGTGGAGAGCTGGCTAGCCCCCAACCTCTCCTATGAGCCCGCTTGAATGGGTGAAACTGGATTCAAGCAGAAGTTTACTATTGGTCTTTCAGGAAATTCCTTAAGTGACGATCGTTCAACAACCAGCTGAGATTGAATGAAACTATCTGGACATCGTTTGTCCCAGCTACGATCAAATGATTTTTGCCGTCTGCGGTGACCTCTTCGTAATCGGCCACTCCACCTTCGAAAAGCAATTGTATTTTACCCTGACTAGGGGTTCCCGTTCGTCCAACGCCAAGACTGGAGTAAGCGCTAGGACCTTTATAGATTAGACGTTTAAGCGGCCATGTAGAGCCCTGATCGAAACTGACCCAAACAGTGATTTTTTCTCTACCTAGGATAGTACTAGCCCCAACTTGACTAGGCATCTTACCTGCATCGGTGTCCAGATTGCTGTATATGAGAATATCGTATCCTTCAACAGGTAGGCGGATCATGCCTCCCATGCAGCCGTAAGAAGTGCCTCGAGCTCCATCAGGCAGGGAAGGACTTCTGAATGCATCGACCCATAAGTGGCCTCCTTCGTGGCTCCAGGCAAAGAAGCGATTCCCTCGGCTCATGTGCTCGCGGGAATTGTAGAGTATTTTCCCATTGGATAATTCTACGAGGGCTCCCTCTCCAGTGCCGAGTACGGGAAAGGGTGCACTGGTTTTCCAAAGAGCACCTCCGTCGTCGCTATAAATCGCGTTACTGTAGTGGTAGGGTCTCCACTCAACGGCATTCGAGTTCCCAGGCCCAAAGATTCGAGACGGCATAATCAGGCGCCCTTTATTCTCTCCAAATACAAGGGTGATGCCAGGCTGCATAGCCGCTACGCTCTCCAGATTTTCTGGGATCAGTCCGAACTCGTCAGGCAGTAATTTGACGGTTTCTCGGATCCAGCTTGCACCGTGGTCACGACTCCGAAAAAGCCAACCAGCCCCAGGATTAACGTAGAGGAGGTCACCCTTTATTTCATCCACGAGCGCATTGCCATAGTTGGCATTTGGCCCGATCTCAATATCGGGGTCCCAAGTAAGGCCGCCATCACGACTCCTCCGGCATTTATTTCCTCCGGGTGACTGAAAGGCAACCAATGTCCCGTCCTTTGCTGTTAAGATTCCTCCCCAGCCACCCCGACCTTCCCAAAGTTTCTGAATCGGGAAAAAAACCGGATCCCCCAGAAAATCAGCTAGGTGAGAGGTGGTTGAGGACTCTCTGCTAGGAAATTGTTGGGCATGTGTTTTCCCCAGAGGGGTAAACAGTAAGGTGAGACAGATCAGGTAAAGATGCTTCATTGCAGATCGCAATAAATTTTCTTTAGGGTGTTAGGGGGCACTTTCATGAACTGGGAGGTTATATTACAACAAGTATTCCGGTGATATACATAATTGCTAGTCCGGATAAAAACCCCCCTACATTGTGCCGTGTTGCCCAGCTTCCCCCTACGGAGGAGTTAGCTACGACACGGAAGACTTCGCAAAGAACCTGAGCAATGGCCCCGGCCCCTAGAGCAAAGAAGAGAGTAATCCAGATCGGGCCATAGGTGAATCCGCCAATCCATGTTCCTAGGATAGTGGGGACTCCAGCGATTGCACCGTACAGTAAAAGATACTTTAAAGGTGGCCTGTCCTGGGCGATAGGAGCAACGATACCTAATCCTTCAGTTAAATTATGGAGCATGAATCCGATTATCAGAAAAGCTCCTAGAGAAATTTCTCCGATGGCGTAAGCAGATCCGATAGCCAGGCCTTCACCGAGATTATGGAGTCCGATGCCCAAGGCTATGACAAATGCTATCCAGGACCTACCCGAAGGAGTTTTCTTGTCGTACCTGGCAGGATTGCTGTTTGATAAGAAGAAAAGCCCCAAGAAAGCAACCGCGATGCCAAAACTTACAAGAGAGAGCCCCTGATATGCCCCGGCCACTTTGGAAGCGGTTTCAAGTGCTGCTTCCAGTGTATCGATCATCAGGAAAGCCAGAAGTCCTAGGGTCAAGCATAGAGAAAAGTTAATCCATTTCTGTTCCAAGGTGCGTAAAAACGGATAGAATAGTAGGCCCAGAAGGACAGGGATTACCCCGGCGTAGATTCCTAGTAGGGTGAACGTTGAAAGTGTTGTCCAATCTGGCTTGGGCGAGGTGGTAGCAACAGCAATCTCGTGGCTGAAAGTAAGGCCCGTAGAAGTCAGAAGTGTGACTTCGTGAGTTTCTCCTTCGACCCACGGGTATGGAATTAAAATGCGCCTCGTTCCCAGCCGGGAGATAGTGTTATCACTCTTTCCCATGGAGAACTGCCATAGTGCATCATCAATGATTACCTGAGAGACTGTTACAGGAGCTGGCCCACCGTTAGTCACATGCAAAATGATCTCATTGGCTTGAGGGAGTATGGCTCTATCAATCGTCAGTTCCTCCACTGGCGGAAAGTTAGTCCGGAGAACCCCCAAAGGTCCAAATGAAAAAAAGATGAAGAGTAGGAGTGCCATCAAACCCAGAGGCAGTATCCCCCACATCCAGGCCTTCATGCGTGCTCCTTAACATTAAATAATCCCATCCATCCGAGTTCAGCAAACTCACTCTGATGAGCATGGAACATAAATTTTCCTCTGTGCGGAAATCGGAGTTCCAAAATATGCCGTTCACCCTGGCACATCATGACAGTATCGGTGAATTCGTCAGGAATTAATTTTGTTCCAGTCCTGAACACGTTGAAAAAATTTCCGTGGACATGCAGGGAGTTAATCAGATCAAATTCCAGTAGATTAACCAAATAGATGCGGACCAGCTCGTTTTGGATAACATCTATAGGGTATTTCTGGTGGTGGAAGGCTACTGTATTGACGGCATAGATCTCGTTTTCATTGTCAAAATTCGTATCGAAGCCATTCATCACCATTACCATTTCTCTGGCTTGGGGACGAGATTCCTTTGGGTCAATGATAAATGTCCCATACAACCCTTTGTGGATGTGCCTGCGTAGGGGTACAGCGTGGCAATGGTACAGATGTAGCCCCATTGGGTCAGCGGGGAATTCATAGACAAATTCTTCGCCCGGATGAACGAGTTCGAACACTCCATCCATATTTGCCTTATGGAATCCGTGGAAGTGTATTGTGTGGGGGTGACTGCCACCATTCTTGAATCGAATACGTAGTTGATCTCCTTCAGTGCAGCGGAGAGTTGGCCCGGGCACTTGACCATTATAAGTCCAGGCAGGGAAGAAAACTCCCGGAGCGATTTCGATCTCTTTGTCGACGGATACTATTTCCCACTCACGGAGAGTAGTACCATCCGGTAGTTTCGAAACCTTGCCGTAGTCGAATTCATAAAGAAAAGTAGAGGGGTTGAATGCTTCTAGGTTTACCTCTCCAGTTACTGATGCCAAGTGAGGGTGGTTATGTCCTAATTTGTCTGGAAGATCGGAAGCTTTGGCAC
>Ga0310344_10000678_pt1 | contig 26502 bp, 23 predicted proteins | sample HC15DNA20200_MG_FD_203801 | JGI IMG/M metagenome (GOLD analysis project Ga0310344, IMG submission 203801) | Marine microbial communities from station ALOHA, North Pacific Subtropical Gyre - HC15-DNA-20-200_MG | ecosystem: Environmental > Aquatic > Marine > Oceanic | place: Pacific Ocean: North...
TAACCTCAGTGTCACAACCAAATACGGCCTGCTCAAATGTTAGATTCAACTCCGTCCGAAGATTCTCTCCTGGAAAAGGGCCAGCCCGATTCTCAACTGACCCACTTCTCCCAAAGTTGAAATTGCCCTGCCCGAAAAACGTTTCGAAAAGATCACCAAAACCTCCAAAAGGTTCGCCCCATCCGGCTGGGGAATCACCATCATGACCATAACGATCGTAATAATCTCGTCGAGCTGAATCGGAAAGACATTCGTAGGCTGCTGTCGCCTCTTTGAACCTGCTTTCAGCCTCAGCATCACCAGGATTAGCATCTGGATGGAGCTGTCGAGCCAACCTTCGATAAGCTCTCTTGATCTCATCTGCCGAAGCGTCAGGGGAAACCCCTAGGACGTCGTAATGATCTTGCGGCATACCTAAGGCCCGTCCTGACTCGATTCGCTACCCACGCTTAACCTTCGGTGAGACAATCGCCTAAGCGACGACTCACCACAGCGACAGTAGCCAAGGTCTGGGTATAGTCCATCCGCGTAGGACCTAAGACAGCCACCGAACCTACTTCGTTGCCATTAATCTCATAAGGTGCGACCACCAAAGAGCACTCATTGAGCGGCTCTACTCTGGTTTCCGTACCGATCGCCACACTCAAACCTCGCTGAAGTACATCCCGGATGAGACGGACCACCACATACTGCCGTTCTAGGACGTGAAGAACTTGTTCCACAAGACTGCTGTCGAAAACTCCGGCAACTCTGGCTGCCCCTCCGACAAAAACATCTTCCAGACTTCTTGTGTCATCAATCAGGTGACCTATAGCAGCCGCGATAACCTCATCCACCTCCGAATTGCCAGTGGGCAAGGCATCTGGCACATTTCCAAGACGGCTACCTACGACAATAGGAGTCAGAACTTCAGTGGCAACACCAAGTGTGAGTTCACTCAGCTCGCTAGAAAATTTAAGCATTTGTTTCTCGACTGTCCCATTCGCCAGTACAACTACGAGTAGCGCTTGGTGGGTACCAAGACCTACGAGCTGAATTGAACGTACGCATTGACGATCGCGATCGGGTGCTAGAACAACCGCAGGACTGCCAGTTAGGTCGGAAAGCAACATGCTCGTGTCTCGAAGCATTTGTTCAACCTCGCGATGAGATCGAGCAAAAAACTCTCTTACCTGTTCTCTCCGGACTGTTTCAAGACCTCCCGGATCTCCAAGACTGTCAACAAAAAAACGGTAGGCCTTCTCGGTAGGAATTCTCCCTGCCGAAGTGTGAGGCTGCACAAGAAAGCCCTCCTCCTCGAGCCAAGCAAGCTCATGACGGACGGTAGCTGCCGAAAGGTCAATACCAGAGTGACTAGCCACTCGACCGGATCCAACAGGCACAGCGCTCTCTATGTATTCTTCAACAAGAGCACAAAGAATGGCTGCCTTCCGATCCTCAATCACCGCTCGATACTACCTTCAGTTCGATTGACCATACCGGCGAGTATCCCTAGTCTTCTAAGCGAAGAGCTGACACAAAGGCATCCTGAGGAACATCCACATTACCGATCGATTTCATCCTACGCTTGCCTGCCTTTTGCTTCTCTAAAAGCTTCCGCTTTCGGGTTACGTCGCCACCATAAAGTTTCGCGGTTACATCCTTTCGGAAGGCCCGCACAGTTTCTCTGGCAATAACTCGTCCATTGACTGCAGCCTGAATAGGCACCTCAAACTGCTGACGGGGAATCAACTCTTTCAATTTCGTAGTCATCTTTCTGCCATATGTCTCAGCAGAATCCTGATGGATCACCATACTAAATGCATCAACAATATTTCCGTGGAGAAGGATGTCAACGCGTACTAACTTCGACGGATAAAGACCAGCTGGCTCGTAATCCAGGCTTGCGTAACCCTGTGTGCGACTTTTCAACTGATCAAAGAAATCAATCACAACTTCAGAGAGCGGCAGACGGTAGCCCAATTCAACCCGTTCAGGGGATAAATAAGATATCTCTAAGAATTCACCACGCCTGTCCTGACAAAGCTCCATGAGCGTCCCTGTATAACTACTCGGGGTAATGATCTTTACTTGAAGCCATGGTTCCTCAACACTCTCAATCTCATTTTGAGATGGGAAGTCACACGGGTTATCAATGTCGACCACCTTCCCTCCAACGCGAGTAACTTTGTACTCGACTGAAGGGGCCGTGCTAATAAGACTCAATCCGAATTCGCGCTCCAAACGTTCACGAACAATTTCCATGTGAAGAAGGCCAAGAAAACCGCACCGAAATCCAAAACCTAGGGCGCCTGAAGTTTCAGGTTGATATGTAAAGCTTGAGTCATTAAGTCGAAGTTTCTCTAAAGCTTCTCGTAAATCGGAAAACTCATTACCTTCAATCGGATAAAGACCACTGAACACCATAGGTTTAGGTTCTCGATAGCCAGCAAGAGGTTCATCAGCAGGATTCCGGACGGTAGTAATTGTTTCACCTGAACGCGCGTCCCCAACGTTCTTAACTCCCGCCAGCAGATAACCGACCTCGCCAGGATTCAAAGAGTGGACCGGGGTAAGGTCAGGTTTTCGCACACCGATCTCATCAACCTCATACCGAACACCAGCCTGCATAAAGTACAACTCATCTGTTTCTCGGATGATCCCATCGACAACCCGTACGGACGAAACCACTCCGCGGTATTGATCGAAATGACTATCAAACACAAGTGCACGCAATGGTGCATCTGAGTCGCCATTTGGGGCCGGAGTTTGAGCAACCACAGCATCCAACAATTCAACAACTCCTTCTCCAGTCTTTGAGCTGATACGGAGAACATCTGAAGAAGGGATACCCAGTACTTGCTCAATCTCTGCTGCATAGCGATCCGGTTCGGCAGCTGGCAAATCAATCTTGTTTAATACTGCCACGATCTCAAGGTCATGCTCCAAAGCCAGATAGCAGTTTGCTAAAGTTTGCGCTTCGATTCCCTGCGCAGCATCAACGACAAGTATGACACTCTCACAAGCCGCTAAAGACCGACTGACCTCGTAGCCAAAATCCACGTGTCCTGGAGTGTCGATCAAGTTGATAATGCTGTCTCGCCATTCAAGTCGCACATTTTGAAGTTTGATCGTAATCCCACGCTCCCGTTCGAGATCCATGGAATCGAGATACTGGGCACGCATATGACGCGGGTCAACCGCTCCACATAGTTCCAGCATTCGATCAGCAAGTGTTGATTTGCCATGATCTACGTGGGCAATAATTGAGGTATTTCTAAGACTTAACTGCTCCATTGTCGTCTGACGGTACCGCCGGTAAGAGGAAAGAGTGGGTGACCCTCATTGGTCTACTTATGCGAACACCCAGATAGTCTGAGACAGCGAGGCGGTATTTGGCTAGGAAACTACCTGGGCAAATACATCGTCTCGGACAATTCCAGTAGTGAGGACCTGCTCTCCAATGGCAAATATTAAGAGCCAAATCAAGCGAAACCGACAAAACCAAAAACGCCGTATGCGAAATCGGGCGATTCGCTCCGAATTGCGTACTCGTTCAAGAGCTGTACTCATCGACGCTAAAGCCGGCCAACTCGACGACAAAGCACTAGCCGCTGCAATGAGCCGAATCGACACCGCTGCAGCTAAAGGCATCATCCATGGGAATACGGCTTCTCGCCAAAAGTCAAGACTCCAAAAGCGACTTAACGGCCTAGAAAGCTGATTGCACCCTAAAATTTAACGTCGATTTGCACTGGCAAGCCGAGCAACCAATACTTCGACCACCAATTCCGGCTGACAAGCCGTCTTTCCTCGAAGATTTAGATCAGCCTCAGCCAAAAGCCGTACTGCCCTAGCGATCTTCTCGCCGCCCATCCTGCGGCCCATCCCGAGGGCCTTTCGTGCTGGAAAGGCTTTAATGCCAAGAAGCTCAGCTGCCTCTTCATCGCTAGTAACATTCACCCCGTCTAAACGAAGAAACCGGACATAATGTCCATACAGCACAGCCAGTATTCCAAGAGGATGTCGACCACCAGCATTCATCATTCTGTGTAATCGATCTATCGACCTAGCAATATCGCCAGAATCAATGGCATCAGTCAGTTCCCACGGAGGAACCTGTCCAGGTTCTCCAATATAGGGGGTTACTTCACTCAACGTAATCTCGGCTCCCGAGCCAAAGACTGCGACCAAAGTGGCAATTAATCCAACCACTCTCGCCCTGTCTTCACCAACGGTTTCAATAATGAGACGCCGTGCTCCATCATCGAATCTCACCCCTGCATTGTTCAACCGATCTGTCAACCAATCGTTCGCCTCACGGCCACGTCCAATAGAACACGACACCACTTTTCCGCCAGCGCTAGTTACAGCTTCCAGTAGAGCTTTAGGAACTGGGCTTAACTTTTGGTGTTTCGGATCAATACCCCGTTCCCAAACAAGAATCAAACGAGTGTCCTCTAATCCTTCGTTTATCAGACCAATGAGAGAGTCAATCTGATCCCGGTTCACAAATCGACCGATATGACGTCCAAGAACAACCTTGTGAGCAGTTAAAAAAGAGGGAGTACGTACGGCATTGATCAAAGGGCCCGGAGAGAAATCAGTAGACCCATCACTGAGTCGGTAATTCACTTCATTTAGCTCCTCTAAACCCAAGGAACGATCTTCTCCCGCCAATGCCTCTTTTACACCTGACTGGATGGCTTCGGTAAGAACCGCTTCCTCATCCCCTGTGATGAGTAATACTGGAACGACCACTACAAGACTTTCTTTCCAGAAAATCTTTCGACCTCCACTAGAATCGATGCGACCAAGTCAGCGACTCTTCTGGCTCCACGCACATCGTGAGCCCGTAAGATCCGACAACCATTCGCAATCCCAAGTGCGTGGGCCGCCCAAGTAGCTTCACGACGCCCGTCAATTTCGGCTCCGACCAAGGCCCCAAGAAAACCTTTATTAGAGGCCGATAGAAGAACCGGATAGCCGAGCTGAGTCAAATCTGCAGAACGGCGCAGAAGTTGGATCGACATGATAGGTGTCTTACCGAGATCAAGTCCTGCATCTAGTATGATCCGCTGCTTTGGAATACCTGCTATCTCCGCCCAACGGCCTCTCTCAGAGAGAAACTCTCTCACTTCTTTAAGCAAATCGCGATACTTGGGCTCTGGATCAGCAATCCGGGGACCAAGGCGAACATGAGTCGCCACAACAGATGCTTGGTGGCGCTCAGCCACCTCCAAAAAGGTCGGATCCCCAAAGCCGCTGATGTCGTTACCCAAGCTTGCACCTGCTTTGAGGGCACTCTCGAGAACAGACCCACGGAAAGTATCGACAGAAATCGGTAGATCGAAACGCTGTCGAAGTGCCTCAACCGCGGGTATAACACGATCTAGCTCTTCGGAAGCTGTGATCTCAAGTCCTGGTGCGGCTCGGACTCCTCCAATATCGAGCACATCAGCGCCTTCACAAACATGGCGTTCGGCTAATCGCAGGAAGTCACTAAACCTCCAATGCCGTCCACCGTCAAAAAACGAATCTTGCGTTCGATTTAGGATACCCATGACAATAGATCGATGTGTCACGTCAAAAGCACAACCGCTTCCGATCTCCAAGATCACCTCAATGAGAGTACACGCCCTAACACATCATTAACTTTGACCCCAAGCCTCTAGATAAAAATCTAATAAAGTGCCGAGGTAAGGCGGCGGCGCCACTCAGCAGTCCGCTCATCTTGGGGGCCAAGTAGGTCAAGAAGATCAACGTAGGATTGACGAGCCTCTTCGTCTTCTTTCACAGTTTCAAGTAGTTCGGTCAACCTTCCCTCGATATCGTCCACCGGCTCGGCTCGTGCAAGCGCTGCGAGATGCCGACTCTCGGGGGTCTCAGGAATACCAGAAAGCAATTCAAGAATCTCATCTCGAGATGCTTCCTCATCTTGTCCTAAAAGGAGTCTTACGAGAGACACGATCACCCTAGAGTCGTTCTCATCTATTTCAAGTGCCTTCCGAAGTGAAGTCTCATCCCCGGCTGCGAGAAGCAAGTCAAGTTCAGAAGCTTCTTCTATTGGCGCAAGTCGGCGAACAAAATCGCGAACGAAATCTTCACCTTGGGCACCCATGAAAGACGCTGTTGGTTGTCCATCAACAACGGCATGTACGGCAGGGATCGACTGGGCTCGGAACGCTTGGGCAATACCGGGATTCTCATCTACGTTAACTTTCGCGAGTCGTACAGCTCCGGCCGTCTCGCCAATGACCTTTTCAAGAATTGGTCCGAGCTGTTGACATGGTCCACACCATGGAGCCCAAAGGTCAACCACAATCGGAATTTCCTTGGAACGCTCAATCACCTCAACTTGGAAAGTCGAATCGGTAACGTCCATAGTTTTTTGAACTCCATCTTTCAGTCGTTGTCAAATATTGACAAATATCAGAGCCATCAGGGTAAGGAGACATGCCGAGGACTCCACTAGCTTAAAGCACCATGACAGATACGAGCTTCACCCAAGGTATAAACCCTGATTATCTACAACAGTGGTTCGAAGAGCGCGTTCTGGTCAATGGCTTACTTAAGTTCGAAAAAATAACCGGTGGACGCTCCAATCTTACTTTTACTGTCACAGACGAGGCAGGACATTCTTGGGTCCTCCGACGACCTCCATTAGGTCACGTTCTAGCCACTGCCCACGACATGGCACGAGAGCACCGATTGATCAGTGCACTTGCCGATAGCGATGTACCGGTCCCAAAGGTAGTTGCCCTATGTGAGGATGAATCAATCAACGGAGCGCCTTTCTACGTTATGGAATTCGTGTCAGGTGAAGTGATCCGTACCTACGAAGAAGCCACCGCTATTGGACCAAACCGCCTCGGACGAATGGGATCATCGCTAGTTGAAACTTTGGCCCGCCTTCATAACCTTGACGTAGACGACATAGGCTTAGGCGATCTCGCTCGCCGAGAGGGCTACCTCGAGCGTCAATTAAAACGCTGGCGTTCCCAATTTGAGCAATCCTCAAAACGCGAAATTCCTCAACTAATCGAAGTGCACGAGATCCTCAGCGCCCGTATTCCCCCCCAACAAGGAGTTGGGATCGTCCATGGTGACTACCGTCTGGATAACTGCATAATGAGCCCCAAGGGAGAAGTTTCAGCTGTCTTGGACTGGGAGCTGTGCACACTTGGGGACGTTCTTACAGACCTCGCCGCTCTCGTTGCCTTTGCCGATCAGCGTGCCGCCGGAGCAGTTCCAGTCAATGCCTCAGCCGACGGTTACCCATCTGACTCAGAAGTTATTGAAATGTACGGAACTTACAGTAACCGTGACCTCAGGGACTTTGACTACTATCTAGCTTTTGCTCATTGGCGGACAGCTTGCATTGTGGAAGGGGTCTACACCCGTTATAAAGCCGGGGTGATGGGTGAAGAGGACCCTGATCTAATCCACCTATTTGGAGATCGCGTACTAATTCTTTCCGAACTTGCGGCAGAGTATGCTGCTCGACTCCCCTAAAGGTGCACATTCACCTACTCTCAGCCACTTATACCACAAGGTTGACCAATCTAGGTGGTCGAACTATGACTTTCCTGGGAGCCACACCTCCCAGATACTTCAACACGCGTTCTGACCCCAAGGCAACTGCCTCAGCATTCACCGATCCAATATCCGATTCTACTTCGATTCGATCCCGTACCTTGCCATTCACCTGGACAATCATGGTAACTCTCGCCTCACTCAATTTACTCGAGTCCGGCTGCGGCCAAGGCTGCTCATGCACATGGCCTCCGTTGCGCTTCTCCCACAACTCCGCGCAAAGATGTGGAGTAGCTGGAGCCATGACAAGTAGCAGAGCATCGATCGCAAAATCTAGAGTTGGACCGTGTATCCCACCTTCTTCTTGTATCCACCTGTATAGACGGTTTGTAAACTCCATCATTCCGGCAACTGCGGTGTTGTAGGACCATCGGTCATACTCCTCACTTATTCGGGCAATGAGTCGATGGGTGGCTCTATCAATTTCCAAATCTGCATCGGTAGGTTCATTCCTATGAGTGACAATCTCTAAATCACTCTCTGGTATCGCTAGTCGCCAAACCCTCATCAAAAACTTTGCACATCCATCAATACCGACATCTTCCCAATCAACATCTTCCTGAGGAGGTTTAACCTGAAGATGAGCAAGACGCAAAGCATCGGCACCCTGATTATCAAGAATCTCCTCGGGAGCAACCAGATTTCCCTTAGACTTGGACATCTTTGTTCCACCAAGGCGGATCATTCCTTGCGTAAAGAGTCGAGAGAATGGCTCTCGGAGCTCCGATGGAGCAACACCTAAGTCAGACAAGGCTTTTGTGAAAAACCTGGCATACATGAGATGAAGAATCGCATGTTCAACTCCACCTATGTACTGGTCGACCGGAAGCCACCGGTCCGCAGCATCTTTTCCAAATGGCATTTCTTCACACCATGGGTCCACAAAACGAAAGAAATACCAAGAGGAATCCACAAAGGTGTCCATGGTGTCAATTTCGCGCTTTGCCGGTCCGCGACACGAAGGGCATATAGCAGCAAGAAATCCTTCATGACTGGTCAAAGGCGACAGCCCAGTCGGCATGAACTCGACATCGTCAGGCAATTCAACCGGAAGATCTTCAGGAGACACCGCCTGCTCGCCGCAGTCGGAACAATAAACTATGGGGATAGGACAGCCCCAATAACGTTGCCGGGACAACAACCAGTCGCGAAGCCGAAAGTTAATGGTGCGCTCACCAACTTTCTTTTTCACAAGCCAACTGGCAGCAGCTGCCTTCGCCTCCTCTATATAACACCCATCAAGAAATCCGCTGTTGATAGCAGGACCATCTCCAAGGTAAGCCTTCCCGTCAAAACTTTCAGGTGGTTGGACAGTCCGAATGATGCTAAGCCCATGTGCCTCGGCAAAGTCCCAATCTCGTTGATCCTGACCCGGCACAGCCATGATCGCTCCAGTTCCGTACCCCATAAGCACATAGTCGGCTGCAAAAAGAGGAACTAATTCTCCGGTAAACGGATTCACAACCTTGCGACCAAGCCTCACACCCCTCTTAGAAGAGACCCCCGAGTTGGAAAGGCGATCGATCTCAGATCTGCCCGCTAAAGATTCCTGAAATTTTTTGACCTCATCTCGACAATCAGCCGTCGTGAGCTCATTTAGTCGAGGATGCTCGGGTGAGATAACTGCAAATGTCATTCCAAAAGTAGTATCTGGACGAGTAGTGAACACCCGCAGGGGGTCCACGTCATTTCGAATCTCATCGTTTTCACCGGCTATTGCAAGATCAAATTCCACTCCCTCTGAACGCCCAATCCAGTTCCTCTGCATTACTTTCACTTTGGCGGGCCAATCTAGGTCCTCTAGATCATCAAGTAACTCCTGCGCATAAGCCGTAATCCGATAGAACCACTGTTTCATTTCCTTATGTTGGACTATGTCTCCCGAGCGTTCGCAAGTTCCATCAGATAAAACCTGTTCATTCGCAAGCACCGTCTGGCAACCCGGACACCAATTCACCGGGGCCTTTCCCCGATACACCAATCCAGCTTCGTAAAACTTCAGAAAAATCCACTGGGTCCAGCGAACGTAAGAGGTGTCGTGACTCTTGAGAACCCGCCTCCAATCGTAAACAGCCCCTATACGCCGCAGCGACGCAGACAACGCCTTAATGTTGGACTCCGTATGTAAACGAGGGTGAGTGCCGGTCTTGATTGCCGCATTCTCAGCAGGTAAACCAAAAGAGTCGAAGCCAATCGGCGAAAGTACTCCATCACCGCACATAGTCCGGTAACGAACAAGAAGGTCACCCATGGTGTAATTCCGAACATGACCCATATGGGCCGGACCGCTGGGGTATGGGTACATCGATAGGACGTAGAAACGAGGACGCGGATCGTCATTACTCACCTCGTAGGTGCCTTCATCTAGCCAACGTTGTTGCCAACGGGTCTCAATAGCTTGGGGATTATAAGAAACAGACATTCCCTACCAGACTACCCACCCCAGATAACCGCTCACTGCAATCCCCTTGGTAGCCTGAGCCGCTCCTTGGGGCTGTAGCTCAGTTGGCTAGAGCGCCTCCATGGCATGGAGGAGGCCGTGGGTTCGAGTCCCATCAGCTCCACTCTCATTTGTAATTGTTCTAAATCGCCAGCTTCTAATTCCATAAGCTGCACCAAATCTAACCAACTTCACGAAATTCGATTTTTGGACGATCCGCCCAAAGCTTTTCTAGATCATAATAATCACGGGTTTCATCATCAAAGACGTGAACGACAAAACCTGCGTAGTCCATCAACACCCACTGGCTCTCATCATCTCGCCCCACGGAACCTTCAACACTTATAGGTTTTGGCCCTCCCGCGATAGCGAGAAGCTGTTCGATGTCCTGGACGATAGCTCGAACCTGGCGGCGATTGATTCCACTTGTAATAACGAAAAGATCAGTCACCGACAGAACATCACCTACGTCAATTACGACCGTTTCCCTCCCAAGTCCGCTATCAGCAGCTCGAGCCGCCTGCAGTGCCCATAGTCGAAGACCCATGGAGGTCGAAGCATCAACAGGCAAGGAGACTTTAGCTTTCAAGCTGTTTTCTCACTCGTTGAGGGTAAAACACTAATCGGCATCCGAGATTGTGCCTGCATAATCTGCAACAAAATCGGCCCCCATAACTATTGTCAAGTCTGCAACAGGACTAAGCAATGGGTCATGGAGTGTGCCACCACCAACTACTACAGCTAACCGGGCAGCTTCATTTACCAAAGCGGGATCCCGATAAACCACTCGTGTCCCAATCACATCAAATTCTTCAAAATTCCCAATGACCGAAACTTCGGCACCAGCGGCAACAAGTAGTTCTCTCGCAAGATCATCAAGGTCGAAGCTACCATGGCCATTCAAAAGTCGAACGGTTGTCCGAGAGCCAGGAGTAACGGGGATTGGAAACGGAAATGTTTCTATAACGGTGTTCTGAATCCAATCCGCTGCAGGAGCTACAGAGGGCCAGGCAACCACACGAACATCTCCCTTAGAAATAGCCGCTGCTGCATCAACAAGTTCAATAGCAATCTCGGGTAGATGGTCTGATGGATTCAAAGTAGAAGCTACCTTTCCAAACCAGGCCCGCCACCAAGATTCCTGTCGGAGTGCTCGATCCATGGGATTATCCAAAGAACGCGACAAATAATCCACTGCGTCACTGCTAGAGATAATCTCCGCACTAGGGAGAACGGTGAGAGTCCCAGCGGGCTCAACAAGACTCAACAGGCGCGGCGGAGTCAAAAGCGCTGTATCACTAAATTCGACATCGAGTAGCCCAACCACAGCACTTCGAAGTCCTTCAATTCCGGTCATTTCATGATTTTCGGCCAAAGTTCGCCCGGCGAATTTTGATTCTGGGGGAAGGATCAGAACTGTTCCCCCTCCGTTGTGGCGATCGACTACCGCAAAAATCGTTACGCCAACAAGGCGTCCATCAGTATCTTCGGACGCAATCAAAAGCGACCACGTCTGTTCTACAAATGCCTCAAAACCCGGTGCATCGGGGTCAACCACTACCTCAAGGGTCGCTCCTTCTTGGCTATCCAAAACTTCATCAAATCCTTCTTGTATCAGAAATAATGACCAAACTGCAGCGACGATCAACAGGAGAGGGAACCCTAAACGCCATGGTTGTCCTATCTGCGGGCCTGGTACTCTGCGTCGGATACGATCCACAGATGTGGAGCTTGTACCGTTTCCAAGCTCAGGTGTACCAGGTGATGTCACGAGCGAACCGCCACCGTACCTGGGCTATATAGCTGACGTTGAGCTATTAGAGTAGAAACACTAGGAGTCAACTGGGATCGAGGATCTGTACCAGCGAAAAAAGCGGTCCGAATCGAAGTGCTAGAGATTCTAGGCAAGTCAGCAGCTACCTCTACAACATCCCAACCTTTCGGAATTCGATGTGTCTCTCCTGAGCGTGGGAATACAGCAATTGTTGCAAGTCCTCGTATCTCCTCGGAATGTACCCAAGTCTCTAACAGCGCGGCAGCGTCGGCTCCCAACAAGAGGAACAAATGGATCTGTGAGATTTCGGCCGTGAGCTCGGCCAGAGTGTCCGCCATATATGAAGGTCCACCTCGACTCAATTCACGATCATCCACAAGAACGACTGACTTAGACTCTGCTGGCAAATCTGCACACATGGCTTTAGTCATAGCCAGACGATCTAGTACGGGGGTGACCATAGTTTTCACACTCTTCTGCCACGGATCGTTAGCTACAACAACACGGAGTTGAGAAAGATTGAGAGCTGAAATTGCTGCCCCTATTAGAGAGGCGTGTCCGATGTGGGGAGGATCAAAAGTGCCCCCGAGTACACCAACCCTTCGAATTACACCTGCAGCACTGTCGCTCACGTTCCGAGCTTACCGACTCAGAGCTAGCCAAGACCGAAAAGTAACTTGCAGATAAACAGTCTGAGCTGGTGTTATTCAACAATGTGGCACAGGTCATACAATTTGGACTTTCCCTGAAGGCTGATCTGTGATTAAATTGTCTATGTCGGAAGTTAAGCACGAAACGGCGGTGCAGCCCTTCCACCTCTTCAAAAATTCAGGTTCCGGTCCTCGCGCGGCCCGGACACCAACTACAAACCAACTAAGAAAATGAGTGTGACCAGACAATGAGTGATTCCGTCGGCCAATATTTGAACGAAATCGGAATGGTGCCCCTTCTCAACGCCCAAGAAGAACGTCAACTCTCCCAAATCATAGAGGCGGGCGTAGAGGCACGAACCAAGAAAGAAGAAGGCGAAAGCGGTGTAGCTCTGGAGCGGGCTATACGCAAAGCAGCCCAGGCAAAAGACCGATTTATCCGGTCCAACCTTCGTCTGGTAGTTAGTGTCGCGCGACGCTACCCCCTACCGCCTGGAATGGAACTACTCGACCTTATCCAGGAAGGAAACTTGGGCCTAGAGCACGCTGTAGACAAGTTCGACTGGCGTAAAGGTTTCAAATTTTCAACATACGCAACCTTCTGGATCCGTCAAGCTATCGGACGCGCCTTGGATCAAAAGGCAAGTTTGGTTCGTCTTCCAGGAGATCGCTCAGCGAGTCTAAGAGCAGCTCTCCGGGCAGTTTCTGGCAACGGTGACGAGCTCGACGAAGAACATGCACGTCTTCACCGCCTAACCACGCCCACTTCCCTAGATCGCACTATCGGCGACGACGACAGTAACGAACTAGTCGACCTGCTTCCCGACTCGACACCTGGACCTGAGCTTGAGGTAATGGCACGTGCAGAAAATGACATGGCTATGGGTCTGCTCGATGTCCTCGACTCCAGAGCCCGCTATGCGGTCGAACAACGATTTGGCCTACACGATGGGAGAAAGCGATCCTACAGAGAGGTGGGCGAAGAACTAGGTGTAACCGCCGAAGCAGCCCGTCGTCTCGTGAAAAGAGCTGTCAACACAGTTCGCGAGCGTGCTTCCGAAATGGCCAACGACGCTGCTTAACAAGTACTCCCGCCGTTATCAGGCAAACTTCTCAATAACGATCCAAGTGCATTATTCCGTGGCGCACAATCTCGACGGACCCGTAAGCTCCCTAAGGTGAACACCTACAACGACGTGAGCGAATCTTTGCAGCCCAATGCCAACTGGAAACCAAACTCTTGGCGCGATAAAGATGTTCTGCAGCAGCCTACATGGCCTGACCAGGAAGCTCAGGAAGCCATCCTGAACCAAATTCGAGACTTACCGCCACTGGTGTTCGCTGGAGAAGCAAAAGATCTAACCACAGAGCTTGCTGCCGTCGCGCGCGGAGAAGCTTTCCTCCTGCAGGCAGGCGACTGCGCTGAATCCTTTGACACCTCCGCCGATTCAATCCGCGATCGTCTCCGAGTAATTCTCCAAATGGCCGTTGTCCTCACCTATTACACCGGTGTCCCAGTGTTGAAGATAGGTCGCATCGCTGGACAATTTGCGAAACCGCGCTCAAACGATACTGAAACGGTGGACGGAGTTGAGCTACCCTCCTTTCGCGGACATATCGTCAACGATCCCAGTTTTACAGCTGGTGCCCGAACTGCCGATCCTTCCCGACTGCTCACGGCCTACAACCGAGCTGCGGCTACTCTCAACCTCCTGAGAGCTTTCACTAAGGGCGGTTTTGCTGACCTTTCCAGAGTTCACCAATGGAACCGCGAGTTTGTTGCTGCTAGTCCAGTGGGTCAACGATACGAAGAGCTTGCCGAAGAAATCGATCGCGCTGTCCAGTTTATGCATGCGTGTGGTGTTACCTCGGATCGACTAGCCGAACTCAGCCAAGTCGATTTTTATACCAGCCACGAAGCCCTACTACTCGACTACGAAGAAGCCCTGACTAGATGCGATTCACTTACCAATGAATGGTACGACTGCTCTGCTCATATGCTTTGGATCGGTGAACGCACCCGCCAGATCGACGGCGCCCATGTAGAATTTCTGCGCGGTGTCCAAAATCCCCTTGGTTGCAAAATCGGCCCCACTACAACCCCAACTGAAGTGCATCAGCTGTGTTCCGCCCTTAACCCCGAAAAGATTCCGGGGCGCTTGACCCTGATCACCCGTATGGGAGCAACAAAAATAATCGATCAGCTCCCACCCCTTCTCGAGGCAGCAAGCGAGGCCGACCATCCTGTTGTGTGGGTCTGTGATCCAATGCATGGGAATACATTCACCACTTCGGACGGACACAAAACCCGACACTTCGAAGATGTTCTGGCGGAAGTCTCTGGGTTCTTCGCTGTGCACCGTCTCGTCGGCACGATACCTGGCGGGGTGCATCTGGAACTCACCGGAGACGACGTCACTGAATGCCTCGGTGGCGGAACTGAAGTCTTCAATTCAGATTTAGGCCAACGCTACGAAAGTATGTGTGATCCACGTCTGAACGGTGAACAAAGCGTGGAGTTGGCTTTCCGTCTAGCGGAACTACTACGAGATAGCGACCGCTAGCCAGCAGTTTCCCCTAGGAGTGACGCTAACTTAAGCCAATTTCTCAACAAACTTTTCGAGTTGGCGTAGATTACGTACCTCGTAAACCCCGTCGCAGTGGGCTCCATACTCGCCCACAATCGAATCACCTGTATCCCAATAAGCGACCGGTTCAGGGTTAAGCCAATATGTCTTTCTCGCTTTGTTTTGAACCTCCGCAAGCACCCAAGATTGCGAAGAGTGATAGTTGTTACGAGCATCACCCAAAATTAAGACAGTCGTTTTCGAACTTATATCGCTGCCAAAACGATCCCAAAACACATCTAGTGCATGGCCATAGTCAGAGTGCCCATCGACCCACACCACGTCCGCCTCTGTATTCACCCGGTGGATTGCCTTACCAATATCTTCTTCACCATCAAAAAACCGAGTCACTTCATCAATGCCATCGATAAACACGAACGATCGAACTTTCGAGAACTGGCTACTAATGGCATAAACAAGATGCAGCGTAAATCGGGCAAAAGCAGCGACCGAACCCGACACATCAGCCACCACCATAATTTCTGGCTTAGCCGGACGTGGTAACCTAAATTTCGGTTCAACGGGCACTCCACCATAACTAAGAGAATGTCTCATAGTCCTGCGAAAATCGAGTGATCCCTTACGACCAATGCGTCGTTTTCGTACCAGTCTCGCTGCCAATTTTCGGGTAAGTGGGTAAATAGCTCTGCGGAGATCGACTAACTCTTCTCGAGAAGCATGCATAAAATCAATATCTTCTGGAAGGGGACGCCTCAGAGTTTTGGTCATAGCCTCAACCCCGCGGTCAGCCACTAGCCGCCGTCGAATCTCCGCCTCAATCTCGAGCTTAAACTGCTCAATTCGCTCAGTAAATTCATCACGTTCGAGACGCTCTTCAAGCGGAGTCAATTCTTGTAAAGCCTCTTCTCGAGAAACATCTAAGAGGTTTTCCAGCAGCTCATCTAACTCCAGATTTCGGAGTGTGCGATAAAGATAATAAGTTCCCCCCACCGGGCGACCAGGCTCCATACCGGCATATCTAGTGACTGCTTGACGAGACAAGGATGCCAATAGCACAAAATCGCCAGTCAATAAAGCTCTAAAAAGTGACTCAGCCAATTCTTCCGCGCTAAGAATCCGCTGCGCTCCTCCCCTGCCTCCAACTCCTTGTCCAAGATTCTGAGACCGCCGATCTGCATGCTGCTCAATCGACTCAACAACCCCGCCATTAGCGATCGCATGATTCGGGCCACGCAACGAAAAATAGACTTCGAAAATAATTTCGAAAGTCTTCCAATGCGAGCGATTTTTTATGAGGGTTGCCCCGAGAACATGCTTGAGGATTTCTCGCTCCTCCAGAGATACGTACTCCATCGCTGCCAACACATCAAGATTTTCTGTCAAACTGACAGGTAGACCAGCGCGGCGAAGCTCAAGGACGAAATCGCTCAGGATATTCAGTATCGGTTCGTCTACTTCGCTATCGACCGAGTCTTTCACCGTGCCCACAAAACCACCACCAACGGTAACTGATTCAAATCCCGTCCGATTCTAAGCTATGAGGGTTATCTGTAAATTCCCTGACAGCCTTCTCAATATCACTACGGTATTTCAGCAAAATACTGACTGTCTCCACAGCAGTATCGGCATCAACCTTTTCGATCCCAAGAAGCACCAATGTACGCGCCCAATCAAGAGTTTCAGATACTGATGGATGTTTCTTTAAATCCAACTGGCGAATTGAGCGCACGATACGAGCAATCTGATCGGCCAAACTTTCACCCACACCTTCCACTTTGGCTTTTACAATCTGCCGCTCCCGTTCTAGATCTGGGTAGTCAATATAGAGATATAGACACCGCCGCTTAAGAGCCTCTGAAAGCTCTCTGGTTGCATTCGAGGTAAGGAAAACCAATGGAATTTGGCTAGCAGTCACGGTCCCTAATTCCGGGATAGAAACCTGATATTCAGAAAGAATCTCAAGAAGTAACGCTTCTGTCTCGACTTCTATTCGATCCACTTCATCCACGAGTAGAACTACACGGTCCTTGGCTTGAATAGCTTCCAGCAATGGTCGAGTTAACAAAAACTCTTCCGAAAACAAATCTTCTTCAATCTCGGCCCAGGTACCATCACCTTCTGCCTGAATCCGAAGTAGCTGTTTTTTATAATTCCACTCATAAAGTGCCTTCGACTCATCGAGACCCTCATAACACTGAAGTCGAATGAGTCGGGAATCCGACATCCCAGCAACACTCTTAGCCAATTCGGTCTTACCCGTGCCCGCCGGACCTTCGACGAGGACCGGTTTGCCTAATCGATCAGCCAGATAGACGATGCTGGCAATGCCCTCATCTGCTAAGTAGCCGACTTCCTGCAATTCCCCTCGGACAGACAGCACATCTGCAAAACGATCGCCAGACTCAGCAATTGACATACCTATGAGGCTACCTAACAGTCACTTGGACCCGAGTGCCACCACACCAGGGGCGTTCTACTTCTTCAACTTCGAACATGACCATCGCCATGCACCACATACTTCTCCGCAGTTAGCTCACGAAGACCCATAGGTCCCCGCGCATGAAGTTTTTGAGTACTAATTCCAATTTCAGCACCGAAGCCAAACTCTTCGCCATCGATGAACCGAGTCGAGGCATTAACTAACACCGCAGCAGCGTCAACGCCAGCACAAAATCGTTCAGCGGCGATTGTGTCAGAAGTGACAATCGCTTCAGAGTGACCACTCCCTGTCTTGTTGACATGGCGAATAGCCTCATCCAAATCCGGGACCACACAAACCGATAGTTTCAGATCTAAGTATTCCGTAGAATAATCGCTTTCTTCAGCAGGCGTAATCGTGGAATCGATTGAACAAGATCTTTCATCACCCCGGAACTCAACCCCCTGAAGGGCATCCACAGCCATTGGTATGAACTCTTCGGCAACATCCGTGTGTATGACCAAACTCTCTGCTGCATTACAAACAGAAGGACGCTGAATCTTGGCATTTTGCAAAATCGCGACCGCCATGCCTAGATCAGCTGCAGCGTCAACATAAATATGGCAGTTACCGTCACCATCGATGATGTAAGGGACCGTGGCGTGTTCCAGAACTGAACTAATCAATGACGGACCACCTCTTGGAATGAGGCAATCGACACTGCCGCGTAACCGCATAAACTCGACAGCCGCTTCTCGGCTGGCATCTTCAACAAGTAGCAGCGAATCTTCCGACAAGTCCGTTTGAATAACTGCCTCACGGATCACTGAAACGACTGCGCGGTTGGACTCAAGCGCAGCAGAAGAACCACGTAGAAACGCAGCATTACCAGATTTAAGACACAGCCCAAATGCATCGCTGGTCACATTGGGGCGCATTTCGTAGATGATTGCAACCACACCAAGCGGGACGCGGATCTTTGAAATCCTCAAGCCGTTCGGACGCACCCATGACTCCGACACCTCACCCACTGGGTCGGGGAGCTCGGCTATCTGACTTAGGGAAGCAGCCATCGATTCGATTCGTCTAGGGTCAAGACGAAGCCGATCTAGAAGATTTAGTGAGACACCTTCAGACTCGCCACGCGCTAAATCGACTCGATTAGCTGCAAGTATTTCCTCTGTACCGCTTAAAAGCTTTTCACCCGCAGCTCGCAAAACCATATTTTTTTGTGTGGCGCTGGCCAAGGCCAAAGAAAAAGAAGCTTCTTTAGCCCTATAACCCAATTCTTGGACAGTCGGCCCGTTCGGAGTCACGAAGTAAGAGGCTACCCGATGGAAATCTTGAAGATCGGTGCCCTTGCTCTCCTTTCCACAACAACTATGGTCATATCATGGAGGAACTTTCCCCACCGACACATCAGAAAGAAATGAGCGGGGCGCGCTCAGTCGCATCTGGAATCTTGTGGTCTCGAGCATTTGGTTTAGTTCGGGAATCTTTGCTGCGTTCTGTCCTCGGCCTTGGTCCAGCAGCCGATGCCTTCGGAGCAGCGCTACGAATTCCAAACTTGCTTCAAAATCTTTTGGGTGAGGGTTCCCTATCGGCATCATTCATACCTGTCTATTCGCGTCTACTAAGCGAAAATCGCGAAAAAGAAGCACGCAGAGTGGCAGGTGCAATCGCAGGATTAATGGCAATTCTTTCAGGAGGCCTAGCACTCTTAGGAATTCTCTTGGCTCGCCCAATAACTGCACTCTTAGCGCCCGGATTCGATGGCCCGCGGTACGAACTAACCATCGACTTGATAAGGGTAACGACGGCGGGAACCGGCTTTCTTGTTCTTTCCGCTTGGTGTCTTGGAGTCCTAAATAGTCATGGCCGTTTCTTTCTACCCTATGCCGCACCTGTGTTGTGGAACGCTGCTCAAATCCTCGTATTGACTGCTGCTCTGATTGGCAACTGGGAAGCTGATCGCGCAGCCAGAATACTGGCTTGGGGTCTCATGGTAGGTGGTCTGCTCCAATTTGTAATCCAAGCAATAGCAATACGTAATCTATTTCCTAAGCCCAGACTCAACTTCGATCTAAACCTCCCAGGAGTAATTGAAGTACGCCGGCGCTTTATTCCAGCACTCCTCGGTAGAGGAGTGGTTCAGATTTCCGGTTACCTCGACCTAATACTCGCTTCTCTGCTCGCCACCGGGGCAGTCGCCGCTCTCCTCTCAGCCCAAGCCTTATACCTCGTTCCGCTCAGCCTCTTCGCTATAAGCGTTGCAGCCTCAGAGCTCCCAAAGATGTCTCGCTCTATCACCCAAAGAGAATGGGTTCACCGTACAAACACTGCGGTACGAAGTACAGCTTTCTTTACCTTATTTAGCAGTGTCGCCTATATAACAATTGGCGAATTCGTTGTGGAGGCACTATTCGGTTGGGGTGCATTTGACAGTGACGACACACGTCTGGTCTGGTTGGTGCTAGCTGCATACTCCTTAGGGCTACCCGCCACTTCAATGTCGAGAGTACTACAGGGAGCTTGTTACTCGATTGGTGACACCCGTGGACCAGCACATCTGTCAATCATCAGAATGATAATCGCTACCTCAATCGGGCTGATTCTCATGTTTCGATTCGACAAAATTCATATTCTGAACGGTTCACTCAACTCAGGTTCAATCGGCGAAAACTTAGCACCACATCTCGGCGCCATCGGCCTAGCCCTTGGGTCAGCTGTAGCTGCCTGGGTAGAGTTCGTATTACTGTCCAAACGCGCCCAAAAATCAGCACCGGAACTGGAATCTCCAATCACAGGAGTAACTTCAATGGCAGTCGCCGGTGCCTTAACATTCACAGTCGGAGCTATCCTCAACCTTCTTTTACGCGAACTTCCAGCCATAGCCAGCGCACCAATCGCATTAGGAATATCAGGTCTTTTCTACGTAGCGGTGACTTTCCGATCGGGAATACCGGAGGCCCACCTAGTTCTGAGACCAATACGTCGACGTCTCTGGCGCTAAACCTGCGCTATACCAATCAACGAGGAAGCACTACAAGATCATCGGCATGAATAACTTCATGAGGTACTCCCTCTGGAAGATCAATAGTCCGCAATCCCATATTGCTTCTAAGTATTTCTGAGTCATACCGGGTAATACCTTTTGCAAATACTGCCCCATCAGGATCAAGCACCTCGACAGCAGAACCGGACTCAAAAATACCTTCCACATCGGTCACACCAGTTGGAAGCAGAGAAACACGTCGATCTTCTAAAGCGGCCCGCGCTCCCTGATCCACTGTGATCTGACCTGAAGAGCCGACAGCAAAAGCTATCCAAAGTCGACGTGCGCTGAGTTTCCTTTGCCTCGCACGTACAAAAGTACCAATACCTGGTCTGCCAGCAACAGCATCACGCACGACATTCGCTCTTTTCGCATCAGCAATCACAGTAGATACCCCTGACCAAGAAGCGATTTTGGCTGCAGCCAACTTAGATGCCATCCCTCCACTTCCCAGAGCACTACCTGTACCACCTGCCAAGTTCTCCATTTCCTGGTCGATCTCCAAAATCTCTTCAATCAATGAGGTCTCCTCTTGCCCATGGGGATCTCCAGTAAGCATTCCAGGTGTGTCCGTAAGCAAAATCAAAAGATCGGCTTCAACAAGATGGGCCACTAAAGCAGCAATTCTGTCATTGTCCCCAAACCGAATCTCATCGTCCGCAATAGCATCATTTTCATTGACAACTGGCACAACACCAAGCTCAAGCAACCTTGCCAAAGTTCTACGGGCATGAAGGTACTGTGCACGAACAAAAAAATCCAAAGGAGCCAACAACACCTGGCCGGCCAAAAGGTCATAACGTCCTAACGCCCGTTGATAACTGTCGATCAGTCGGCCTTGTCCAACCGCCGACACGGCTTGAAGAGTGGCTGCATCATGAGATCTCGTATCAGGAGCCATTCCGAGAGCGGGTAACCCAGCAGCGACTGCACCGGAAGTCACAATAACGACCCTATGACTACTAGATCGAAGCTCGGCAACTTCACCGCATAGTTTCGCAACAAGGTGATCATCGAGTAATCCCTTGTCGTTTGTTATCGAGGAGGATCCGATCTTAACAACAATCTGAAGCATCAGTGGAAACGCCAATCGGTTTTGAAATCCCAGTGGATGAGTTTCATAAATCCTCTTCTTCGTAATCGAACTCAAGCCGTCCAATTCGGACAGTTTCGCCGGTCTTTGCACCAATCCGTGACAGTGCGCTATCTACACCCATTTTTCGGAGCTTGCTGTGAATGTAGTCAAGCGCATCCGGATTAGTGAGGTCGTTTAAATTCACAACCCGTGCGATCTTCCGATTAGAAATCTCCCAAGCTCCATCCTCGGCTCGAATCACGGCCACACCTTCTGGCTCGGGCCGGTGAATCACTACAGAAGGGTTTCCCTTTGGGATTTTTCTGGCGCTCTCAACTGCTTCACTCAACTTGTACAGCAGATTTTCCAGACCTTCACCAGTCACTGCTGAAATCCGTTCACCTGAGAAGACAACCGTTTGGTTGGCGATATCAGCACGAGATCCTACAACAATACGTTGTCGACTAATTAGATCCGGCTTGTACGACATAAGCTCTTTCTCTAACACATGGAGTTGCTGGTCAGGGCTCAGTTCAGCGGTCGGCGCCAAATCAAGCATCATCACAAGTAGCCTCGCCCTTTCAATGTGCCGAAGGAACTGATACCCGAGGCCTTTACCTTCGGCGGCACCTTCAATGAGACCCGGAATGTCAGCCACAACAAACTCACTAAGACCATCAATTCGAACAACACCCAGATTAGGCTCGAGAGTCGTGAATGGATAATCAGCAATCCGAGGTCTTGCAGACGATATTCGAGAGATCAACGTACTCTTTCCCACATTCGGAAATCCCACCAAAGCTACATCTGCCATCAAACGAAGCTCCAATCTCAACCAGCACTCCTCTCCCTCTTCACCTTGCTCTGCAAACATTGGAGCTCGTCGACTATTACTAAGAAATCTCGCGTTTCCCTTTCCTCCTAATCCTGCCTGAGCGACAAGATAACGGTCACCATGATGTAGTAAATCGACCAAACGTTCCGAGCCATAAAGAGAATGAACGCTCGTCCCTTCCGGAACCCGAAGTACCAAATCGTCGGCCGAACGACCGTGGCGTCGACCACCAGATCCGTGGGTCCCATTTTTGGCCCGGCGATGCGGATGGTCCTTGAACGCAAGTAACGAAGCTACATTGTGGTCAGCTTCAAGCCAGACACTTCCACCATTACCTCCGTCACCTCCATCAGGCCCCCCTTTTGGCACGCGTGCCTCTCGACGGAAAGAAACAGCACCGGCTCCACCGTCTCCACCTCGAACATTCAGCCCGCATTCGTCGACGAACTGTGACATAGAAAGCAGCCTACAGACCAGATCTTCTCGCCTAAGGTAACTGGATGCAGCAGATAAGACCTGAAAGGGATCAGATCTGGACTTCAACCATGGCGGGGTTCCAAAAAACATTAGATTCAAAAGGTCATAAGTTCATACAAACCGCCCACAGTGACACTTGGGTAAGGATTGAGCCTTGCGAAATAATCGGACGAAAAGCACGTGACCTCGGAACGCCGACAACCAGCAATCCTGCAGCCACACAATCCAGCGACGCCGGAAACCGACTGATACTTGAAAATCCTGACCCGCTTCGAACCTGTTTCGAGCGAGATCGTGATCGAATTCTCCACAGCACGGCATTTCGACGTCTTGCTGGAAAAACTCAAGTATTCATTTTTCCGGAGGATCACCAGCGCACTCGACTCACCCACGCTCTCGAAGTGGCCCAGGTTGCTCGGGCCATCGCCTCAAGTTTGGGACTGAATTGCACACTGTCTGAGGCAATCGCCCTCGGACATGACTGCGGTCATGGTCCCGGCGGTCACGCTAGCGAAGACGCTCTCAGTCCTTATATCCCTGGAGGATACGAACACGCCAAGTGGGGTGCCGATATAACTCTCTCTGAACTAAACCTTTGCAGCGAAACGCTCGACGGTATTCGAAACCACTCATGGTCACGTCCAGCACCCTCGACCCCCGAAGGAGAAGTGGTGAGCTGGGCAGACCGAATCGCATATGTCTGTCATGACTTCGAAGACGCTAAGCATTTAGAAATCGTACATTCTGAGATTCTCCCTCAAGAAGTACAACAGCTATGCGGCCACCAAAGAAGAGAGCAACTGAGCACATTCATCGAGGCGGTGATTCATACTTCTGCCCAGACTGGAATAATCGGAATGGACCCAGAAATAGCTAATGCCCTAGCACTGTTCCGGAGTTTCAACTACGAATACATCTACCTCAGGGAAGAATCCCTACGACAAAGTGCCCAAGTCGTAGACCTGCTTAGGGGACTCACAGAGCATTATCTCACTCATCCGGCTGATCTACCAGAAGATCTCTATGGAGGAAATAGCAACGTTGAGTCGGTCGTGGCATACGTGGCAGGCATGACAGACCGGTTTGCCTGCCTAAAAGCTCAACAACTCCTGGGCTGGGAAGCTAACCGGCTACCAACGGGAATTGGAAACGGAATTTAACTAAACAGATATCTCTAGCTTTCTCGATGTCTTGAACCCGGTCAATCCCCTAAAACGTCGACAAGCTTCCGGCCTCCACGACTACCAAATTTGACCACCCCATTAGCGGTCGCAAAGAGGGTGTCATCTCCTCCACGACCGACATTTTCACCAGGATGGAACTTGGTCCCGCGCTGACGAACAATAATTGATCCAGCGGTCACCTGAGTCCCATCATAAACCTTCACGCCTAGTCGCTTAGAGCGCGAATCTCTACCATTACGAGTGGAACCTCCACCCTTTGTCTTTGACATCTTCCACCCCTCTCTTAAAACTAAGATCCTCTATAGATAATCGTATCAGCCGCGCGAAATCTCAAGAATTTCAATTTGATCGTAATGCTGACGATGGCCCCATCTACGACGCTGATTACTCTTATTCTTGTAGGTAAAACCTCGAATCTTGGGACCCTTCCCTCTACCTAGGACACGAGCAGTTACAGTTACGTCAACAAGTTCCTCGGGGGTAGCCAGTACCTCACCAGCTTCGACAAGTAGCACGGGCCGCAATCTAAGATCCGAGTCAGACTTTGAATGACCAAGAAGTTCAACCATAAGCTGCTGACCCTCCTCAACCCTGTATTGCTTGCCCCCTGTGGCAATAACCGCGTATTTAGTATCAGTCTCCATAACATAGACAGACTATCCACACGGCCCGTACACCCCACTTCGGGATCATCTGCTCAAGAGCACAAGAACAGAATCAAGAAAACCATTCACTTTTTTCTGGATGATAGAAGTTCTTCGTAAAGAACAACTCCTCGCCCATCACAGTCGTCGCAAAGACTCGAAAAACTTTCAAGTAAACCCTCGCCTATCCTTCTCCTAGTCATTTCGACTAACCCTAAATCAGAAATGTCGAAGACTTGTGTACGAGTTTTATCTCGCGATAATGCATCCCGGAGAGTTGTTGCGACTGCGTCTCTATTGGTCCTTTCCTCCATATCAACAAAGTCAATAACAATGATTCCACCGATATCACGCAACCGGAGCTGACGAGCAATTTCTTCGGCAGCTTCTAAATTATTTTTGAAAACAGTCTCCTCAAGACTTGACTTACCCACATTTTTCCCGGTATTGACATCAATCACCGTGAGTGCCTCGGTGTGTTCGATGATGAGAGATCCCCCAGAGGGAAGCCAAACTTTTCGATCAACAGCCTTCCTTAGCTGTTCATAAACATGGTGCCTTTCAAATAATGAAAGTTTCTCTCCACCGTCCGGCCCATAATCATAGAATTGAACCCGATCAGCAAGTGCAGGATTCACTCCTTCCACATAATTGAGAACCTTCTCGTAAAGTTCATGATCGTCAATCAAAACTCCACGATAGTCCTTAGTGAATTCCTCGCGGATAAAGCGAAAGACCGTTTCGGGCTCTCTGTACATCAGATTGGGTGCAGACGACTGGTCCACCAATCTTTCAATATTCTCCCACTGCTGAACAAGACGTGAAACATCTCGCTCTAACTCCTCAGCTGTCATATTTTCAGCCGCAGTGCGAACGATGATCCCATGCTTGGAAGGTTTTACCTTATCCACAAGGTTCCGTAAACGTTTACGCTCAGTATCGGAGAGCCGCTTCGATATGCCATAGGTATCGCTATTTGGAACCAACACCACAAAGCGTCCTGGAAGAGAAACTTCTTGAGTCAGCCGGGCTCCTTTGTGTCCGATCGGATTCTTGGTTACCTGGCAGAGTACCGTCTGTCTCGCCTTCAGTACTTCTTCGATTCGAGCCTTTCCGCCTCCTTCGACTTCTTCAGAATCAAACTGCAGATCACCGCGATATAGAACCGCATTCTTTGATGTCCCAATATCAACGAAAGCTGCTTCCATCCCAGGAAGAACATTTTCAACTTCACCCAAGTAGATATTCCCATGAATTTGGGTGGCATCGTCTGCCGGACGCGAAAGGTAGTGTTCGATTAGGTTGCGGCCCTCCAAAACAGCTATCTGTGTCCCATCAGTACCAACACTCACGCACATTAAATAGCGACCAATTGGCTTTCCCCTACGCGCCCGGCCCCGACGGAACTTCAGTGTTTCTTCATCTAGCTCCAATGGCCCATCGTTGGTTATTGCCTCGACTGGCTGTTTCGTACGCTTACCCGGTCGCTTGGCCTGATCCGGTTGAGCGGAATTTTGAGTTTCCTGTTTGGAAGCCATTTTCTGACCTCCGCGTCGCCCCCGGCGACCGCGTCGACGACGGGATCTACCCGATCCCTGTTTAGGACGATCCTCTTCTTGGACTTGAACCTCTCTTTGGGCCGCTGGCGGGGGTGGAATAGGTCCACCTGAACCAATCGGAGCTACTTTCGCTGAGGTTCTCGACGAGGATCTGGATCCACTCGCCAGATCGATCTGATCATCATTTGTACCAGTACCGTCTGATACAACATCTTCGTTCTTATCGG
>Ga0310344_10000679_pt1 | contig 26478 bp, 25 predicted proteins | sample HC15DNA20200_MG_FD_203801 | JGI IMG/M metagenome (GOLD analysis project Ga0310344, IMG submission 203801) | Marine microbial communities from station ALOHA, North Pacific Subtropical Gyre - HC15-DNA-20-200_MG | ecosystem: Environmental > Aquatic > Marine > Oceanic | place: Pacific Ocean: North...
AACAATTAGTAGTACATTTATTGAAATTGTCATAGGCTTCACTGTATTCTTTATTATCTAAATATTGTTTTGCAGTTTCAAAATCAACAGAAAATAAGTTTTTGTTAAAAAATTGAATTATTAGAAAAAGACATAAAAATTTTAAAAAATAATTCACAACTAAATAATTATAATAGATTTATAGATTACATAATCATTTTTAATTAAAGTGGAATAAAATATTATAATTTTCGTTAATTTTTATATAGATTTCTATAAAATTTAGTAAGGGGTCGTTAACTCTCCCTCAAAGGTGCATGACTCCTTACTTCTTTAATGTTATTCATCGCCAATTGTGTTTTGCAGCTAAATATATTGCAATTTTAATTTTTTCTCCAATTTTTTGCAATTTTAAGTCATCTGCTATAAATTCTCCAAACTCAGATACAGTTTCAGAGGGTTTTACATCATTTCTTACTGAATATTCATGTATATTTTTCGTATATATTTCCTGTGCATTTTTTGAGGATAAAAATTCTAAAAATAGAATTGCATTTTTATAATTTTTTGAATTTTTTATTATTCCCGCTCCACTTAAATTAATATGAGTTCCAAAAGTTTCTTGATTTGGCCAAAATACAGAAACTTTCTCAGCAGTTTTTCTATCTTTTTCATTTTTACTATTTAACATATTTGCTAAATAATATGTGTTTGCGACAGTAATATCACATTGACCAGATGCAATGGTTTTAATTTGATCTCTATCACCCCCATAAGGTTTTCTTGAAAAGTTTTTTACTAAATTTTTTATCCACTCTTCAGCTTGTTGTTCTCCTAGATTTAAAATCATATACGCAATCAAAGATTGGTTATAAACATTATTTGATGATCTCATACAAATTTTATTTTTCCATTTCTCTTTAGTTAGATGTTCATAATTCTTTAATTCATTTACATTTACTCTTTCTTTTGAATAAATTATTGGCCTTGCTCTTACTGATAACCCAAACCAATCATTGTCTTTACTAGTATATTTTTTTGGTATATTTTTTTTTAATATTTTTGAATTAATTTTTCTAAATAAATTATTTTTTTTTGCTCTTGATAACCTAGCAATATCAGTTGTTAGTAAAATGTCTGCTTTAGTATTTGTTCCTTCGAGTTTTAATCTTTCTATAAATTCATCAGATTTTCCAGTTATTATATTTACTTTTATTTTTTTATTTTTTTCAAACTCTTTTATTAAAGGTTTTACTAAATGGATCTTTCTACCAGAGTATATGTTTAATTCATTTTTTGGTTTTGACTCTAAAGCCAAGTACATAAAACTTATTAAAAAGATTACAAACAGAGAAATTAAAAAAAGATTTTTTTTCTTATACATTTAAGATTCATTATACATTGCTAATGATAATCATTATCATTAATATAAGATATTATTTGGTTTATTATTTTTTTCAATTAGTTTTAATAATCAACAATTTAGAAATTTAATGAAAAAAAAAAAAATTCAAAAAATGGCATTTGTTAATCCATATGGAAAGAATGTTAAAGATGTAAAAGATTTTATTTATAAAATTATTGATGAAGTTTTAAATAAAATTACGAATGCTGAAAAATTTCCTCCATTACCAAAAAAAATAAGAAATTTTGATGAATTTAATCTTAACGATTTACCGATAACTGAATCTCAAATTTTAAAACAAATAAAAATTATAATTAATAACTCAATGAATGCTTCAAATCCATATTATCTTGGTCATATGGATTCATTGCCAACAACAATGTCTATTGTCGGAGATATAATATGTTCAGCAATTAATAATAATATGCTTAGCAAAGAAACCGCACCAATTCTTACGGAAATTGAAAACAAAGTTACAAAAAATTTGGCAAACAAATTTAATTTAGGTCAAAATTCAGGTGGCACATTACTATCAGGAGGAACATTGTCAAATATACAAGCAATAGCGTTAGCTAGGAATCGTATCTTAGATACTTTTGAAAAAGGTTTAACAGGACTTAAAAGAAAACCTTATATTTTTGCTTCTAAAGAGTCTCATACTTCTATACAAAAAGCAGCAATGGTTCTTGGTCTTGGCACAAATTCAGTTGTTCCTATAGAGACTAATAAAAATGGACAGATGCAAATAACAAGTTTAGATAAATCAATAAGAGAAAAAATAAAAAATAATGGAATTCCATTTTGCATTATTGCTACTGCAGGAACAACTATTACTGGCAGTATTGATAATTTAAATGATGTATCAAAAATAGCTAATAAATATAAATTATGGATGCATACAGATGCTGTTTATGGAGGAGCTTTAATATTTTCAAATAAATTTAAAAATAAATTAATTGGCATTGAAAACTCAGATTCAATTTCATTTAATCCACAGAAGTGGCTATATATAACTAAAACTTGTTCAGTGTTGCTCTTAAAAAATAAAAAATATCTATATTCGGATTTTTTTACACCCCTTCCTTATGTAATAAAAAATAAAGACGAATATCATGGAGGCGAAGTTAATCTACAAGGAACAAGATACCCTGATGTCTTAAAACTATGGCTATCTCTTCAGCATTTAGGAAATTTTAGTTATTCTGAGATTATAGAAAGTTCATTTAAGTATACCAATTTTTTTAAAAGAAAATTATTAGAAATAAATAATATTAAGATTGCTTGTGATCCTCAAACTAATATTATCTGTTTTAGATATGAAATCAGAAATAATAATATTAATCAAAACAATATAATCAATTTAAATCTTCAAAAATTTTTACTGAACAAACATGACATCTTCTTTTCAATTGTCGAATATAATAATTTAAAATGGTTAAGAGCAGTTTTACTTAACCCTTTTTTTAACTTAAGACATATAAAAAATATTTGTTCAAAAGTAAGTGAATTTACTAAAGAAAGTAAAATTTTAAAATCAATAATATCTAATGATTAAATCTATTTTAATTTTACTGATAGTTCTTTTTCTAATTTTTTTATTAATTAAATTTTTTAAGAATCCAAATCTACAAATTAAACATTTATTTATTTTTTTTATTATAGGAATAATTATTTATTTAATTTACACAGGTAAGCTTAGCTCGTTAATATCATTATCAAAAATACTAAATTTATTTAGACCTATTTTAAACATATTAGGTATTTAAGTACTCAGACTTTTTTAATGCATAATCACACTTTCAATAAAACAATATTGCGTGAATATGATATAAGAGGGATTGTTGGAAAAGATCTTAATTTAATAGATGCATTATATTTAGGAAAATCTTTTGCGACTATACTTAGAAGAAAGAATTTTAAGAATGTAGTTGTTGGATATGATGGAAGAACAAGTTCACTTAAAATTAAAAAGGAACTTATCAAAGGTTTGTTGTCAAAAGGAATTAAAGTTTATCAAATAGGTCTTGTTCCGACCCCTTTACTATATTTTTCTATGTATTCAAGGAAATTAGATAGTGGAATTATGGTCACAGGCTCACATAACCCATCTAATTATAATGGTTTTAAAATGTTATTAAAAAATAAAAATATAGTTGGGAAAGATATTTTAAATATAGCTAAAATTTCATCTAAAGGAGATTTTTGTTCTGATAAAATAGGAAAATTAAATAAAATGTCTGTAAAAGACAAATATTTATTTTTTTTAATTAATTCAGCAAATTTAAAAAAGAATATTAAAATTGCTTGGGATCCTGGTAACGGATCTAGCGGTGAGATAATTTCACGTTTAACCAAAAAACTAAATGGAAAACATTATCTCATTAATGAAAAAATTGATGGTAATTTTCCTTCTCATCATCCAGACCCAACAGTACCAAAAAATTTAAGGCAATTAATAAATCTGGTTAAGAAGAAAAAATGTGATCTAGGTTTTGCATTTGATGGAGATGGAGACAGACTAGGAGTTATTGATGATAAAGGTAAAATAATATATGCGGACAAAATTGTTGCTTTCTTAGCTAAAGATGTTCTTTTAAGAAAACCAAATTCAAAAATTATTTTAGATATAAAATCGAGCCAGATTGTTTTTAATGAAATTAAAAAACTAAAAGGGAGGCCATTTTTTTGGAAAACCGGACATTCTTTAATAAAAGAAAAAATGAAACAAACAAAAGCAAATTTTGCAGGAGAAATGAGCGGACATATTTTTTTTGCTGACGAATATTATGGATTTGATGATGCAATTTATGCATCAATAAGATTTTTAAAACTTTTCTGCGATTCTAATAAATCACTATCCAAAATATTTAATGATATGGAAAAATCTTATAATACGCCTGAATTAAGATTTAAAACTACAGAAACTAAGAAATTTATAATTGTTAAAAAATTAAAAAAAGTTTTAAAAAAAGAAGGAAAGAAATTTATTGCTATAGATGGAGTAAGATATTTAACTAAAGAGGGTTGGTGGTTAGTTAGAGCTTCTAATACTCAAAATATTATAGTTGCAAGATGTGAAGCATATATTAAAAAAAACCTTAATAAAATTAAATTAAATTTAAAAAAAAGTTTAAAAAAATGTGGTTTTAAAACCCCAAAATTTTGACTATTATTTTTTTTATATTTATAATTTTTTTTTAATGAAAAATAACTTATGTCACAATTTATAAACAAAACTGATCAACAGAATGAAGTTTTAATAGAGAAAAGTACTAAAAAAAAATTAAAGAAACCATCTTTGTATAAAGTTGTAATGTTAAATGATGATTTTACACCCATGGATTTTGTTGTTTACTTGCTAAAAACTTTTTTTCATAAAAATCACAATGAAGCTAATAAAATAATGTTGGAAATACATAATAAAGGATCTGGTATTTGTGGCATTTTTACATATGACATTGCCGAAACCAAGATATTAAAAGTTGTTAATACATCAAGAAACAATGGTTTTCCATTACTTTGCACTCTGGAGAAAATTTAAAGAAAATGTTATCAGATAATTTAGAAAAAACTATAAATAGATCTGTATCATATGCAAATGATAGGCAACAAGAATATGTTACTTTAGAGCATTTATTGTTAGCATTAACGGATGATAAAGATGCATTAAAAGTACTGAATGCTTGCAATATAAATATTAAAAATCTAAGGATAAATTTGATAAAATATATTGATGAAGAATTAAAAAATATAACATCAGCATCAATTCAAGAGGCAGAACCATCTGCAGGCTTTCAAAGAGTTTTACAAAGAACTACATCACAAGTTTATTCATCTGATAGTAATAAAATTACTGGTGCAAATATATTAGTTTCAATTTTTTCGGAAAGAGAGTCTCATGCTGTTTATTTTCTACAAAAACAAGATATGTCTAGATTGGATGCACTAAATTTTATTTCCCACGGTATTAAGAAAAATGAAGATGCGATTGAAGAAGAAGTAGAAGACGAAACGGAAAATAAGGAGAATGAATTTATATATCCAAATACTTATCAGCAGAATGATAAAAAAAGTAGCGATAATTTTATTATTAATTTAATAGATAAAGCTAAAAATAATAAAATTGATAAATTGATAGGTAGAAATAACGAAATTGAAAGAACAATACAAATATTATCAAGGCGCCTAAAAAATAACCCATTATATGTAGGAGAATCTGGAGTAGGAAAAACAGCAATAGTAGAAGGGTTAGCTCTCAAAATTTTTAATAAAGAGGTTCCTAAATTTTTGCAAAAATCAATTATTTATCAATTAGATCTAGGAAGTATGTTAGCCGGAACAAAATATAGGGGAGATTTTGAAGAAAGGTTAAATAAAGTTATAAAAAATATAAGTTTGTCTAAAAACAATATTTTGTTTATTGACGAAATACACACTATTGTTGGCGCTGGTGCTACAACTGGCGGGTCAATGGATGCTTCAAATATTTTAAAACCTGTTTTATCAAATGGACAAATTAGATGTATAGGTTCGACAACTTATAAAGAGTATAGGAATTATTTTGATAAAGATAAGGCTTTTTCAAGACGATTTCAAAAAATAGATGTTGTAGAACCCTCTATAAACGAATGTTTCGAAATATTAAAAGGTATAAGAAAATATTATGAAAATTTTCACGGCATTAAATACACAGATGAATCTTTGAAGGTTGCGATTGATTTAGCAAATAGATATATTTCTGAAAAAAAATTACCTGATAAGGCTATAGATGTTATTGATGAAGCAGGAGCATATAAGAAAACTTTTGAAAATAAAATAAAATTGATTGATAGGACAGATATATTTAATACTATTTCAAGAATTGCAAAAATCCCTCTTAAAAGTATTAGTAATCAAAATAATGTATTAGCAAAGAACTTAGATAAAAAAATAAAAAAATTTATTTATGGCCAAGATAAAGCAGTTGAAAGCTTAGCGCGTGCTATAAAAGTTTCCCAAGCCGGACTCTCCGAACCAGATAGGCCAATCGGCTGTTTTTTATTTACCGGCCCAACAGGTGTTGGAAAAACTGAATTGGCAAAACAATTATCAAATTCTTTAGAATCTAGATTTCTTAGATTTGATATGTCAGAATATTCTGAGAAACATAGTGTTGCTAGATTAATTGGATCTCCCCCTGGTTACGTAGGTTATGATCAGGGTGGGTTGCTTACCGAATCTGTTGATCAAAACCCTCATTCAGTACTTTTGTTTGATGAAATTGAAAAATCTCATCCAGATCTTTTCAATATTTTACTTCAAGTTATGGATTATGGAAAATTAACAGATAATAATGGTAAATCAGTTAATTTTAAGAATACAATTTTAATTTTAACAACAAATATTGGAGGTGAAAATTTAATAAAAAAAAGGTTAGGCTTTGTATCAAAAAAACAAAAATTGGATAATGAAGAAGAAATTAAATTCTTTTTTAAACCTGAATTTAGAAACAGACTAGATTCTATTATATCATTTGACTCTTTAAGTTACTCAACAGTTCGAAAAATTATTGATAAATTTATAAATCAGCTTGGTAGTAGTTTGAAAGAAAAAAATATTTCAATTGCTCTTTCAGAAGATGTAAAAGATTATTTAGTAAAAAATGGTTATAGTCAAACATATGGGGCAAGACCACTTACAAGATTAATACAGTTAAAAATTAAAGAACCCATAGCTGATTATTTATTATCTAGTAAGCTTAAGACAAAAATTTTAATAAAGATTGATTTAGAAAAAAATAATAATAAGTTAAAATTCAATTTCATAACGGAAAAAAAGAAAGAAAAAATTATTTAGTTGAAAAGATCGCATCAATTTCAACACTTGCATTTAAGGGCAAACTATTTACACCAATAGTAGATCTAGTATGTAATCCTTTTTTTTTAAAAACTTTTTTAATTAGATCTGAAGCTCCATTAATAACAAAAGGCTGATCAAAAAAATTACTTTCACAATTAACAAAGCCATTTAACCTAACACATTGTTTAATTTTACTAAAATTGCCTTTCATTGTTATATTAATTAATCCAATAATATTTAAAGCGCATAATTGTGCTGCACGATACCCATAATCTTTGTTTTTATTATTAATTTTTCCTGAAAATAGAATCTTATTATTTTTTATTGGAAGTTGGCCAGATATAAATAAAAAATTATCTTCTTTTAAAAAAGGAACATATGAACCAGCTACTTTAATTTTTTTTGGTAAGGAAAAACCCATGGAATTAAGGTTTTTTTCTATAGAATTTTTCATATATTTTAACTACATCCAGTAGTTCCACCACAAGTATCACATTTCAAACACGTTCCATTCCTTATTAAGGTAAAATTACCACATTCTCCACATGCATCTCCTTCATAGCCTTTTAATTTTGCTTTTTTTATAAGATCATTTACATTTTTTTTAGGATTTATTTTTTTTTGAATATTATTTTGAATATTATCTCTAATTTCTCTATTATTTTCTTTAGGCGTATTTTCCATACCACCTGAAAGAACATAAAAATTACTTCTTATATAACCAGTGCTTGCATATCTCGATATGGAATCATTTGCTACTGAAGCTTTTAATTCATCTATTTTATTTTTATTATCCACCTGAGTAGCTGTTTTTTGATCAGGATCAAAATGCGCAAGTTCTTCTTTATTTAAATATGATATAGCTAATTCTCTAAAAACATAATCTAAAATAGAGCTGGCTAATTTTATTGAATCATTACCTTGTACGGTACCTGAAGGTTCAAATTTAGTACCTACGTATGCTTCAACAAATTCTTCAAGCGGAACACCGTATTGAAGGCCTATAGATATTGCTATAGCAAAATTATTCATTAGACTTCTAAAAGCCGCTCCTTCTTTATGCATATCAAGAAATATTTCACCAATAGATCCATCATCATATTCGCCAGTTCTTAGATAGACTTTATGACCAGCAACAATTGCTTTCTGTGTATATCCTTTTCTTCTATCAGGCATTTTATTTCTTTTTGTTCTAACAATTTCTTTTACATAATCTCGAGCAATTTTTTCTGCGACCATAATAGTTTTTTCTTTGGTTGAATTGTCTTCCACAACAACTTCCTCATCCTCAACAATAGATGAGCTTAAAGGTTGTGATAATTTTGCACCATCTCTATAAAGAGCATTAGCTTTTAGTCCTAATTTCCAAGATTGAATATAGGATTTTTTACATTCCTCAATTGTTGCTTTATTTGGCATATTAATTGTTTTTGAAATTGCACCAGAAATAAAAGGTTGAGCTACAGACATCATTTTTATATGACTTTCAGTTGGTAAAAAGCGTTTCCCGATTTTTCCACATGGGTTAGCACAATCAAATATTGGTAAATGTTCATCTTTTATATGAGGAGCTCCTTCTAAAGTCATTGATCCACAACAATATGTGTTTGCAACGTCAATTTCATTTTCAGAAAAACCTAGATGCTCAAGCATATTAAAAGATGGATCATCTAGATTCTCAGATTTTAATTTTAAATTATTTAAACAAAAATCTTCGCCGATAACAAATTTATTAAATGCAAATTTTATATCAAAAGCATTTTTTAAATTTTCTTCTATTTTTTTTATTATTTCATCAGTAAAACCTTTTCCTTTTAAAGTATTATAATTAATTGTCTTAGAGTTTTCTAGATTACCATGCCCAACAACATATTTAGTTATTTCATCTATTTGAAACGAACTGTAATCTAGGTTTTTCAAGGAAATAGGTATTAATCTATTAATAATTTTGAAGTATCCTCCTCCAGCTAATTTTTTATATTTTACGGTTGAAAAATCTGGCTCAATTCCTGTCGTATCACAATCCATAACAAGTCCAATTGTGCCAGTAGGTGCAATTACAGTTGTTTGAGCGTTTCTAAAGCCGTATTTTTTTCCGTTATTTAATGCTTCATCCCAAGATTTTTTAGCTGCTTGAACTAACTCTTTATTAGGACAATAATTCTCCTCTATTGGGACTGGAAGAATTGATAAATTTTCATAACCATTTTTTTTCCCATAAGCTGCGTTTCTATGATTGCTAATTACCCTTATCATGTCTTTTTTATTATCTTCAAATCTTTTAAAGGAACCGAGTTCTTTAGCCATTTCAGAAGAAATATTATATGATTCACCTGTCATGAGGGCAGTTATAGCAGCACAGATCGCCCTACCTTCATTGCTATCATAACTATAACCTTGTTGCATCAACAACCCGCCTATATTCGCATATCCAAGTCCTAAAGTTCTAAATTCATATGAAAGTTCTGCAATCTCTTTTGAAGGAAATTGAGCCATCATCACTGAAATTTCTAAAACAAGTGTAAAAAGTTTAATTACATGCTTAAAATTATCTACCTGAAATTGTCCATTATCATCTAAAAACTCTATTAAATTTATTGAAGCTAGATTACATGCTGTGTTATCTAGAAACATGTATTCAGAGCAAGGGTTTGAAGCATTTATCCTTCCACTTTTTGGACATGTGTGCCATTCATTAATTGTAGTATCATATTGTATTCCCGGATCCGCACATGACCACGCAGCATAACCAATTTTTTCCCATAGATCTTTTGCATTAACAGTTTTATGAATTTTTTTGTCTGTTCTTCTTAGAAGATTCCATTTTTTATTATCTAAAACAGAACTTAGAAAATCATTTGTTACTCTTATAGAATTATTTGAATTTTGTCCTGAAACTGTTAGATATGCTTCAGAATCCCAATCAGTATTGTATGTTTGAAAATCAATAGTTCTGAAACCTTGTTTTGCAAATTCTAAAATTCTTTGGATATAATTCTCTGGAACCATAGACTTTTTTGCATCAATTATTTTGCCTTTTAATATAGAATTCTTTTTTGGATCAAATCTTTTTTTATCATCTAACTCATTATTCCAACAAGCCCCCATAATTTCTTTTAAATGTTTTTCGCAAATTTTTGAACCTACAACTAAAGATGCAACTTTTTGTTCTTCTTTTACTTTCCAATCAATAAAATCTTCAATATCAGGGTGATCGACATCAACCACAACCATTTTTGCTGCTCTTCTAGTTGTGCCCCCAGATTTAATAGCTCCAGCAGATCTATCTCCAATTCTTAAAAAGCTCATCAAACCTGATGATTTACCACCTCCAGATAAATTTTCTCTATCTCCTCTCAGTTGAGAAAAATTACTTCCAGTTCCAGATCCATATTTAAACAATCTTGCTTCTTTTACCCACAGATCCATTATTCCACCTTCATTAACAAGGTCATCATTTACACTTTGTATGAAGCAGGCGTGCGGTTGAGGGTGCTCATATGCTGTTTTAGATAAACTTAATTTTCCTGATTGATTGTCTACATAATAATGTCCTTGAGCTGGGCCATCAATACCATATGCCCAATTTAGACCAGTATTAAACCATTGAGGAGAATTAGGCGCAGCCATTTGTTGGCACAGAATAAATCTTAATTCATCATAAAATGCCATGGCATCTTCTTCAGTATTAAAATATTTGCCTTTCCATCCCCAATACGCCCAGGTTCCAGCAATTCTATCAAAAACTTGCTTTGAAGAAGATTCGCCAGAGAATCTTTCTTTTTTTGGAATTTTATTTAATTTATTTTCATCAGGACAGCTTTTTGCTAGCCAATCAGGTATATTTTGTTCAGATATTTTTTTAAGATATTTAGGAACTCCTTTTTTTCTAAAGTATTTTTGAGCTATAATATCTGATGCGACTTGCGACCATTTAGAAGGTACTTCAACATCGTTTAATTTAAATATAGTCGATCCATCAGGGTTTTTAATTTCAGATCTAACTTTTTTAAAGGTTATTCTTTTATAAGGAGATTCCCCCTTTACTGTAAACTTTCTTTCAATTTTCATAAATTATAAAGCTATACGGTAACTACTATATATAGTATAATCCAATTAACTTGTACAACTATATGTTGATACTTATAACATAATTTACAAGAAAAAAAATATTTTTTTTATTTTTTTTTGCTATTTTTATAATTATTAATGGTATGAAAAATATTCTTTTATATTTGTATACAATTTTCAAGGGTAATTTAGTTGGAAAAGACCAAGAAGGTAATAAATATTACACATCTAACATCAGTCATGGTATAAAAAAAGAGAAAAGATGGGTTTTGTATAAAAACGATAACGATCCAACGAATATCGAACCTGTTTGGCATGCTTGGCTTCATCATATTGTAAAAGATGTACCTAATTCAAAAACAAAAAAAAATTTTTATTGGCAAAAAAAAATTTCACCAAATTATACAGGAACAGAAAAAGCATATTTACCTCCAGGGCATATTTTAAGTAAGGAAAAAAAAAATAAAAAAATTAAAAATTATGAATCATGGACTCCAAATAAAAAAAAATAATAGGAATATTTTATTTTTTATTATTTTTATTATTTTTACCTTTTATCCAAGCATAGCTAGTTCTCTAACTATTTTGGGTGCTTTAAATAAAGTTAGCGGAAAAATATCAAAAATAAAAATTGAGGATAATCGTGTAACTTATTTTGGAACTTTGAAAATTATTGTTAAAACATGTAATAAATCTCTTCCTGAAGACCCACCAGAAAATTCAGCATTTATTCAAATTTGGAATCAAAAAATTGATAAAGAAGAAGAAAAAATATTTAGTGGCTGGATGTTTTCTTCTAGCCCTTCAATATCAGCTTTAGATCATGCTGTTTACGATGTTTGGGTCATAGATTGTATGATATCATATATTGAAGACTGAGGAATTCTTTGATCAAATTTCATATTTTTTTTTAATGATTTTCCTAATATTTTTAAATATTTTTTTCTTGATATTTCTATCGCACCTAATTTTTCTAAATAAGGATTTATAAATTGTGTATCTAATAAAGTAAATCCCTTTATTTTTAAATTCGCTATTAGATAGATTAGACAAATTTTACTTGCATTAGACATATTACTAAACATACTTTCACCAAAAAAAGCCCCACCTAATGAAACTCCGTATAATCCACCAACTAATTTATTTCCAAACCAGGCTTCTACTGAATGAGCATGACCTATTTCATGCAGATTAGTATATGAATCAATTATTTTTTTATTAATCCATGTTTTAGGTCTATTTTCAGTTTTTTTTGCACAATTTGTTATAACTGTATTGAAATTTTTATTAATAGTTATTTTAAATTTATTTTTTTTAATTTCCTTTTTTAAACTTTTTGAAATTTTATAATTTTCAATAGGAATAATTCCTCTCTTTTTTGGATTTATCCAGTATATTTTAGGATCATTAAAACTTTCAGACATAGGAAATATGCCTAAAGAGTACCCTTTCAGAATTGTTTCTTCATTAAGATTCATTTAATAATTAAGAGATAAAAATTTGTCTAACCAATTTATATGATAACTACCTTTGATATAATCTTTGCTGTTTAAAATTTTTAAATGTAAAGGTATATTAGTTTTCACTCCATTAATAACGTATTCAATTAAACATCTTTTAAGTCTCAAAATTGCCTCATTTCTATTTCTTGAATAAATTATTATTTTGGAAATTAAATTATCATATTGATGCGGGACAATACATCCTGCATATAAAGCAGAATCTATTCTAACTCCCGGACCTCCTGGAGAGTGGTATTCCCTTATTCTTCCAGGAGACGGTATGAAACTGTGAGGGTCTTCGGCATTTATTCTACACTGAATAGAATGCCCAGAGAATTGAATATCTTTTTGATTTAAATTTATTTTTTGTCCTGCTGCTATTTTAATCTGTTGTTTTATTAAATCTATACCAGTAATTCTTTCAGTTATAGTATGTTCTATTTGGACCCTGGTATTCATTTCCATGAAATAAAATTTGTTATTTTTGTATAATAATTCAACAGTTCCTAAGCTTTCATAGCCAATTCTTTTAATTGTTTTAACTACTAAATTACATATTTTTTTTCTTTGTAAATCAGATAAAATAGGCGAGGGTGTTTCTTCGATAATTTTTTGTTTATTTCTTTGTATAGAACAATCTCTCTCTCCTAGATGAATCACATTACCGTTTTTATCGGCGAGTATTTGAACCTCTATATGTCTAGGATTATCAAAAAATTTTTCTAAATAAATATTGTCATTTCCAAAAGAATTTTTAACCTCTTGTTTTACGATTGTATAATTAGATATTAATTCTTTTTGATTTTTTATTACCCGTATCCCTTTTCCTCCTCCGCCAGATCCTGCTTTTAATATAACAGGGTAACCAATTTTTTTTGCAATTTTGATAGATTCATCAACAGATTTTAAATAATTTTCTGATCCTGGGATAACAGGAAAATTATTTTTTTTCATTAATTTTTTTGCAGTTATTTTGTCGCCAAAAAATTTTATTTGCTCGCTAGTAGGTCCAATAAATTTTATTTTGTGCTGTTTTACCATAGATGAAAAATCATAATTTTCAGAGAAAAAACCTGCACCAGGATGAATTGCATCAGAGTTAGATATTTCGGCTGCTGATAATATTGCAAATGAGTTCAAATAACTATCTTTTATAGAGGATTTTCCAATACAAATAGCTTCATCAGCAAGTCTTACATGCATAGAGTCTTTATCAATTTCAGAATAAACGGCTACAGTTTTGATTCCAAGATCCCTACATGTTCTTACAATTCGTAATGCAATTTCGCCTCTATTTGCTATTAAAATTTTTTTAAACATTAATTTAATTTATTTTACTATGAGTAAAGGTTGTCCGTATTCAACTGGTTCAGAATCATTAACTAAAATTTTTTCTATTTTTCCTGATTTTTTAGCTTTTATAGGATTAAACGTTTTCATTGCTTCAATAATTAATAAAGTATCGCCCTTTTTTATCATTTGACCTTGTTTAATAAAAGTTTGTGCTTTTGGTTCAGGTGATAAATAGACAGTACCAACCATTGGAGAAGTAATAGCATTATCATGTTTAATTTGAACTCTTTTATTTTTAACTTCTTCTAAATTATCATAATTTTGAAAATCTTTTTTAAAGTCTGTTTTTTTTAAAACACCTGTAAGTTCTTTTACTGCTTTTAGTAAATCTTTTAATAATTTTTTGTCATTACTATTTGTCATTGTTATTTCAATAAGTTTTTCATTGCCATAACTGCTAAAATATAACTATAAGAACCGAAACCAAAAATAACACCATCAGCTACTTCAGAAATATAGGATTTTTTTCTAAATTCTTCTCTTTTATGAATATTAGATAAATGAATTTCTACAATTGGAATTTTAATTGCTTTTAGCGCGTCAAATATTGCTATAGATGTGTGCGTGTAGGCACCTGCATTGATTAACAAACCATCGTAACTACTTTTCATACAATTTTGTATTAAATTAATGATTTCAGACTCTTCATTACTTTGTTTAAATTCAACTTCTATCTTATTGATAATAGCAAATTTTTTTACTTCATCTTCAATATCTTTTAAAGATGATTTTCCATAAATTTCAATTTCTCTTTTTCCTAGTAAATTTAAATTAGGACCATTTATAACTAAGATTTTCTTCATTTCAAAAAACAAATAATATAAATTAAAAAATTAATTTTACCATAGAACTTCTTTTAACATCTTTATTTTTTTTTTGAATTAATTTTATTTTCTAAATCATTTAATTTAACCCATGTTACAGAATTTTTATCAACAATCTTTTTTGCATTTTTAATAAAATTTAGTGCCATTGCATCATCACCTTTTAAATAAAATGAATATGCACTAGCATATTTTGATTTAGCCATTTCTGAGTTTCTTCCATGTGCTACAGATAATAAATACCATAATTTATTATTTTCTGACTCTTTTTTCTGTGCTTCCAAAAGTATTTTAATCGCTTTATTTATATTTTCTTTTGAATCAATATTTAATAGAGTATGTGCTAACTCAATCTTTACAAGCGGATCATTTGGTAATAATTTATTTACAATTAAATAACCATTTAAAGATTCTTTCAAAAATCCATTTTCACGAAGCATTTGAGCTTTTAATTCATAGAAATAAGGGTTAGATGGATATTTTTTTATTAATTTATTTATTAATTCATTGCCTTTTTGTAAATTAAATAATTTATAATTGGCTATAGATAAAGCATACATCTTTTGGTATTCATTGAATTTAGAATTATTTTTAATTGAACTTAAAGTGTTTTCCGGATCTGTGAAACCAATTAATTTTGCTTGAATAAATTTGTATCTTTCATCTATTGATATTTTACCATCTATTGTTTCAGCAGTTTTCTTTGTTTTGTTATTTATTTCACAGTTTTCATTTTTGGCTGCATTTTTTGCATCAATTATTCTTTCTCTTGTTAAAGGATGTGATTGCGTATAAGCATTTTTCTGGTATGAAACTTGCATATTTTCCAACAGTTCTAAAAAACCAATAATACCACATAAAGATTTTCCACTTTTTTTCAGAAATTTGAAACCTGCTTGGTCCGCAGAACCCTCTTGTGCTCTAGTAAAACTCAAAAGCGATCTAGTTGATGTTGATAAAGCTCCACCTGCAATTGCTGCAGCAGCATCAGGGTCACCAGTCATAGCTGAGACAGCTGTTCCTAAAATAAGACCAACTAAAGTTATAGCTCTACTTTTTTCAATCTGTTCATAAATTTTAACATGATGTCTTCCAGTAATATGACCAAGTTCATGGGCAATTACTCCTTCAAGAGCATTTGAATTTTTTGAATTTGTAATTAAACCAGTAAAAATAAAAATTTTTTGCCCTGGTGTTACAAAAGCATTTAATTGATTGTCATTTATGATGAAAATTTCTAAATTTTCTTTTTTTTGCCCTGCTGCATCAGCAATGGGCTCTACAATTTCTTTTATAAGATTCTCAATTTCTGAGTCCCTGATAAAGCCTAATGAATTAGATGAAATAGATAATAAAAAAAATAATAATAATACAAATTTTTTCATATAAATTAATAGTATATTTTTTTTTTAAATTTTTTTAATTTTTTATGAATAAATTTATATCAAAGAGAGGGCAAGTATCTAATTTTATAGTCATGGACTTGTTTGAGGAAGCTCAAGAATTAAGTAAAAAAGGAAAAGAAATTATACATTTTGAAGCAGGACAACCTACAGCAAAATTACCTGATTTAGCCTTTAAACAAGCATTAAATAAAATTAAAACAACAAATGTTAGTTATACCAGTCCTATCGGTTTAAACTTGCTAAAGAAAAAAATCAGCAATCATTATTTGAAAAAATATAAAACTCGTATTGACCATAAAAAGATTGTTATTTCTTTTGGTTCTTCTGGAGCTTTTATATTGGCTTTTTTAAGCGCTTTTGATAAAGGAGATGTAATTGGCGTTACAGTTCCAAACTATCCAGCATATAAAAATATGATTAAAGCATTTGATTTAAAAATGAAACCGATTTTATGTAATTCAGAGAAAAATTTTGAATATAATTTTAAAAATATTTGTAAATATAAGAATTTAAATGGGTTATTGATTTCAAATCCTCTTAATCCAACTGGTGCCGTTATAAAAAAAGAAGACATAGTAAAAATATCTTCATTCTGCAAAAAAAATAATATAAGAATTATTGCTGATGAAATTTACCACGGAATAGATTTCTCAGAAAATACTGATACTTTTTTTAAGTTTAACAATGAGTCTATTATCATAAATAGTTTCTCAAAATATTTTCTCTTAACTGGATGGAGGATCGGATGGCTTGTTTGTCCAGATAGTTTATATTCATCAGTAAAGAATCTTGCACCAAATTTATTTGTAGCTCCACCAACAATATCTCAATATGTAGCATTATCTGCATTGGACCAAGAAAACTATTTAAAAAAAATAGTTAAAACTTATAAAGAAAACATGGAGTTGTTGTATAAAAGTTTGCCTAAAATTGGTTTCCAACCAGTTATAAAACCTGAAGGAAGTTTTTATTTGTATGCAGATATAACAAAAATATCTAATAATAGTCAAAAGTTGTGCAAAGATTTGCTAAAAAAACATGGTTTAGTTTTAACGCCTGGTGTAGATTTTGATTCAATCGAAGGAAAAAAATATGTACGTTTTTGTTATTCATATCCAAAACGAGATATTATTAAAGGTATTAAAAAGTTAAATTCAATCTTTCTTTGAGAAAATACTTATAGTTTTACTTTTTTGGTTCTTTTGTCTATAAACTTGCAAATTTGATAATACTATTTTTACATATAATCTTGTTTCTTTTATTGGAATCTTTTCAATCCAACTGACAGCATCTACATTTTTTTTTCTTGGATCACCGAATTTCTTTACCCATCTTTTTATTCTTCGTGGGCCAGCATTGTATCCTACAAGAGCTAATATGTATGAATCATAATCTTCTACTAAAGTGCTTAAATAATAAGAACCTATCTTAACGTTATATCCTAAATCACTAGTTAATCTTTTTTTTGAATAATTTAAATTTATTTGTTTTGATACCTTACTAGCGGTAGCAGGCATTATTTGCATCATGCCCCTTGCACCAACTCTACTTATAGCTTTATAGTCAAAAGCGCTTTCCTGTTTTATTACCGCATAAACTAATTCTTTTTCAACGCTTTTATAAATATCATTTTTATTTATTAGTTGGGGATATCCATAATGATATAAATAAATATTTTTTTTTTTAGCATATTTTGCTGCTTTAATTGCCAGATCTAATCTATCAAAATCTTTTGATAACTTTGCCATTATTTGTAGTTGCCCAGGACTTTCACTATTATAAATTAAATGGGAAACGAATCTTTTTGCATTTTTTCTTGTTCCATTAGCTAACATTAACTCTGTGGCTTTATAAATATCACTTTTAATAAAATCTAGATCTTCTTTAACAAAAAGATTTTTTCCATATAATTCTTCATTAGTTATTAAAGGTTTGTCATTTTTAATTTTTTCAAAACTTAATTGACCATAAAACTCTGTTATGAATTTAGATGAATTTGTATACCATAAATTACTAAGCTCTTTATTATTTATTTTTTCATAAGATCTAGCAGCCCAATATGCAGATTTTGCTTTTTCACCTTTGTGGTTTGTGTTTTCATAAGAATTTAAAAAATGATTTATATAAATTTGAGGTTCTATATTTAAAAATTCATAGGCAATCCATCCTGCGTACCATTCAGATTCCGAGATTAAATCATTAGATTTTAAACTAAAGTCTTTTATTAAATTATAGGCTTTTTTGTATTCTTTATTTTCAATTAATTTTCTTATAATGATTGAAATTTCAAACCACCATTTTTTTTCATATTTCAAATTATTTGGTAAAGGATTTATTAATTCAAAAGCTGTTTTATATAATTTACTTTTTCTTCTCCATCTTAATCTTTCATATATTAATCCTTGATTGTTTAATAAATCTTCAGATACTAAAGATACTGCGTAATCCGCATTTCCAGCCCTTCTTCTTAAAACAATTTTTGCATTATATAGATTTTTTTTATCTTTGCTAAGTAGAGGAAGCATTCTTCTAGCCTCGTAGTTTCTTCCTTCCCATGTTAATTTTTCAACTCTTTTGTCATGATCTTGTTTTCTTAGAATCTTTTTATATCTTTTGTAAAAATCTCTACTTTGTGTTTTAGTAAACTTTTTTTCAACCCAAGTTTTTCTTGCAAAATTTTTAACATTTTCTAGTCCATTTTTATTTTTTAAGGCATCTAAGTAATTTACAGCTCCTTTAGTAGTTAAAGGCGGATTTTGTTCAAAAAAATCAATAATTTGTTTGTTTTTTAGATTACTATCAATAAATAATTCAATTTTTTTTCTAAAAAATTTTTCCTGAGGCCAATTAGGGTTTTTTCTTATAAAATTGTCAGTTTTTGAAAAAAATTTTGGATTATTATTTTGATGTATAAAATGCCAGTCTATTATTTTTATTAAAACTTCATTATTTTTTGCTAATTTTTTTGCTTCGTTCCAGTTCTTTTTTTTAATTTCATTAAAAACTTGTCTTGATTTCTTATATTTTTCTATATTTATTTTAGATCTTTTTATTCTATGTTTAGATATTAATGAGTTAACAGTATTAAATTTTTGTTTTGTTTTTAATAACTGATCTTTTGTTAAACTATTAATTTCAAAAGATAGTGAAGAAAAAAAAAATAATGTGGAAAAAAATATTAAAACGTTTTTGAACATTTTTTAATTTGTTTTTATACTAAATTAAACTAAATAAAACTCTATATTTTATAATATTTTATTTTTTTTTAAATGTTTAAAGGATCAATAACAGCGTTAATAACGCCATTAAAAAAAGGCGAGGTTGATGAAAAAGCTTTTCAAGACTTTGTTGAATGGCAGATAAACCAAGGGTCAAATGGCCTTGTTCCATGCGGAACTACTGGTGAATCTCCCACATTAACGCATGAAGAGCATGAAAGAGTAATTGAGTTATGTATTGAATCTGCTAATGGAAGAGTCCCTGTTATTGCAGGCACAGGATCAAATTCAACTGATGAAGCAATAAGTTTAACTAAGTTTTCAAAAGATGTAGGCGCCGATGCGGCTTTAGTTGTGACGCCTTATTATAACAAGCCTACACAAGAAGGTTTGTATCATCATTTTAAGGCTATTAATGATAACTGTGACTTACCTATTATTATTTACAATATACCAGGAAGAAGTGTGGTTGATATTAATATTGAAACAATGAAGAAATTAGCAAAATTAAGAAATATTATTGGAGTAAAAGACTCTTCAAATGATTTAACTAGACCTTTATTAACGGTTCAAACTATTGGCAAAAAATTTTGTCAGATTTCTGGCGAAGACGCAACTATTGTTCCATTCTTATCTCAAGGTGGGCATGGATGTATTTCGGTTACAGCAAATATTGCACCAAAAATGTGTTCAGATCTTCACAACGCTTGGCAAAAAGGTAATTTTAAAAAGGTTCAATATTTGAACAATGTTCTTTTTCCTTTACATAACGCCCTTTTTTTAGAAACAAGCCCGGGTCCTGTAAAATATGCTGCTTCATTATTAAAAATATGTTCAAGTGAACTTAGATTGCCTTTAGTGAATATTAGACCGGATACTAAAAAGGAAATTAAATCTGTTTTAAAGAGTTTGCGAATTAAACCAATAAAAAAATAAATGTTAAAGAAAAAAAAAAAGGCGATAGCTACTAACAGAAGGGCAGGTTACGATTATAAAATTGGTGATAAATTTGAAGCAGGCATTGTTTTAAAAGGTAGCGAAGTTAAGTCTTTGAGAAGTAATCGTGCAGATATCTCACATGCTTTTATAAGCAATGAAAATGGTGAAATATTTTTAAAAAATTCTAGCATACCGCAATATTTATCTTCAGGAATGCTTAACCATGAAGTTAGCAGATCAAGAAAACTATTGTTTAAAAAAAAAGAAATAAAAAGAATGCTAGGAAATATAAATAAAAAAGGAACCAGCCTAGTTCCTTTAAGAATTTATTTTTCTTCTAAAGGTTTTGCTAAATTATTAATAGCTATTGGAGAAGGAAAAAAAAAATATGATAAAAGACAAATAAAAAAAGAAAAAGAGTGGAAAAGACAAAAAAAATTAATTTAATTTTTTAAAGTTATAAATTGATATATATTGGTATTGGATCAAATTTAAATGGTAAAAATAATGAGACGCCATTAGAAAATTGTAAAAAAGCACTTATAGAAATAAAAAAAGAAACAAATATTTGTAAAATTTCTTCTTGGTATAAAAGTGAACCAATTCCTATTTCTAATCAACCATGGTATGTTAATGGGGTAGTTGAAATAAAGACTAACAAATCATCAATTGAACTATTAAATTTTATTTTAAATATTGAAGAATTTTTTGGAAGAGTAAGAAACAAAAAGAATGAAGCAAGAATATTGGATTTAGATATAATTGATTATAAAAGAAAAATACTTTATAAAGAAAAAAAATTAATTATTCCACATCCAAGAATGCACGAAAGATCTTTTGTTCTTCAACCATTGCACGAGTTAAATCCTCTCTGGGTCCATCCTGTAAAAAAAAAAGGAATTAAAGAATTAATTATAAATTTAAATAATAAATATAAAATACACAAAATATATGAGAAATAAGTTGATCATGTAAAAAATTTTATTAGATTATAAACATAATTATGGCAAGGGTTACAATAGAAGATTGCATAAAAAAAATATCAAATCCTTTTGATTTAGTTTTATATGCATCGCAAAGAGCAAAAGAATTAAATCAAGGCGAACCAACAGATTTAGACAAAGAAAATGATAAAAATACAGTGATTTCGCTTAGAGAAATTGCGCAAGAAAAAATTCCTTTAAATTATTTAAAAATGGAATTAGTTAAATCCTTTCAAAAAAACACATCTTTACTTGAAGAATTAGAAGAAGATAAGAAAAAAAAATAAAATTAACCTTAAATAAATAAAATTTTGAAAATTTGTTTTAATCAAAGCAAATTTTATTATTTATAATATAATAAAAACAAAAAAAATGAACGAACAAATAAAATTGGTTCAGAAAGTAAAGAATTATTTTCCAAAACTTAATGTAGAAAATATTAACAAAGCATATGATTTTGGAAAAAAAGCACATGAGAATCAAACTAGAGCATCTGGGGATCCTTTTTTTACCCATCCCTTTGAGGTCGCTAATATACTTGCCCAAATGAAACTAGATGAAAATTCAATTATTACAGGATTACTCCATGATGTAATTGAAGATACTTTGGCAACTAAACAAGAAATAAAAAAGAATTTTGGTGTAGAAATTGCAAATTTGGTTGATGGAGTAACAAAATTATCTAAAATTAGCCTTCAACAAACAAATAAAAATACTCAAGTAGAAAATTTTAGAAAATTTATTTTAGCAATTTCCGAAGATATAAGAGTCCTTTTTGTTAAATTAGCTGACAGGTTACATAATATGAGGACAATTAAATATCTAAAAGATGTTGATAAAAAAAAAAAAATTTCAAATGAAACTCTTGAAATATTTGCTCCATTAGCTGATAGAATAGGGATACGTCAAATAAAGGATGAGTTAGAAGATCTTGCTTTTAATGAATTAAATTCAAAAGTTAAAAATACAATTATAAAAAGAATTAATTTTCTTAAATCTCAAGGAAAAAACAATATTAAAATAATTATTAAACAATTACAGAAAGTTTTAAAAAAATCTAATATCAAAGCAGAAATAAACGGAAGAGAAAAGACACCATATTCAATATGGAAAAAAATGAAGAAAAAAAATATTAGTTTTGAACAATTATCTGATGTAATGGCATTTAAAATAATTGTTGAAGATATTAACCAATGCTACTTATGTCTTAAAGTAATTCACATAAATTATCCGATTGTTCCAGGTAGATTTAAGGATTATATAAGCTTGCCTAAACAAAATGGTTATAAATCAATACATACATCAATATTTGGCCCTGCAAAACAAAAAATTGAAATTCAAATAAGAACACAAGAAATGGATAAAATAGCAGAATTGGGAGTCGCGGCACATTGGCAATATAAAAATAATTTAAATATACAAGAAGGTAAAAAGTATAAATGGATAAGAGAATTGGCTGAAATAGTCGAAACATCATCAGAACCAAATGATTTTCTTGAGAACACAAGAATGGAAATGTTTAAAGATCAGGTTTTTTGTTTTACCCCAAAAGGAGATTTGATTGCTTTACCAAACAAATCAACACCAATTGATTTTGCTTATGCTGTTCATTCAAAATTAGGGGATGTTTGTGCAGGGGCAAAAGTAAATGGAAAAATAACTCCGTTAAAGAATTACTTACAAAATGGCGATCAAGTAGAAATAATAAAATCTAAATTTCAAAACCCCTCACCAAATTGGTCTAGTTTTGTTAAAACGCCCAAAGCAAAGAGTAGAATAAAAAAATTTATTAAGACAAAAGAATATAAAGAATATTCAATTTTAGGTTTAAAAATTCTTAAACATTTTTTTTCTAAAAATAACAAAGATTTTGATGAACCTAATTTAAAACAAACATTAGACTTATTCAAGTTATCTACAATTGAGGATCTGTACTTTAATATAGGTAAAGGTAATTTTGACCCGTTAAAAGTTTTGCATGCAATTTATCCATCATTAAAAAAAATTAGAAAAAAATCTAATTTTGAAAACTTTAAAAAAGAAAAAAAAAATCCAATACCTTTGAAAGGTTTATTACCTGGTCTTGCTATAAATTATTCAAAATGTTGTTGCCCTATGCCTGGCGACAAAATTGCAGGTGTTATAATAAAAGGAAAGGGAATTGCTATTCATACTACTGATTGTAATGATATTGGAAAATATTTAAAAAAAGATATAATTTTTCTTTCTTGGGATAATAAGAAAGTAGGATTGGAAAATTATGTAGGTAGAGTAAAAATTATAATTCTTAATGAACCTGGAAGTTTAGGTGAAATTGCTTCTGCTATAGGTAATAATAAAGGTAATATTATAAATTTAAAATTAACTTCAAGAAAAAAAACATTCTTTGAAATGTTGGTTGATATTAAAGTAAAAAACTTAAATCATTTTACAAATATTATAGCTTCAATTAGATCATTGGATTCTGTTTCATCTGCAAATAGAATTAAAGGTGAATAGATGAATTCTAAATTAAAATTAGGCATAAATATTGATCATGTTGCAACAATTAGAAATGCTAGAGGTGGATTGCATCCTGATCCGATAAAAGCTGCATTAATTGCTGAAAATTCTGGAGCTGATAATATAACAGCTCATTTAAGAGAAGATAGAAGGCATATATCTGACATAGATATTAAAAAAATAGTAAAAAAATTAAAAATACCTTTAAATTTAGAAATGGCACCTACTAATGAAATGTTAAACATTGCTATTTCTTCAAAAGTTAAAAGAGTATGTTTAGTCCCTGAAAAAAGAAAAGAGATAACAACAGAGGGAGGGTTAAATGTAATAAAAAATAAAAATAAAATTTTTTATCTTATAAAAAAATTAAAAAAAAATAATGTAAAGGTCAGTATTTTTGTAGATCCAGATATAAATCAAATAGCTATATGTAAAGATTTAAAAGCTTCTTCTGTCGAATTACATACTGGAGAGTTTTGTAATAATAAAAATAATAAAAGATACGAATACGAGAAGCTAAAAAAGTCTGCTATATTTGCAAAAAAAAATAATTTAGAATGCCACGCTGGACATGGCATAAGTTATGAGACAGTAGAAAAAATAGTAAAAATTAATGAAATAACTGAATTAAATATTGGTCATTTTATAATCGGAGAGGCAGTGTTTGTTGGTTTAAAAGAATCTATTTTAAAAATGAGAAGAATAATAGATAATTCTAGAAAAAAAAATTTTTATCTCAAATCAGCATAAAAAAATGATTTTAGGAAACGGCATAGATCTTTTAAAAGTATCAAGAATAAAGAAAATATTAGATAAATATGGCGATTCATTTTTGAAAAAAGTTTTTTCAGATCATGAAATAAAAGAAAATAAAAAAAATTTTTTTAAAGCTAATAAATTAGCGAAGTCTTTTGCAACTAAAGAAGCATTTGTGAAAGCTATTGGAACGGGGTTCACTAATCAGATTTCTTTTAGAGATATTTCATTAAAAAATAAAAAAAATGGAAAACCATATATAGATCTAAGTCAACGTGCGCAAAAATATTTAAAAAAAAAAATACCGAATGGATGTAAAACAATAATAAACGTATCAATCTCTGATGAGAAAGATTATGTCATTTCTAATGTTATTATAAGCTTTCAAAAAAAATTTTAATTTATGCAATTATCAATTATTTTATTAATACTCTTAGTTTTATATATTTTTTTCACGAGTGAAAATAAATGGGAAGCTTTTAAAATAATTATATCAGCTGGCGCTATAGCTTTATTTATCAGGACATTTTTTTTTCAACCTTTTACAATACCTTCCGGTTCAATGATACCGACGTTATTGATAGGAGATTTTATATTTGTTTCGCAATATAAATATGGTTATAGCAAACATTCATTACCTTTTTCACTACCATTAATAAAAGATAGAATTTTTGAAAAAAAACCAAAAAGAGGAGATGTTGTTGTTTTTAAAACACCAAGTGATAACAGAACTGATTATGTGAAAACTTTAATAGGGTTACCTGGAGATCAGATTCAAATTAAAAACGGTATTCTTTATATAAATAATGAAATGGTTAAAAGAGATAGCGCTGAAAATTCACCTATTAAAATATATAATAATTATTTAAACAAACTTGATTACGTTGAAATTCTACCAAATGGAAAGAAACATATTATTAGAGAGTCAAAAGGAGATAATAGCCCAGGTGATAATACAATTATATATACAGTACCAAAAGATAATTTTTTTTTAATGGGAGATAATAGAGATAATTCCATAGATAGTAGAGTTTTAAATTATGTTGGTTTTGTACCATTCGATAATTTAGTAGGTAAGGCTGAAATTATTTTCTTTTCAATAGATAAAAAAAATTATGGAATTACAAATTTTTGGAATTGGAGAATAAGATTTGATAGAATTGGGAAAATACTAAATAAAAAAGTAAGTATGTATTATGAAAGTTGATGAATTTGAAAAAAAAATTAATTATAAGTTTAAAAATAAAGATTTAATAAATCTAGCGTTCACACATTCAAGTTTCAAAAGTAAAAAAAATAAAAACTATGAAAGATTGGAATTTCTAGGAGATAGAGTTTTGTCCCTTGTTATTTCTGAAGATTTATTCTTAAAATATCCTAATGAAAACGAAGGAGCTTTATCAAAAAGATTGTCTGATTTAATATCAAAACAAAAGCTAATAGAAGTTGCAAATGAAATAAATATAAAAGAAATGTTGAAAATTGATCAATTTGAAAAAAGAAATTTAAAATTAAAAAAAAATATATCTATCTTGAGCGATGTATGTGAGTCATTAATTGGCGCTATATATTTAGATTCAAATTTGGAAAATGCAAAAAGATTTATTTCTAAATATTGGAAAAAAAAAATTTCAAAGAATATTTTACCTCCACAAGATCCAAAATCTTTGTTACAAGAAGTTGCACAAAAAAAAGGACTACA
>Ga0310344_10000680_pt1 | contig 26461 bp, 20 predicted proteins | sample HC15DNA20200_MG_FD_203801 | JGI IMG/M metagenome (GOLD analysis project Ga0310344, IMG submission 203801) | Marine microbial communities from station ALOHA, North Pacific Subtropical Gyre - HC15-DNA-20-200_MG | ecosystem: Environmental > Aquatic > Marine > Oceanic | place: Pacific Ocean: North...
ATCGAATATACCCGGCTTATCAAACCCGTTCAGGAGAATCCTGATGGACCGTCGCATCTCTTGTAATCACAAAGCACGTTCTCGCCACCTTCTGATGATCACTGCATTTACCGTTGTCTTTTTCTCAATTTTCACCACACAACTAGTAGCACAGAACGTGATGCAAGAAGAAAGCGACCCGACAAATGAGAATCTTCCTCTCGAACCAGATCGATGGGTTCCTATTGATATGACTGAAGGGAGTTGGATATCACTTGATGTGAGTCCCGACGGTCAAGCGATCGTGTTTGACTACCTTGGCGACCTCTTCACAATGCCGATCACAGGGGGCGCCGCGACCCAGATCACTTCCGGGATGGCATTTGACGCTCAACCACGATTTTCTCCAGATGGTGCTCAGATCGTGTACAGCTCGGACCACGATGGCGGGCAAAACATCTGGGTCATGTCATCCGATGGTTCGGATCCCACCCAAATTTCTACGGGCAAGGCTAATCGCGCAGAGTCGCCCGAGTGGCTACCCGGTGGCGAGTATATCATCGCTTCGATCGGAGATTTCCGCGGCGGAGCTCTCCCTAAACTGAAGATGTTCCACGTAGAGGGCGGTAGTGGGATCAAACTCATCTCAGAGCCTGACAATCTCAAGATGATTGGACCTGCAGTCTCACCCGACGGCCGGCATATCTGGTACTCCCGTAGGACAAGTGACTGGACCTACAACGCACAGTTTCCACAGTATCAAATAGAGGCATATGACCGAGAAACAGGAGAGCGTTATACCAAGTCGGCTCGATATGGCTCGGCTATTCGGCCTACACTCTCCCCGGATGGTCGCTGGGTCGTGTTCGGTACGCGACACGAAGACCAGACAGGGCTCATCCTCCGAAATCTCGAAACAAGTGAAGAGCGCTGGCTTGCTTATCCAGTCCAGCACGATGACCAAGAATCTCGTGCAACGTTAGACCTCCTGCCCGGAATGTCGTTCACACCCGACTCTCAACATTTGATAGTCTCTTACGGTGGTAAGATTTGGAAACTTCCCATAGAGAACGGCGAAGTTGAAGAAGTCCCATTCCAAGTAAAATTCGATCTAGGACTCGGGCCTCAGGTAGATTTCGACTATCCTATCGAAGACACCCCAACATTCACCGTTCGGCAGATCCGGGATGCTGCACCTTCACCAAGCGGAGATCGACTGGCTTTCACCGCTCTTGACCGACTGTGGACATCTGCCTCGGATGGGTCCAATCCCGAGCGCCTAACCGATGAAGACATATCTGAACATTTTCCCGCATGGTCACCTGACGGTGAGTGGATTGCCTACTCAACCTGGGATGGAGACGAAGGGCACCTCTATAAGACACGAGCAAACGGGCGAGGAAATCCCATTCGCCTTACGGAGAAAGCCGCGACCTATTTCTCCCCAGCTTGGGGACCCGGTGACCGGATCGTAACTGTGCGGGGATTTGTTCGTTCATTCAAGACACAAGGTGAGGGTGGCACTCCCGGTTCAGAGATCGTGTGGGTTTCAGCGAACCCCGATGGTGACACTGGAGGCGAAGCCAGGGTGATTGCACCAACCGATAGGCGCGCGAACCCACATTTTGTTGACGGTGTAGAACGCATTTACCTATTCCGTTCTCCAGACATATTGGTTTCAATCCGTTGGGATGGAACCGATGAGAAACAACATATCAAGGTGCGGGGAGCCACCCTTACCGGGGCGAGCCAAGGCTTGACTCCCACAGCCATCTGGATGGCACCACGCGGCGATCAAGCGTTGGTAGAGCTACAACGTCAAATCTATTCAGTGACTGTCCCACAAGTTGGAACTGCCCCCACCATCAACATCACAGACCCTGAGAAAGCCTCCTTTCCATCCCGCCAACTAACCGACATCGGCGGCGAGTTTCCGACTTGGGAGGCCGATGGTCGTAGGATCCACTGGTCTTTAGGAAACGCGCATTTTGTTTATGATCTCGATGACGCTCGAACTGTAGAAGACAGTGTGGCGGCAGCCAACGAAGAGGAGACCGATGACAAAGAACACGATGAACAGAACGATAGCCACTATAAGGCGAGCGAGTTTCGTGTCTTAATAGAGGCACCCCGCGACATCCCAACCTCACTGGCGGTACTCCGCGGGGGACACGCTATCACAATGCACGACAACCAAGTTATTGAGAATGCAGACATTGTCATCCGAAACAACCGCATTGAAGCGGTGGGAATCCAAGGTTCAGTCAACGTGCCCACCGAGGCGGAGGTAATCGATGTTAGCGGGCGGTGGATTCTACCCGGATTCGTTGACACGCATGCGCACCTTAGAGCACGAGATGAGCTGCACCGAAGCGATATATGGCCCTACTTAGCTAACCTAGCCTACGGAGTGACAACAACTCGAGATCCCCAGACAGGCAACACTGAGGTGTTGTCCTATGCAGATATGGTTCGGTCGGGTGCTGTGCTTGGCCCACGGGTCTATTCAACTGGGCCTGGCGTGATGTGGCAAGACGGCATCGACACCGCGGATGAGGCAAAAGACGTCCTCTCCCGATACTCAAATTACTTCGACACCAAAACTATCAAGATGTATGTCGCTGCCGCACGCAAAGGACGACAACACATCATCATGGCCGCACGCGAGTTGGGTCTCATGCCTACAACAGAAGGCTCACTTAACATCCGGCAAAATTTAACCGAAACGATCGATGGATATCCTGGACTTGAGCACTCCATCCCCATCTTCCCCGTCTACGGTGACTACGTGAAGCTATTCGCTGAAACCGGGCGCGTGTACACCCCAACATTACTCGTCTCGTACGGTGGGCCATGGGCAGAGAACTACTACTACAGCAGGGAGAACCCACACGACGATGTGAAGCTCAGGCGGTTTATCCCACATGATGAAGTTGACGCTCGCACGTTGCGTCGGCCACAGTGGTTCCGAACAGACCAGCATGTCTTTGCTCGTCACGCAGAGTTCGTGAAAAACCTCGTTGAGGCCGGGGGTAAGGCAGGTGTAGGAAGCCATGGCCAACTTCAAGGGCTGGGATATCATTGGGAGTTGTGGAGTATGGCAGCTTCAGAACTCGACGAATATGACGCGCTACGGATGGCCACAATTTTCGGAGCTGATGCCATCGGCCTCGATCAGGATTTGGGCTCAATCGAACCAGGCAAACTCGCTGACCTCGTGATCTTGAGCGCAAACCCGCTTGATGATCTTCGTAACACGAATACCGTCAAGCAGGTGATGCTCAACGGCCGCCTGTACGACGGCGACACGCTAAACGAACTGTACCCGCGCCAACGCCCTCTAGCACCACTCTGGTGGTGGGATGAAGAGCCTGACGGGGTACCAGGACTCCGGAGACCTTAGGTCTCGAGTGTAGTAAATGATTTCGGTTTAACGATACACTTGGAGTGGAAGACTAACAGCTCCCAGAGGAGCATCAGCAGTGTGGAGGGACAACTCTAGGTGGTTATTCAGTAAGTCATGTAGCATGTGCGCTGTGAGTTTGAGGCTGCCCTCGGCCGCTGCATTCCCCGGCCCCGATACCCGGTGAACGATAGCGTCAGGCCCGGCACCATCACGACGTCGGATAACAATTGCATGCACCTCGTCATCGGGGACACCACCTGAAACGATAAGGTAGCTCAGGTTCCCACCCGGGAGATCAAGGCTAAAACTTGCGTCTAGCTGCACTCCAGTCGGCCTTTCCAACCAATCGGCCTCGCCCGAGGCACTAAAAATAAGCGCCTCAGGAACCCGTGCTTCGACGAGTTCCGGTGTGCGATGCGGTGCCCGGCGCGGCGTCGTGGCCTGCTCTAGGCCGTATGCCAGCGAAACAAGCCGAACGTCGTCAAAGGGACGCCCTAAGAGCTCAATGCCTACAGGCAAATGCATTTCGGTGAACCCCGCAGGGGCGCTGATGGCCGGAAGTCCACTGTGTGCGGCCAGTGAGCAGGTACGACCTCCACGAGGCGCAGTTCCAATCAGCGTCGGCTCCTCTCTGAGCGTTGGATACGCAATCGCATCCAGACCATGTTCGTCCATCAAGTCGACCAAGGCTTTTCGGAGTGTTACCTGGCGATCTAGGGTCTCGCGGTATTCGTCTTCATCCCGTTCCTCCGCAAAACTCCTACGCCGATATGTCCCGTCCAGCACTTCATGATGGAGACCAAGCTCGACGATTTGAGGCAAGCCATCGATTGGAGTGCTCGACACCCCAGCTAGATAGTTTGCTAGATCGATCACGAATTCTAGTCCAATAACGCTCGAGTTTATCAGAAGTGAATCGAGGTTTGGAATGGTGATATCGACCACCTCGGCACCTTCATCAGTCATGGCGGTCAGGGCACGCCGCACAACCGTAGTCACCTGCCCCTCACCGCCCTCTTCCCCAAGCCAAGCTTCTAGAGCCCCAATCTTCGCACCGCGCAATTCGTCCCTGTCCAAGTTGGCCAAAAAGTGAGGAGCCTCACGGTCTTTGAGCGTGTGTGTAGCTGGATCGGCCAAATCAAAGCCGACAGTCGCATCAAGTGCAATGGCCAGGTCGACCACAGAACGCGCTAGTGGCCCACCTGTATCTTGTGTGTGTGAGAGCGGCACAATGCCATCGATACTTGAGAGTCCTTTAGTCGGCCTCAAACCGACGAGGTTGTGGACGGATGACGGAATCCGAATTGAACCACACGTATCTGACCCCCAGCCTACCGCAGCAAAACTTGCAGCCACACCGGCCCCAGTTCCACCGGAAGATCCTCCAGGGTTGCGCTCAGGGGCGTACGGATTCCGTGTTTGACCTCCGAGTGAGCTGACACTTGTTATGCCCGCCGCCAGTTCATGGAGGTTAGTCTTCGCCAGAATGATCGCCCCTGCTTCTCGCAGCCTCCGTACCTGGAATGCATCATCGGGGGGGACTGAACCGGCCAAGGCAAGAGTCGATCCCGTAGTCGGCATGTCGAACGTGTCATAATTATCCTTAAGGAGGATTGGGATACCGTGCAGCAAACCCCGCACTTGACCATCTGCTCGTTCTCGATCGAGTCGCACTGCTTGTGCACGCGCTTCTGGGTGGACACGGATAATGGCGTTGATCATCGGCCCTGATTTGTCATATGCCCTAATCCGATCCAGATATGCCTCCACAAGGTCGACCGAAGTGACGTGACCCGAATCTAGCGCCGCCCTCAACTCTGGGATCGACGCTTCCATGACTTCGAACACAACCGACTCTTGTGACCACAACGCAGTTACAAGTGAAGAGCCGGGGAGAACGCTCAAAACCAGAGTTATCATCCCAACCAAAAGTGCAAAACGACGGATCATGGGAGTACGCTCCATGAATTAAAGGGTTTAGGGTGACCAAAGGATGCTACGGTAGATAGTCCTATAGCTACCACGCATCATGGGCAGGGTGACCCTCACGGATCTCAACAAACGTACCAGAGCAGGTCGCGGTTACCTCTCCTCCTGATGTGAGTTCTGCTTCTACAACTGCCTTCCGATCAGTCGCCTCAGACACCCAAGCCCGAAGACGGACCGGTCCACTGGAGGCGGTTGGTCGCCGGAGCCTGACCGAGTATTCAGCCGTGACGGTAATTTGCGGACGATCCGCACCGCGCATCTGCATGAAATAATGGGCAGCAGCCCAGTTACAGTGGCAATCGAACAGTGTGCCTATGATCCCACCATTTAGAACTCCAGGGAACGAGGCATGGTTTGGCCCGGGCGTCCATTCCGCGACCACCTCGTCACCCTGTGCGAAGCTTCTGAGGTGAAGCCCCTCTGGATTCGATGGTCCACAACCCCAACACACCGACCCTCGGGCATACCTTTCCTGGAGGCCTTCACTCACTTCAGGGTCCAATTCACAAGTGCGAGGGGTCAGACAACTTGGCACGCTCCTGCTCAACAAGAAGACGGCGGAGGATCTTGCCTGAGGGTGACTTTGGGATCTCATCTGTGAACTCGACAAGTCGGACCTTCTTATACGGAGCTACCCGCTCGGCCACGTAAGCCTTGAGTTCTTCCTCTCCTATCGGATCCGCGAGAACGACAAAGGCCTTAGGGATCTCTCCAGCCTCTTCGTCTGGGACTGGGATGACAGCAACGTCCGCTACAGATGGGTGGGAGAGCAAAACATCTTCGAGTTCTGCGGGTGGAACTTGAAAAGCCTTGTACTTGATCAACTCTTTCGCGCGATCCACGATTAACAGATAGCCATCTTCATCAATGAAGCCAACATCACCCGTATGCAGCCATCCTTCTTCGTCAACTGTATGTGCTGTTGCTTCCGGATTATTGAGATATCCTACCATAACCTGAGGCCCACGGACCCAAATCTCACCTGGCTGATTCGGTCCAACAGGTTTGCCTGAATCCAAATCAATAATGAGAGTTTCCGTATTGGATACCGCCTGCCCGACCGTCGCGATCTTACGCGGGCCGACATCTCTTGAACACAGGTGCGTGACGGGGCTCGCTTCCGTCAAACCATACCCCTGGAAGACCCGACATCCCAAGCGTTCCTGACAAGCCATCGCAACTTCCTCACCCAACGGAGCTGCCCCCGACATAACCCATTCGACTGAAGAAAGATCATATTGTTCGACGATCGGATGTTTAGCTAATGCGAGGACAATCGGTGGTACCACGTAGGCACGGTTGACCTCAAACTTCTGGATTGTGTGCAGGAAGTCTTCGAGGTCGAATCGTGGCATCGTAACAAGAGTGGCCCCCTCGCGGAGGCAAACACTCATTACCACTACCATCCCGTATATGTGAAAAAATGGGAGGACGGCAATGATCACATCGTCAGCTTCAATCTTATCAGCTGCAAGATACTGTTCGATGTTTGCTACAAGGTTTTGATGCGTAAGCATCACCCCCTTCGGGCGCCCCGTCGTACCGCTCGAGTACGGCAGCGTCACGATATCCGTGGCGGTAACACAGCCCTTATCAAGTTCAACATCCATTTCCATGCCCGTCTTGATAAGCTCGGCGAATGCCGTGACTCCATCAGCTTCCCCAAATACAAAGATCTCTTCAATACCAACTTGAGCAGCAGCTCGTTGCACTTTTTCTAATAGGGGCGGGATGGTGATAATCCAACCAGCATCCGAATCGCCGAGCTGGTGAACGAGTTCTTCTTCAGTGTTCAGCGGGTTTAGTGTGGTGCTGCAGCCACCCGCCATAGCAATAGCGTGAAAAGCAATCGCGTACTCCGGCATATTTGGGCTAGATATCGCGACGACTCCCCCACGCTTGAGTCCACGGCCAGACAAGCCTTTAGCGGCAGCCTCAGCCTGATCTCGGAGTTGTCCATACGTTACAATTCGCCCGGTCGGACCTTCAATGAAGGCTGGCTTATCTTCTCGTCCATCGAGAGAGCCAAGCAGATATTCGGACAGCGTCAACTCGGGCACGGTAATTGTTGGGCGCGAGCTTTCGAAAATCATAGCGTTCACTCTATTTCCTAACTTCAGATGGCCTAGAACCTGGCTCGTTTGGGAAGATCTAGCTTTGAGCCACAGGCAGGCAAGACGCAACGGTCGGATTAGAAAAAAACAATCCACACCAATGGGCTTCTCGTAGCCCCCTCGTCACTTTATCGAATACAAACATCCATCTGACACTTCTTGTCGAAAACAGTTTCGATGTATACTAGCTCATGAATCGGTAGACTCGTTCCCTGAGTTGATCATAATCAGGGATGGTATTGCTCAAATTATTCGAATCCCGAGGCTTTGCATTGGCACTGAATCGAAAGATCCTTCTCTGTACGATCGCTCTTGGCTTGAGTGGATTGTTTGTTTGTCTTGGATTCTGGCAGTTAACTCGACGAGCGGAAAATTTAGCAGGCGCCCAAACTCGCCTCGAGCGTTTCGCCCAACCACCATTCGAGTGGAGGGACGGACAATCCTTACCTGCTGACACGACTGGTATTTTGGGACGGAAGGCTCGCCTCAGTGGGCGTTGGGATTTCGAACGTGAAGTCATCATCCGGAGTCGGACCTCTGAAGGACGCCCTGGGGTCGAAGTTTTGACCCCTTTGCTGTTGGGTGAGACAGGCAGGTACGCCGTTATGGTACTCCGTGGATGGTTGCCCGCACCTGATGGACTTCGCGCAAATTTGACATCTGCTTGGCCCGCTGATCTCGAGGCGGCTGAATTTCATGTCGTACAGGTCGAAGGTGTGCTTATCTCTTCGAGAGATGGCCGGGGCGGCCCTCTCATCCATGTGCCCGTCGAAAACAAAGAACACATTGCACTCGGAGGGCTGGACTTGGCCCAAATACGGAAACATCTCGACTACAAAGTGTCGAACTTTGTCTTACGTGCTTCCGATCCAGAGCCCGGGACGAGCGCCCTGAAACCGGCCCGGACAATTAAAACTGGGGGTGGCCTAAATTTATCATACGCACTCCAATGGTTTTCGTTCGCCATCATCACACTCGCCGGCACGATCATTCTTCTCAGGAAGGAGCGAGCGCATGAGCAATCGAAGGTTCTCTGACTGGCAAAGGAAACAATGGGAAGTTCAGGTGACATCGAAATCGGAATGGCAGTTCAACCCAATCGGTGGTAACAACGCCTCGGCCCGGCGTGTCTGTCCGCCACTGTACGCGGGGGACGATCCCTTCGAACTCAGCGAACAAGAGCTTCAAAAAATCTTAGGAAATTCGACGACCCCGCCAATGTCGACTAAGCCGTCTCCCTTTGGAGACGACTATTCACCACCCGAGAAAAAAACTCCGTTTCTAGATGACCTGTGAGTCAAACTCAGTTCAACGATTAAATCGCAAATCGCGTTCGTCATCCCTGAGAGCCATGGGCGGTCCCAAAATCTCTGCTAAGAGAATAGCACGCTGCAACGGTGGATAACGATCGAAATAACCAAACGCTCTGGTTTCATCTGATCGTGAACTCCGTATACGTGTCCTTCCTGCACCCGATTGTTGGTACGATCCCACTCCACGTTGGGAAGCGGTCACTGCCTGGCTCCCTTGTGCGAGTGGAGTCGTGAGTATCGACTGCCCCCCCTCTTGCAAAACCTTCCGACCTGCTCTGAAGGCGGTTTCATCGAAATCGTCATCTTCCACATGGGCGACAAAACTCCCGGGGCGACCCTCTCCCGCAGCCTCCTGCATTTGGCGCTCGATCTGGCGGGCCATACCGGTCCACTGGTCGCGGAGAGCTCGGCCACGTTCTGCTAAGGGAACCGAACGAGGCAAACCAGGAGCGACCTTACGTGGAGTCGAACGGTTGGGCTGTTCCCTTTGGTGAGGTGTTCTACTCGGGCCACTCTCGACCTCAATGCCCGTCTCCTCATGGCTTAAATCTTCATTTTCAGCGGCCTCGCGATGACGCTGGGCCGCACGCCTGAGACCTCGCAGCCAAAGCGTGGCAAGAATAATTCCCCAAAAGATGAGTTCAAAAGATTCTGGCATTTAACGAGACTCCAATTAGTCCAGATTGCTGTCCTGACCACCTTCTGGCGACTTCGCTATCGAACCTCTCATCTCCGTGTCACTCTGTATGTTACGGTACTTCATATAATCCATAATACCAAGGTTCCCATCCCGGAATGCGTCAGCTACCGCAAGTGGAACCTGAGCTTCTGCCTTCACGACCTCGGCCTGCATTTCCTCTACTAACGCCTTGTTCTCCTGTTCTGCCGCAACCGCCATCGCACGCCGCTCTTCCGCCTTGGCTTGGGCAATCCGTTTATCCGCCTCTGCCTGATCGGTCTGGAGTTCCGCACCGATGTTCTTGCCCACATCCACGTCCGCAATATCAATCGAAAGGATTTCAAACGCTGTTCCGCTATCAAGGCCTTTCGCTAACACGGTCTTTGAGATGTTGTCTGGGTTTTCGAGCACTCTTTTATGTGTTTCGGCTGATCCTATGGTGGACACGATGCCCTCACCTACACGGGCCAAAATGGTTTCTTCCCCTGCCCCACCAACCAGCCGGTTGATGTTCGCACGAACTGTGACACGAGCAGTTGCGATGAGCTGGATCCCATCCTTTGCCATCGCCGCCACTTTTGGTGTTTGAATCACACGCGGGTTCACAGAGACTTGGACAGCATCCAACACATCTCGGCCTGCAAGATCGATGGCTGCAGCTTGTTGAAAAGGAAGGTCGATGTTCGCCTTGTCGGCCGAAATCAGCGCGTTTACCACGCGTTCCACATCCCCCCCCGCAAGGTAGTGTGACTCAAGTTCGTTGGTTGCGAGAGGAAGTCCCGCCTTTTCAGAGCTAATCAGGGGGTAAACAATACTCGGGGGATGAACCTTTCGAAGCCGCATACCAACAAGGCTGCCAAGGCCCACTCGAACTCCAGAAGCCAACGCCGCAACCCACAACCGAACCGGTATGGCCCACATGAGAAGTAAGAGAAAAAATGCGACAATTAGAACGAGAACTATGCTGGTGCCAGCAAAACCTTGCATCAGAAAACCTTGGTAAAGGGTTGTCGACAACGCCGATCTTTAAGAATCACTCGGCGCCATATCACACCTACTTTTATAAAGTCGGACTGCAGTATTTCTACGATTCTTCATTAGCATCGGGCGAAGGTTCGGACTCATGCTTCGGATCCAGAGCACGTACAACGTGTCGGTAGCTTTCGGCCTGAACGACGCGGACCTCAGTATTAGCCTCAATCCATGGACCTTCAGTGACTACATCGATGCGTTCATCGTTGACCAAAGCCGTACCAGCAGGCCGAAGATCCGTCACTGCGATTCCGACCTCACCTACCAGATCTTCTCGCTCAGGTGCAGACAAATATCCCGTCTCTCGACTCGTCGATGATCGGAGAAAGATTCCCGCCAGGCGTCGGCTACTAGGAAGACGTCGCAGAAGTACCCAACCAAAAACCACGACCAGAATAATCGAGAAGGAAACAAGTCCGGCAGCATTAAAAACCTGATCGAATGTTGGGAACTGCCCAACCATAGCCAACACAGAGCTCCCTAAAACAGCTCCCGTACCAAGAATGCCTGCGATACCAAACCCGGGGATGAGAAATACCTCCGCTGCGATTAGGATGACACCAGCCCCTAGAAGAAGTATCTCCTCAAGGCCCGCCAAGTGAACAAGGTGGTGTGCGCCGAAGAATGCGGCCAGCGCTAGCAACCCAATTGCTCCCGCCAGTCCAAATGTCGGCGTCCGGATCTCTACCAATAGCCCGAGGAATCCGAGACTCATCAACAGTGGGGCAACAACTGGGTTCGTGAGAAAACGAACGATCGCTTCAGCCCAGTTTGGCGTCACCTCTCTCGTCGCTCCAGGCGGAAGGCCTACAGTTTGGAATAACTCTATGAGGTCTTGCACTTGAGCATCCGCCACTTCGAGTGCAATGGCTTCTTCAGTCGTTAAGGTGAGTAGCTTTCCGGCCTCAACAACATCCGGAACTTCGATGCTCTCATCTACCATGGCCTCCGCAAGCTGAGGGTCAAATCCGCGTTCTTCTGCAAGCGCACGAAATTCAGACCGCATCGCACTTACCATCTTTTCCGAGGCTTTCTCACCTGCTCCTGTAATTGGCGTTGCCGCCCCGATGGTCGAACCCGGTCGCATGTACAGACGGTCAGCCGCCAGTGCAATCATCGCACCTGCCGACAGCGCTCGCCGATTTACGTACGCATAAACAGGAACCGAAGTTTCCCGAACGTCATCGATAATTTTCCAGGCTGCGTCTACACGACCACCGGGCGTATCCAAGTCAAGGATGACCGCAGGGGCTCCAGTAGACACTGCGTCAGACAGGGCGCGTGAGACGAAAGGCGCCAGGCCAAGTTCAATCGTCCCGGTAATTGGGATGCGCACTACCTCGGAGCCATCCTGTTCAAACGAACGGCTAATGGGTGTCGTCGATCCCTCGGACACAAAACCATACATCGTGCTTCCGAGAAAAAATAACACCAACACCGAACCAAGCCCGGGACGCAGGGAGAGTCCTTTCCATACCATGGACAGAATCTAACCTAGAGTATGTCGCCGGCCCAGTTCATCAAGCCTCCGTGTTTCAGGAACCCTAGCCCGTTGGCCTTACAGGTAAGTCGATTGTCTCGCCAAGGGTCGGCAAAACCGCATCTGCGTACAGTCGCTCATTTAGGGCTGGAACCCGGGTTAGCACAAGAACGTTTAACCGATCAAGGATGCCGGGCACTACTTCCCAAGCGCGATCTACTTGCCACAAGTGGTCTTCGGTCGGCAGCGTCGAAGACCCCTGGATTGCCGAAGCAACACCAGTATATCCTCGAGCCGTGTTTAGTTCATCACGTATGGCGTCCAACTCTTCCTCAAGAGCCGCGAGTTCCCCCGCAAGCTCTTCAGGCGACTCGTCCGCCCCTTCCATTAACTCTTTCGCCGCCACCAATTGTTCATTCACGCTATCTATCGCTTGCCTGGCCTCGTGGATTGGCTTGGCAAGGACGTGCAAGCTCATGAGCGCGTTCTGGCGAGTGATACGATCTCCGGATGTCATGGGACGACGCGGTTCCGCAACTATCTCAACCAAAGAGGAGTAACTTTCACCATTAATTTTCATGCTCACGGTGTAGTTTCCAGGCATTACAATTGGGCCCTGGGGGGTACCCCTGAACATGCCGCCGGGTCCACCACCTTCGGTCTCACTATCACTAGGCCGTTCGTAGGGCGGGTCATATCGCCAATCCCAAATCACTTCGTTAATACCAGGTGAACTCGGAGCCTCAAGTGTACGGACATGCTTTCCGCTCATGTCCGTGACCGTCAGGGAAAAATCTTCACCGTCTGCTTCATCGTGCGACCCATCACCATCGTCAATTGCCGTAACATCGCTTGGGGCGTCACGCAGGTAGTAACGAATTCGTGCCCCTCTCGGAGGATTGGGCGCGCTAAACGTTGCTCCATAGAACGGCCAGTCCCCACGCTCTGCCCACATGATCGAGCGACTCGGGAAAACCCGTCCATCTTCAGCCATCATATCAGGTGACAGGTGTTCGAGCGGAGTGACATCTGACATGATGTACATACCCCGACCATGCGTCCCCACAATAAGATCATTCTCACGTGGGTGGATTAGAATGTCGTCGACAGGAACCACCGGCAGGTTATTTTTGAATCGCGCCCAATTCTGACCGCGATCTACCGAAACATACACACCCACCTCGTTCCCAAGGAACAGTAGGTTGGGGGCTCGATGGTGCTCAACAATAACATTCACAGACCAACCGTCGGGCAGCCCACCCGTGATCGGGTCCCAAGTTTGACCATAATCCTCACTGAGGTAAACATACGGCGCATAGTCGCCATTTCGGTGTCCATCAAATGTCGCATAAACTCGCCCACCCGCGTGAGACGAAGCTTCAACACGACTCACATACGTGCGATCCGGGAGCCCAGGGATCTGGTCCACGACATTCTCCCACGTACTGCCATCGTCCCTTGTAACCTGAAGGTTTCCATCATCTGTCCCGATGTAGATGAGCCCCGGGACGAGGGGAGATTCAGCGAGAGTCGTGAGATTGCCGTACGTCGATATCCCATCATTGATCGACAGCTGTGCTTCAGACCCAGACACTCCCATAATCTCAAGTGTTTCCCGGTCAATTTGTTTGGTCAGATCTATGCCGCCGACTTCTTCCCATGTCATACCGTGGTCACGCGAACGCATGAGATAGTTTGCCCCGAGGTAAACCGTCGCTGGGTCATGCGGGGAAAGCTGAAGCGGTGAATTCCAGTTAAACCGGTATGCCTTTGTTGTATCTCCATCCTCACGTGGACCTGTAATCGGTCGCATGGGCGTTTTCTCGCCAGTCGTCAGATCGTACCGATTCATATTCCCGCCCTGCGATTCCGAAAAAACGATGGTTGAATCGGTCGGGTCAACAATCGTGAAGAACCCATCACCATACACAGTCTCGTACCAATCCTGGTTTCGAATCCCATGAAACGAGCGCGTGTTTGAAGGGCCACACCAAGCGTCATTGTCTTGAAGTCCCCCACAAACGAAATACGGGTCCCGCATGTCAAATCCGATCGCGTAAAACTGAGCAAGTGGGATATTGTCAAACATGCGCCAGTGTCTAGTACCATCCCACGACACAGACACGCCACCGTCACTTCCAAGGATCAGGTGATCCGAATCATTTGGATCAATCCACAGAGCATGGTGATCTACGTGCACCTGTATGACTCCATCGCTTCGGAACGTGCGGCCTGCATCATCAGACACCATGAGTTGCGTAGCGAGCACATAGATTCGATCCGGGTTACTTGGGTCAATGCGAATCTGCGAATAATACATCGGACGCGGATTCGTGTCCGACATCTTCTCCCATGTTTTTCCCCGATCCAACGATCGATACGTACCCCCATCGCTCGTCCGACTAGGGGTTCGGAATCCTGCGGAAGGTTCCCGCGCATCAGCTTCAATCAGTGCATACACGACATTTCCATCCTGTCGATAGATATCGATTCCGATACGGCCTTTGTCACCCTCAGGAAGCCCATCCGTCAACTCGACCCAATTTTCACCTCCGTCAACCGTCCGATAGAGACCACTACCAGGTCCCCCGCCGTTAAACCCCCATCCGGTTCGTTGTCGTTGGTACATTGCGGCGAAGATCGTGTTAGGGTCCCCGGGGTCCATGGCAAGATCAATCGCGCCGGTGTGCTCGTCGATATACAGCACTCTGTCCCAAGTATTACCACCATCTCGAGTTCGGAAGACACCTCGTTCCTCGTTTGGTCCCCAAAGGTCGCCTACCGCTGCGACGTATACTACGTCCGGATTTCGGGGGTGAATGAGGATTCGACCAATATGTTTGGTTTCTGCCAGGCCCATGTGGGCCCAAGTATTTCCAGCATCCGTAGATTTATATACCCCATTTCCCCACGGAGACGATTGTCTGTTTTGCGGCTCTCCTGTACCTACCCATAAGAGGTTCGGGTTCGCTTGGAAGATCGTAACATCACCAATCGAACTGGTTGTTTGATCATCAAACAACGGGGTCCACGAAGTTCCATGATTCTCAGTCTTCCACAAACCACCCGTAGCTGTAGCGACGTAGAACATCTGTGGCTTGGACGCGACCACCTCGAGGTCAGAAATCCGACCTCCCATGAGGGCTGGACCGATTCCGCGATATTCCAAGTGTGAGATGGCGGTTTCAAGCGATGTTTGCGCTTGAGCATCGGCACCAAAATGGAACATGCTGATGAGAGCTATCGCAAGGATCTGACTTACCTTCATGATGGTCCCTCGAATTACAGTAATGGGGGTCGGTTGCGATGACTCGCTCGACAGATCGACCCCTGTAAGGGAAGAACGTACAAACTCTTCCGCCCTCTATTCTGCACACAAGCGGGATGGGCGCAAGCGGAAGCAAACAAATTCCTTTTTTGGGGCTACCGAGTTCAAAAGCAACTCTGACGTTCAGACACCCTCATCTAAAATATTTGCAATCCAACTCGCAGTTCGCATCGTAAGCTCTTGCGCGACCTCTTCGTTCGTCCGCCCGCTTCGCTTAAGAACGTGAAAAGAATGATCAGCTCCATCTGAAATATGGAGTGTCGCAAAATCTCCAAGTGAGGCACAGATGGGATCGAGCAGAGCAAGATTGGCCAAACGATCACGCGTACCCTGGAGAAACAACATCGGGACTTTGACGGCTGATAAGTGTGCTGCTCTTTCGGAAGAAGATTGTCCTGCAGGGTGCAGGGGGAAACCAAAGAAGACAATCCCGCAAACGCCGTCGAGAGGACGCTCTGCAGCAGCGATCGAGGTCATCCTTCCACCCATGGATTTGCCCGCGGCAATAAGCGGAAGATCCGCAGCCACCTCCCGCGACCTAGCGACTGCCGCACGGACAGTTTCGACGAGGATGCGCGGTCGATCTGGAGGTTTGCGTTGACCAGACAGAACCTGTGATTCCATGAACGGAAAATGATACCGAAAGGTCGCAATACCACACGCAGCGAGTCGCTGAGCCATATCAGCCATAAATAGATGCTCAATACCCGCACCCGCACCGTGGGAGAACGCCATCATCGCTATTGGCTTCGAGGGTCGCACCAGAAGCGCAGACACCTTCCCCCACTCAAGTGTCACACAATCAACTTGCTGGGGAAACCGTTGTGTCGGACTCGTGTCCGGATCCGTCATCTCAACCACATACAAAAATGGTGACCCAATATCATGATCCAGTCGAATCGCGGGTTTCACCTGAATCATGTGCTGTCACTGGACCGCCCCACTGATGGCCAGGTTCAATCTTTTCCTCAACGTCCTGCTTATGGGGCGAGGGTATCCGAACGGAAAGAATGACCGCGATGGTTGACAAAGATGCACCCACGAGGAATGGGCTCCCAATCGCATACGTCTGAAATAATGCTCCGGCCCACAAAGGACCGACCACTCGTCCTAGTCCGCCCGCGAGCTGGCTTCCACCAAGCACAGAGCCCTGTGAGTACTCATCAGTTGCCCGTGAAATGAGGGAATGAAGTGATGGGAAAAGCATTCCCGTGGCTATTGCCCAGAGTGGCACTAGTAGCGCCAACCACCACCGATTGGGAATGAATGCGATCATGCCGACACTGACCGCTAGCAACAAACATCCAGCACGAACTGTCGAAGGCTCTCCAAACATTTTCACGATGCGGCCGACAAGAACACCTCGAACCACAACCGTAACTGCCCCAGCTAGTGTAAACACTAGCCCCATGTCAGCGGCCGTCATTGAGAATACGCGCTGCATATACAGCGCCAATACAGACGTCATCGACGTGAAGGAGCTAATCGTAAGAAAATATACGGCGAGGAGGAGCCCCAATGGGAACTCCGTCAATGAGCGTACCCAACTACTAAGCGTCGCTGCCTGACCCTTTGCCCTGCCTGCCAAGCGTTCTTGGAATTGGCGCGATTCCGGAAGAAACGCGATGGCAGCGAAGGCATTGAGAAGACATAAACCTGCAGCGACGAGACCTGGTGCACCAAGGCCATATCGACTGAAATAACCTCCAATCGCAGGCCCAAGCATGATACCCAACCCCGATGCCGCGCCTACCATGCCCAGTCCACGTGCCCGCTCGTCCCCTTCGGTCGAATCCGCCACGTAAGCATGTGCAACAGAGATCGTTCCACCCGCCGCACCTGCTGCCATCCGGGAAAGCAAGAGAACAGTTATCGAATTTGCGAGCGCAAACAATAAATACGATATCGCGGACGCGAAAAGCCCTATGATAATAAGCATCCGACGACCACGGCGGTCTGAAAAACGGCCCCAAATTGGGGCAGCGACAAGCTGTAGGGCCGAAAAAGAAGCGATGATCAATGTAACTTCAAACGGGGAGGCCCCAAGATCTTCCGCATAGAAAGGAAGGAGCGGGAGAACGATGCCAAATCCTATCATGTCCACAAGTACCGTCGCGAACAAAACACTAAGACCCGTTCGTCTCAGCATGCGGACTCCGCTTGCACTCCCATCACGATCGAAACCGTGTACTGGTGATTGCAGTCGGGCTCTGTGTCCAAAGCGATCAAATCAATGGTCATTCCAAGGACACTTAGTGGCCCCTTTTGTAAGCCAACCGGCTTTTGGCGGCATTTTGTGAGAAACGCTGGGCCAACACATCTGGTAAAGGATCAACGTTGTCGCGAATCATCGTGTTCCGCAGCTGTCACTCTCTTTACGCGACGACGAATGTTAGCCTCCGACAGCAGCTATTTCGAGGCCCGCTTCATCAATCTGCAAGTTGTCTGGTACTGTGCCGACGGGATAGTTTTGATTCCCGCCGATCGCCAAGAAAAAAATCATCCGATCCATGAGAAGATACTCACAGGTCGGTTCTTAACGCGGAAGGAACCCGATGGCTAATAAGCTGATCAAGTACGGAGTTGAGGACGGTGTCGCAATCCTAACGATTGATGACCCTCCTGCGAACACCTACACATATGAAATGATGCAAGATCTAGATGACGCTATCCTGCAGGCCCGTTTCGATGAAAATGTCCATGTGATCGTACTTCGTGGGGGTGGGGAAAAGTTCTTTTCTGCCGGAGCGAACATCAATATGCTCCAAACCTCCGACCCTTACTTTAAATACTTCTTCTGTCTACACGCGAATGAAACACTCACCCGTCTCGAACAAACACCCAAACTGGTGATTGGCGCACTCAATGGACATACAGTCGGGGGTGGTCTTGAGATTGCGCTTGCTTGTGATATTCGGATCGCCCGAAAAGATGCGGGTAAAATTGGCCTTCCAGAGGTCAACTTGGGCGTGCTACCAGGTACCGGCGGAACCCAGCGGCTTGGCCGAATCCTTGGAAAGTCTAAGTCGATCGAGCTTATGGTAGAGGGACGCACGTTTGGGTTTAGTGAGGCGCTCGAGCTAGGGCTCATAAACAAGATTCTCGAAGGCGACAATGAAGAATTCTTTAGCCAAGTAATGGAATACGCGAAGCAGTTCACACCACCCCATAAAGCTTCCCGTGCAGTAGGTCGAATCAAACGATCTGTTTGTAGTGGTACCGAGGTTCCCTTCTCCGAGGGCCTCGCAATCGAGCGCGAACTTCAGCAACTTTTGTTCCAGGGAGAGGACGCTAAAGAAGGTCTCGCAGCCTACACCGAGAAGCGGAATCCCACTTTCACTGGAAGATAGGGCTGTGCCAACTAGCGAGTCCATCGCGTGAATCCGAACGACCGCGACCCAGTCATCATCGACGCCGTCCGCACTCCTGTCGGGCGGGCGGGCGGCGCCCTTTCTTCGGTACGTCCGGACGACCTGCTCGCACATACGATTCGCGAATTGATCAGGCGAACGGGCATCCCAGCAGATCGTATCGAGGACATCATCGCTGGTTGTACGAACGGTGCAGGTGAAGACAACCGCAACGTAGCAAGGATGGCGGGCCTACTCGCCGGACTACCCATCGAGGTGCCCGGACAAACTGTGAACCGACTCTGTGGCTCCGGTTTGCAGGCTGTGGTGTCCGCGGGGCACGCCATCCAGGCTGGTGCAGGTGATGTCTTTATTGCAGGGGGTGTGGAGAGCATGTCGCGAGCACCCTGGGTCATGCTCAAGCCAACAACCGGATTTTCACGTGTTCCTCCACCCGTAGCAGATACAACTGTGGGCTGGAGGTTCACAAATCCAACCATGCCCAAATCTTGGACGATCTCATTGGGCGAAACGGCGGAAGTCGTCGCTGAACAGAGTTCGGTGAGTCGTGAGGATCAAGATGCATTCGCCCTTGAAAGCCAACGGCGAGCTGTTCGAGCCATTGAGGAGGGGCGGTTTATTGATGAAATCGTCTCCATTGACATACCACAGCGTAAAGGTGCTCCAATAACCGTTGACCACGATGAACACCCCCGGCCTGATCTTACGCTCGAAAAGCTCTCAACGCTCCGACCAGCCTTCCGTGATAATGGCACTGTCACTGCGGGTAACGCTTCTGGCATCAACGATGGTGCAGCTGCACTTCTTATAACAAGTCGGACCGCCGCGGAGGAACTAGGCTTTCGCCCGATGGCCCGACTTGGATCGTCCGCCGTCGTTGGGGTGGACCCCGCACATATGGGATTGGGGCCAGTTCCCGCGACCCGTAAAGCACTCCAACGCGCCGGCCTTTCGGTTGACGATCTTGATCTAATTGAAATCAATGAAGCCTTCGCAGCCCAAGCGCTTCCTTGCATCGAGCAGCTTGGTTTTGATCCAGAACGAACTAACGTGAATGGTGGCGCCATTGCACTTGGCCATCCGCTTGGGTGTACCGGAGCTAAACTCATCACCACACTCACGCACGAACTCCGACGTCGCGGCGCATCAATTGGTCTCGTCACAATGTGCATTGGAGTCGGGCAAGGAATCGCTCTCGTCGTACATATGGAGGATCCCGCGTGAGCAATCCGCAGGTTCTCATCGAAGTCAACGAGGGGATCGGGACGCTGACCCTCAACCGCCCCGAGAAGCTCAACTCGTTCATCGGAACTATGCGAGATGAGATCGCAAATGGCATCGACAAATTGTCCAGAGACGAGTCAGTGCGGTGCGTAATTGTGACAGGAGCAGGCCGTGCTTTCTGTGCGGGTGCTGACGTCACCTATCTGACCAAGCTCATAGAGACACAGGCTGTCGACGAAGCGATCGCACTTGTGGAAGCCGGACGCCAAGTCACAACAGCTATTCGAGAGATGCCAAAGCCAGTGATTGCAGCGATCAATGGTGCTGCAGCGGGTGGAGGAGCCAACATGGCTTTGGCTTGTGATCTAAGAATCGCAGCGGAAAACGCTTCCATTGGGCAGACGTTCAACCGCATCGGCCTACACCCTGACTGGGGTGGAACCTATGCAGTTCCGCGTCTCGTCGGGCCAGCCCGAGCAGCCGAACTATTCTTCTTTGCCGAGATGGTCCCCGCCTTAGAAGCTGAGAGAATCGGGCTCATTAATCGTGTGGTACCGCCAGAAGCCTTGATGCCCACGGCGCATGAATGGGCAGCACATTTAGCCGCCAAGCCTCCCCTTGCCATACAGTTGGCCAAGCAAGCGATTCAGTTGAGTCTCAACTCAAGTTTTGAAGAAATGCTCAACTATGAAACCGAAGCCCAGCGAGCCTGCTTCAAGTCTGAGGACGCACTTGAGGGCGTGCGCGCGTTCATCGAAAAACGCGAACCAAGATTCAGTACAGGACAGTCATCCAATTTGGCTTCTGGAGGTTAGAAAATGAAGGTAGAGGTGGGACCTTGTGATCCACATTGGTACCATCTATCGGTCATTTCACAGGCAACCCCAAGTTCATGAATCACGACACTCTAACCGTTATTGGTGCTGGAACCATGGGTCACGGTATCGCTCAAGTGGCAGCGATGGCGGGCTATGAGACTCGGCTTTTCGACCTGGAGCCTGAGGCGCTTGAAGCTGCTCAAGTACGCATAGCGTCTAACCTAGCCAAAGGCATCAAGCGTGGTAAAGTCGACCCGAAAGAGATGGAACGCACACGTGATGCCCTATCGATGACCACTGACCTCGCCGAAGCAACCAATGGAGCTTCGGTCGTGATCGAAGCGGTTCCGGAGAAACTTTCACTCAAGCAAAACCTCCTACTTGAGTGCGCTAACTTAACAAGCCACGGTGTTCTTCTTGCGAGCAATACGTCTTCGTTATCGATCAGTCGGATTGCCCAGAAAGTTCCGTCGCCTGAGCGCGTGGTTGGCATGCACTTCTTCAACCCCGTGCACATCATGGAACTGGTCGAGATCGTTCAGGGAGAGGAAACCTCCTCGGAGACCGTGGAACGGGCACGGACCCTCACCAAGTACCTAGGTAAAACGCCTATCGTTGTGAAAGACTCTCCTGGTTTCGCATCGTCTCGACTCGGAGTGGCGATCGGTCTCGAGGCCATACGTATGGTTGAAGAAGGGGTCGCATCACCAGAGGACATCGATACTGCAATGATGTTAGGGTATCGCTATCCAGTCGGGCCCCTCAGGCTGGGAGATCTCGTGGGTCTCGATGTACGGCTGGATATTGCGCAACATCTATTCGAGGAGCTCAACTCGCCAAGATTCAAACCCCCTGCCTTGCTTGAGCAAATGGTACGAGCAGGAAAGCTCGGAAAGAAGAGCGGTGAAGGCTTCTATCGATGGGAAGACTGACCCCGTTCTAGTTACTTGCGCAGAGCCCTCTACACACTCGACCTTCCACGATCAACCTTACCTCTGATGGAATTCTGATTGGAATGTGCGATGTTCCGTGGACCACAGAACGTCAAACCCCTAACTATACTTTAGAGGACGCAGCCCAGTATTGAGGAGAACGTAACATGAACGATATACAGACTATTGAGCCTAAAGTTGAGGATCCGATCAAGGATTCTGCATCCAACAATGAGGGGTCTATGAAACCGCAATCATCGGGAAGGGAGAGCCAGTCACAACAGGGCGATTATTTGTACCCATGGGTACGACCGTATTACGAGGATCCACTTGTAATGTCCTCCGCAGAGGGTGTGTGGGTCCGCGATGTAGACGACAATCAATTCCTAGACCTATTCGCGGGGATCCTAACAACATCAATCGGACACTGCCATCCAGTGGTTCAAGAAGCGGTACACGAACAAATGGCGCGTCTCGGACATACTTCGACGCTGTACATTACCGAGGGGCAGATCGAAGCTGCAAAATCTCTCGCACAAATAACACCAGGCGAATTGCAGACGACCTGCTTTACTAACAGCGGCACTGAAGCGGTTGAGTCTGCGATCGCTACAGCCCGCCTCTATACCGGCCGTCACGAGATCGTGGCACTTCGTCTTTCGTATTCGGGTCGTAGCACACTGACGAGTCACATGACCGCACAAAGGGCTTGGCGACTCCCATTTGGCGGGGCTTCAGGAGTCGTCCATGCTCGCTCACCATATCCGTATCGGTCACCAGTTGGAGATGGGGCCGAGTGCAGCGACTTCTTTATCGACGACCTGGTCGAGGTAATCGAAACTACCACCGGCGGTCAACCCGCCGCCTTCTTCGCTGAAACGATCCAAGGGGTAGCCGGATACATTGTTCCACCCCCTGACTATTTTCAGCGTGCAGCCGAAGTCATTCGAAGTTATGGAGGGCTTTTCATCATCGATGAGGTACAGGCAGGCTTCGGAAGAACAGGGAAACACTGGTTCGGCATAGAGCACTGGGATGTTGAACCCGACATCATGGTCATGGCCAAAGGCATCGCAAATGGGTTCCCTGTCGGAGCAACTGTCACCCGCCCCGAGATAGCGGAAGCATGGCAAGGACCGTCGATCGCAACCTTTGGGGGCAATCCAATCGCGATGGCCGCGATGAGAGCTACCCAAAATGTAATGAATCGTGAGGACGTTCCAACACGAGCCCACGAGAGAGGAACTCAGCTGCGGCTTGGGCTGGACCAGCTTCGCGACAAGTATTCCTGGGTTGGTGAGGTTCGAGGAATGGGGCTCATGCAAGGGATCGAACTAGTGACCGATCGAGCCACCAAAACCCCAGATGGGGGCCGGGCAGAAAAACTCCTTGAGGCAACCAAAGAGGAAGGTTTACTGGTTGGACGTGGAGGACTGTTCGGCCATGTAATACGGGTTGGCCCTTCACTCCTCATCACAGAAGACGAAATCGAAGAGGCGTTAAAACGTTTCGGGGCCGCATGTGAACGAGTAGACGGATGATTGCCGGCCTCTCTTGGCAAACGTGGCTCCTTGCCGCTGCCGCTATGATTCCTGGACTTGCTATCACTTTCAGCTTCTACCATGTCCAAAGAGACCGTGCTGCGGACAGATCCGAAGGCCCTGAAGTGTGAATCGACTTGAAGGGCGGACCGCAATTGTTACTGGGGCCGGACGCGGTATTGGACGAGAGCATGCTCGGGCACTGGCAAGCGAAGGCGCAGCCGTAATCGTCAATGATCTAGGCACAGAAGTGGATGGGAACGGTACAGAATCAGAGCTGGCAGACCGTGTCTGCGAAGAGATTTGTTCAAGCGGTGGTAACGCCATTCCTAGCCGACACGATGTGTCAGATTGGCACCAAGCGAGCCAGCTTATCGATCTCGCCATCTCCTCGTTCGGCGGACTCAACATCCTTGTAAATAATGCCGGGATACTTCGAGATCGCGCTTTTTTTAACATGAGTGAAGACGAATGGGACGCGGTAATTACTGTACACCTAAAAGGTCATGCCGCACCTAGCCGACACGCGATGGCATATTGGCGCACGGAGTCCAAGGCAGGCCGATCGCGACTAGCCTCGGTTATCCACACCACCTCATCATCTGGCTTGTGTGGCAACTTCGGTCAAGTCAACTACGGTGCTGCGAAGATGGGTATCGTGGGTCTATCAAAGGTCCTATCGATCGAAGGCATAAAATACGGGGTGCGTTCGAACGTGATCTCACCATCCGCACGCACTCGTATGACCGATCAACAGGCTGGAGCCGAGATATTGGGCGAGCCTGATGAGACTGGATATGATCCCTACGGTGCCAAACACATCGCGATCGTGGCAGCCTGGCTAGCTGAGGCCAATTGCCCGGCAAACAACCAGGTATTCCACGTTTCCGGTCGCCGGATCAGCGTACTCGAGATTCCTCGAATTTCCTATGAGGTCCGGTCAGAATTAGCAGACTGGACGCCTGAGGGGCTCAGTGAAGCACTGATCGACGGACTGGTATCGCCACTCGGAGCATATGAGCTGATTCTGGGGAGAGAATTCTGACCAAGTTATGTTGCCACCATCTTTTTTAGCGCCATAATCACCCCAGTATGTATTCCCTCATGAAACTGATTGAAAATAACGCCGTCCTCAAACGTATTTAGTTCAAGTCCAGTCGATGTACTGTAGCCTTGGTAATCGACAAAAAGACCGGCTTCCAGATCTTCTTTGAACCGACCGGGCAACTCTCGAACGAATGCCTTGATCTGTATGATATCCGGCGTCGACTGCCAATCGGCCGGTGAGGTTCCTCCGCGAAACTCAGCAATAAACTCATCTGACACATACATATCCAATCCAGACAGCTTATAGGTCAGTAGCTGCTGTGCTGCCACAATGTGCCCGAGATTCCACAAGATATTATTTGAATAGCCAGCGGGGACGACGCACAGAGCATCATCGTTCACGTCATCAATCAATCTCTCAAGTAACGCACGTTCCTGCTTGTGCAACATCGCAGCGTTGTTAAGCCTATTGGTCATATAATCTCCAGTACTCGATCACGCGACAATTCCGCAGGAGAGAACTTGCGGAGTACGTGTCCAGGGGGGGAATTTACAGTCAGTCTAGGAGGCAACATAATGGGAAGCATACGATACATTGTCACGGCCTTTACCACATTTTTACTTGTACCGATCGTCGTGTCAGCCCAAGCGACCAGCCAAGACCTAACCCCTGAGCAGCGTGCCCGAATGCAGATGGAGCGCGAGACTCGAGTAGCCGCAGAACTCATTTCACGTCGACCAATCGAAGCCCTGAACTCCATCTGGATTGAAGAACTGACCTGGATGGAAGTCCGCGACCTACTCCAAACTGGCACAAATACGGCAATCATATCCACGGGCGGAATCGAGCAGAACGGACCATACGTCGCGACCGGCAAGCATAATTATGTGCTTGCGGGCACATGCGAAGGGATCGCGTTGAAACTCGGGAATGCGCTTTGCGCTCCCATTATGAAGCTGGTTCCGGAAGGAGACATCGACGAACCGTCTGGCCACATGCGGTACTCAGGTACGATCTCACTGCGCCAGGAAACATTTGAAGCGGTGCTCGAAGATGTCGCCTCAAGTCTTGAAGCCCACGGGTTTGAACATATTGTATTTATTGGGGACAGTGGCGGGAACCAGCGCGGCATGGAAAACGTCGCGAGAACACTTAATGAACGTTGGCACAAGGCACACGCACATTTTATCCCCGAATACTACCAATACGGCGGATCCGAATTCCTCGAGTCTGAGTTGGGCATCGTACAAACCGAAAACGATGGAATACACGACAGCTTCGGCATTACCAGTCTAATGATGGTCATTGACCCTACGGTCGTTCGTTACACGCAGCGCGTGGACGCCGGGCTTGCTAAGATCAATGGGGTCCCTATAGCACCCAAGGAAGAGACGATCGAGGTCGGCAAGAAACTCATGGCGTTTCGGGTCAACCTGACCGTAGACAAGATCCACGAATCGATTGCTAAAACAAAACTGTAAAATGCGTCGGCACCAGGTGAGAAAACACCCATGAAAAAACTTGCGACCATCATCCCTCTAGCACTGTTGTTGGGATTCGGCTTAGGGATTTCATCCAAACCACCGGTATTCAGACCAGGCAGTCTTAGCGCACGAGAGTTTTCTCCAGATACGCTTCCCCAAACAATCGTCAGGGAAGTGTGCTCCCAGTGTCATAACGATCAACGCCTACGAGGGAACCTTTCGCTCGAAACTTTCAACGTGGAAACGGCCGACACCCAGCCGGAAATTTCTGAAAAAATGATCCGAAAACTGAGGGCTGGGATGATGCCTCCGCCTGGTGTACGTCGACCAACCGAAGCCAACCTTCTTGACCTCGTGGAGGCACTAGAAGCACGAGTAGATGCCCGTGCCTCTGTGCAACCAAACCCGGGGCATCGAAGTTCTCAACGACTTAACCGATCAGAATATGAGCGATCAATTAGGGACTTGCTCGGAATCGACATTGATGCTTCCGCCTATCTTCCTAACGAGACGGTCAGTGCAGGATTCGACAACATAGCTGACGTACAAGATCTCTCGGCGACGTTAATCAACGGTTACCTGACTGCCGCAAGCGAGATTAGTCGGATAGCTCTCGGAGACCCCGACGCAACACCGAGCGAAACGGAATACGAGGTGCCACGGTATGCAGAGCAACGTCAGCACGTTGCAGGGGCACCAATCGGCACACGGGGAGGTCTCTCA
>Ga0310344_10000681_pt1 | contig 26446 bp, 16 predicted proteins | sample HC15DNA20200_MG_FD_203801 | JGI IMG/M metagenome (GOLD analysis project Ga0310344, IMG submission 203801) | Marine microbial communities from station ALOHA, North Pacific Subtropical Gyre - HC15-DNA-20-200_MG | ecosystem: Environmental > Aquatic > Marine > Oceanic | place: Pacific Ocean: North...
AACGTTCGACTCGGGGCACAGAGCACCTACCGGGGATGTTGGGTTTGGATAGATGATCCGCTTGCGGGTTGCTTGTTAAATATGACTGAAGCACTGGACAAATCAGCTCTTACAGACAGCAACGCTGAAGATGTGGTGATGACTGTAAGAGGGCTCTGGAAGGTCTATGGAGAAAACCCTACTCGGGTAATGGAACCAGAGCATGCAGGCAAGTCTAAAGATGAGATCCTTGAAGAGCTTGGCAACGTAGTAGCACTTCAGGATGTTAGCTTCGACGTCGCGTCTGGACAAACTCTTGTGGTTATGGGACTTTCCGGTAGCGGCAAATCCACCTTGGTGCGTTGTCTCATCCGACTTATCGAGCCGGTCGCCGGTGAGATCAAGGTCGAGGGTGAGGATATTCTCCAGTACACTGAGAAAGAACTGGGTCAGTTCCATAGATCGAAAACAGCTATGGTTTTCCAACACTTCGGTTTAATGCCCCATAGAAACGTGGAATCGAACGTAAGATGGGGACTTGAAGTGCGGGGGCTTCCTCATGATCAGGTTGTTGAGAAGTCAGCTCAAGCTATTAGTCAAGTTGGGCTCACCGGTTGGGAAAACGCATATCCACGAGAATTGAGTGGGGGAATGCAGCAACGGGTCGGTTTGGCGCGGGCTCTTGCAGTCGATCCTGATATCCTACTAATGGACGAACCGTTTAGCGGTCTGGATCCCTTGATACGCACTCAAATGCAAGATGAATTATTGCGTCTACAAGGGGAACTCCACAAGACTATTGTGTTTATCACTCACGATCTCAACGAGGCTCTGAAAGTTGGTGATCGTATCGTCATCATGCGCGATGGACGAGTTATACAAAACAGTGTTCCCAGGGATATTGTATTAAATCCGAGTGACGACTACGTTGCTGAATTTACGCGTAATGTACAGGCAGCTGAGGTACTAACCGCAGGTACTGTGGCTACCGCCCCAAGGATGATTGTCGGTAGTGATGCCTTGGCAGAAGACGTGACCAATAAAATGGAAGAAAGTAAGGCGCCTGTCGCATATGTGGTTGCGAGCGACGGAAAGTATGTAGGAGCCGTGGAACGCGAGTTCGTAGCAAGTAGCGAACCTAGCAACTCTGTAAAGGGTCTTATATCAGCAGACATAATCTCTATTGATGAACACACTCCATTCAAGGCTGTACTCCCGTCCATGATTGTTGATCATAATCCTATGGCAGTGGTAGATGAATCAGGAACCTTGATTGGTGAAATTCTGCCTGAAACGGTCGCTAAACAACTTGCCGATGAATTGTTAGAGGCATGAAGCTGAAACACGTGGTTATATATTTAAGGGAATGACATGGATGAAACGCGAACACAACCAAAGGGATCAAACAACCAAGAAGAAAAAGCTAGTCTGCTCGCTCGACTAAAGAGCCCCTCAGTCTTGGCGATGCTGATGTTTCTTGGCGCGGTTCTTGGCTGTCTAATTATGGGTAGTGCAGTTGAGGAAGGTGCAGTTGTTCTAGGTATAGCGTGGGGAAATGGTTTTGATATGGAATTCCCAATCAACTGGAGCAGGCCGGTAGGTAGCGATATTAATGAAGCTGTACGCTGGACAACTCGAGAGGGCGAATGGCTCTTTGACAATATGGCTTACTCCATCATTATGCTAATTGTTTACATTAAGAAAGGACTCACTTGGGTTCCTTGGCCAGCTGCAATTCTCGGAATATCACTGTTGAGCTACCGTATGCTCGGTTACAAGTTCGGCATCTTCACGCTCATTTCGTTGCTTTTGCTTGCTGCATTTGGCATGTGGGAAAAGGCAATGGAGACATTGGCGATGATAGGGACCTCAGTGATTATATCGGTTGCGATCGCTCTTCCGATAGGAATAATGGCTGCGCGCAATAATTTACTAGATAAGATACTTCAGCCTATATTGGACATGATGCAAACGATGCCCAGTTTCGTTTACCTTGTGCCTGCCATTATGTTCTTTAGCTTAGGCAACGTACCCGCGGTAATAGCGACTGTGGTATATGCTGTCCCGCCTGCAATTCGATTGACGAACCTCGGCATTAGACAAGTTGATCCCGAGGTAGTAGAGGCTGCCAGATCATTCGGTGCCACCAACTTTCAAGTGTTGATGAAAGTGCAGATACCTATGGCTATCCCTACCATTATGGCGGGTATAAATCAGACAATCATGATGGCGCTAGCTATGGTAGTGATCGCTGCATTGGTAGGTGCTGGCGGCGTCGGCGAAGTCGTCTGGAGAGGACTGGGCAGGCAACGTCCGGGCGACGCCTTGATTGGAGGAGTCGGGATTGTCATCATGGCAGTACTTATAGATCGATTAACCCAGGCTCTTGCTAAGTCTCGTCAAGAGGCTCTCAAAGGGAGTGGGCTCTGATCCACATCTAACTAGAGTTCATAGTTCCCGCTAAATCTAAAAGTAAGCAGGAACGTCGGTGAACAAAGTATCGAGAAAGGAGAAAGCTATGGTAGCGACCATGAAAAAGTCTTGGATGGTGTTGTTTCTACTAGCACTGACAGCTGCTATGACCGGCATTATGGCCTGTAGTAGTGAACCCGAGACTGTAGAAGTGATTAAGGAAGTTGAAGTAGAAAAAATAGTTGAAGTGGAAGTCGAGAAAGAGGTGGTTAAGGAGACAATCGTCTTCTCAGACCTGAACTGGAGCAGCGCGCTCTTACAGAACAGGATCGCTGGTTATATCACCGAGCACGGATATGGGTACCCAGTGGACTTCTTGACGGGAGACACAGTATCCCTGTTCCCTGCGCTTGTCGCGGGAGACTCTCATGTGACAATGGAGATCTGGCTGCCTAACCAACAGGATGTTTGGGATGAGGCAATGGTAGAGGGTACCGTTGTTTCTGTTGGTAGCAGTCTGGATGACAACTGGCAGAGCATGTTCGTGATTCCGAGATATACTCAAGAAGCCAACCCAGGGTTGGTTAGTTACACGGACATTGAAGCCCATAAGGATCTGTTCGTTCGACCTGATAGTGATGGCAAAGCAGCTCTGATTAACTGTATTGCTGGCTGGAAGTGCGAACAAATCAACACTGCTAAGCACGAGCTGTATGAGATGGGTGATTATGTAAAACTCGTTTCTCCAGGCAGTGCTGCTGGGTTGTTTGCAGACCTGGAGGGAGCCTATGAGAAAGGCGATGACTGGTTGGGTTACATATGGGGTCCCACCAAGACTGCGGCTATGCTGGACCTCGTGGTATTAGAGGAGGCAGATTGTCCTCCAGGTTGTAATCCAGCAGAAGGCTACGCCTATCCTAGCGCGGACGTACTGATAGCGATCGCAACAGGGTTAGAGGCACGAGCTGGCGACGTGGTCCAGATGCTTCGCAACTACGACTTCATTGCAGCTGACCAGGTTGCTGCAGAAGGCTGGATGGCAGATAATGAAGCAACGGAAACCGAAGCAGCCATTAACTGGCTGGCTAGCTCAACGTCATGGCATGCATGGGTAACTGACGAAGCTCAGGCAGCCGTCGAAGCAGCCATTGCTGCTGACGAAGGACTCAGCAACGCTGACTAATCGCATTGCGTTACTCAGTTTATATGTGAGCAAAAAAGGAAAGGGACCTTAGGGTCCCTTTCCTTTTCCTTTAAGTGAGCGTTCGCCTGCTGCACGAACTAGGCGTGGGGAAGGTAACATGAAGTGCTCGTTACAGCAACTACTTGTACCCGATTCATTCCTAGTGCTTGAGTTTCTGAAGGTAGACTGGTTGGATGAAATCAATATGAAAGCCGTGGGCTTTCGTAGTAATAATAGTTTTCGATTGATTGGGGCCAGCCGCCTGGAAATAACCACCCCGTTGCGTGTCCTCTTCTGGAACAAGTGTTAGACTTTAGCACCTCCGTTCCTATTATGTTCAGCGCTCCATATGGTGTGTGAATCTTCGACGCGGTGAATGCCTTCAGGCAGGGTAACGTTTCGGGATGGAGTGATCGAAGTAACATAGTTAGTAGCAATACCCAATTAAGGCATTTCAATAAGAGGGACTGGCCTAGGTTGCGATGCTTACGTTGGACCCTATGCAGATCCTGACCAGCCGAGCACAAGAAGGGAGGGAAGACCGCGAGGATGTCTAGTCCATATTCCGCATTTTGGGAACAAATGCAATCATATAGACACAGCACACCACGAGTACGATTGCAAAGCTTCCAAGTGCCCATGATATACCAACTTGCTCTGCTAGCAGTCCACATAGGAACACCGCGAAGCTAGTCAGTCCAAACTCCATCATGTAAAGGGCCATCACTCTGCCTCGATATTCATCCTCAACATAGTCTTGCAAGAGAGTGTTGCCGAGCGTCATCCTTGTGGTTTGACCGATTCCTACAAACACTATAACTATCAATGATAAATACCAACTAGTAGAGAATGAAAAGACAATGAGCGAAACTCCCAACAACAGGCTCCCAAGGAGCAACAATAAGCCTCGTTTTTTCGAAGGCAGGGATGCTAGGACCAACGAACCAGCCATGGCACCAATACCTGATACACTCACGAGGATCCCCAGTCCCTTTGCTCCTACCTCCAACACGTCATCGGTGATCACAGGAAGCAGCATCATATAAGGCATCGAGAACAGCACGGTGACAAAAGTCACGATCAGTATTAGGAGAAGCGTCGCGTTGTTTCGGACATAATCCAATGCATCTCTGATGTCTCCGATCGCTCCTTTCCCTTTAAGACTGGTGTACCCAGTTTCCTGCATTGGGACGATAAAGACGACTGCCAGAACATAAAAGGCGGTCATAACATAGTAGACAGCATCAAAACCAATAACCCCATCGAGATTGCCGCCAAAGTAAGCTATCAAGAAGCCTGAGGCAGCTGGAGCAATAAGTCGAAGGGTATTCATTCCCAGCGTGTTCAGTGCCACCGCATTCATTAGTTGCGCACTTCCGACTATTTCGAAGATCATAGCCTGGCGAGCCGGCATCATCAGGGCCATGACAATCCCCTGTCCTATTGCCGCAACGAGCAATATCCACCAGGTTTCGGCAGCGAGCACCCCCATGGATAAACATATGGCCACAGCCAATGTCAGTATGCCGGACACAGCCTGACCGGCGATCAGAACCTGCTTCTTAGCCACTCGATCTGCCAGAACTCCTCCAAATAGCGACAGAAGTAACATAGGACTGGCATTCGCCAGTGCGAGAATGCCCAAATCAGCCGCTGATCCAGTTAGCCTGAAAATAAGAAGGGAGCGAACGATCATTTGCATGTTCATCGCAGCCATCTGCCCAAGCATGGCGCCATAATAGAGCCGAAATTGACCATTTTTCAAAGATGAAAACGTTCGGAGGTTCCGAAGATTCAGTCCAGCGCCCCTTCCCATTGTGGCGGCAGACGCGCTGGAAGGTGAGCGATCCGAAGAGGGTTTACCGTCGGAATTCTTCATAGGTTGGACTGCAGTGTCGCTACTGATGTCGCTGGCTGGTATTCCATTATCAGATCCAGTGGAGGTGGTCAATCCTTCATCGGTCGACCTAAGTGGTTGATCCTGATCCGAATTCGACGACAACACAGACCTTTCTGTTCGAATGACGAGCAATTTGCGATCTAGGAACAGGTCCAAGACGGTTAACCTTGGTTGTTCGTCGTCTTCGATAAATCAAGTTACGACAGCCGTAACATTATTACTCAAGATACGTCCCGTTGTCTAGAGAGAATGGACTAATGTCTCTTTTAGCAATGTCTATTGCGTTGCAGCGCAAATGTTACGTATGCTATGATATGCATTACAGAGCGTGCCGTTGGTTATAATATACACTGCACTAGGGCGTTACCACAACGCCATGCTAGGTAGGGGACAACTGTTGGTTTTAAGTCTCTTGAAGGGCTAATATCGTGGGAGTCGGAGGAGGGATTTCGTGAGCAAAATCATAAGCTTGGTAACTAGCCCGAAGGGGAAGTGGGCCGTCGTGTTGCTCTGGATTCTCGTCGGAGTTGTGGTTATTCGTATGGCGCCACCGCTAGTCGATGAGACTAATCCTGTGAATTTTTTGCCAGATGATGCAGGGTCTACGAAAGCGTATGAATTGGTGCTTGAGAAATTTCCCGCTGAAGGAACTCCTGCGATAGTTGTGTTGAGGGACTTGCAGGGGATAAGCAACGGATTTGAAGGAGCCGAAGGTTTCAGTCAATGGCTAGAGTCACCTGAGGCACCTACGCAAATTCGCAGAGTTATAAGTGTTTACAACAACCCCAATGCGGCCGCTGAGCTTATTTCTGCCGATCAAACTGCCATGACCATCATTGTAGACATGTCGGGAAATCCTGCCGAAGATGTGTTCATAGATGCGGTGAGAGAAATACGAGACCGCGCAGAACAGTTGGAATTTGGGACAGAGACCCTTGTGGTAGCTGTGGGTGGTCCTGCTGGTTTGATAGTGGATTTACTGGACGTATTCTTGGCCATAGACGGGCTGTTGCTTATGGTCACAGTGGTTTTGGTTTTAGTTTTACTTTTGCTGATTTACCGATCACCAGTCGTTGCGGTCATACCGCTGCTAATGGTCGGGCTGGTGTTCCAGATGGCGCTAAGTTTGATAGCATTTTTCGCAGATATGGGAGATTTCCTAGCTATTAACGGTCAGTCTCAGGGGATAATGACTGTTGTCCTGTTTGGATCTGGTACCGATTACTGCCTTTTCATTTCCGCTAGGTACCGCGAGGAGCTTAGGGTTTATCAGGACAAGCATCAAGCCATGGCAGCTGCAATGAAAGGAGTTGGTGGGGCCATAGTATCCGCTGCCGGCACAATAGTTATTGCCACCGTAGTACTGCTATTAGCGGTACTTCGCTCGTTTCAATCCATGGGTCCAGTTATAGGCATAGCAGTAGCACTTATGATGGTAGCAGCCATCACATTGGTGCCTGCTACTTTGACCATCTTGGGAAGAGCATCCTTTTGGCCGTTTCGACCGACTTACCTTGCGGTCGCGGAGCGTCAGACAGGCACTCAAACTCGCGACACTTTGTATGGAAAAGTCGCGGACAAAGTGCTGCATCGACCAATGTTGACACTGTCTCTTACTGTTGGAGTTTTAGGTTTCTGTATATTCGGTCTTTATGATTCACATCGGACCTTTGACAGAATCAATAGTCTTCCAGCAAATACCGAATCCGTTGAGGCATTCGACATGCTACGCGAATCGTTTCCAGCTGGCGATAGCGCGCCTACATCACTATATGTAGCCTTGCCATCTGGCACGACCACCCTCTTACCATATCATTTGGAGGAAATCGACTCTGTAGCCATGAAGTTGCTCGCAGAAGCCCAGTTGAGCAAAGTTTCCCATCCAGGTAGACCTTTCAGTTCAAACTCACCAATAGGACCCAAGGAGGTCTCCATGGCATTGGGTTCGGCATCTGCACAATCCGGGTCTAACCTGCCGGTATCAGGGGTTTATACGCGAGCTATGTCTTATGTTTCAAAAGATATGTCAACCATCAGGATAGAACTGGTACTTGAAGGCAACCCATACACGACTGAGGCGCTAGATTTTATACCGCGTATCAGGGAAATTGCTGCAGATGCCTCGAAGTCGCTCTCATGGCAACCGGCGGTAGTATTAGTGGGAGGACAGACTGCCGAGGCGTATGATCAACGTAGTGCTATCGATCGAGACACCTTCCTTATCCTTCCACTCATCCTCTTAGCAATCGGAATAATCCTCGGAATTCTGCTCCGATCGATCGTTGCCCCGATTTATTTGGTAGCAACAATTATGTTCACGTATTTCGCCACGCTTGGCTTGTCGGTGCTAGTCTTTGAGAATCTGCTTGGTCAGCCGGAACTGAATCCTGTCGTACCATTTTTCTTATTCGTGTTCCTCAATGCTCTTGGGGTAGATTACAACATTTATCTCATGTCGCGTATACGTGAGGAATCCAAAAAATCTCCTCTACCAATAGCAATTCGTAACGCACTATCCCAAACTGGAGGGGTCATCACGTCTGCAGGACTGATTCTGGCTGGGACCTTCTCTGCTCTCATGGTGCTCCCGCTACAAGATATATTCCAACTAGGGTTTGCGGTTGCCGCAGGAGTGATAATGGATACATTCATTACTCGCACCCTGATAGTTCCTGCGTTGGTCAGTTTGCTTGGGGACTGGAATTGGTGGCCCGGAAACGTACGCCACACTCATGCACCCGAATAGTTCGAGTGCTGCATGCTAAAGTATCAAGGCTAGGCTCTAGATACTTCGGTGGCATTCCTACTGGCAGACCAAACATAACTTCGAGGGGGGATTTTCTAGAAGTTAATGTCGATCCCAACCGGTAAAGCATGCAGCGTGCTTATTATAACAGAACATGCGTTCTGCACCAAGTTCTGATCGCAAGTTACCAAATACGGTATAATGCAGCTACGACCGAGAGAACAGCCCAGACAATCGCGGGGAGCAGACACGATGCAACGGCTACTGAGGGTAGAGGGTGTTACCAAATCCTTTTCGGAGGCGGAGGATGAAAGACGGGTACTTGAAAACTTGGATTTGAATGTTTCCCCTGGTGAGCTGGTCCTTATCACCGGTAGCAGTGGGTCTGGTAAATCGACCTTACTGAATATCGTGAGTGGAATAGATCTACCTACGGTTGGTTCGGTTTATCTAGATGATAACTGTATCACGGAAATGGGCGAGACCGAACGGGCCAAATTTCGTCTTCGTAACATCGGGTTTGTGTTCCAATTTTTCAACCTGATACCTACATTAACTGTTGGTGAGAACTTGGCGTTACCTCTCGAGCTGCTCGGCTATAACCGGCAACAGAACGCCCAGCGCATCGAGGAATCCTTAGCTAAGGTGGAGTTGAGTTCTAGGCTATCAACCTTTCCTGATCGCTTGTCGGGAGGCGAGCAACAGCGGGTTGCCATAGCACGTGCACTGATTCATCGGCCGCGCCTAGTCCTTGCCGACGAACCCACTGGAAATTTGGATGTCACTACTGGGTCGAAAATTCTGTCCCTATTCCATGAGTTGATTGCCAGTTCAGAGATTTCTGTGTTGATGGTCACACACAGCAAAGAAGCCGAACCATTCGCTGATCGCATCTTAGATCTTGTTGACTATCGGCTAGAAACAAGGAGCTGAAATTGCGGTCCTTAGCGTTGTGGAAGACATCCTTTCGTTATCTATTTCGCAGCTACGTGTATTTGTCTCTTTCCGTCTTAGGCATAGCAATCGGCGTGGCGGTGGTGGTAGCAGTCGATCTTTCAGGGACCACCGTTTCGCGACAACTGAGGTTGTCGAATCAGGCGGTTCAAGGACTTAGCACGCACCAGATCGTATCTGGTCCAGATGGAGTTTCTGAACTCCTCTACGCTGAAATGCGTCGTAGCGGCAGTCTGAAACTGGAAATTGCCCCCATCATCGAACGCCTAGCTAAGATCGAAAACACCGACTACATCGTAACTGTAATCGGAGTCGATCCATTCGCGGAGCTTTCCTTTCGACCATTTATTGGTAACGGTGGGGGGGAACACAGGAATACATTGATCGAATTACTTTCCGTACCAAATAGCGCGTTAGTGGCCAAAAGTTTCGCGGGCCTTACCAGACAACCTATGATAGGTGACACAGTTGCAATTGATGTTTCCGGTACGTTCAAGGAATTGCATTTAGTTGGAATTATTGATCCCGATTGGGTACCTGAACAAGCTGGTTTACAATCTCTCGTGTTCACCGATATATCTACCGCACAAGAGCTATTTGATGATATAGGGATGCTCACGAGAATAGACTTGAAATTGCCTTCAAATGCCGCATCGCGCGAGGATATCGCAGCCATTCAGGATAACCTGCCACCTGAGGCCTGGATTCTGCCGACAAGCCTGCGTACCGATATGGTCCGCGAAGTGACCAGAGCATTTGATTTGAACCTTAGTGCACTAAGTTTCCTATCGCTGATGGTCGGTGTTTTTCTGATTTACAACACAATGAGTTTTTCAGTTGTTAGACGTAGAACAACAATTGGACTGTTGCGTTCTATTGGGGTGACTCGCTTGCAAATAATGGCTTTATTCATTGGGGAAGCCTGCATTTTGGCCTCAGTCAGTTGTACGGTAGGCTTACTGATTGGAGTTGGTCTTGCCAACACTCTTCTCGATATTACTACTAGAACATTAAGCGACATATTCATTGCTAGCAACGCATACACGATCACAATCGATTTCATGATTTTGCTGAAAGGCGTAATAATAGGAGTATTGGCTACGCTCGCTGCCGCAATAATTCCCACGTTTCAGGCGACATCAGGATCATCAACGGCGACTACCCGAGTTTCATCGGCTGAGGTAGCATTTCGAGGGAACTTAAGGCGGATATCGGCTCTTGGTATCATGATCGCTGGTCTAGGCTGTGGCATCCTATATGCACCGTTTGAAAGTGTGTTCATGAGCTTGTGTTCGCTGGCTTTTGTCACGGTTGGTATGACTCTTCAGGTTCCCGGTTCTATTTCTGTGATTTCGAAAACCTTTACCTGGATCCTACGTCGGCGGGTCTCTGTAATAATCTTCATCGGATTGCGAAGCCTTGAGGCATCGTTGAGTCGTACTGCTATAGCAGTATGCGCTTTATCGCTTGCGGTAGCTGTAACTATAGGTATAGGGCTAATGGTGAACAGTTTCAGAACTACGGTTGATGAGTGGTTAGTTACCTCCTTGGATGCCGATATCTACGTGTCACCTCCTTCTATCAACTCCGCTACACTTAATGGATATTTGGATGCAGAATTGTTAGATATACTGGAAACGCAAGAGGGAATCTGGCAGATTACCAAACTATATACAACCGAATTAGGGACCCAGACCGGCCATATAGATGTAGCTGTGGTCGATGCTCCAACAGATATCTTGAAAGCCTCTTTGGTTCTTAAATCATCAGTCGAGGACGTGTGGGATCGGTTTGCTGCTCCTGATGCCGTTTTAGTTTCTGAGGCATACAGTTTACACAATGACGTGTCTGTTGGGGATACAATCGAATTGCCGACTTCTAGCGGTCCGATATCGTTTCAGATAGTTGGAATATATCGCGACTACAGTTCTACCAGGGGTGTCCTGATGTTTCATCATGAGAATTACGATTTGCATTGGGAAGGTCGGAGAACATCATCAGTTGCGATATACCTTGATGATGACATCGACCCGGCGCTAATGATGACTCGTTTGTATGAACTCTCTCAACCTTACCAGCAGTTACAAATCCGAGACAGCGGAGAAATTTACACTGGTTCTCTAGCAATATTTGATCGAACTTTCGAATTAACCTCAGTATTACGGAGCATAACGGTCATTGTTGCCTGCATCGGTATTTTGAGTGCACTCGTAGCTCATCAAATCGAAACCGTCAGAGAAGGAATGATTTTCCGTGCGATTGGATTAACACCCAGACAATTCAGAATCTTTATTGGCATGCAAGGCGTATGGATGGGGGTCTACTCGGGCCTGTTGGCTGTGCCTCTGGGCTTAGTCATTTCGTGGTTTCTCATAAATGTGATTAATAGACGATCATTTGGCTGGGAAATGACATTGCAAATGGATTGGGTGATCATCGGCCAAGGTTTTGCGATTGCGGTTGGTGCGGCGACGGTTGCATCCTTGTACCCTGCATTCCGGCGTCAAGCGGGCAAAGTTGTAACAGAAATGAGCAGGGATTTATGATCAGGACATTTATCCTACTATTAGTCGGGGTGGTCCTGATGCCGATGACAGTATCTTGTGGTGAAACCGATGCTACTCTTGAAATGCGGCCTTCCGTAAATCCAATTTCCTTCTTGTCAGAGAAGGTCGCGAGTGACTCGCAATATGAGGAAGCTTCTCCGGGCTATGCCTGGGTGTTCCCTCGGGATCACGGTGCCCATGAGGCATTCCGCAATGAGTGGTGGTATGTAACAGGCAATCTGACCGACGGCGGAGGAGCCAAGTACGGATTTCAATTGACGATATTTCGGAACGGTATACATCGAGCGTTGCATACCCGCAGCACCAACTGGAGTGTTAACAACGTCTACATGGGTCACTTCACAATAACGGACATTGACAGTGGGCAGTTTTACCAGCACGAGAAATTCAGTAGGGATAGCTTGGGGCTCGCGGGTTCCTCCGACACTGATTTGGATGTGTGGATTGATAACTGGTTCATACGTCAAAATGGCGAGAGCATAAATATAGCAGCAGCGTCATCTGACGTCGGGATCCAGTTGAACCTGAAGTCGATCAAGCCAATTGTGTTACAGGGGGATGATGGATTTAGTGTCAAAACTTCCGATGGTGTGGGGGCTTCTCACTATTATTCGATCAGCAGAATGGAAGCGACCGGCTCAATTACGATTGGAGGCATAGCTAGAGCAATTAACGGACTAGCGTGGATGGACAGAGAGTGGAGTTCTAGTTCGCTTGGAGAAAAACACTCTGGCTGGGATTGGTTTGCGCTGCATTTTGCAGACGGTTCAGATTTGATGTATTACAGTATCCGGCTCGCTGATGGCGGTATCGATGTTACGAGCGGAGGCACATTCATCTCGAAACTCGGCGAGGTGGCGAAATTCGATCATGACGACGTCCTGGTCGATACCCTTAGTTACTGGACGAGTCCGGCCACCAATGCTCGTTACCCTAGCGAATGGGCTATAAAAGTGCCCCACTTGGGGATTGATGTACAAGTGGAGCCCATGATGGCGAATCAGGAACTGCAAGGGGTGTTCAGATATTGGGAAGGGGCAGTCGCTTGTTCTCAATCCGATTCTGCCTCAGGGAACCAGTGCACAGGATACGTTGAACTTACCGGTTATTGATTGACAGCTTGGAGAGGAGATCTGATGGAAAGCAGGGGATTTCTGCAGCATACCGCCGTGAGCGCCTTATCCCTAGGTGGAGGGGGTATCGGGCAAGTCTGGGGACCCACAACTCGCGCTGAAGCAGTGTCGACTGTAATCGAGGCAGCAAACTGTGGTATCAATTGGATAGACGTTGCTCCCTCTTATGGCGACGGGGAAGCGGAGTCTGTTATTGCTGAAGCGTTCAAAGGTACTGTCCCAAACGGCGTTCGAATTTCTACTAAATGCAAGTTGTTAACTGGGTCATCAATTTCCTTCGCCGATCGGTTGCATACGAGCATCCAAGGTAGTTTGGAGCGGATGCACCTAAACTCCGTTGCGCTGTTGATCTTGCACAATATGATTACAGAGCCTTCAACACCATCAGAAGCAGGTTGTACGTCAGCTGATTATCAGGAAAACGTAATACCTGCTCTAATTGGTCTGAAGCAAGAGGGTATCGTTGCAGCTTGGGGTATAACCGGTATAGGCGTTCCGTCTGCGATCTCAAAGGCCATTAGCGAAGTCCCTAAACCCGACGCAATCCAAATAGTGACCAATGCTTTAGATTCCGCCGGCGATATTCAGGGGTATCAGGGTGCGTTCACGCCTCGATTAACCATAGAGGAGGCCAATAGCAATGATGTGGCGGTGATGGGAATTAGGGCCGTTCAGGGAGGAGCACTTACCTCATCTTTTGATCGATTGGTGGATGAGTCTAGTGCAGACATGATGGATTACATTCGGGCTACTGACTTTAGACAACTGTGCCAGTACTTAGACATAAAACCTGCTGTGCTCGCGCACCGTTATGCGCTTTCGTTGAATGGGGTGGCAACCATTGTTATTGGGGTGAAGAATCGCTATGAGTTGTACGAGTGTCTTGAAGCTGAAGAAAAAGGGAAACTTGATGATGAGTTGATATCCCTTGTGGATCAGTCTATCGACGGAAGGGAATCAACTTGAAAATGACGATGACCTTTTCGTACCTTATGCATCTAATGTTCCAACTACAACTTAAGCAGGCTGGGTCACATTGCGTCGCTAGGTCCAAAGTGACCCCCCATGCAAACGCAACGGTTCTCTTGTCAGCATTGCTCTTTTTGGCAGTTTTGGGCTGTGGCGGAGATAAGGTCATCGTTGAGGATTCACTTCTAGGATCTGTTGAGACCACTTCAACTCATGCTGCCACAGATGATCCTACTCAATCTTCGCCTAATCTTGCCGAAATAACCTATATGGACCATTTCGCGGTGTTATCCATCGGCTCGTCTCGATTCGAATTAGAAGTGGCATCCTCTCCAATCGAGCTTCAGACCGGGTTAATGGGGCGCAGCAATTTAGCAGCTGATGAAGGTATGCTTTTCTCTTTCGGTCATGAAGAAAAATGGGGATTGTGGATGAAGCAAACACTAGTGCCGTTGGATGCCATATGGCTTGATTCAACGGGTAGTGTAGTTCACATTACTACGATGCCTGTACAGATTGGGGTTCCTGACTCACAACTGGTGGTATATGCGCCCACTAGTCCATCCTTATATGCCATTGAATTAACTGCAGGGTCGGCACAGAGGGTAGGAATAGAATTAGGCATGAAGATCGATATCGCTCATGCTGGTTCGCGGTGATAGAATTCATAGAGTCGCTAATGATTGCGAAGCGTCTGCTGGGTCTGTGACCTTGCTATGTATTTGGTCACCGTATGCGGCTAGCTTGATGTTAGGAGAAATGTGCGGGGTTGTTCTAACTTGCAATGGACAGCCAGCACGTAATTCAGCGATGCCGCTTCACTGACAGCCATCCTGGTGCCCACCAGTTAAGATTACCCATTAAACGCATAAGCGCTGGAACTATCAGTGCTCGTATGATAGATGCATCCATCGCGATTGCAACACCTAATCCAACCCCTAGCAGCTTAACTATGACGATGTCTGCAAAAGCGAAAGACCCACACACGATCACCATCAACAATGCAGCACTGGTAATAATGCTTCCTGTTTTTTCTAATCCTTGGGCAACGGATAGCGTATTATCTTGATTCCCATCATAGAGCTCCTTGACTCGAGTCAATAAGAATACCTCATAGTCCATACTTAGCCCGAAGATGATACAAAACAAAACAATCGGAGCCGTCGCCTCAATGATGCCGGTTGAAGTAAAGGACAATAGGTTACTCAGATTACCATCCTGGAATATCAAAACCAAGGCTCCATAACTTGCCGATATGCTCAATATGTTCATTAGAACTGCCTTCAAAGGCAATAACACGGATCGAAAAAGAATAAACAGCAAAACGTAGGTTGAGACGAAAATGTACAGGATCGCTAGTGGAAAATCCGAATACATAGATTCGATGGTGTCAATCATATCTGCGGCTGAGCCAGATACATATAAGGTCATGTCACCAGCCTGAGCTTCAGTTCGTAACTCGCGCACAAAATCTGCAACTCTGTCGCTTACCGGAGAGCCCCTAGTGTACACCCTTATTACCGTGGTGTTTTCAGAAGATAGTTGGTCGAGAACACGGCGCGCTTGAAGTGGTAGTTGTGTTTCCTTTGAGGCAACTATCCCGGCCCATGCCACCATATCGTCCGAATCAGTCAAGGTTACAATGCTGTCTAGCGAGGTAACCCGCTCGTCAACTGCTAGTTCCTCGGCAACGCTTCTTAGCGCCTGTAGGTTTTCTGGTGAATGCACGGTACTTGGAGAGTGGTAGACCAATAGGATTGGAGAGGTTTGCCCCTCACCGATGGTGGTACTAAGCTTATCCCATCCTACCCGCGATTCAACTTCCGCAGGAAGAATACTGACCCACGGCACTCCTAGCTTAACTCTTAGAAAGGGCGTGCCCAGTACGACGAGAAAAACGACGAGGGGCAACAAAACCCATAATGGGTGCCGCATTACCCAAGTTGAGAGCGAATACCAGTATCGACCTGTGATATTACGCGTCGGTAACACCCGAAGCGAGTTGATTTTCGGACCCAGAGCAGCTAAGGCAGCAGGGAGTAAAGTAAGCGCTAATACTAGAGATATACTAATGACCAGCACCCCGCCTATACCCAAGGATTGAAGCATACTCATATCGAAAAAAAGCAATGCCGAGAGTCCAAGAATCGAAGTGAGCGCAGAAAAAAGGATGGCCTTGCCAGCAGTTGATACGGTTGTAGCAACAGCTTCAGCTACCGTTCGGTGAAGAAGTTCCTCTCGCATCCGTGTAATCATTAGAAGGGCATAGTCAACGGCAACTCCAAGTCCCAAGAGAGTAGCTATGTTGAGAACGAAAATTGATATACTCATCGCCTGAGCCATTCCAAACACGATGCCCATGGTAATGATGACGCTGAATACTGCCAGCAGTATTGGCAAGCCAGCAGCTACTAAGCTCCCGAAGACTACAATCAGAACGACCAGCAAAACTGGAAGCGCGACGGCCTCAGCCCTTTGCAAATCTTTCTCACTAGTGACATTCATATCATAAAAAATAGCAGCTTCACCAGTGACGTACACGCTCAACCCATCTGGATATTCGACACCTGCAATAGTCGCCCTGACCTCAGGTACCAGTTCCATGCCCCTTTCTAGCGAAGTATCGAGCAAGACCAGTGTGTAAATAGTTTTTCCCTCACTGCTAGTCATGCGAGTATCCCCTGTTGTGTATGGGTCAACTATAGACACGATCTCCGCGTCCGAATGCAGAACCTCGTTCATGATCTCGGTTACAGAGATCTGATATTCCTTATCAAGGTAATGTTGATTTGCATGGGTAAAAGCTACGACCATAGACATAGAAGGGGCGTCCAATTCCCTGCCCAGAATCTCCAGTCCCCTTTGGGATTCTGTATCTGCTAACCCAAACCCATTACTTAGAACTCCTATTACATTGGCAGAAAAAGGTACGGCAGCCAGAAACACGGCGACGACTGCCGTTATGACGCCGTACCGCCAGCGGTGCATCAGCAGTCCCCATCTATATAGCATGCATGCCTCTTTCCAGATTTACTCAATGGTTTGTTCTGTTTTGGGAATTGAGCAAACAAATGCTTGTTTGCTCAAGCCGGACTCGTGGTCGATGAAGTATGCCGTATCTAGCGATAAGTGGGCGGACTCGATACTTGAACGCCACGTGACAACCGAATGAAGACCAAAAGAATGATAATCTACTTCAACTATTGTATCCGTACCATTGGTGATAAGAAAGACAAAAACCGACTGGATCTGGCTTGGATCACTGAGATTTTGATACTGATATTCAACTAGCGAAACCGTCGACTGATCAAATTCCATTTCTCGATGCCACACGTGGTTGTTTGTATAAGTTTCCTGAGTCCAATCAGGTAGCAGCAACAATACCCCAGTTTTCTTCAGGTGTTGCCTACAGTTAAGAATCACTGCTTTGAGGTCTTGTTCCGATATAGCATAGCCTATCGAATCCCCCACAATGATGACATCGAATTTCATGCCGAGCTTGACGGAGCGCATATCACCCACACTGTGGACTGTGCTCGGGTTCAGCAATGTGGATTGTTCGATCATTTGCGGGCTCAGATCCACTGCGTGAGTTACGAAATCTCTGGTGAAGTGATTTAGTAACCTACCCCCTCCGGATCCAAACTCTAAGAGTGATGGTCTCTCAACTCCCTTTATATAGGGACTTACGAGCTCGTGTATACGATTCACCTCTGGGGTATATTCATCGAGTGGATTAAGAACCGGCCACAAATATGCCAACGTGGAATAGAGTTTTAACATCAAGCCACTTCCTGCAGCTTCAATAACGACAGCTGCCCTTCAGATATCCTGCTGCGCAAAACAGTTGATAGCCATGTACAGGTTCCTATAGAATTAAGAGAAGATCAATACATGAGGAATTTATGGAAAAAGTTTTCGGGCTTGAGCTTTCACTCATATTTCTAGTGGTAACATCCCTTAGTATCGGAGCTACGCTCGCCATCCTTATTCTGGGTATCACGAATAAAGTCTTGGTAAAAATGGGCGTTAGAAACATCCCTAGACGACCAGCTCAAAGTGCGCTGATCGTCTTAGGATTGATGTTAAGTACTACCATAATAGGAGCATCTCTGGGCATCGGCGATACTATTTCGCACTCAATTAGAAAAGTAGCGCTAGATTCCCTCGGCATGGTGGATGAAACAATTACCGCACGGAGTGCCAACCCGTACGAACCAAGCGCTATTGACTCCGAAACGATCGATTTAGTCCGGAGTCTAGCCGCTGACAACCCTGATATCGATGGCGTAATTGCTAGGATAGAAACTGTCGCGCCTACATTGAATATGACTAATGACCGAACCGAAGCCAGACTTATTTATCGTGGCTATGAGGTAGACCAACAGCCTGAATTTGGTACCCTTGTGGATCTCAATGGACAGAATCGCCAGCTAAGTGACCTTGGCGTTAATCAAGTATTTCTCAACGAAGATGCAGCGAAGAGATTAGGAGCATCAGCAGGGGACAATATGCAAATGTTTAGTTCTGCTGGTATGCAGCCAATTTCTGTGCATAGCGTACTTCAGCCAGGAGGATTGGCTAGTGGAGGCAACAACCCCGTAGCACTCCTTTCGCTCAGACAACTTGGGGTATTGATTGACCGGCAAGGGGAAGCTGATACGATCGGGATTTCCAACAAGGGAGGAATAGAAGATGGTCTTGGTTTATCTGACAGTGTTACGGGATTCCTTCGGGTTAGCTTGACCAATCGTCAGGTCGCTGACGAGATGGTGTCCTTACTTAGCCGAGAGGAACCTATCTCTATACTGAAGGATAAGGTTACAGAAACCGGTTTGAACGAAACTGTCGCGGAGGATCTCATTTACCTCATTCAGGAACTGGAAGGTAACAACAGAGCAACCGACGAAGCTATTAGGCTCATTGGGGATAGTGATATCTATGGTCTGGTTGCACAGGCACTAGCACAAGTGGAGAATGGGAATTTGGTCGTAGAGTTGGATGTGAAGCGAAGAGGCCTAAGTGACCTGATTGTCGATGACTCTAAGAAAGATGCCATCGAACTTGCGCAAACTGTAGGGGGATTCGTCACAAGCATTTTCACAATATTTGGATCATTCTCCGTAGTGGTCGGCCTTTTGCTTATCTTCTTGGTCATGGTGTTATTAGCTGCAGCTCGTTCGGCCGAGATGGGCATGTCTAGGGCAATAGGGTTAAGGAGATTACACCTTATCCAAATCTTCACCTACGAAGGCTGGGCGTATGCTCTTGGCTCTGCTGTCATCGGTACGGCGGTTGGGATTCTGGCCAGTTTAGTCTTGGTATCCTTACTACAGCGTGCAATCGGTGTCGACGAGTTTGCGATATATCCAAAGATGACCATGCGATCAATCGCCATAACAGTTTCGACAGGGTTTCTGCTCACGCTCATTACCGTTGTCGCATCTGCTTATCGGGTTAGCCAACTCAATATTATCTCAGCAATTCGCGGTGTTGGTGAGGAACTCGCGAGTTCACCTCCGGTGGGTTGGAAATATCGAAGCTTTATAATCTTATTGGCTATGCTTGGGCCGATTGGTGTGCTTATTCAAGGTCGCCGCTCCCAATCCAGAATGCGACTTCTCACACTGACGCTACTAGTAGCCTTGCCACCGGTATGGATTGCCAGATTTCTATGGAAAACAGTGGCAAACTTATCGCCCCTCGTAACCCAAGGTTGGCTCCTGATTCTCCTTGGAACTTACCTGACATGGTACGGGCTCGACATCGATCAACGAACATCATTCGACTTTGGAGTTACCTTACTGATTCTGGGAACATCACTGTCTCTACGTACAGTGTTATTCAGGGTGGTGCCCGGACAGGATACGAGCGGGAGGATAAGCGCTAGCCTAGGTGCATTGGGTTTACTTGTTTATTTTGGCTTGCCTTTTGACGCACTTGAGGGGATTACAGGTAAGCTGAGCGATGGTCCTGCCGACTTCGTTTTAGGAGGCTGCGTTATGGTCGCCGCTGCCTCATGGCTCATCATGCACAATGCCGAGATCTTTCTTTTTATAATGAATAAAACCCTTGGCCGTGTGGCCGGACTGACAGCAGTATTTCGTACGGCGGTCGCCTATCCCGTCAATTCCCGATTCCGTACCGGACTCACGATATCCATGTTTGCACTAGTTATCTTTACTTTGGTCATAAATGCAACCCTGAGCAACCTCGATAATGTATCGCGTGACACACCCGAACGAGTAACCGGTGGATACGACATCCAAGCTACTGTTACTGATAGTTCGGCGATTATCGATTTTGACGATGAGGTGGCCGCAAGTGCCTTACTCAAAGTTGACGATATCGTCACTGTGGCTCGGAGCGGTGGTTTCCGGTCCAGGCTTAGACAGGTTGAAGCTACCAACACTCGTTTCAAAGGCATTCGCACGATAGTCGTCGATGATGCCTATTTAGAGAGTAATCGGTTCGAGTTATCCCATTACGATGCATCTTATGGAACCACTGATGCGCAAGTATGGCAATCTCTCAGTGATTCGACCAACTTGGTCCTCCTTAGCAACAGAGCCATCGCAACAGAAGATCCCTTCGGACCACCATCGAGTGGCTTTAGGGTCGAAGGTTTTTCCGCAAGCGATGAGGCCGAGTCCTGGGAATCCGTTTCCCTTGAAGTGGTCTTGCCGTCATGGGACGGGCAAGACACCCCGCTTGTAATGGAAGCCGTCGGAGTGGTTGACCCCCTAGCCGGTATCGGAGGTGGAGACGATTGGGGAGGTCAGTCATTGTTTATGGTGATTGGAGAATCAACAGCTCAAAACTTGGTTGGTCAAATACCTGAATGGAACACGTACTACCTAGACGTAAATACGAGGGCAGATGTCCCTGATGTGGTCGCTAAATTGGAAACAATATTCCTTCAGTTCGGCATGGACGCGACAGACCTTCAGGAACAAATCGAGATGAGCCTGCAGCAGGAAGCAGCGTTCAATCAGCTTTTTCAGGGATTCATGGGCCTGGGTCTATTTGTAGGGGTTTGCGCGATAGGCGTGCTTGCAATCAGAGCCGTCGTTGAAAGACGCCAATCGATAGGGGTGCTTCGTGCAATAGGTTATCGCCCCGCAATGATTCAGTTACAGTTTCTTCTCGAATCACTTTTTGTCACGTTGCTAGGAGTAGTAATTGGGCTAGGACTTGGCACGCTAACTTCGTGGAACATCTTCAAGGCTATAACGACAGAGGTGGACGGCCTTACATTCACTATACCTTGGGCGTCCATAATTTTCATAACTTTCTTGACATCGCTCTTCGCGTTGGTTAGCGGTTATTGGCCTGCCAGACAAGCGAGCAAGATTCGCCCTGCTGAAGCTTTGAGATATGAATAAAGATACCCTAAAGTTCACGATCGCAGCGTAGGCATCCTGGCAATCAGTGGCAAGGGCATCGCGGCTATCGTAACGACTACTATCGTATAGGCAGCGGGCGTATAGGTACCATACAAGTCGTAGACAGTGCCAAAGAGAATCGGACCTACAACACCCGAACCGACAGTGGCTGCCTGAAAGAGCCCTTGTATCGTGCCAAAGGATCTTGTTCCAAAAAACTTACCTACCAATATCGGTCTTGATGCAAGTATCGCGCCAAAGGAAATTCCCTCAAGCGTGGCGAAAAGTGCCGCACCCCAGTACTCAGTTGCATTTACCAAAACCCAAAACGCTGCAGCCTGGCCGAACAGAACCACAACTAATACTACTCGCCAGCTCACACTATCGAGCAGAAAACCCGCTCCTATTCGTCCAATGCCGCTAGTTGCGAACAAAATAGTTACGGTGGAGGCGGCAGCAGTTGTAGTGAACCCCAACATTTCGAAATAGGCCATCTGGTGTGCGAGAAGCCCACTGACAGCTATACCCTGCGCACAATAGACTCCGAAGAGACACCAAAATACCATGGTTAGGGTTGCTTCCTTTACTGAATACTGATGCAGGCGAGCCTTGGTGGAGCCCGCAGTAGTGACACCAGATTTGCTTTGATCCACACCATCAGGACTCAACCCCAAGTCAGATGGATGATTCTTAACAAGCAGGCTCAGGGGAATACCTACAGCAAGGAACCCTATTCCAAGGATGATGCTAGTATTTCGCCAGCCTAAAGATTCGACCATCCCCGCGACCAGAACAACGAGTGGTCCACCAAAGACGGGACCCAGAAGGGCAAACCCTAGAGCCCGTCCCCGCATTTTATCAAACCAATTAGCGATGATGGCAGCCCATGATACTCCATGAGACGCTCCGCTTGCTCCGACCGAAATAACGCCCACTACCAAATAGAACTGCCAAAGAGATGTAATCTGGCTAAGACCGATCAACCCCAATCCCGAGCATATAACGCTCCAGAAAATCACTGGTTTGCCACCCCATCTATCTACTATGACGCCAACGATAGGAGCAAGAAAACCGGTTTCCATTTGTCGCAGGGAGTACGCAACCGAGGTGGCGGCATTCGACCAGCCAAATTCCCGTACTATGGGTAGAAAATATGCTTGTAGCCCGATGAAAAATGACGCCGAGAGATAGATGTTCATCGCAATACTGGCACCTACAAGATACCAGCCGTAAAATATTCTAGGTCGATTTCGCTGACGTGTTTCCATTAATAATCCTAGTAACAAAATCGCTGCACACCACATGGGTCACGGTGTGAATCCGGCTGTTTGGAGACAGAGGGATCCCGTGGAACGTTGACTTAGATGAAGCACTTATTCCCCGATTCTCAGATAGGATCAGGGAATAAGCCAGTGACGGGTCAGACAGCGCATTTAAGCGCGACATCAGATCTTATCTCTTGTTACCACAGCACAATGATAGACTCTACAGAGGGCAAGTTTCAATGGCTGTCACTGCTCAAAAGTAGAAACTTGCTGGCGTTTGCTTTATGATCCCTGTGTAATTGAATGGAGGAGGTATTTATGTATACAACTGACCAATATGAAAGCATGATAGCTGAAACGATCTCCTTAACTGGAGCAAATGGCGATACCATTAGTGCCTATATTGCTAGACCGCTCGGAAATGGTCCTTTTCCAGCCGTTGTACTTATTCACCATATTCCGGGATGGGATGAATGGAATAGGGAGGCCACACGGAGGTTCGCACATCACGGATATATCGCAATTTGCCCTAATCTCTACGAGCGATATGGGCATGGAACTCCAGAAGACGTTGCAGCACAGGTCCGATCTGATGGTGGCGTTGCCGACGCGCAGGTTATGGCTGATGTGCAGGCAGCTGTAGATTTCGTTAATAGTTTACCGAATAGTACAGCACGTACTGCAGTTTTTGGTACATGTTCCGGAGGTCGACATGTCATGTTGGCAGCAGCACAAGTCAAAGGATTGGCTGCCGGGATCGACTGCTGGGGTGGGCGAGTCATTATGTCGGACGAGGATCTCAACGAAAAAATGCCGGTTGCACCAATTAGTCTGACTGAAGAAGTAGCGTGCCCAATTCTCGGCCTATTTGGCAACGACGACCAAAGTCCTCCTGCTGATCAGGTCGATACCCACGAACAAGCGTTGAAAGCTGCGGGCAAGGAATATGAATTCCATAGGTACGATGACGCCGGCCATGGATTCATGTACTATCATGCTCCTATGTACAGGCAAGCAGCAGCCGTCGATGGTTGGGCTAAAATATGGGACTTCCTAGAACGGCGCTTAGGATAGTGGCACCCACAGTTTGCTTACAGTTTGTTTAAGGAGAAATAGTGAATGTGTACAATGATTGTAGATAACATCAAGGCCACTGGCAGTGCCAAGGGCCGCGACGGTTGGTTTTCGATAACCGATATAAGTGTATCGTATGACCATCCATTCCATGCACCGTTAGAGCATGCTCTCAATATCGATTTTATGGCACGAGCTGAGTCTGGTTTTCAACGGATTTCAGCGGAGTTGACTGCGGCTGATGCGCTTGAACTCATCAAAAGCATAGAGAAGGTACTCAGTGAAGCTGAATCTCGCGAAATTCCACTTGATACTGACATCCTTAAGGCATCATAGCTAAACTCGCCTATAATGTTTCGATCCAACGCTAACAACGAACCTAACGGAGACCGCACATGGATGTACTGAAGAATCTGGCACCAGGTCTATTTCTCCTAGCGGCTATTCTTATGGCAGTGGTTGGTGTTAGAAGCCAGAGAGGACAAGTTACTCCGGCCAGAATCACTATCTACGCGGCGATTCTATCGTTAGTGGCGTTGTGGGGATTGTTTGGTCCTAGATAGCTTTTAGTGTTGTGATTAGGCTTGGTTCGCAGCCAGACCCAGACACCTCCGTTCGGTACTCAAATCATGAGAGCCGCTGCTCGAGATTCGCAATGTCCTGATCGGACAGGTTGAAGTACTTGGCATCCGGGTGATGAAACACTAATGCGCTCACGGATGCCTCTGGATCCATCATGAATTCCTCAGTGAGTTGCACGCCTAAAGCCGAGTAGGGGTCCAACAAGCCCCACAGCAAACTTTGATCTTCTAAACGCGGACATGCAGGGTATCCGAACGAGTAACGCCTTCCTAGGTATTGGGTGCGAAATAGGTCGGGCATTGATATGCCAGTTGGATCTCCTAGTCCCCACATGGACCGCATTCGTTGGTGAAGCAACTCAGCAAATGCCTCTGCGGATTCCAATGCCAAGGATTCCAAAATATGAGAATCCAAATACCTACCGGCCTCACGCCACGATTCTGCGAGCGACCTCACACCTGGGCCGACGGACGTGACAAACATACCCAAATAGTCAGGAATCTGTGGGTCCTGTCGACGCAAATAGTCCGAAATACAGAGACCTTCCCCGTTACTCTGTCTCCCAAAGGTGAATGTTGTTAGTACTTCAGATCCATCAGGATTCAGTATCAGGATATTATCTCCGTCAGAAGCTGCACGGAAAAATTTATATACCGCTTTGGCAGTGATTGATGAATCTTGGACCATTTCACTGAGCACCCGCATGACAGCTGAGCGTAGTTCAGTTGCACGCTGATCGCCTAGCGCTAACTGTTCTTCGAATCTGCCCCTGAAACCTAAATGTCTCACGTACAACATCGTGGGGTTGATGAAGTTGAATATATCATCCAACGAAAAATCAAGAAGTTCGTGTGAATTCAGATCAGGTGGCAGTGGGGGAGACTCAACTTGGGGAACGGAAACTCGTAAACGCGAGTCAGCCCCGGAGCGTACAGGGTTGGTTTCACGCTCAGCAGCCTGCTGTTGGATTTCGTGCGTTTCAGCATTTAGACGAGCAGTGTATTCTGGTCGCTCATCTAACTTCATTAATCGATTAGCGACGTCAAGTCCTGCCATGGCATCGGGGCAGTATACAACCATGCCATCATATTCAGTGGCAATTCTGAGTCTAGTGAAGCGATTAGAAAGAGCTGCTCCTCCTACTAATATCGGAACGTCAATCCCCGCAACTTTGAAATCCTGGACTGTTTCAACCATCATCTGGGCAGATTTCACAAGAAGCCCAGAAAGCCCGATCAAATCAGGTTTGTACGCGGTGACCGCTTCGATCAATTGAGGAGCTGCCACCTTAATACCTAAATTCACAACGTTATATCCGTTGTTACCTAGAATAATTTCAACCAGATTCTTGCCAATGTCGTGAACATCCCCTTTAACAGTCGCGAGTAGTATTGTCCCTTTAGTAGAAGAGTCTCCTGCCTCCATGAACTGTTCCAGATGAGTTACAGCTGCCTTCATCACCTCAGCCGACTCGAGAACCTCAGCCACTATCAGTTGATTGGAACCAAACAACTTTCCCACCTCGTCCATGCCATCCATTAACGGTCCGTTAATTATCTCCAATGGCTGATCACGCAACAACGCTTCTGTTAAATCCTCTACAATGTGCGTCTTAATTCCTTCGATCACTGCGTTACTAATGCGCTCGTCCAGTGGCATAGCCAGGCGATCTTCTTCAGAGACAGTAGGGCGCTTCTCCCTGAAATGGTCTGCAAAGGCACTAATAGGATCCTCCCCTCGGTTCCAAATGAGGTCCTCTGCTAGCTGTTTTTCATTATCTGGGATCGAGGCATATCTCTCGACGCGCTGCGAATTCACTATCGCCGCATCCAGTCCAGCCTGAACGCAGTGATACAGCATCACCGAATTTAGCACCTCACGTCCTGCAGCAGGCAAGCCGAAAGAGACGTTGGAAATCCCTAAAACAGTTTTCGCCAAGGGAAAGGCTTTGGTTATTAATCGAACTCCCTCTATGGTCTCCAGGCCGGCACCTACGTAATTCTGGTCACCGGTCCCGATCGGAAAGACCAGTGGGTCAAACACTATATTTTCAGGGGCGAGACCGTACTTCGTGGTTAACAAATTGTACGATTTAGTGGCCACTTCCAATTTTCGCTCTCGAGTAACTGCCTGAGCCTGCACCGGATCGTCGTCAATGCATCCGACAATGACCGCAGCTCCGTATTGTTTGACTAATGGTATTATGGTTTCGAACTTGGCCTCTCCATCTTCCAAATTTACCGAATTAATAATGGATTTACCAGGTGTCAACTTTAGTGCTTCCTCCACAGCTTGGG
>Ga0310344_10000682_pt1 | contig 26425 bp, 13 predicted proteins | sample HC15DNA20200_MG_FD_203801 | JGI IMG/M metagenome (GOLD analysis project Ga0310344, IMG submission 203801) | Marine microbial communities from station ALOHA, North Pacific Subtropical Gyre - HC15-DNA-20-200_MG | ecosystem: Environmental > Aquatic > Marine > Oceanic | place: Pacific Ocean: North...
TCAGGTGGAGATTCTACTACTACTTATGGTGATTTTAAGCTTCACAGGTTTACTACTTCGGGTACTTTTACTGTTAATTCTTTAGCGGCTGGTGGCACGTATCAAAATAATTGTATATCAATGTTTATGGTAGGTGGCGGTGGAGCCGGTGGAGATGGCTGGTCAGCAATAGTAGGCAATAACGTCGCTAATGGTGGTGCCGGTGCAGGAGCAGTTAAATACAATACTACCCCTGATTCTGGGACGGCGGTTACTGCAAGTTCGTACACTGTAACGATTGCCGCATCACAACAAACAGATAGTGTACAAGGTAATTATACTTCTATAGCTGGGAATATTGGCGGTAGTGTCAAGACTTTGTATGCCGGTGGTGGCGGTGGAGGCGGTGCCACAACTGGCGGTAACGCACATTCTACTTATGGTGGTTCTGCGGCAGGTGGCGGTCACGGCGCTTACATAGGTTTGTATACTGGCGGTCCGGGAACTGCATATGAGGGTAGTAGCCATAATTGGCCTACATCAAATCCTACTACTACTCACGCCCAAAGTGGTGGCGGTAATCAGGATTGGAACTCTGGTGCTGGTGGTGGAGGTGGAGCAGGTGGCGCTGGTGTAACTTCTACTACTGGGGCGGCTGGTCATGGTCACGGTGGAGAACCTATAGCAAACACTTGGTGGAATGGTAATACTGAATATTTTGCGGCAGGTGGCGGTGGCGGTAACAACGATGGTCGTGGTGCTACTACAGCATCAAAAGGTGGTCACGCTACTACTGTGGCAAAGCAAATAGGCGGCGAAGGCCCACCAAACGATAATTACTTTTTAGATGATAGTGGTCACGCTTTATCTAATGGAGATGATGGCACAGGGTCAGGTGGCGGTGGTTGTTCAATGGCTGAATGCAGTCCCGGTGCTGGTAGAGGTACCACACCTCCGGGTGGCGTAGCTGTAGGTGGGAGTGGGGTTCTAATAATTAGATACAAGATAACACCGTACTGATGCGTGACTTTGCGGCTTTAGACGAAAATAATGTTGTCGTAAACGTAATTGCTACAGACGACAAAGATATTGAATGGTGCGAAGCTTTCGATCCTAGTATCCATAAATGGGTTTTTAGCGCAAGTGAAAATACTGCTAAAAGCGCTTGTATAGGGGACACATATGATGAAAGTAACGAAGTTTTTATTCGCCCTAAACCTTATCCTTCTTGGGTTTTAAATTCAGATTGGAAATGGGTAGCACCTGTTTCTCCACCTGACGATACTAACGAAAAAACTTACGCTTGGAATGAAGAAACTGGTCAATGGAGACAATTATCTGACGACGAGGTTGCTGGCAATACTCCGATTCCAGAATTTTTGTTAATCAGAGAGAATCCGTCCGGTTGAATGTGGAATCGTAAGCACCAATTTTTTTTTATTTCTGGTCTTCCCAGAACAGGTTCAACTGTTTTAAGCGCGATCTTATCTCAGAATCCTAAAGTTCATTCTGATGTAGCTTCTCCTGTCTGTCAGATAATGAGAGACATGGCGGTAAGTTTTTCTGAACCTGCTTTAATTGAAATGGGTGTAGCTAACCGACCTGATTTTCAGCATGAAATTATCGGCAACATCCCTGACTTGTATTACAAAAATGTTGACAAACCTTTTGTAGTTGACAAGTGCAGAGATTGGACACATTTCAGGAATATGGATTTAATAAGATTTTATATTTCTCCTAACCCTAAAGTTCTTGTTTTGTTGCGAGATAAAGAAGCAATTATGGATTCTTTTAGAAAACTGTGGAAAGAAAACGGTATAAGTGAAGATGAGTTAAAAGAATACGAAGTTACAACAAAATGGAAGATTGACTACTATTGCGATCATGTGCTTCCAACAGTTAAAGCTAACAATCTTGAAGGCCATATGAATGCTAACGAGTTTATGTTTATTGAATACGAAGATTTTATGTCTGACCCTTCTAAAACAATGAAACAGATTTATTCATTTTTCGAGTGGGAACCTTTTATACACAACTTTACGAACATTAAACCAGTAAGCATTGAGAACGATTCTGTTCTAGGTGCTTTTAATACTGGGTTACATGAGGTGCGTCCTGTTTTAGAAAGTAGAAACTGATGGCTTTAGATTATCGTCAAGCCAGCACAGACTACAGATTATCGTCTTACAACTATGACGGTAACGTTGCCGGTAATGCATACAGAAACGGATGGGATTACCGGCGTACATTAAAACTTTACAGAGGTGGCGACAATCATCCTATTTCAGCGGCGATTTCAAGTTCCGCTTCTGTAACTGCACCTATTAACTGGACGAGTGCTTTAAGTTCTGCGATTTCTTCTTCAGCTTCGATAACAGCCGTTATCGTAGAGGAAGCTTCTATCGCTTCAGCGATTTCAAGTTCTGCTTCTGTAAGCACAACTTTGCAGATGAACAACTTCATTGCTTCTGCTTTGTCTTCAACAGCATCAAAGGTTACAGTTATTATCGAAGAGGCTTCTATAGCGTCTGCTCTCACAGCAACGGCGACTGTTTCAGCGGCGATTGTCAGAGATCAGCCTGTAGAGGCTTCGCTTTCAGCGGTGTTATCGACAGCTACTCTTATTATTGAGGAAGCTTCTATAGCGGCGGCGTGGACTTCGACAGCTAGTATGACTACTGTTCTTCTTCTGAAATTCCCTAATCCTGCTGTCACCCTCTCGAAATCTTTACACCATGATGTTACTCTTGAAGTAACGTCTTAGGAGTTTTAATGGCAACATACGATAACGGAGATCAGGTACGTGTAACTGGCAATTTCACGACTGCTGGAACGCTTGCTGACCCTACAGGAGATGCGGCAGGTATAACTATTACTTGGCGTAAACCTTCAGGTGGGACGGATGCTACTCCTGCGGCGACAAAAAGTTCAACAGGTGTTTATTATGTTGATTTGACTTTAACTGAAGTTGGAGTTCATACAGTAAAATTTCAAGGGGATGAAGGAGTTATAGCGGCGAGTATTGTAGAGTTAGAAGTACAACCATCTGTATTTGATTAAATGGCTAATTCAGCAAAAGACAAAGGTATCCTTAACAGGAAAGTATTCTTAGAATCGTTAGAGAATAACGGAAATGTAGCTGATGCTCTGATAGCTACAGGTGTTACACGTTCAGCTTACGAAAAATGGAGACAACGATTCCCTGACTTCGCCGCAAAAGCTGATGCTATACGACTTAACTTTTCTACTGAAAAGCCTGATACAGAAATACCAGCATTTGAACATTTCAGATCAGAATACTTCGGGCATATGTCCCCTTGGTTTCATCTAAGAGCTATAGACGCATACGAAAACACACCTCCCGGAAACTTGACGCTTATTCTATGGCCACCTGAACACGGCAAAACAACACTTGCAGAGGATTATTTCTGTTACAAACTCGCGACAAACCCTGAATTTCGTATCACAGTAGGTTCAGAAGGACAGGATATGGCTAGGAAAATTCTTGGTCGTATCCGTACACGTATGGAACCAACTGGCCCTTTCCCATTATATGTAGCCAAATATGGTCCTTTTGTTCCTCAGAATGAATCAGGTAGAAAAACTGCACAATCATGGGGAGCGGATTATTTCAACGTCTACAAAAAGTCTGCACACGATGAGCGTGACTATTCGATGGTTTCTTTAGGGTGGAGATCAAAGATCGCTGGTACACGTACCGACCATCTACACATTGATGATATTCAGTCTCGTGTGTCGTTGAACCTGACGGAACAGATGTTCGAGATTTTTCGACAGGACTGGTTGACTCGTCCGGGAGAGAGAGGTCGAACAAGTATTAATGGTACTCGTGTCGGTGAAGATGATTTTTATCAGAGGATTATGACTGAGATAGATGAAGATATTCTTAGAGTGATTCGTTTCCCTGCCATAGTACAGAACGGTGACGATGAACCTGAACCTTTGTGGCCTGAAATGTTCTCGATGGAAGCTCTCGACAGGATTCGTCGTAAGGTTGGTGAAGAAGCATGGTCACGTAACTACATGCAGGAACCTACGAGTTCCTTAGCGGCGACATTTAACGATGAATCTATTAAGAAATGTTTGAATCCATTGCGTTCTACATTGCATGATCCTCCTAAAGACTGCACTGTTTACATCGGTGTTGACCCTGCGTTGGGTGGAATGAATTGTGTCATGGCGGCTACACCACATGAAGGCAAGTTGAAGATACTTTTCTTGCGTGAGGATCAGGGATTAACTAGAAACGAGCAGATACTTCAGGTAGTTGAGGAAGCGATTTTACGCTGTCAGAAGAACGGTGCATCTGTATCTGATGTAGTTATTGAAGCGATGGTGTTTCAGAAAGGGTTGTCTCGTGATGAACGGCTTATAGAGATGACTGAACGATATGGGTTCAGAGTAAGAGAGCATCTGACAGGTGTGAACAAATATGATGAAACTATTGGTATACCTTCTATGGCTTTATCGTTCATGCGAGGGGAAATAGACATAGCTTACGCTGATGATCCTGTTACTAGGCATCAAGCTGATGAACTTATTAGACAGCTTAAATCATGGCGACCATTAGTAAGGGGTACTAAATTGAGGCAAGACAGGGTGATGGCGTTGTGGTTTATATGGATTCTTTGGAGACAAAGGAAGCAAGCTTTTGATGTAGACTCTTCACAATTTAACTTTAAGGCACTACCTTATAATAAGACGCGTTCTACAATCGGAGCTTATTAGTGGCGTATACTTTTGAGGAAATAGTCGGTATAGTCCGACAGAGACAAGACATCCAGTCACCTTTGTTATCAAAGATGATTGATATTAAAGACAGGTATAACGGTGATTATGTTATACCTCTTCCTTCTATGGACGAAGAACCTGTTCTTCCACCATTAACTCCTGCTTTAATATCTGAGAATATTGATGCTGTAGCTCAAAGAGCCGCATCAGTAACCCCATATATAGGTTGCCCTGCTGTTGACCCTAGCAAAGAACGTGGTAAAAGATCTAGACAATATGCTGATATTCGTAAACGTGCGCTTGCCGCTACTTGGTATCAGAACAAATATAAACTAAAGATGCGTCGCGCTTACCGGCATCTCGCTGGTTACGCTACTACTGCTCTTGTAGTAAACCCCGATTTCAAAACAGGTATGCCTAAGATAGAGGTTCGTGACCCACTTGGCGTTTATCCTGAACCATCCGCGGCTGAGAATTATGATATTCCACGTAACTGTGCTTTCGTGTATGGCAAATCAGGTGATTGGTTAAGAGCTAACTATCCTGCTTCACGAGATGAAAATGGTGGACCAATAGCATCCGATAAGAATGCACGGCAAGAACTATGGGATTGCTGTGAATGGATCGACGAGGAACATATCGTCATCGGGATAATGGGACCACGGTACAATCATTTCAACCAAACGTACCCTTACCACAGCACACAGTTGGAACTGTCGAGATACGAGAATCTCGCAGGGATGCCTTGTGTGATAACTCCGGGTCGTGTCACATTAGATAAAATTTCTTCTTCAGTATCGAACGTCGTTGGGATGGTCGATCTTATGGCAAAACTAATGGCACTTGAACTCATAGCCCAAGAGAAAGCAATCTTCCCAGATCGCTACATTATCGGACGTTCAGGACAAGTACCGATGATAGTAGGAGGTGAATGGAAAGATGGTAGGGAAGGCGAGGTTAATGTTCTCCTCGACGCAGAACAAATTGGAGAACTCAGAGGAGCCCCTGACCAAAACACGAACATCGCGATTGATAGGCTCGAACGTAATGCCCGCGTATCGACAGGTACGGTTCCCCAAATTGGGGGAGAGAGTTATGGCGCTCTTCGCACTGGTAGGGGCATTGACGCTCTTATGGGTGCCGCTCTTGATCCAAGGATACAAGAACTTCAAGAGATCATGGAAGGACATCTTCCCCATCTCAATGAGTGCTTATTCGCCACATACAAAGGATATTGGGGAAGCAAAACAATATCTACATTCACTGGTTATGCAGGCGACTTTGGACAGGTTGAGTTCACGCCTGACGAGCATTTTGAAACGTATGACAACGTAGTATCTCACTCAGTTCCGGGAGCAGATGTTCAAGGTACGACTATTCAGCTTGGGCAGTTGTTACAGATGAAGGGTATCAGTCTTTCGACTTTCAGGACAAAGCATCCGTTTATTGAAGATCCTGAAGCTGAAGGTAGAAGAGTTGACGAGGAACAGTTAGAGGAAGCTGTTATGGTTGCTATACAACAGCAAGCTGTTCAAGGTGCGTTGCCTGTAATTTATATATCTAAGATAGAGAAGTATCGTAAAAAAGGTTTAGATATTTTTGAAGCTATAGAAAAAGCTGATGAGGATATTAGAGAAATGCAAGCGGCGCAAGCCCCTCCTCCTGATGCTGGACAAGCTATGTCTCCTGAAGAAGCGATGGGATTAGCTGGTCCACCTCAAGCGATACCACCTGAAGCAATGGCAGAAGGACAGCCACCTCAACAGGTAGCTCCTCAACAAGCGATGGCTGAAATGCAAGCGGCATTAGCGGCAGGTAGATAATGGCAAGAACGGTACCTAAACCTAAAATAGATAAAGCTGGTGGGACTCAACCTGCGGCTACTTCTCCTGATGTTGTGTATGGGCAGGGACAAGCAAATGTTGAAGCTCAAAATCAAATAGGTTTACCTGATAGTAGAGGGGTACCTGCATCTCAACCTACGTTACAGGGGCCGGAAGGAGTAATTTCTGCTGGCACACCTCAAGTATCACCTGATGTTTTAGAAGCCGCTAGACAATACACTCCGGATATAATGCCAATGAATTCTGTTGATGATGATCCCACATTGGAAGTAACGGCTGGTTTGTATAGGACTTTAGACTCTGTTGGTTATCGGCAAGATCAGAAAGTATCTAATATTAAAGACAGGTTACTTGCAGGATTAGTAGAAGCACAGAGTGAAGATATGCGAGCATTAGGATCACATATAAAGAGCCGCCAAAGACTATGAGTTGGGTAGAAGAAGAAGTATGGGGTGGAGGTCCTAGTCGCTCTGGTGGTGGTGCAGGAACTAGACGCAGACGAACTAATCCTTCTGGTGGATCTAATGACGAAGCACAAATAACATTTAATAGAAGATTGCGTATGTTATCTGACGCTGGAGCAGGTGGTTTATTTCAATTAGATAATGATGTGATTCTTGATCTTATTATGAATGATGGTATTACCGATGTTGAAATGCTTGAGGGTTTTTATGGTGCTTTAGATGAGTCGCATAAAAGTACTGCTGTTGATTATTTAGAAGGAATGGGAAAAGAATCCCAAAGATTTTTTTGGAACGCTCTTCCTGAGTTAACTAGAAACGAATTAAACGGATTTGGTTATGAATTACCTGAAAAAGATAAAATTGATTGGTGGAATCCTTGGGATTGGAAAGATTATTTTGATGAAGAAGTAGGTTCAGAATTTAGAAAAGCTGGAATAAATCCTTTAAATCCTATAGATATGATAACTAAACCAAAACAATATTTTGGTTCTGCGGTTAAATCAGTAGCTAAAGCTCCGTGGATAATAGCAACAGGTCCGATGTCTTTGGTAGGTGCGGCAGGAAGTTGGGTTCCGCGTAAAACATTAGAACTTGTGCATGAGGGGTTTAAACAAGGACAAAGAAATTTAAGAGGTCTGGCTCTTGGTCTGCAAGATATAGAACCAGCCCCACAAGGAGTTGCACCGGGAGGTGTGGTTTGGCATCATATGAAACAGGTTGCAAAACCGTTTGCAGGAATAATTAAATATCGTGAGAATACTAAATACGCTGAAACAACATGGACGGATACAGTAATTGCTGGTATCAAAGACCATTTATCAGATCATGGTAAAACAGATCCCAAAGATGTAGATAGATTATATGAACAATTAATTTATACTTTCAGATACGGTGATCTTTCTGAAGGGATCTTTAGATACTATTTAGACGAAAACGGTGGGGATCAAATTCTTGCTCGTCAACAAATGGAAAAATGGTTGTCGAGTGGGGTTTTAGTTTCTTCAGGATGGGAACATGCTCAAAAACTTGCATCTGGAAATGTTGTTAGTTACGGAGGAGTACATAAAGAAGCTGTAGAAGAATTAGCTTTACAGATACCTCCATATTTCGGTGGAGCTAGAAGAGATAATTTTCAAGTTCAAGTTCTTGGATGGAATGCATTTGGATTTGAAGGTTTAGAACAAAAAAGACCGGATGCTTTTGTAGGGTATGAAACACAAGTTTATGATGAAGAGAGCAGAGAATGGATTCAGGGTGATAAAATTATACGCGGTCCTGAATTTTACGATGGTCGTGACGAAGCATTATCACATGCAGGCGGTTATACAAGACTAGCTAGTGGTGTAGGATTAGTTTTTGAAATATTAGGATCAATAGCATTTGATCCAACTAATCATGCTTTAACTGTAATCGGTAAAATAAGAAATGCTCGTTCCGCTATTCGTTTGACTGGGAAAGCAAGACTTGAATCTTACGCTAAGAAGATTGAGTCTGAACGTGAAGCTGTTTCTGCGATACGTGCGTTAGATGAATTAGAGGGTGCTTTAGATGTAGGCGTACCTCTTGGTGAGGCTGTTGCTGAAGCCGGAATGTTTTCTCGTTTAACTAAAGGTATTTTTAATGGTACTGATGGTTCTCGTAATTCTATTAAAAGTATTCTTACACCTTGGGCTAGAGATGGGGATACTTTTTTTAAGAACACTTCTTGGTGGCGTAAGGAAGAACTTCGTAGTGAAGGCAGAAAAGTAGATCAAATCGTTAAGGCTTTTCGAGATCACGAAATATACGAAGCAGAACAATTAAGAAGACATGCATTAGGTTTACCTGCTTGGGAGACACCAAGTCCACTTGTTGAATTAACAAGACAGGATTCTCGTTTTGATACTGTTATACAGTTAATGGAAGCATGGCATAAAGAAAGAAAAATTGCTGTAGGGACACAAGAGGTTTATATGTCCCAGTATTTAGATGATGCCGGTAATGTTGTTAGCAGTAAGAAAATTTATGCCGATCCGAGTGATATAAATGCTCCAGTTAGAAAACCGGGACTTGACGAATGGGATGGTTGGTGGGATTTCTTAGCTCAAGAAGCTGGGTTTTATACTTTAAGTGTTGGTTTAAACCAACGTCATCCGACTGCGATGTTTTATCCAAGATTATCATGGGGTGGTGTATTAAGGAATCGCGCTCTTTTAGGTGCAAGAACCTTTCAGGGATGGGCTGACAGTTTAGTAGGTTTGCGTAGCGGCGTATGGGTTGATTCCGTTATGCGCCATGAAGCTATAGGGCAACGATTATTAGGTGATGTTGTTTGGGGTCAGCTTCAAGCCACTAAGACATCTAGTCCTGCTGTAAAAGCATTAACAAAAGATGAGATTTGGTCAGCGACAGTAAGACCAAAATATTTTGAAGAACATGCTGGTACTCTTGGGAAAAAATGGGGTTTAACAACTACCGAAATAGATGATCTTCAAGCATTAATTTTCACGCAACGTAAGAAAATAAACGAAGAATTGTATAAGATGTATCATAGTGTTGTTGTAAAAGGTGACGACATTGATGATTATGTAAAAGCTACTAAAGATTCTTTTCATGCATTACAGAATCCTGAAACAGTTCAAGCTATAAAAGACAACTGGATTCACATAGATGAATTTTGGCAATCTCACGTATCGTTGCATGGTGTTCCTCGATTCAGTGAAAGCGGACAATTAATATTCCCTCCGAACTGGTGGAAAAATTGGGGTCGTCAAGGTAAAGCATTCGCTGAAAAAAGACGAAGAGGATTATTGACATCTCCGGGAAGTGTAGAAAGCGAACATCTTTTACGTTTCCCTAGTGAAGTTACTAAGACAACAACTAAAACGTGGGATGAACTTTATCAATCTGGAATTGATATAGGCAAAATGAGAAACAATTTGAATAGTTCAAAGATAACAACTCCAAATGAATTGATGACGTTGTTAGATACTATGGGGCTTAAATTTGTTGCTGAAGAATTAAAAATATCTGTTAAGACTTTAAAAGATTTTATTAAAAAAGATCTTCATTTATATTACGCAGAAAACAAAATGTATAATGCGGCAGGTAAATTAACTGATTTTGGTTTAGCTGTTGCATATCAAACAATGTATAAACCTATGCAATGGGCATCGTTTTGGTTTAAAAAAGCACCTACTAAAGGCACATTAGATGTAGGTGTTTATCCGGGTCGAAGCATAGAGGCATGGCAAAAAAACATAGATCAAATGGCTGAACTTAAAGGATTAGTTGATATGGGAGCGATGGCTAATATGCCAACGACTGTCATTGATACATATCTAAGTCGTTTCATGTTCGGCACTGAAGGCGTTCGGATGAATGTCGTTAATGAATTTTTATATGATGTTATGGCTAGATCAGGTGGGTTTGCCTATGGTAGAAAAAAAGCTTTAGATATTTTCAGAGAGTACGCATCTGCTCCTCATCATGCGTATTCAAATATAGGGCAAGATTTATTTTTAGGTAAATCAGGATTAACAGTTGGTGCTGTAATCCCTGCTGAAGCTCACGCCGCGCAATTAACACATTTGAAGTTAATCCCTCAGTGGAGACAAGTTGGAAGAATGACACAGCATATGGGCTTGTTGCGTCATTTGGGTTACAAGTTTGGTATCGCTCAATTAGATTTATTTTTCCAAAGATTTTGGCGACCTAAAGTATTGATGAAACTTGGTGTAGCTCCAAGAAACTTTTTTGATGAAGCGATTCAAATGGGGTTGCGTCATGGGTTCGGGCATCAATTTGACACACGGTTGGCTATTACTGCGGCTGGTCGCGTTATAAAAAGAGATGCATATGGTCAACCTGTTGGTACTAAAGTCGGAGATGTTCTTTGGACTGAGCAACAAATTGCCAGTGGTAACAGGCAGGCTATGTTACGAAAGGCGGCTGGTGTTGAACCAGTAGCAAGCCATAATTTAAGTCTATTAAAGTTCCCTTCAATTTTACTAAGAAAAACTTTAGATGTATTCCAGCAGGGTAATAAAGCTTTATACAAGAAAGCTCTAAATGCCGCTCAATTAAGAGCAGGAGAGAAATGGGATAATAAACCTGACTGGGAAAAAAATGATCTTATAGATGGAGAGTTAGTAAAGCTTCTTCCGGGTGGTGAAAATTCTACTTTTGTATCACGAGCGTTATTACACGTACAGTTTTTAGCTGAATGGAAGTTGCGTCATTCGTTACTTCCTGAAAGTTCGATAATAATTAGATCGTCACCGTTTGATCCTTCTCGTTCGGCGAAAATAACTGCGGCGAATAAAGTGTTAGATATGCGAGGTGTTTCAGGTGAAACACAAAGAGAAGGTGTGAAACATGCTTTAAATAATCCTGTGGTGATGGAAAGTGTAACTGAAGATTTGATGCGTCCACTTGCCCCATACGTAGACGAAGCTACCGGAACTGATCTAGTAATTAGAAATGGTGGGGAAACTGATCTGCGTAATGTCAGATACAGATTGGAAATGAATCCAACTAAGATAGAGACACGTTTCTATACTTCTATAAATAATCCTCAAGAGAAACTTGACGGAGCTATACAACAGTTGCATTGGTTGAAGGATGAACCTGCCGCTGTTGACATGGGTGTTGAGTTAGCGCATCACGTTGATGAACCGTTAAATAGCTGGTTTAAAAATATTATTCCTCCTGATTATGTTCCACCTTGGAGAAAAGTTGGTAAACCTAAACCTTCTGATGGTTTTGTAAAACCGCCGCACATTTCAGATATTGATGTTAAAAGCGTAGATAGTGGTCCTTCGATGCAGGAGGTATGGGATGAATTCCCTAGTATATGGGATGAACTCCCTAGTATTCATCCGGCTACTGATCCTCTTAAAAATATTGAAGGCAAGGTAGAGATTCATTTAGATTTCGGTATTCTTGCTAGACAATACAAAAGTATTATTGAAAGTACAGTTAAAATAAAAGGAGCTAATACTCTTGCTTTAGAAACTCTTGGTTATGATGCTCGTAGATTTGTTGAAGGTTTATCTGAGCTTAATTTAACTGCGGGTCATTCAAGCGTTCCTGAAACTTTTTTAAATCTCATAAATGCAGAACGCGCAAAAGTGGGTATGGCTCCAAAGAAAGCAGGGGATGTATTAGAAGAAGCTGAAGCTTTTTATCTGTATTCTTTTGAGCGTGAAGTAGCTAAAGCTCGTCTACAACACTATGAACAAACAGTCACAGATGTAGATTTAGTAAAAGCTAATGAAGTTGCATTAAATCAATTAGGTATCGGCAAGTCAGCCGCTTTGTCTGACAAGGTGCCTCTTGCACATCCTGTTACTAGGATTATTTCTGGCGGACAATCTGGTGCTGATATAGCTGGTCTTCGTGCAGGTCGGGCGCTTCAGATTGAAACTGGTGGTCAGGCTCCTGCAAGTATAGATAAGGAAGGCAAACTTCGCCTTAGTGCTAACAAGACAAAAACAAAGTATGGCAAAATAGTACAAGATCCTGAAATGAGAGAACTTGGGTTAACAGCAATAGAAGGTGAAATACCGGCTCAAGGGGATGACGCGGCTTGGGCTGAATTCTATATGAAACGAACTAGAGCTAATATAGATAATTCTAATGGGACTGTTATTTTCACTCAAAAAGGTATTACCAGTAAGGGTACTGAGAGAACGATTAAGTACGCAAAGGATCAAGCCGAGCATGTACATAAAATATTTGAAACAGACAAACTTACTGCTCAACACAAAAAAGAACTTTTACAATGGTTGAAACGACATAACATTAGAACACTTAATGTCGCTGGCCCAAGGCAACATATTATTGAAGCTAAATGGGTTCCTAAGAGTCCTGTTATGCTTAGGGGCAAGTTCGGTGAAGGTAAAGTCCTTAAAGCCGCTGACCATGTAAAATCTGAAACTTTGTTTGACGCGGTAGTTAGTGGTGAGCGTACTGCTTTGATAGCTCCTAAATCTACTGAAGTAGCATCTGAAACATTAAGAGGCATGGAACGAGATCCTGAACTAGCAACAGGTGTCAGTCCACTTATAGAAAAAGGTTATAAGAGTGGAGAAGCGAAGATGCTTCCGATTGATTTACAGCCGGGTCTTTTAGAACGGTTTGGTGAAGGTCAGTTAATGACTATACAAAGTGGCGAGAATAAAGTTTTAGTTCGTGTAACAAGTAAGAAACCTGCGGATAGTTACAAGAGTCGAGAGTTAGCTCAAAAACTTGGGTATGACTATGATACGAGAGCGCAGGATTGGGGTGAGCTTACAGAAAGTCATACTGTAATTGAGTTCGAGTTAGTAGCAGAAGATGTTGCTAAAACTGGTGCAAGTTTTGAATCAGAGGTTGAAAGGTTTTTAACTGATGCTTTAGCTGGTGGGGCTAGAACTTATCAGCCTCCTGCTCCTGATTTGACTCCTGCGAAGCAATCGGATTTAAGAAAGAATATTGAAACAATAGAATCGTTGGGTGGGCAGTTAGATTATTATCCGCAGTCAATACAAGATATTACGTTTCAAAATGTAGATGATGTTGTTGAATGGTCGAGTCCGTTTGGTAGTCATAAACCTGATGTAACTGTTTTAGGTGAAGTTGGAACAGACTATTACTACACAGGCCATCATTATCATGTTATTGATGAAGGTAAACCAGTTGGTACTATTATCCGCTCAAAAGGAACAGGTAAAAAAGGAAGCACTAAACACGTATACATTCAGGGTGGTTGGAATCCTGTTATTCAGGATATTAAAAATCAAGTACAAGCTATAACTGGTTACGAGTTTGATGTAGTTATCGTTCAAAAATATTCAAGTGGCGATGTTGATTTAGGTTTCCATTGGGATAAAGAAACAGGGACACGGCCTGCTCAACCTGAAGCGATTATTGCTTCTGTGAATCTTGGTGCTTCAAGAGATTTTGTTTTCAGACCACGAACTTATGTAGATAAAACTGGTAAACGAGTAGCGTATCCGAGAGGTGATGATGCGTATAGAGAAACAGGAAAGTTTGCACACAGAAAAGAAGAACATATACCGTTTGCGTTAAGCGACAAAGATGTTTTCTTAATGCGCGAAGGCACACAAGACGCTTTTGAACACAGCTTAATAAAAGGCAAAGGGCATGAAGGTCCGCGTATCAATTTGACTTTCAGACGACGTAACCCTGCTGTTCAGAAGAAAAAGCGTGGCGAGTCTGCAACATCATTCAGAGGTGAAGCTACTACAAATATTTATCATGGTGCTGGCGAAGGAGGTATATTAAGTAATCTCGCTACATCATCATTTACATTCCGTGGTAAAAAGTTTAAAACTGCTGAAGGAGCTTACCAAGCATGGAAGTCAGGGACATTTGTAAAAGGATTCCAAACAGCCGATGGTAAAAAAGTACGAGAGATAGTTAATAAAAAAGGGAAAAGACTTACAACTGACAAAAAAACAAATGTTGCTTTAATGCGTGAAATTTTAAAAGCAAAACATGAACAAGTCCCAGAGTTTGCTGAAGCATTAAATAAAGCAGGTGTTATAACTCATAAAGGAAAATTTGTTACACCTTTTTGGGAAACAACTTTCCCTCAATTACTCGACGAATTGAAAGTACCTACAACACCACCAGCAGGATTTACTCCAGCTCCTCCAAAACCACCAGCATTCGAACCACCACAACCACCACCTCCACCAGATCCTAGTTACGGAGCCGCGCAACAGGCTTACGATAAAGTAACAGAATTAGGTATTCGGAATCATCTAAGAGAGATGTATTTTAATCCGCCAGCAGTCGGTGAAGAATTACAAAGGATAGAACAACTAATTAAAAATATTAAAGGAACTGTTGGGTTAAGCCCACAAGATGAAAAGTTTGTTAGAGGATTATTTAAACATGAAGCTGGTTCCGGTTTAGTTAACAGTAAAGGATTAGCTTGGCTTATCAATCGTAGAATTAACCCAGATGATTTAGTAGGTGGTAAAGACTTAGCTCCTGTTCTTGGCCGTCAGCTTGACAAAGGCAAAGCAGAATTCACATCTGTTGCTGGCAAAGACCGTTTGCATTCTTTGATGGCTAGTGATAGTAGACACGGTGTACAATCACCTGTTCTTCCGGGCGAGATAGAAGTATTTTTACCTCAAATAAATGGTGATGCCGCTTTACATTTAGGTTATGTATTTGACAGTTCTAATGGACCAATGACTATTGAGTTGAAAAAAGCTCTTAAAGGTTTCTTAGTTAAAGAACTTGGTGATGAAAAATTAGCAATAGAAGCATTATATACATTAGATCCTGTGCGTAATCCTCATGGAACCATGAGAGCAAATGCTTGGTTGGAAAGAAGTATTCCTAATGGGGGTCATTTACTCGGACAGTTAATAAGTAATAATCCTGTAAATAACCAACCGGGAAGTTTTATTCCATTAGGTAAACATACAGGTATTCAACAACAGACTGTGGTTGCTTTAGCAGGATCTCATAATTCTAAACATGCTCAAGGTATTGCTAGAGCGATAGAACAATGGAATCAATGGATTTACCAAACTGGCGCACGAGCTAGTCAAAATGTACTTGATAATGTGCTTAATCCTACAGGACCATTTATGACCTTACCTGTAGTTAGACGTAAGTATTCATCTCGTGAATATAATGCAGATCAAATGTTTGGTAGAGAGTGGGGATCTTCACAAGCAATAAATGTCCCACGGCAAGGTCAAGGGCAAGATGTTAGTAGGCCACCTTCTGTGTTTATCTCTGGCGAAAAATGGGCTGATAAAAAAGATGTTCCTTTAGGTTTTGTAGAGGAACGCTCAGATGGTGTGCCTACTGGTAACTGGATTCCTGAAGATGTTACTTCTTCTAGTTCTTTTCAATCTACAGAAATTCCGGGATTGGAAACAGAACTTGAAATGCTACATAGCACTTTCCCTAAAATACCTACTTCACCTGAAAAACTTTCCACTTCGATTAATAGAAGAGAATATATTGAAGAAGAAATAATTAACTTAGCTGATTCACTCTTTTCTCTGCCAAACAATTCTGTAGTAACATATGCGTTTTCTCCTACAGCTTCTTATGGCAGATGGAAAGGAGACTTGCCTTCTTACGATCAATTCGGATTTACTCTTGACAGATTGGTAAGAATAATTAATGAACACGGTAAGTCTACTACTTCTACTTTCGCAGAGTTAGAAAGAGAAATATGGGAAGTTCTCGGAGATTTACCTGTCGGCACGGAGCATTTTCTTTCGGAAGCGCAGAAAGACTTACCGTATATAGGGCGTGTTGGCGGACCGAAGCATGAAGGTATCAGAAGGATCTTCCCAGAATTTGAAGCGTCTGCTCTTGTACCTAACAAAGTATTACGAGCGAACCCTATAGGAGACATTGCACAATTTAATCCAGATATTCTAGCTCCGTGGCGTATGTCTTATGAAGAGATGCAATGGATGCATGGTGAGAATCCAATATTCAGACAGGGAGATTCAGTAGAAGAATTAGCTAGACACAACATTGTTTGGCGAGAAGAAGAGTTTTTAAATTACGCTAACCCTGATGAACAATTCTTTCCGGGTGCAGGATTGTATAAAACAAAACCTCAAGAAATGCCTGTTCCGCGTGAAGGTGGTAAAGCAGAAGTAGATGATGCTTTGTTTAAAGCTGATTTGAAAGACATTGAGTTTTATATGATTAATAAAATTTCAGGAGTTTCTGAGAAAGAAATTGGAGAATTTTTAGCATGGCGTAAACAACAAATTAGCGAACATATGAATTCTGTAGATTACGCGTGGCCTTTCTATCGTAACCCACAAGTACGAGAAGGGGATATAACACCTTATGAAGAAAATTGGAAAACGATTTTAAGAAATCCAGATCCTCAAGAGTATCCTACTTCTTTTGCTGAAACTGCTAAAGAGTTAGAAGCTAGAGGTATCCCTATTGATCCTACTGCTAAAGAAAGAACAGCAACTAAAACAGCTAGAATTGTTAAGAGTAAACTTAGAGAGATTAAACATTCTGAAACACCAAGATCATTATGGACTTGGGATAGTTCAAGAGGTACTGGTGTAAGACCACAAGATATAGGTGGTTTTCATAAAGGAATTCCTATACTTGGCGTAAATCCTAGAAGTATTAATCCTAATGATACTGAGACTGTTATGGACTCTCATAACATGATCCATGTTTGGCGGCATAAAAAAACAAAAGAAATTAAAATGCTTCCTGATACTGCATACAATCCTGTTACTAAAGAATTAAATATACCTGTTGGTTTTACTCCAAAAGATTACGAACTTATTGAATCTTTTGAAGCAGGATCTAACAGTATGAATAACTTTGTTGAAAAACAATCGCGTGTAATACAAAACGAAATGAATCATTTATTAACCACGCAAGACAGAGTAGCTTCAACAGCAGGGGCAGAAGTTAATCATCCTATGTTACTTGAATTAACAGATACTCCTGCTGGCTCAACAATATCAGAAACTAGACTTTACCCACATATTAATGACGCTCTGTTGCCTGAAAGAGTGCTTAATACTATGCCTGCTATGGCTCCTAAAAAAGGACATGGTGGCAGGATCATGTCAGGTATAAAACATATAGAGAAGGCTTTCTTCGGTGGTTATATGCATCCTGTTATTAAAGCAGGTGTGCGTGAACCGATGTTCTACTGGTATTTCAGTGAAACATTCGCATCAAAAGGCAAGTTTGTAACTGAGTTTTATCAGCATAGTCCGAGCGCGTTTAAACCGTTAGAGAAAACTTTAATGGAAGAACCTCCTAAATTCTTGATGCCTAGTAGATTATCTCCGCATCATAAAATAGCTGACAATGGTGTTGAACAGTTTGACATTCCTGAGTTAAAAAAGCTGATCGAAGTTCTGCGTAACGAAAGAAAAGCTGATGACATGGTTTCTATTTTTGCAGGTTTAATAGATGACTGGAGAGCAGGAGTTAAAGACAAAGATATATTGTTAAAGCAAATATTTGATCTCCCTAAAGGCCAAGTGAATATCGGAAATGATTACATGTTACCGGATGGCACGAATCTTAAAGGTAGACATAGTTTATCTAGAGCGTACAGAGAAGGTGCGATAGAAGACGCTTTGATGAATCGTTTACATTACGATGTGGATACTGTATTCGATTCAAAAGGAATATTTTACAGAGTGCTTCCGGGCAATGAAGAGTTCTTCTTCCATCTGAAAGAAACATCAACACAGGAAAAATGGGAACTAACCACTCGTAATATTATGGAGTGGATCTCGCAACAAGCATCCTCATATCATGCACATGTTGATTTCTCTGCGCTTGATGCCGCTAAACGAATGAGTCATTTTATTGATAACCATGCTAAAAGATCTTTCTTTCAAGAAATGGTTGGATCAGCAATTCCTTTCCATTTCGCTCATTACCAGTTCTTATCAAGATGGGTTAAAACAGTTGAGCATAATCCATCGGCAATCCCACAATTAAACTGGCTTCTTTTCGCCGCACAACAAACAGGATACAGATACGAAGATGAAAAAACAGGACAGATGCGAATTAAAATTCCTTTTGTTGAAACAGGAGTTGGAATATTCCTAGAATTAATGAACGATATACCTATAATACAAAAATTCTTAGGTAGCAGATTTCTTAGTGTGTTCGAAGATGGTGTAGGTTTCCCTGAAAGATACATACTTCCGGGTTATGATCCAGATAATCTACTTGAATTACAAATCGGTCCGATACTAGGTATTCCTTTAACAACAGCTTCTCATATAATTGGACCTCAAATGCTGGATGAAGGTTTGTTTGGTATTGGTGAGAATCTTGTAATGAACCGAACTTTCGATGAGCCATTAGTTGATTCGATCTTTGGTCAGCTTATTCCTACTACGTTCCTTAAACCATTTGCTGTAGCGATGAATTCTATAGGTGGTTCAGATATAGCAGATATGTACTCTAAAGCTGAAATGGATGCGTTAATGATTTTAGGTATGAAAGGTATGTTACCGGATCAAAGTGATATAGCTGGCAGGCCGGGAGAAGCAGTATTTACTCAAAACTGGAGTAATGCTATTGAGCATATAGCTAAAGCAAAGATGGTAATGGATTTTGTTACTTGGCAGTTGGTGGGTACAAGTGGTCAATCGGAAAGCTTGTCAACAGGTGAGCCTTGGGGTTGGAATAATTTGTTACAACAAGGTATTGATATGGGTATGCCTCACGAAGAAGCTTTTGAGTACATGCTTGAAGAATCTAAAAGACAGTTTGATGCAAACTTTGAAGTAATGTATCCGGGGTTAAGTAAAGATGATCCTTTCTATTGGGATGAATTGAATAGAGAGATAACAAAAATTGGTACAACTACTGTAGGGGCAACAGAGAAAGTCACTATAGCCGCACTTCCATCTACAAAAGCGTCATGGGATTTTATACAGGAACATGGCGATTGGGTAATGGGATCACCTTTGGTAAATACTTACTTTATTCCTAAAGGGGTAACTGAAGAAGAAACAACATTCCACAGATTTGCTTATGACTGGGCGTTAGCTGAAGGGTTACGTTGGGAAAGAACTAATGATGAAATAGCAATAGCTATATTAAGTATCGCTCCTTCAGTTACGTATTATGAGCAGAAAGAAGCTCATCTTCGACAGTTGAATGTTTTCAGAAAAGCTAGAGATGATAATCGTATTAACAATATAAAACCTGATGTTTCTTGGGCAGATATGATTATGCAGGAAGAAGAGCGTTGGGATATATGGGATCAAAACTTTAAAGACAAATACCCTATATGGGCTGAAGATGTTTTTGGTTTAGATTCTAATCGTAAACGATCTGAAACTATTGCAGAAATGCGCCGATTGTTTACTCTCGACAATCTGGAAGAAGTTCCTGACGTTGTAAATCGTACCGATATTCTTAAAGGCATGAAGATAATCGTCGAATTAGATAACTTCCTTTCAGATCATGCTGGTCTTACTGGCAATAATAACAACGGTGTGTCATGGACATCTATTCGTAACAATCGTATGCTTGATTCATATAATACATTCCGTGGATTAGCCGCAGGTAGACCGTGGCTTAATGAACTATTCTATAACTTGTTTATGCCTTTCATTGGTGAAGATTGGGTAATAAAGTTAGAAGAAGGCACATTAGATTTAGGAGCTAAGTAGTTATGTTTGATGAATTCGGCGGCGGTGGTGGTACTACAAGTACCAGTATTCCGGGTAATGATTTCAATCCTGAAGATATGTTACCAACAGATGATACAACTACTGTAGATAATTCAACTGTTGCTAGTACTCCACGCTTATCAACAATGATTTTAGCTCCTGATGAGCTACACAAAATTTATTTACATAACACAGACCCCGAAGCGTCTTTTTTGAGAATGATTAATGTGATGTTGGATAACTATATTTATTATGTTCAGTTTTCTGGTGCCGCTCCTTTGCCTCCTGATTCTATATATGCGCCTGTTGATCCTTTAGGAATAAGCGGACAGTTCGCTGACATTCTAGGTCCGACTGGTGATGAAGAAGGGAAAGGTCGTTTTAGTGTTGAGGTTGTTGAGATTCGTTCTGAGGGAGGGCAAGAACTATTACGCAATTATCATTCGGCTGAAGCTTTTAAAGATGAAAACAATCAGGGAATATTATATAAAGATTTAGATACTGATACACAAAGAGCAGAAGTTGATACTCTAATTGGCACTCGTTATGCAGGACATGAGTTCATGTTTTTAGCACCTGCTGAAGAACATCAAAAGTTCAGAGATCCAGCAATGCTTGATAAATACCCTGAAGGTGAACAGGAACAAATACCTATGGTTGGTATTTTCCCTTCATACGATGGCACGAACATGGGTTATATATCAGACATAGAAGAAATGTTAGCTGGTGTGCCATTAGATCAGAGAAGTTTAGATTTTTATATGAGTAATCTTGAGATGGAAAGCCCTGATATATTTCGTGCTGTTCAAGCACAGCTTAGTGTTTTAGGTTTTTACAATACTGACGCTGGCGGTCCTGATTATGGGAATCCTAGAAGCAGAGACAGGCAGGCGTTCCGTGGTTTTGTAGCCGACATTATGAATCAACGTATAAGAATACAGGATTATAATAGAAAGAATCCTTTAACTCCTGTGCCTATGACTGAGGTATCAGATTACTTAGATAACAGATTTTGGTCTATTATCGAAGAGAACAGTGCTGATTGGGGTATGAGTGTTGAGCGTGACAGTAACGGCAATATTGTTTCTATGAGTCCCATGCAAGGATTGCAATCGGATGTTGAAAGACAGATTGTGAATACTTTAAATACTGCATGGAAGGGAACAGGGAGAACAGTCGGGGAAAAAGAATTACTTACTATAGAAAAAGCTATGAACGAACTTTATGTCGCAGGAGAGATCGACCCAACACAGTATGAGACAGAAGGTTTCGCTGATTACATGAGGTTAGCTGATTCTTTCGGAGCGGAATATTACGGTGGTAAAGAAGGTTGGGAAAACAATATTCGTATAGGCATGTCAGGCAATAAAGACGAATATATACGAATGGCAAAAGCCGCAGGTGTATCTTATACTAAGCCACCAACAACAGGACCGGCAGGGCAGGGAGTAGACGATTCACCTAATGTTCAACAACGTAAAGATGTGTTCAGATGGTTTTTTACAACATTATTAAATAAAAATAACGGCAACTTTGAAGCCGCTAGTCAAGAGTTTGCTAATACATTCGGCGCTCAAACATTCAGGTTGAATCAATATGATTCTAATTGGTTAGGTAATGTTGTGCAGAAGGCACAAACTCCTAATTCGTTTGGTCATGTTGCTGGTACTAGAACCTTTATGGAACAATCAGAAGAAAGATTAGAAGCATTAAATGATGTAAGTAAACGTGTCCAAGTAGCCGCTGGTTTCGGAGATGTTAAATCAAATATGGCTCAAAAAGCCGCTAATGATGTGCTTGCCTCGTTTACTGCTATGGGTGGGAATCAAAGAAATAGAGGTACTAGAATATGAGTTTCACTATGACTGGTATGAATGCACCGTTAATACCAGATGAAGCAAAAGAAGCAGTAGATATTCTTTATGATGTCGCTCAGTGGGCGTGGACAGGTGGTGAAGATACCCAATCCATACTCGAAGGGATGTGGCTTCCGTTTGGAAATAATTGTAATAAATGGCTTGGAGAAATGCAGAACAGATGTGTGCCTGTATTTGGTCAAATGGACCCAGAAGAGATTAATGAAATGTGGGATTATCTTTATGGTATGCATGGTGATGAAGCATACAAAATGTTTAGTCCTTCAGGATCTAATCCATTAGAGGATGGTGTTGGTCTTTATGTAATTTACGAAAATGAAGAAGCTCAACAAGAGGCACAAAAAATTATGCCGGAGTATGGTTTAAGTGCGCCGATTGCACCTGAATTAGTTACACCTATGGGCTTGTATTTAGATACTACTCCGTATGAAATTCCCGGTGTGGATACAAATAAATACAATAAGGGTAATACTGTAACTAAACGCAGGTATGACGCTATAAATGAAACTTTTGAAAATATATATAGTCCTGTTTTTTATTCACCTGAATGGCGTACAGGTCAAGAGGGGACTAGATGGGAGCCGAAGGGAACGGAACCTGATGATGTAAAGCATATGTACCAGACTCGTGGTAATGTAGTGAACCCAGAATTACGTTACGCGGATTCACCTAAACGTGTTCAAGACCATCAACTAGGGCAAATGTCTAGTGATCTTGATTCTGTTCCACTCGATAAACAAGCTGAAGCTTTAGCTGTTGTTATTGCAAAACAAGAGAACAATATTGGTGGCAGGGAAGGCACTGATGCAGGTTATAAAACTAATTGGGGAATACCTGAGAAGCACTATGGCGCGTATCAATTCAGTCAAAGGAATTGGGATTATTGGAGTGAACAATTAACTGGTAAAAAAGTTGAAGGAGAACCTAGCGCAGATATGCAAGACGCTGTAGCCACACTTAAATTTAAAACTTTATTAAAACAGTATCATGGTGATATTGGTGCTGTAGCGGCTGAACATTATTCAGGTGATCCAGCTAAACGTCAATTCTATGATAAGGGATTAGATTATGCTAGAGTTTCGCCTGAAAGCGAGCATCCAACAATGATGGAATATGTATCTTATATTAACCGTGCGTATGCTAATTATCTTTTAACAGGTGAAATAGAAAAAGGTGAAAATATAAATTCTCCTACTGGTTCTGGATATGCGCGTACTAAAGATGAACGTCTAGCTAACAAAACACCGGAGTATTAAATGGCACTTCCTCCTATATCAAACGAAGCAATAGAAATTCTTGAGGAGTCAAAAGACTGGTGGTTTAAAGAGTTCACAGAAAAATTCCCATCTTGGGCTAGTATTATCCGTGGGGATACCGAGTTGTTTGGAATAATGGCTGAATGGTGGGCGAAAAACGAGGCACATGCCAACGACGGAACACCGTATCAAGACTTGTATGACTCGTTAATGAATGCGCTTACAGGAAGCCAATGGTATCTTACACAGCCAGATAAACTTCGTGATGCTTTAATATTAGAAGCAACTGACCCTGCGACATATCAGTACAACCTTGACGAGAATATTAGATATGCGATGGATGCTACAGATACTATGTTGGGTGCAACTTTCAACGATAATTTCTATATGTCATTAGCTAAAAAAGCTTTACAAAACGATTGGTCAGATGAAAGGTTTAGAAGAGAGCTTGTCAAAGAGGCACGTTCAGGCAAGTGGACTAAATCTGCTCCATCATCGGGGCGTATTAAACAAAGCCATGACACAATTATGAATTACGCACAACAAATGTTAGTACCTTTAGGTGGTCAAGCTTGGGATCTTGCTTGGCAGATTGCTGAAGGCACTAGAGATATTGATGATGCAAAAGATTTTGTGCAAGGATTAGCAGAATCCAGATATGGACAATGGCTTGATGTGCGTGGTTTGACTGAAAGAGGTATGACACTGGGAGATGTTGTCGAAGATCAAAAAAATGTAATTGCTGACACGTTAGAATTAAATCCTGAAGATGTTCATATGTGGAAAATGCCTATTGATACATTATTTGTAGAAGGATCTGCTGGAACACTTACTGATTTGAGCCTTCCAGAAGCAGGTTCAGATTCGGGTATCAATTTAACAGAAGATTTAGTTCAAGGAGAAGACGTTAGAAGTAGAAGGCTCATGTCAACAGATGATGCTAGAGAATGGGCTAAGTCTCGCCCAAGATACCAAACAACAAGAAGCTTTAGAGATGGAATATTAGGACTTAGTGGAGCGCTGGCTCAAACAATGGGACGACGATAATGACTACACCAGAAGAACAAGCGACTATTGACCAATTTATGCGAGACATCGCGGGTATAGGAGCCGCCGCTGTTGAAGAAGGCAAGTCTGCTATTCAAGGTATTGTCGCACATTTCCAAGATCCTTTAGGAGATCAAAGCGGAGGCATTATAAGTGATGTAGCTGGTGACTTATTAAAAGGTGGAGCTAGTATTAATGATGCTGAATTGTTTGGTTGGGGTAGTGAATTAGATCAAGGAATGCGAGGTCCAATAGATCCGTCTACTGGATTACCAACTGACAAGTTATTTGCACGAAGCGAATTTACTGATCCAGAAATACCAGCAGGCGGTCTTCCTCCTCCACCACCAGCAGGCGTTCCTCCTCCACCACCGGCTCCACCAGCAGGTACTTGGCCGGGATTTGGTGATGAAGCTGAACCTTTTGGTACTGATACATTACCTACATTAACTGCACGAGAGTTACAAGATGCTGAAGATATTATTACAGCAGAGTTACGATTAGCAGGATTTAATACTTCAGCTATAGAATCAATGGTTAATAACTGGATCATTCCTCGTTTAACTGGACAGTTCATTGATACTGTTACTGGTAAAAAAATGCCTTCGCCTACTGATCCGAAGAATCTTTTACCTGAATTGTTTGAACGCCCTGAGTTTAAAGAAAGATTTCCGGGGTATCATCCTCGTCTTGAAGCAGGATATAACGCAATAGATATTCAAGATTATTTAGCTTATGAAAGCACGTTTAAAGAATTAATGTATACGCATGGATTGGATCAGTATATTAATACTTCTACTAATACTAAGGTTATGGATACTTATATTGGTGATTTGATTACTGGTAATATTTCTATAGAACAAGTTCAACAACGTATAAATCAAGGTGTGTCTGCTGTTATGAGCGCACCAGTACAGGTACAAGAAACTTTTAAAAGTTGGTATGGCGACCAAACAGGAGAGAATGCTTTACTTGCTACCTTCTTAGATCCTAATGAAGATTTATTTGATCTTAAAAACATGGCGCAAGCTTCTATCGCTGGAGGTTTAGCGATAGATATTCTTGGAGAAGAAGGTCGAATTACACAAAGTATGGCTGAAGAGATAGCTGATTTAGATTACAGCAATCAGCAATTACAGCAGGCATATACCCAGTTGTCACAACAAACTATGCTGTTTGCTGAAAAAACTGGTGAACAGGAAGACATGACACTTGCTAGAGAAGGTGTTAAATCTGCTTTGAATTTAGATCAAGATGTGCAAGAACGTATCGCTCGTCGTAAAAGACAAAGAATGGGTGACTTCTCAGGTGGCGGTGGTGCTATGGTTTCAGGAACAACTACAGGATTCGGGAGCGCCAATGCCTAAATATCAAACTAGCTCTTCCAAAGGGAAGGCAAAGAAAGTACCATACAAGAAGGTAAAGAAAGGTAAACGTAAATAATGTTTAACAAAGACGTACTAGAGAGGGTGGTTGCCACATTCGCGCAGTCATTCCTTGCTGTGTTCACTATTGGTGACATGGGAAGCATGAAAGCGGCTGGACTTGCAGGAGCTACTGCTGTTCTCAGCCTTGTTAAGAGTGTTGTTGCATCACGCTTTGGTGATGGATCGGCTTCAGCCGCCAGCTAATGACTGACGTTACCGACCTTAAACAAGTCAGAGTATCTAGGATAACCCTCGGACTCATCATGTCCGTGGCTATCACCAGTGGAGTTGTCGTATGGAACGCGGCTAGTATCGCTGGTAGGATAGATGATTTGGAAAAACAGGTGCAGGTAATTGAAGGAAACACTGGAACAGACAGTACAGTTTTGGCAAAACTTGATGAAATATCTCAAGGGGTCATGGAAAATGCTGACGGTCTTGATGATCTGCGGAGCGCTAGGGTCGATGACCTTAGCCGTTTCACTCCTGCTCATATTACAAGCGCTATGGCGGCTGATGTAGAAATAATCAGAGATGATGTCGATGAGATGAAAGAGATCATTGCTTCTATGGCTTGGGTTCCTTCAGAATTTAGTACGATATGGGATCGTATCTA
>Ga0310344_10000684_pt1 | contig 26313 bp, 22 predicted proteins | sample HC15DNA20200_MG_FD_203801 | JGI IMG/M metagenome (GOLD analysis project Ga0310344, IMG submission 203801) | Marine microbial communities from station ALOHA, North Pacific Subtropical Gyre - HC15-DNA-20-200_MG | ecosystem: Environmental > Aquatic > Marine > Oceanic | place: Pacific Ocean: North...
TTCCTGTCTTGATCTTGTCGTCCTGCCCCGACCGGAGTTTGCGGAGGTTCCCTTTTCCGCACTCGTCGACGACTACCACCAAACCCTTAGTCGTCAGATCCGAGCCCACCGTGCTGGCTGAACCATCACTGTTGCCCCGCGTGTGGCATCGATTGGACCAGGGGCTCGTATGGATCGGTGTGCTGTGCCTGCTCGGCTACCGTGCTGTCTTTGGTGCCCTGTTTGGGGGTTCCTGTCGCTTCGAACCATCCTGTTCCCACTATGCCGAGGCGGCGCTCCGTCGGCATGGCAGTCTGCGGGGAAGCTGGCTAACGCTCGGTCGGCTCTTGCGCTGCCATCCGTTTCGTGCCGGCGGCTATGACCCGGTGCCGCAGGAAACCCCCGCTTCGCCGCGGGCGGGTCACTAACCATCATGGAACGCCGAGTCCTGTTGGCCGTGTTCCTGTCGTTCCTGGTACTGGTGGCCTATCAGAGTCTGGTGGGACCGCCGCCGGCGCCGGAGAGTCCGGTGGTTGACGCCGAGGCGCCCGTGTCACCGACGACGCCGACGGCCGCGAGGAGTCCGACGGCCGCACCGGCGGTAGCGTCGCCCGCCGCTGCGGTGGAGGTCGCGGTCGGCGAGACGACGGTGCGCGATATAGCGGTAGAGGGTACCTCGGTCCGGGCCGTGTTTACGAATCGCGGCGCCAAGCTGGTGAGCTGGGAGCTGCTCGACTACACCGACGACGCCGGCAGCCCGGTGGAGCTCGTGCCGGCCGACGTCGCCCCAGATCAGGCCTGGCCCTTCACGCTGAGTATTCCCGGCGATGCTGAGACCACCGCCCATCTGGACGGGGCGCTGTTCCAGGCATCCACGTCAGGACTCCGGCTCATGGGCGATGAGGCTTCCCTGATCTTCGAGTACGCCGACAGTTCCGGGCTGCGGGCCGAGAAGGTGTTCACTTTCCTCTCGACCGCCGGTCAGCCCTATGTGGTGGACTTCACTGCAACGGTGACGAGGAACGGGAATGCGCTCCCGGTGTCTGTACAGTGGGGACCCGCCCTCGGTGGGGTACGGGCTGAGACGTCATATTTTGTGTTCCAGCAGTTGCCCGCCGGTGTTCTCTACGGTCGCGAGCTTGAAGGTGAGCAGTATCAGGAGACCGACATCCTTCGTCCGCAGCCCGGCGATCTCGCTGAGCGGTCGCGCTATGAGGGACAGTTCAGCTTTGTTGGAGTGGACAACCATTATTTCCTCGCCGCGGCGCTGCCAGGGGAACGACCGAGTCACGTCGACTTCCGTGCGATCTCAACCGCAGCGGACGAACACGATCTGGTGGCCTTCGATCTGTCGGTGGATGTGGGGACCGATCCACTCCCCGTCTTCCTGGGGCCGAAGGACTTCGACGTGCTGGGCGCCGTCGATCCGGACCTGGTCCGCGCGATCGACTTCGGCTTCCTGTCCGTGCTCGTGGTACCGCTGCACCGCACGCTGAAGTGGATCTATGGCTTTCTGGGCAACTACGGCTGGTCGATTATCGCGCTGACTGCGCTGATCAACATCGTCATCTTCCCACTGCGTCACAAGAGCGTGACCTCCATGCGCAAGATGCAGGAGGTGCAGCCTGAAATGAAGGCCATCCAGGAGAGGTACGCCGGCTTAAAGGCGACCGATCCAGCCAAGCAGAAGATGAACAAGGAAGTCATGGAGCTGTACGGGAAACATGGCGTGAATCCGGTCAGCGGATGCCTGCCGATGTTGCTCACCATGCCGATCCTGATCGCCTTTTATCGTCTGCTGTCGATGGCGGTTGAGCTTCGAGGCGCGCCGTTCATGGGGTGGATCACCGACCTGTCGGTGCAGGATCCGCTGTATGTCACGCCGGTGCTGATGGGGGCGTCGATGGTGCTCCAGCAGAGGCTGACGCCGTCGGTCGCCGATCCCATGCAGCAGAAGGTCATGATGCTAATGCCGGTGATGTTCACAGTGATGTTCCTGTGGGCGCCGAGCGGGCTCGTGATTTACTGGTTCACCAGCAATCTGTTTGGTATCAGTCAGCAGGTGATTACCAATCGGCTGGCTGGGCCGCCGCGGACCCGCCAGGTGCGTCCGGCCGCCGAACGCCAGACGCGCAAAGCGGCGCCCCCCGAGGTGGTCGACGTCGATCCCGTACCAGATTCCGGGACTGATTCCCGATCGAGCCGCGGATCCAGGAAACGGTCGGGTCGCGGCTCGAGACGGGGACGCCGTTAGACACCAAGCTGCAGGTTGCGCAGAACACATGAGAGGAAGAACCAAGTGAGCGCTGATCTCGAATCGCGGATGGTGAGCTTTGTTGAGGAGGTGGCCTCGGCGATGGGGATATCTGTGGAGGTGGCGTGCACGCCGATCGACGACGGTACGCGTATCACCGTCGATGGTGAAGCCGGGGAGCTTCTGCTGCGTCGTAAGGCGGTCGGTCTGGATGCGTTGCAGCATGTGGTCAATGCGGTGTTTCGAGGTGAGCACACCAAGGGGCACATCGTCGTGGATTGTCTCGACTACCGGAAGGGGAAGGACGAGGAACTGCGACAGACCGCCGTGCTGCTTGCCGACCGGGCGCGGACGACCGGCGAGACTCAGGAGCTTGGTCCACTCAACCCCTACGCGCGACGCATCGTTCATCTTGCGATCGCCGACGACCCCGGTGTTGCTTCGGAGAGTGTCGGCGACGCGTTCCTCAAGACGGTGCTCATCTCGGCCAGCAGGTCTTAGGCCGAGCACCTCGAGGCGTTCCACTGGAGCGCGCCCGCATCGGTCAGCCGCCGTCCTGCGGTTGACCGGATCCAGCCCGCATCGAATACTGCCGGAGGTAGTGGCTGCGCCGCGGTCACGGTGAGACCGGTATGTTCAGTTCAGACGACACCATCGTTGCCCTAGCGACGCCACGAGGCCGCGGAGGGCTGGGGGTAGTCCGACTGAGTGGTGTTCAGGCGCAGGAGGTGGCCCAGGCGCTCCTCGGGCGGGCGACGGCGCTCGAGGCGCGTCGAGCGACGGTGACCACTCTGATGGACGGCGTAGGCGGCCGCCGGCGGGCGATCGATGAAGTGGTGGCCACCTTGTTCCCTAGTCCAGGGTCTTACACGGGGGAGGACGTCGTCGAGGTGAGCGCCCACGGCAGTCCAGTCTTGCTGGACCGCATTGTGGCGCTGGCGGTAGCGGCGGGAGCTCGGTTGGCCGAACCGGGCGAGTTCACCTTCCGTGCGTTCCTCCACGGCCGCTTGGATCTGGTGCAGGCCGAGGCAGTGGCCGACCTTATCGAGGCGGTGACGCCGAGGCAGGCGCGGGTGGCGTTTGACCAGCTCGAAGGGACGATGACCGCCCGCATTGCCGCGCTGGATGAACAACTGTTCGATCTGATGATGCGGTTGGAGGCCTCGCTCGATTTTCCCGAGGAGGGGTATCACTTCATTACGCCGGCCGAGGTCGCGGAGGGGATCGCGGTGGTCCGAGGCAAGATCGAGGAAACGCTGGCGGAGGCGTCACAGGGACGGTTGGTTAGGGAGGGGTGCCAGGTGGTGATCCTTGGGACACCTAATGTTGGCAAGTCATCTATTTTCAATGCTTTACTTGGATCATCCCGGTCGATCGTAGCGGGCCAGCCGGGGACTACAAGAGACCTGGTGACCGAGCGGCTGGACGTTGACGGTCTCGCGGTCACTCTGGTCGATTCGGCGGGCCTCCGGCCGGCCACTGACCTGGTCGAGGAGGAAGGGGTGGCTCGGGCGCGCGGGGCGGTCGGGGTAGCGTCGGTGGCGCTGGTGGTGCTGGACCGTTCGCGCGCGTGGAGTGAGGCGGAGTTGCAGGCGCTGCGGGAGGCCGACGAAGTACCTCGTGTGGTGGCGGTCAACAAGGTCGATCTTCCGGCGGCATGGCAGCCGCGGGAGTTCGAAGGCCTGGATGGGCTCGTGGTGGTCGAGGTGTCGGCCGCTACCGGAGAAGGACTGGTGCGGTTGCGGTCGGCGCTGTTGCAGGAGTTGGGGGGGGGAGAGCCGTTGCGCGACAGTCCGGCGGTGGCAAACCGTCGGCATGCGGGATTGTTGGAGCAGGCGGCGGCGGCGCTGGGGGCTGCCGAGAGGAGTGTGGCCCAGGGTGCGGCGGAGGAGTTCGTGCTGGCGGATATGGCGCGGGCGAGGACGACTTTCGAGGAATTGACAGGGAGCCGTACGCCGGACCAGGTGCTGGAGCAGATCTTCGAACGGTTCTGCATCGGTAAGTAGGTGAGGTGAAGGAATGAGGAGGGTCTACGACGTGGTTGTCGTGGGCGCCGGTCACGCCGGCGTGGAGGCGGCGCATGCCGCGGCGACGGTAGGTTGTTCGGTAGCGCTGTGCACGCTGTCGAGAGAGACGGTGGCGCAGATGCCATGCAATCCGGCCGTGGGTGGGACGGCAAAAGGACATCTGGTTCGGGAGATCGATGCGCTGGGTGGGTTGATGGGACGTGCTATCGATGCCACCGGCATTCAGTTCAAGTTACTGAATCGCAGCCGTGGGCCGGCGGTCTGGTCGCCGCGGGCGCAGGCGGACAAGCGTCGCTATGGCGAGTGGATGCGAAGACGGCTGGATGCGATGCCGGGAATCGAGTGGGTGGTCGGCCGGGTCGGCCGGGTGGCTGTTTCGGGGCAGGCAGCTCGCGGTGTTGAGCTGGAGGATGGGACGCCGGTGTGGGGTCGGTCGGTGGTAGTGACGACCGGAACGTTTCTGAACGGGCTGATTCACGTCGGGCCAGAGACCCGGCCGGCGGGCCGGTTGGGCGAACCTGCGTCGATCCAGCTCGGAGAGTCGCTGCGGGCGATCGGGTTGGTGTGGGGTCGGTTGAAGACGGGCACCCCTCCACGGTTGGCGAAAGGGAGTATCGAGTACGACGGGTTGAAGGAGGAGCGTGGGGACGTTGAACCGGTGCCGTTCTCATTCAGTACAGGCCGGGTAGAGCGAGAACAAGTCCTCTGCCACATCATCCACACGGGGGACAAGGCGCATGGATTGGTGCGCAAGCATCTGGCCGAGTCCCCGCTCTATAACGGTCAGATTCAAGGCATCGGCCCGCGGTACTGTCCTTCGCTCGAGGACAAGGTGATGCGGTTTCCGGAGAGGGAGCGGCATCAGCTGTTTCTGGAGCCGGAAGGCGTCGACGTGGAGGAGGTGTACCTGAGCGGCTGCTCCATGAGCTTGCCGGCGTCGGTGCAGGAACGGATCGTGCGGAGCCTGCCGGGATTGAGTCAGGCAGAGATGCTGCGTCCGGGGTACGCCGTAGAGTATGACTTCATTCAGCCAACGGAATTGGCACGAACGCTCGAGACGAAGAGGATTCGGGGGCTGTTCTTGGCGGGTCAGGTGAATGGCACCTCTGGGTACGAGGAGGCGGCGGGGCAAGGTCTGGTTGCCGGCGTGAATGCGGCTCGGCAGGTACGGGGTGAGGGTAAGTTCGTGCTGAGTCGGGCGGAAGCGTATCTCGGGGTGATGGTCGACGATCTGACTACGGGGGGGTGCCTGGAGCCGTACCGGATGTTCACGTCGCGAGCGGAGCACCGCCTGTTGTTACGGATAGACAACGCGGATCTTCGGCTGACCCCAAGAGGGAGAGAGGTGGGGTTGGTCGGGGATTTGGCATGGGAGAGGTTTGGTGCCCGCCAGGGCCGCTATGAACGAAATCTCGCCCGGGTGAGGGCCGGCCGGGTTAGGGATGGCGCCAGGACTGTCGACCTGACGCAGGTGCTGAGGCGACCCGGTGTATCGCTGGCGGGTCTAGCGTCGGAGGGAGCGGTCAAGGTGGAGACAGGACCGGGCCCGGAGATGGTCGAGCTGTCGAGCGTCGAAACCGAAGTGAAGTACGAGGGATACCTGCGGCGGCAGGAAGCTACGGTCGCCCGACAGCGAAGGGATGAGCGCCGGCGGATACCGTCGGGGTTTCCGTTCGACCGGGTCCCGGGTCTGTCGCGGGAGGTGCAGGAGCGGTTGACCAGTGTTGGCCCAGCGACGTTGGGACAGGCGGCCAGGGTGCCTGGGGTGACCCCGGCGGCGGTGGCGGTGTTGGGCGCCTATGTGAAGCGGTGGGGCGGGTGGATAGAGGCGTGAGAGCGACGTGCTGAAGGTAACGGCGTCCGACATCAAGGCGGCCGCTGATGCAAGGGGCGTCCCTATGCCGTTGGAGCTGGCCGCGAGGTTGGAAGAGTACCTAGCGTTGCTCTTTCGGTGGAACGAGCGGATCAATCTCACGTCGGTCGGAGAGAAGGGTGTGGCGGTAGACCGGCTGCTGCTCGAGGGTGTGTTTGCGGCGGGGCTCTTGCCGAGTAGGCAGATGTTCGCGATCGACATCGGGTCTGGCGCGGGATCCCCCGCGATCCCGATGCTCCTGACGCTAGGCGGCGGACGGCTGGTGTTGGTGGAGTCGAGGCAGCGGAAGGCTGCGTTTCTGAGAGAGGCGGTGCGTTCGCTGGGGTTGGATGGAGTCAGGGTCGCCGCGTGCCGGTTTGATGAGTTGACGGTCGAGGATGATCTGAAAGCGGACGTCGTGACGAGTCGCGGCGTGCGTGTGGATGCCGTGATTGGTGCGGAGGTTGGACACCGGTTGGCACCGGGCGGAAGTTGGTTGGTGTTCGGCGGTAAGACTTCCGGCGCCGCCGGTCTGTGGCGGGTCGATCGGTCAGTTTCTTTGCCGGGGTCCGGGGGCGGCGAGCTCTTTCTGATGAAACGAAGATAAAGCGAATGTAGTGATTGTATACTGGGAGCGGCGCGCCTCCTAGGAGGGTCTCACTGTGGGATAGCCGGCAGGTGGGGCTGACAGGCACTTCGCCTGAGCCTCTTCCGTGTAGGAGTAAGGCAGGTCGCAATACTCCTTCGTTGGTGGCCTACCGAAGTCAATTTGCCGGTTAGGGAGGCGTGTGAGCGGTCTGGTTAGGCCCGGTGTTACTTTCGCTGGGTTCCCCATTCGGTGGTCGGTGTACCTGCTGGTCTGGAATTTCACTAGAGGCTCACACGGGCGGAGATGGCAGGACTGCTCTTGGTCTCATAACGTTCGTCGGCATTCTCTAGTCCTCTGTTCCCTGGCGCGGTATTCCCCCAAGGCAGGCGTTGGTCCCTGGCGGTGCCTCTTCAGTATGGAGTTTATTTGCTGCTGGTGGTTGGTTGGACGCCAGCTTGGGGATCCGGATTTTATCGCCGGCATTTCAAGCCTGCCTGGTGCCCGTGTTACCCGGGGTTCCACGTGGAACCTTGGAGTTTGTGGCGGGTGGTTTATCGCCGGCCGCCACGGTTCCAGGAAGAGCAGTCTCAAGTCAATCTTCGTTTAGGCGTATGGTCGTTTTCTGGTGGGACAGGTGCGGTGGTGTCCGTTCCGGCTTGGCGTCTAGTGGCGGAGCCTCCATCTGGGCAGTCCCTGGCTTGGCTATTTGCAGGTGACCCATTCGCGCGGGCTGGCCTAGAACCGGGCTCCCCAGCGCCCACTACAGTGCCCTCTTCGGGTTTCAATACTTTGTGCCTTCATCCGGGTTATCCCAGTCACTTGAACACACAGAGGCTCTTGGTCGAGGTGAGCCGATCTCAGGTTTGCTTTCCAGGTTCCTGTTTGTTGGCTCTGTGCGGGCGTGTCCCGAGGGGTGCTCGCTGTGTTCCACGTGGAACACCCCAGCCCATGCGCGCGGGCCGCCGGGCAATCCGTGCATAGGGTCTTGCACTGACGTGCTGATTCGCGTTAGTCTTTCAAGCCGTGCAGACCGCAACAGAAATGTCAAAAGGGCAATAATTTAGGTCAAACGGCTTAAATGGGCAGGATCATCTCGATCGCGAACCAAAAAGGCGGGGTTGGTAAGACGACCACAGCGATCAACCTCGCTGCATCCCTGGCGATGGGCGAGCGGTCCGTCCTCTTGGTTGATCTGGATCCCCAGTCGAATCTCACCAGTGGCATCGGGTTAACCGAGGCCGTCGCGAGCAAGCGGACCGTCTACGAGGCCCTCACATCCGATACCCCGCTTGACCCTCGGGAGATCGAGCTCGACACTCAGGTGACCGGGCTACGCCTAATTCCGGCCGACCGCCATCTCACGGGCGCCGAGGTGGAACTGGTGGGGATGCTGGCAAGAGAAAGCCGACTGCGCCCGCTCCTGCAGCAGGCTAAGTCTCGATACGACTACATCTTTATCGATACCCCGCCTTCGCTTGGGCTGCTGACCCTCAATGCCCTCGTCGCGGCCGAGACCATCCTGATTCCGCTCAACTGCGAGTACTTCGCGCTTGAAGGCCTGGCCGAGCTGACCTCAACGATGCAACGCGTGCGGGCCACCCTGAATCCGACGCTCGACCTCGAGGGGGTCCTACTTACGATGGCCGACACCCGCACCCGCTTGGGCCAAGGCGTAGCCGAGGAGGTGCGCCGACACTTTGGCGACAAGGTCTACGAGACAGTCATCCCCAGAAACGTGCGTCTTGCAGAGGCGCCCGGACACGGCCTGCCGGCCATCCTCTACGACGTCCGCTCTCGCGGGGCCGAAGCCTACCTGGCGCTCGCCCGGGAGATTCTCGATCGGGAGGCGCCTCGACTCCCCGACTCGATCCTCTAGCCCCCAGGAGTTCTCTCATGGCCAAGACAAGACAGGCACTCGGACGAGGCCTCAGCGCCCTCATCCCGACGACGCCAGATCTTCAAGCTGCAGCCGGGCCCGCCACCGTCACGCCTACCGAGCTTGATGTCGACCGACTGCAGCCCAATTCCGACCAGCCTCGTACAACGATGGACGAAACTCGCCTCGACGAGCTGAGTCGCTCCATCGAAGTCTCGGGCGTGATCCAGCCGATCGTGGTGCGGCATCTCGATGACGGCCGATTCGAAATCGTCGCCGGCGAGCGACGCTGGCGCGCTGCCCAGCGTGCCGGGCTACACCGTGTGCCGGTGGTCGTCCGGGACGTGGCCGACGAGAACCTGCTGCAACTTGCTCTTGTCGAGAACCTCCAGCGCGAGAATCTCAATCCCATCGAAGAGGCCGAAGGCTACCGCCAGCTGATAGCCGAACATGGCTTGACCCAGGACGCGGTCGCTCAGGCGGTGGGGAAAGACCGCGCGACGGTCGCCAACTACGTGCGCCTCCTGCAGCTGCCGTCTGAGGTGCAGGCCGAGCTTGGGGCGGGTCGGATGGCCATGGGCCACGCACGGGCCCTCCTTGGACTCGATGCCGGCGCCCAGCGCCGGGCCGCGCGAGAGGTCGTGGCCCGCGGCCTTTCGGTCCGCGAGACCGAGGCGTTGGTCCGCCGCATAGCCCACGCCAGCGATCCGGCCCGCCCGACGGGGGGCGCTCCGCCGCTCGACGTCCACACCCGCGCGGCACAGGACCGCCTCCGGGTTGCGCTGGGTACGCGCGTCCGCATCGTCCGCCGAGGGAAGCAGGGGCGGATTGAGATCAACTTCACCTCCGAGCCGGAGCTCCAGCGACTCTTCGACCGGTTGACGGCTGCCTCGTAGTCCTCCGGACGGCTTGATGGCGTTTCGCCCAGAATGGTATAACTACATGTTTGGCCCGCTCGGCCGGAGCGCCACAACGGCCTCCGCATCGCCGTCGTCCTGGCCACCCGGACACCATGACCAATCGCACCGTGGCTGCGCGCTACGCCCGCGCACTGTTCGATGTCAGCGTTAAACAGCATGACCTCCGCCAGGTTGAGACCGACCTGATGGGTTTCTCAGGCCTCCTCGCTGGTCACGAGATGCTCGGGCGCGTGCTGCTAAATCCTGCTGTTCCCACACCGAGGAAGAAGGATCTGGTCTCTGCCCTGCTCGAGCGGCTGGATCCCTTGACTCCTCCGGTGACCAAACTGCTTCACCTGCTTGCCGAGCGCGACAGGCTGGTTCTCCTCGGCGACATCGTGGAGGCGTACCGCGGCCGCCTGCTCCGTCACCGCGGTGTGGTGGAGGCACAGGTCACGACCGCCACGCCGATCAGCGATGACCGCACCGCCGGTCTCGAACGAGCGCTGCAGGCGGCCAGCGGAGCGCAGGTGACGATGACGACCGACGTCGACCCTGAACTCTTGGGCGGTGTTGTGGCACGCGTCGGTACTACCGTCTATGACGGAAGCGTCGCGCACCACCTCCGACGGATTCGCCAGAACCTCCTGGAGCAGTAGGGCTCGTATCGACGACGTCCAGACCAGGCACGAAACACAAACGACGAACCACACGAACCACAGACAGGCTCCTTTGCGATGACCATTAAAGCGGACGAGATAACCCAGATCATTCGCGACCAGATCGGTGACTACACCCTCGACGTCGATGTGGCCGAAGTCGGCACCGTCGTCTCGGTTGGAGACGGCATTGCCCAAGTCCACGGGATAGAGAGCGTCATGGCTACCGAGATGCTTGAGTTCCCGCACGGGATCTACGGACTGGCGCTGAACCTCGAAGAAGACGGGGTCGGCGCGGTTCTCCTCGGCCAGAGCACCGAGATCAAGGAAGGCGATACGGTCAAGCGTACCGGTCGCATCATTTCGGTGCCGGTTGGTGAAGCGCTCCTGGGCCGGGTGGTTAACGCGCTCGGGCAGCCGCTCGATGGGAAAGGGCCGATCGCGGCGACCGAGTCCTCGCCTGTCGAGAAGATTGCGCCCGGCGTCGTCGACCGCCAGAGCGTCAGCATTCCGCTTCAGACCGGTCTCAAGGCGATCGACGCGATGGTGCCGATTGGCCGCGGCCAGCGAGAGTTGATCATCGGTGACCGCCAGACCGGCAAGACCGCGGTGGCCGTCGATACGATTCTCAACCAGCGCGGCAACAACGTAGTCTGCATCTACAACGCCATCGGACAGAAGCAGTCGACCATCGCGCAGGTGGTGAAGACCCTCGAAGAGAACAACGCGATGGAGTTCACCATCGTCGTAGCCGCGCCGGCATCGGCGCCTGCCCCGCTGCTCTTCATCAGTCCTTACTCCGCCTGCGCGATGGGCGAGTACTTCCGTGACAAGGGCGAGCACGCCCTCTGTATCTACGACGACCTCTCCAAGCACGCCCAGGCGTATCGCGAGATCTCCTTGCTGCTCCGCCGTCCCCCGGGGCGCGAGGCATATCCGGGCGACGTCTTCTACCTGCACTCCAGACTGCTCGAGCGTGCGGCCATGATGCGGGATGAACTCGGAGCGGGTTCGCTGACCGCGTTGCCGATCATCGAGACTCAGGCCGGCGACCTGTCGGCCTACATTCCGACGAACGTCATCTCCATCACTGACGGTCAGATCTTCTTGGAGTCCGACCTGTTCCACCAGGGTGTGCGCCCGGCTATCAACGTCGGCAACTCGGTCTCCCGTGTGGGTGGGGCGGCCCAGGTTAAGGCGATGCGGCAGGTCTCGGGTACCTTGCGACTCGACTTGGCCCAGTTCCGCGAGCTGGCCGCCTTCGCCCAGATGGCCAGCGATCTCGACAAGGCGACCCAGGACCAGCTCAACCGCGGAGGCCGACTGGTCGAGGTCCTGAAGCAGCCGCAGTATCAGCCGCTGCCGGTGGCCAATCAGGTGCTGATCATCTACGCCGGCACTAAGGGCTATCTCGATGAGGTCGCCGAGACCGATTGCCGCGCCTATGAGACCGAGCTCTATCAGTTCGTCGAGGGCCGCGAGCCGTCACTCTTTGCCGATCTGGCCGAGAAGAAGCAGCTCGACGACGACCTTAAGGGTCGGGTCGAGGCGGTGCTCAAGGAGTTCACCGAGCAGTTCCTGGCGGCCCGCAAGACCGCCGCGGCCTAGGCCGAACGTCAGAGCCAGCGGACAGAGGACTCAGCGTGCCCTCCCTACTCGATCTCAGACGACGTATCCGCGCGGTCAAGTCGACGCAACAGATCACCAAGGCCATGAAGGCGATCTCGGCCTCGCGTCTCCGCAAGGCCCAGGACGCGATGATGGGGGCCCGGCCCTTTGCGGCGCAGATGGAGCGCGTGCTGAGCGGTTTGGCCACGCAGGTCGACACCAGCGCCCACCCGCTGCTGCAGCAGCCGGAGGGTGAGGCCGCCGAGCGGCCGACCCTCTTGATCGTGGTCACCGCGGACAAAGGACTGTGCGGCAGTTTCAACACCAACATCATCAAGACGGCAAGCACTGACATTGCTGCGCAGGGTGTGACGCGACCCATCCTGGGCCTGGTCGGCAAGAAGGGCCGGGACTTTTTCGGCCGGCGCGGCTTCGACACGCGGTTCGAGTTGGTCAACATCTTCACGTCGTTGAAGTACGCCCATGCCCAGGCCATAGCCAAGGAGGCGACCGCGGCGTTCATCGATGGCGAGGTCTCCTCGGTGCACGTGGTGTACAACGAGTTCAAGTCGGTCCTTCAGCGGGAGGTGATCTCCCGACAGGTGCTCCCGATTCAACCGATGGAGGCGGTGCCGGTCGAGGGTGAGCAGCTGCCCGACTACCTGTACGAGCCGGAGCCGGCCGCCATCTTCGACAGTCTCATCCCGCGCCACGTTGAGGTGCAGTTCTATCGCGCTCTCTTGGAGTCGGCGGCCGCCGAGCATGCGGCCCGGCTCACGGCCATGGACGCGGCGACCAACAACGCCAGCGAGATGATCGAGGACCTCACCCTCTACATGAACAAAGTCCGTCAGGCGAAGATCACCGGAGAAATCATTGAGATCGTTTCCGGGGCGGAATCGCTCTAACGCGATATAGACAGCACGTCAGCAGACAGAAGGCAGACATGGCGAACGAAGCAGCAACGGAGCAGAAAGTCGGCAAGGTGGTGCAGATCATCGGCCCGGTCCTCGACGTCGAGTTCGAGGGGCATCTTCCGGCCATCTACAACGCGTTGCATGTACAGTCCGAGCAGGGCGGCTTGGAGATCGACTTGGTTGCCGAGGTGGCACAGCATCTCGGAGAGAACCGGGTGCGCGCGGTTTCGATGAAGCCGACCGATGGCCTGCAGCGCGGCGTGGCCGTGGTTGATCTCGGCCAGCCTATCTCTGTGCCCGTCGGTCCCGAGACCCTCGGCCGGGTGATGAACGTGCTCGGCGAGCCGGTCGATTTTCCGGACAAGCCAGTGGGTACCAAGGAGCGCTGGCCCATTCACCGTCCCGCCCCGACCCTGGAGGACCAGTCCACAGAGCAGGAGATGCTCGAGACTGGGATCAAGGTAATCGACCTGCTTGAGCCGTATCTGCGGGGTGGCAAGATCGGGCTCTTCGGCGGAGCCGGCGTTGGTAAGACCGTTCTCATCATGGAGCTGATCACGAACATCGCCAACAAGCACTCCGGTGTGTCGGTGTTTGGTGGCGTGGGTGAGCGGACGCGCGAAGGTAACGACCTTTGGATGGAAATGCGCGAAAGCGGCGTCGTCAACATCGACGAGTTCGACAAGTCGCGCGCGGCCCTCATCTACGGCCAGATGACCGAGCCACCGGGCGCCCGCCAGCGGGTTGGCCTCACCGCGCTTACGATCGCCGAGTACTTCCGCGACGCTGAAAGTAAGGACGTTCTACTGTTCATCGACAACATCTTCCGCTTCACCCAGGCTGGCTCGGAGGTTTCGGCCCTGCTTGGCCGGATGCCGTCCGCGGTTGGCTACCAGCCCACGCTGGCCACCGAGATGGGCGCGCTCCAAGAGCGGATCACGTCAACCAAGCAAGGCTCGATTACGTCGGTCCAGGCCATCTATGTCCCGGCCGACGACTACACCGACCCGGCCCCGGCCACCACGTTCGCCCACCTCGACGCGACGACCAACCTCTCTCGAGCCTATGTCGAGAAGGGCATCTACCCGGCCGTTGACCCGCTGGCGTCCACCTCGAACATCCTGGATCCCAACGTCATTGGTGCTGAGCACTACAACACGGCCCGGGACGTCAAGCAGGTGCTCCAGCGCTACAAGGACCTGCAGGACATCATCGCGATTCTCGGAATCGACGAGTTGTCGGAAGAGGATAAGCTCGCGGTTGCCCGAGCTCGAAAGATCGAGAAATTCCTGTCGCAGCCGTTCTTCGTGGCCACGCAGTTCACCGGTCTCGAGGGGAAGTTCGTGCCGATTGCCGACACCATTCGAGGCTTCCGCGAAATCGTCGATGGGAAGCACGACGAGCTACCCGAGCAGGCCTTCTACTTGGTCGGCGGCATCGAAGAGGCTCTTGAGAAGGCCGAGAAGATGAAGAGCGAGGCAGCGTAGATGGCCATTCCTGACCATCTCACCCTCGAGATCGTCACGCCCGAACGGGCCGTCGTCAGCGAGCAAGTGGATGAAGTCCAGGTGCCCGGGGCCGAAGGTTCTTTCGGGGTGTTGCCTGGTCACACGCCGCTGCTGGCAACGCTCCAGGTCGGAGAACTCTGGTATCGCCAGGGCGAAGAGAACTCCTATGTGGCGGTCTCCTTCGGCTTCGCCGAGGTGCAGCCCGGCCGGGTCACGGTGCTGGCGCAAATCGCCGAATCGGCCGAGGAGATCAATGTTACCCGGGCGGAGGCGGCCCAGGAACGGGCCAAGGGCCGTTTAGGCAAGCCGGTGGTCGACATGGACTTCGAGCGTGCCCGTCTGGCGCTGCTAAAGTCTCTGACCCGGCTGCAGGTCGCCTCGCGCGCCAAGATTCGCGGTTAACGCCCGAAGCGACCGACGTCTCGCCCACCTCTTGGTTCCCACCCGTGTGTGGGTGACAATACGGGCAGCGCGATCCGACTCGGCTTTCCAAGCGATGCGCCTTTCCTCTGCCTCCGCGACCGACACAGGGCTGCGACGGTCCATCAACGAAGACAATCTGTCGGTGCGTGACGATCTGGGTCTGTATGTCGTGGCCGACGGCATGGGTGGGCACGCGGCTGGCGACGTCGCGTCAGAGGCGGCGGTTGAGGGCATTGTCGCATTTGTCGAGGCGACGGTCGCGATGTCGCCGGACCAGACCTGGCCCATTGCCTTCAACCCCGAGCACAGCGTCAACGCCAATCGGTTGCAGGCCGGGTTTCGTATGGGAAATCGCCGGCTCGCATCCCAGATCGCGGCGTCGAGCGAACTACGCGGCATGGCGACCACAGCGGTGGCGATGCTGACCGGCGACGGCGCGGCGACGTTGGCCCACGTCGGAGACAGCCGTGGCTATCGGCTCCGCGCTGGCGCCCTGGAGCGGCTGACCCGCGACCATTCTTGGGTTGAGGAGCAGATCCGGGTGGGTGCGCTGACTGAGGAGGCGGCGCGTGAGCACCCCTGGCGGAACATTGTGACGCGGGCTCTCTCGGGGTCCGAAGAACTTGAGGTGGATCTGCAAGAGCTTGAGCTTCAGGTGGGTGACCGGCTTTTGCTCTGCTCCGATGGAGTGTTTACCGTGCTGAGCGACGACGAGATCGGCGAGGTGCTTGGTCGGGACACCGCCCTGCACCGCATCTGCGAGGCGCTGATCCAGGGTGCTAATGACGGCGGCGGTCCTGACAACGTGACGGCGGTCGTGCTCCAGGTCGATGCTGTCTAACCTCGGAGAGCTCTTCCGGTACCGGGGGCTCATCCAGACACTCGTTGCCCGGGAGCTGAAGGCCAGATACCGGGGTTCGGTGCTCGGGTTCTTCTGGTCGTTCGTCAACCCGCTGCTGCTACTGCTGGTCTATTCCTTCGTCTTCACCGTGGTTCTGCCCCGGGGCGAGCTGGTCAGTCTGGAGCCCTACGCCGTGTTCCTCTTCTGCGGGTTGCTCCCATGGACCTGGTTCTCATCGTCGCTGTCCGACGGCGCCAACGTGCTCATCATCAACGGTAACCTGATCAAGAAGGTCATGTTTCCGGCTGAGATCCTGCCGATTGTGGCCGTGCTGTCGAACATGGTTCATTTCCTGTTCGGGCTGCCCATCCTCATCATCTTCCTGCTCTATTACGCGGTGCCGCTCCGTCTGACCGAGCTTGCGTGGTTTCCCTTCGTGGTCGCAGTGCAGTTCACGCTCACGTTGGGTCTCGCGATGGTGCTGTCTGCGCTAACGGTCCACTTTCGGGACATCAAGGACCTGCTGGCGAACATCCTGACGCTTTGGTTCTTCGCCACCCCGATCATCTATCCGATGTCGTTTCTGTCGGATCGGGGCAAGGCCATCATGGACCTCAACCCATTCGCCCATCTGGCAATCTCGTATCAGGAGATCCTCTTCTACGACGGGCCGTTCGGTCACTGGAAGTGGCTGCTCGCGTTGGCCGCGGCAGGCCTGGTGCTCTTTTTGTTCGGCTACGCCCTGTTCGATCGCTTGCGGGATTCATTCGCGGAGGAAGTGTAGTGACCCCTGCGATCGACATCGACCACGTCACGAAGATCTACCGGCGGCACGGGCACAGCCGGCGGTTCGCGACCCTCAAGAGCACCCTGCTCACTGGCAGCCTTGTGGCCCAGCTGCGGCCGGACGAATCGTTCCGTGCGTTGAGCGATGTGTCGGTGCAGGTGCCTCGCGGGGTGTCCTACGGTGTGATCGGGCGAAACGGTTCTGGGAAGAGCACACTGCTGAAACTGGTGGCGGGCATCACCAAGCCGACTCATGGGTCCGTGCGGGTGAACGGACGCGTGTCGGCCCTGATAGAGCTGGGCGCCGGCTTTCATCCGGAGATCTCGGGTCGTGAGAACGTCTTCATCAACGGCATCATGCTCGGGCTGTCCCGGAGGGACATCGAACGGCGGTTCGACGAGATCGTGGAGTTCGCCGAGATGGAGGAGTTCATCGACGCCCCAGTTAAGACCTACTCCTCGGGGATGTACATGCGGCTTGGTTTCGCGGTGGCGGTGCACGTCGACCCTGACATCCTCTTGGTAGACGAAGTGCTGGCCGTCGGCGACGAGGGCTTCAGCCTGAAATGTCTGGACAAGTTCGCGGAGTTTAAGCGCCGAGGCAAGACGATTCTTCTGGTCAGCCACGGTTTGTCAATGGTCGAGCGGTTCTGCGACGAGGCGCTCTGGCTGGAGGCTGGCGACCGGCGAGCGACCGGCGATCCGAAACGGGTGGTCCAGATGTATCTGGCCGACGTCGAGCAGCTCGAAGACGAGCTGCTGGCCGCCGCTGACGCCAAAGCGCAAGCCTCGGCCCAAGCCGACGGGAGTGGACAGGTCGTCGAGTCTCTGAACGACCCCAAGGGGCCTGAGCCGGCCGCCGAACAGGACGTCGCGTCACCGGCGTCTGAGCCCGACAACCCTCTCGACGAGGCCGCGAGTGCGCCAGAGCCCGCCGAGCAGGCACCACCTCCCCCCGAGGGCGAGCACGCGGAGGTCGATGAGGAAACCGGGTTGGTGAACATGTTTACCGCCAACGAAGGACGCTGGGGTTCAGGGGTAGTTAGGATCGAAGAGGTCACGCTCGAGGGCGACCAAGGTGCGGGTCACGTTTTTCACACGGGCGACCGTATGACCATCCGAATGAAGGTTCGCGCCGCCCAGCCAGTCGAAGACTTCGCATTCGGCATCAGCATCTTCAGCACCGACGGCGTCTGCTGCTTCGGCACCAACACCAACATCGAAGAGATGGAATCCGCCTCGCTCAGTGGGGCGGGTGAGGTGGAGTTCGCCATCGAGCAGCTCGATCTCGTCGAGGGCACCTACAAGCTCGACGTGGCGGCGCACAAGCGAGACGGCTTTTCTTACGACTACCACCGGCTGCTCTACACATTTCGAGTGAAGTCCCGGACAAAGGACGTAGGCATCTACCGCCCACGACATGTCTGGCGATTCACCGACAACTTGCGGTTCAAGCCGGTCTCTGCGGCGGCGGCGGACGACTCCTCCTCTGACTGAAATCGCCGGTCCGGCCGGACCTCGGGTCCGGGTGGACGACCGCTCAGGTAGACACGACCCGTGACTGGGACCTCTCTGACCCTGCAGGCGGCGCTGAAGACGGCCGCGGCGCGAGCCGGGCTCGGCCCGTCCGGCAGCTTGGCTGGATTGTCGCCGTCGGCGCGCGGGTTCGCGGCCGCGGCCGCCGCCGGTGAGTCACCAGTTCTCATCGTGGTGCCGGGAGACCGCGACGTGGAGCAGTTGGTCACCGACACCCGATTCTTTCTGGCGGCGTTCGATGCCCTCCCGCCTCACGACGCCGAGGCGGCGGTGCTGCCCTATCCGTCACACGAAGTTGATCCGTACCGCGGCCTGGCTCCGCACTTTGATGTCGCGGCCGCGCGAGCGCGGGCGCTCTACGGGCTCGCATCCGGTACTGTCCGGGTGGTGATCGCCGCCGCGTCCGCGCTGCTCCCCCGGGTCAGCCCCCCGGAGCGTCTGCGCGCTGCGAGCGTGCGGCTCTCCGAGGGGGTACTGCTCGATCCGACTGCGTTCGGGGATTTGCTGGCCGACGCCGGGTTCCTGCCGGCCGATCCGGTTGATGCGCATGGCGAGTTTTGCGTCCGGGGCGGCGTGGTCGACTTCTTTCCCGCGGGAGCCGAAATCCCGGTGCGCGCCGAGTTCGCTGGTGACAGCCTGGAGTCGATCCGACGGTTCGACCCGTCCACCCAGCGTTCGGTCCAGATCCTCGACCGGATCGATATTGTCCCGTTGCGCGAGCTCTTCGAGGACGACACCTCCGCCGCCGGTCCGGACCATCTGGACCGGAGTGCTTGGCTGGCCGACTACCTGCAGGTCGGTGCCACGCGGGTCTATGTGGCAGAGAGGGACGACGTCCGGCAGACCATCGACCGCCGCTTCGAACAGGCCGAGAACGGTTTCGCCGATGCAGAGGCTCGCGGCGAGGTCGTCGCTACTCCGGCGGCGCTATTGGTCGAGGCGGACGAGCTCAAGCCCTGGGTCGCGGCGGCTGAGCGCATGGAACAGCTCTGGGAGGATGCCGCGCCGGCAACGGCCGTCCGCCACGTCGGGTGCCAGCCGGTCGTCGCGTTCCACGGGCGTCTCGCCGACTGGGTTGCCGAGATCCGCCGGGCCCGAGAGCGGGAGGAGCAGGCGCTGTTTGTGGCCGCCACGCCGGGCCGGGCTGAGCGGGTCATCGAGTTACTCGCTGATTACGACCTGACCGCTCTGCCGGTGGACGAGACCGAGGGGACCCATGGCGCGTCGCTGCTCGTGGCCACGGGCCGGTTGACCCGCGGTTTCCGTCTGCCAGACGCCGGATTGCTCGTCTTCAGCGAGCCAGACATCTTCGACGAGCAGCGACGGGCCCGTGCGCCGGTGGCCAAGCCAGTTCGCTCGTTTCTCTCCGACTTCCGAGATCTGAAAGTTGGCGATCGCGTCGTGCACGTCGAGCATGGGGTGGGGCGGTTCGTCGGGCTCCGGCAGATCCCGGTGGGTCTCGAGCAGCACGAGTTTATGGAGCTACGCTACGCCGGCGAGGACAAACTCTTTGTCCCGGTTCAGCAGCTTGACCAGCTGCAGAAGTACACCGGCTCCAGTCGCGCTTCGCTGGACAAGCTGGGCGGCACCAGCTGGAGCAAGACCAAGACTCGCGTCCGCAGGGCGATGCGGGATATGGCCGAGGAGTTGCTCAAGCTCTACGCGGCCAGGAAAGCCGTGCCCGGTCATGCCTTCAGCGCCGACACCCACTGGCACCGCGAGTTCGACGACGCGTTCGCGTATGAGTTGACCGCGGACCAGACCAAGGCCATCCGTGACATTCGGCAGGATATGGAAGCGTCCACACCGATGGACCGGCTGCTATGTGGTGACGTGGGGTATGGGAAGACCGAGGTGGCCATGCGAGCTGCCTTCAAGGCGGTCATGGACGGCAAGCAGGTGGGGGTGCTGGCCCCCACCACGGTTTTGGCATTCCAGCACTATAAGACCCTAGTCGACCGGTTTGCCGCCTTCCCGGTGCGCATCGATCTCGTCAGCCGCTTTCGGACTCGGGCCGAGCAGAAGGAAACCTTGTTGCAGCTGGCCGACGGCAAGCTCGATATCATCGTGGGCACGCACCGGCTTCTGTCCAAGGATGTCGTGTTTCGAGACCTTGGGCTACTGGTGGTTGACGAGGAACAGCGCTTCGGTGTCGCGCATAAGGAGCGGATCAAGCAGTTGCGCCGCCGGGTTGACGTCCTGACCATGACCGCCACGCCGCTGCCCCGCACGCTCAACATGTCGCTGGTGGGTATCCGGGACATGTCCGTGATCGAGACGCCCCCCAAGGATCGTCAGTCGATCCAGACCAACGTGGTGCGCTTCGATCATCAGACGATCGCTCGGGCCATCCGGACCGAGCTCGAGCGGGGCGGCCAAGTCTACTTTCTCCACAGCCGGGTGACATCGATCTACGCCATGGGCGAGATCTTGACCCGTATGTTGCCGGAGGCTCGCATCGCGGTGGCCCACGGGCAGATGGCCGAGGGCCAGCTCGAACGTTGCATGATCGACTTCGTCCAGCACGAATACGATGTCCTGGTGGCGACGACAATCATCGAGAACGGTCTAGACATTCCCAACGCCAACACGATCATCATCAATCACGCGGAGGGATTCGGCCTGGCTCAGCTTTACCAGCTTCGCGGCCGGGTGGGACGTTCCGATCGGCGAGCTTATGCCTATCTGCTGGTGCCCCCCGAGGGCTCCCTCTCGCCGGTGGCCAGGCAGCGGCTGTCGGCCATCCGTGAGTTCAGCGATCTTGGGAGTGGCTTCCGCGTCGCCGCGCTCGACCTTGAGATCCGCGGCGCGGGCAACCTCCTGGGAGGCGAGCAGAGCGGGCACATCGAGTCGGTCGGGTTCGACCTCTATGTCAAGCTGCTCGAGCAGACGGTGCGGGAGCTCAAGGGTGAGGAGATCGAGGAGGAGGTCCGTGCGACGGTCAACCTCGACGTTGACGTCAAGATTGACCAGCGCTACATCCCGGACGCGAACCAGCGGCTCACCATCTACCGCCGCGTCGCGGCGGCCCGTGACGAAGCGTCGTTGTCCGGCCTCCTCGATGAGCTGCATGACCGATATGGACCGATACCCCCAACTGTGGCGACGCTCGTGGAGTATGGCCGGCTGCGTGTCCTCGCCGATGAGCTCGGGGTCGAGACCATGGACCGGGATAGCCAGCAGGTCGTGCTGAAGTTCCGGGATACCACCCCGGTGGATCCGGTGCGGCTGGTCCGCTTCGTCGAGCGACGTGGAGACCTTCGACTGAAGCCCCCGGCCACCCTGTTTGTCGATCTGCGCGCCCCCGGCGACACCCTACGGAGCGGCGGGAACCTCTCGTGGTGGACGGATCGAGCGCGGAGCGCAGACGTACGTGCCGGCTTCTCACGCACCGACTATCAGCGGGAGGCTCGCCGTGGCCAGCCAACCGACGATCTGTTCGGTCGTATCAGCGATATGCTGGTCGAATTGGGAACCCTCCGCGTCGACGGCTAGCAGGTCGCGGAGCCCGACCATCAGCCGGGCTGCGGCGTCTGTACGGGGTACAATCTATGATGAGGAAATGCAGATGAGCAACGCGTTGAGACACAGTCTCGCGACACTGGTGGTAGCGGCGCTCTCCTCTGGGGTTGCCGACGCCCAGGGGCTGAATTCAGGACGACCGGGAGCCCAGGTATTCGAGCGGATCATCGTCAAGATCAACGGCGATCCGTTCACCCAGACGGACCTCGAAGACGCCCAAATCACCGAGCTGCGAACGCGCAACTTCATCGCCCAGACCGACGCCGAGCTTCGAGCGATCATCGCGGAGATTACCCCCGACGTTCTGGCCGAGGCGGTCGATACCGCGCTTATGGTGCAGCGCGGCCGCGACTACGGGTTTCGCCTCAGCGACGAGCAGTTCGAAGAGATCCTAACCGGCATCAAGAACGACAACGGGCTCAACGACGAGCAGCTGGAGAGCGCCATTATTCAGGACCAGCAGATGACGATGCTCGAGTTTCGCCAGGCGGTTGAGGACCAGATGATGGTTGGCCAGGTCCAGCAGATTGAAATTCTGAACAAGATCTCGATGACCGACACCGAGGCGCGCGTCTACTACGACGATAACCTCGATGAGTTTATGCAGCCGGCTACCGTGACGCTGCGCGAGATCCTCATCGCTGCGGCCGACGGGACCGGTGCGCTGGCCCAGGCCCAGGATCAGGCTGCGCTGACGCGGGCTGAGGAGGCCCGCGCCAGGGTGCTGGGTGGTGAAGATTTCGCCGACGTCGCGCGCGAGATGTCTGATGCTGTGTCGAAGGACAGCGGGGGGCTGCTGGGGCCGATCGTCAACTCGGATCTGAGCCAAGTGATCCTCGACCGGCTCGAGACAATGGAGGTCGGCGCCGTCGGCGAGATCGAACGGACCCCGGCCGGGTACCAGATTCTGCAGTTCGCCGACGAGACCGCCGCAGCTCCCCAGCCCTATGATGACGTTCGCAACAGCATCATGGAGAACGTCTTCGACGAGCGCCGGCTCGAAGCGCTGGATCGATATCTGGGGACCTTGCGGGACGATGCCATCATCGAGTGGGTCGACGAAAACCTGCAGGGCATCTACGAAGCCCAGGTCAGGTCGCGCGACGCGGCCCGTCGGGGCGACTAGTCAGTTCGGCATGGACACGGCGTCTCACGATGGGCCGGCAGGTCTGGCTGCCACCGAGGAGCGGACCGATGATCCTTGGTATGCCGTCTGGACCCGCTCCCGCCACGAACAGGTGGTTCGCGAGCAGCTGGAACGCAAGCAGGTTGAGGCGTTCCTGCCCACCATCACCCGGTGGAGCCGCTGGAAGGACCGGCGCAAGAAGATCGCCTGGCCATTGTTCCCCGGCTACTGCTTCGCGCGTTTCGACGCTGAGCATCGGCGTGCCATCCTCCGCTGCACGGGCGTGGTCAGCATCGTATCCTTCGATGGCGAGCCGGCGGCGATCGCGCCCCACGAGATCAACGGCATCCGGCGGCTGGTGGACACAGATCTGCTCTACGACCCTTGTCCGCTCATTCGTGAGGGGATGATGGTCGAGGTGGTGCACGGACCGCTGCGGGGGGTGGTGGGGCGGCTGGTGCGAAAAGGCGCGCATGCGCGCCTCGTGCTGTCGGTCGACCTGATCGGGCAGGCGGTATCGGTCGAGGTCGACGCTGCCGACGTTAAGGCATACTGAGAGATGACCAGGAAGGCTGCGCCGAAGATCGGGTCGGTCACGCTCGATTCGCCGTTTGCTCTGGCGCCGATGGCGGGCATGACCGACACCGCGTTTCGCCGGTTGGTGAAGCGGCGGGGAGGCTGTGGGCTAGTGGTCACCGAAATGGTTAGCTCCGAGGGCCTGGTGCGAGGTATCGATCGCACCCTTGAGTACGCTGAGTTCACTGAGGAAGAGCGGCCGGTGTCGATCCAGATCTTCGGTGGCGACCCGGACAAGATGGCCCAGGCGGCGCAGATCGTGGAGAGGCTAGGCGCCGATATTGTCGACGTGAACATGGGCTGCCCGGTGCCCAAGATTGCCAAGCACCACGCGGGCTGCAGCTTGATGCGGACCCCCGAGCATGCCGCGGGTGTGGTGCGCGCCATGGCCGATGCAGTGAAGATTCCGGTCACGGTCAAGATGCGGGCGGGCTGGGACGATGACCACGTCAATGCGCCTCGTGTAGCCCGGTTGATGGAAGATGCCGGCGCCTCCGCGGTGGCCGTGCACGGACGTACTGCGGCGCAGTCGTATACGGGCCGGTCGGACTGGGGCCTGATAGATCGTGTGGCCCGTGATGTTGGGATTCCGGTCTTTGGGAGTGGCGACTGTGTCTCGCCAGAGGATCTGGTCGAGCGTTTCGACGAGACCGCCGTGGCCGGGGTCCTCGTGGGCCGTGGCGCGCTCCGCAACCCTTGGATCTTCGAGCAGGCCCAGCGCTTGGAGGCGGGAGCAGGGACCGGTCCGGCTCCCGCCCACGATCGGGGCCGGTTCCTGCTGGTCTACATCGATCTCCTGCTTCGCGAGGGAACCAACGAGGCGGAGGGCTTCCGCCACTCGGCCGTGCGTGCCAGTTCTCGCGGACGGAGACCACGCACCGCTGTTACCCGCGAGCGTTGGGTAATCAACAAGCTACGAGCCCTCGGTTCCTGGTACACCAAGGGTGTTCACAACGGGTCGAAGCTGCGGGTCGCGATCAACCAGGCCAGTTCGCTCGACGAACTCCGTACGATCATCCGTTACCACTTCGATCTGAGCGACGATGGCAGCGGGATGGCCACGATCGAGGAGGACGCTCCGGGCCGGACCGGTTCTGCGGTCCTGGTGTGATGCCTCGGTTGATTGAACGCCCAAGCGTGATCGAAGCCACCGGCAATCTGCCGAAACGGATCGAGGAGTACGCCGGGCGGGTCAACACCGGCCACGGAGAGGTCAGTGTCGCACGCATGGTGTCGCCCGCCGGCTGGGTTGAACCGGGTCAGCGGCCGGAGTTCGAGGAGATCACCGTGGTGACCCGGGGGATGCTCCGGGTCGAGTACGAACAGGGCGTCCTCGACGTGCGCGCGGGCCAGGCCGTCGTGGCGGTCCCGGGCGAGTGGATTCGATACAGCAGCCCGGAACCTGACGGGGCGGAGTATGTCGCTGTCTGTCTCCCCGCGTTTTCGCCGGACACCGTCCATCGCGACGCCGAGTAGCTGGGCTACAAGGACTCCGCAGCAATTCTGAAGGGTAACTACGAGCCGCTGGGTCTGTTCGCCTAGCGGCCTCCTCCGGTTTGTTGTGGCCGCAGCCGTTTCACCTTCTCTACGAGCGTGGTGCGCTTGAGTCCCAGGCGCTCGGCGGCCTGCTGTTTGTTCCCATCAGTCTCGGCGAGGGCCTGCTGGATGAACCTTCGCTCCAGGGCGGCGATGTGGGCCGGCAGGTCCACGCCCTCTTCCGGAATCTCGACGGGCTGCGGCTGACCCACGCTGGGGCCCTCTCTGATCTCTGGTGGGAGATCCGCGACGTCGAGCTGCGTCCGGTCCCGACCGAGGGCCAGGGCGCGTTCGACCACGTTCTCGAGCTGGCGGATGTTCCCCGGCCAGCTGAAGCCCATCAGCTGCCGCATCGCTTCCTGCGTGACCCGAACGTCCCGCCGCCCGCTGTCCTGACCGGTGAGCCGCTCGACGAAGTGCTGCACCAGCAGCGGAATGTCGTCCCGGCGTTCCCGGAGGGAAGGCAGCCGGACCGGAATGACGTTGAGCCGATAGAACAAATCCTCACGAAACTGCCCGTCGGCGACCATCTGCGCCAGATTCGCGTTGGTGGCGGCTATGACCCGGACATCGATACGGATCGTGCGAGTGTCTCCGAGACGCTCCAGTTCCCGCTCCTGCAGCACTCGCAGGAGTTTGACCTGAAGACTGGACGGCATGGTGCCGACTTCGTCCAGGAACACCGTGCCGCGGTCGGCCGCTTCCAGACGGCCTGCCCGATTGCTGACCGCCCCGGTATAGGCACCGCGAACATGTCCGAATAGTTCGGCTTCGAGCAACGTTTCTGGCAGGGCGCCACAGTTGAGCGCGACGAAGCGGTGGGCCCGCCGGACGCTGTTATGGTGAATAGCCCGTGCCGCGAGTTCTTTCCCGGTGCCGGTCTCCCCGGTAATGAGCACGGTGCTCGACGTGCCGGCTACTGTCTCCAGCAGTTCGAACAGCTCGCGCATCGGTGCGCTCTGGCCCACGAGTCCGTCAAAACGATAGCGCTCCTCGAGTTGTGAGCGGAGGTAGGCGTTCTCTGAGCGGAGCCGCCGTTGCTCGAGGGCCGATGACAGTACATGCAAAAGCTGATCGAATTGGAAGGGCTTGGTGATGAACTCCGCGGCGCCCCGCTTTATGGCGTCGACGGCGTCCTTGACTGTGCCGAAGCCGGTGACCACGATACACACGATTTCCGGATAGCGTTCAAGCGCCGCCTCAAGCACGGCGGTCCCGTCGATGCCAGGGAGGCGCAGGTCGGTCAGCACCACATCGAACGCGAATTTGGCTAGCTGTTCGATGGCCACCTCGCCGCTTTCTGCCTCCACAACCAAATAGCCATGTTCCGCTAGTCGTTCGGCGGTGGCCTGACGCAGCGGAGCTTCGTCCTCTACGATAAGCAGATGTGTTTCTCTGTCAGTCATTTACAAGAAACCGCCAATACTTTGACACCGCTGGCTTGAGCCCGTCAAGGCGCGTACCTAACCCGATTCTTCGTAGGGACTAATGACGTGGAGACGCTGTGCCGATACCACCCTTTGAGCCTGCGGAGAGAAGTTGAGCGGGGCCACGGAAGATGCCGTGGAGCGGGGGATGAGACAGGCCGGATGCGAGCGCTAGAGATGATAGTCGATAGGAAAACGATCTCGATCATGAAAGCCTGCGACCTGGTTGGCGTTAGCCGCCGCACGATCTACAACTGGATCGCCAGCGGGAAGGTCGAATATGTCCGCACCGCCGGGGGCTCGGTCCGCATCTTTGTCGACACGCTGTGGCGTGAGCCGGACGGCGCGTCGGCACCGCTCACGTCGGCGCAT
>Ga0310344_10000685_pt1 | contig 26306 bp, 31 predicted proteins | sample HC15DNA20200_MG_FD_203801 | JGI IMG/M metagenome (GOLD analysis project Ga0310344, IMG submission 203801) | Marine microbial communities from station ALOHA, North Pacific Subtropical Gyre - HC15-DNA-20-200_MG | ecosystem: Environmental > Aquatic > Marine > Oceanic | place: Pacific Ocean: North...
ACCTTTGCTAACTCTATATCTTCCGCTTAATTCATGTCTTTCTCGATCCTTTTTACAATCGCTCCATCCACCATCTTTGTCTTTTCCACAATCCCCAGCTCTTAGTTCAAATCTTATTGATTTTTTTCCCATTCGCACGGGATGACCATCTTTCTTATCAACTACTTGCATTCCATATTTTTTATAATAACTTCCAGTTAGACTTTTTTTAAACTTACTTCCTGAAACAACATCTTTGGGAAGATTAACTTCTTTTCCAGCAAATCCATTGCTACAAAATAATAAACTTAAAAACAAAATTCCTAAAAATTTTTTCATCCAGATTATTTTCTATTTTTTATTGGATTTAGTGAAAGTATTTTTTCATTATATCTAAATTTAGATTTCTTTTTAGAACTATAATGAAGAGAATTGATTACAGTAATTGTTGATGAATCTGGGGCAATCAATATAGAAACTCCTCCATAGCCACTCATTCCAAATATTACTTCATCTTTTAAACCATCATATTCCATATGAAAGTAACCACCGTATGCTTTTGATGGATTGTAAGGAGGATCTCTAAATTCTTTAGTAGTTTTTTTCTTTATTCTTCTTTCATGAATATCCTTAAAATATTTACCTACACAAGTATTATTTTGATAATCATCCATTATGCTTTTCGCAATTCTTAAATAATCATACCTGTCTGCATAAAACATAGAGTTTGCTTTTCCAGCGTCAGGCATCTCTTTACTTTTAAAAAAAATAACACTATTTTTAATTTTTATATGTCTTTGAAAAACATCCTCTAAAAATTTTTCAAATTGATCAGTTCTTTTATGTTTCATGTATATTTTATGTTTTATGTAATTAAAAACTATATTTGGTAACAGTCCGTGATAATTATATTTAGATTTAGATTTTTTTTTATCTTTCATCATATGCATATAACGCGCAAGATTTTGATCATCATTACTTGTGCCATCCCACAAAGCAACATCAGTAACGTGCTTATGATCTCCCGCATTCATGTTCAACAGGTCTATCAATTTTTGATCATGATAAAGAGTTTTTTCAATTAATGGCCAATCATTTAATTTTGAATCTATGCTATCAATATAACCTGCGCAAATTGCATGGCCCGCAAGTAATCCAATCATACTTTTACCAACAGAATTAGAACGAAATTTTGTTTCATCATCAAAAAATTCTCCTAATCTTTCTTCGGGTGATTTTTCATCTATAACAATTTTATCATCCTCAAAAAGTAAATAACTAAGTATAGCCGACTCTTTTAATTCCTTTTTTACAGACTCGTTGTTCCTTAAATTCGATTTAAATTCATAAGGTTCTTTTGAAGGTTTTATTTCATATGTATGAAACTGAAAAGAATATGGATGATTAATAGTTTTCCATAAATAATAAATTAGTGTATCCCTGTTGGGTTCTGCGTTCGGACGAACTTGCCATCTATCTTTATAAAATTTTATTTTTAAATTATTTTTTGCTCTCTTGTTACATTTATTGTCATACCAAGCTTGGCTACCTTTTTCTGTGGTCTTGCATATTTCTTTAGTTTCCATAATCAAATATTGATGATGGCCATTATCATGCAGCCATTTATTAAAATCTGTTACATTATTTTTGAAATCGCTTTTGTCTTCATACCCAGATGCAATATCATCTGCTTGTGCCGGGACGTTAAATAATAAAAATATAAAAAAAATTATTAAAAGTTTTTTCATTTAAAATTTTCCTATTTTTTTTGCATCTTTATAAAAGATTTTTGACAGCTCTTCATTTGCTTCATTTTTTAATTCTATGTCTTTTTTACTCATTAATTCAACTGGTCTTTTTGTATGCTCGTGATATTTAAATGTGTCTTTTCCTCTTGCTTGCTGGACATAAACTTTACCAATAACTTGATCCACGTTAGTTCCTATATAGCTTTGAATAACAAAACCAATTCTTCTTTGATTGCTTTTATTGGGTCCAGATCCATGAACAATCATTGGATGATGAAGAGATAATTGACCAGCCTTAAGTATGTTGGGTTTAGTTTTTGCAATTGGAACATTTTGAACAGTTTGCCCGCGCGTTAATAAATTATTTTGATCATATGTATCTTTATGATCTTTGATTTTTTTCTTATGAGATCCTGACCACATTCTCATGCAGCCATTTTCTTCATTAGCATCTGTAATAGCTAACCATGCTGTCACCCAATTATAAGGTTCAAAACCAATATATTTTGCATCTTGGTGCCAACTCACAAAACCTTTTTTATCTGGATCTTTTATAAATAAGGTTGTCCCACCAACCAAAATATCTTTACCTATTATACTTTCTACTGCATCTAAAATTTTATGATTATGACAAACCTTATCAAAAACAGGTGAAATATAATGAACATTATTTCTACCCAACCCAACTAATTCATCTGGCCATTTTTTTTCAATATGTTCGATTTCTTTTTTTATCTCTTCTGTTTCTGCTAAAGACAAAACATCTATAGGGGCTACAAATCCATTATCTTTATAATCTTTTAACTCTTTATCGCTAAGCATGGACATTTTTTATATTTATCAGGGCACATTATAGATGAAACAAAATTTCCTTTTGTTTCTTGTTGCAAAACCAAATCTGTAAGTCCTTTGATAAAATTCTCCTCTATCCCCAATGCTGGTACTCTTTTGTAAAAACTACAACCATTTTTTTCTGCTAATTTTTTATATTCAATATCTAATTCTACTAAAGTTTCAGAGTGTTCCGAAACAAAGGCAACAGGAACTATAATAATCCCTCTTTTTTCTTTAGAATATTTTATAATTATTTCATCTGTAGATGGCCCAATCCATTTAAGCGGACCTACGCGACTTTGATAGGTTATTACATAATCTGGATTTTCATTCGTTAATTTTGACATTATTCCTTCAACTGTTTGTTCTACCTGCCATTGATAAGGATCGCCTTTTTTAATTTTATTTTCAGGCAAACCATGAGCAGAAAAAAGTAACTTAAAATTTTTATTTTCTAAATTTTTTATTGTTTTTTTAATAAGATTTACATGTGACTCTAAAAAGTTATTTTCTGTAGGATAACAACAAATAGTTTTGGTTTTAACTTTATAATTTTCTCTTTTACATAAATCATTCCATTCTTTTATAGAAGAACCTGAAGTTGCTGCCGAGTATTGAGGATAAAGTGGTAAAAGTATTATCTCACCAGGATCATATTCTTTAACTTTTTTAATCACTTCTGAGGCTCTAGGGTGCCAACATCTCATTACAACAAAACACTTATATTCACCTTTTTTAGATAAACTATTTTCTAAACTTATTGCCTGATCTTTAGTTAATTCAAGAATTGGGGATTTATTTCCAATTTCCTTGTAAATATTTTTTGCAATTGGAGCTCTCCTTTTTGAAATAATTTTTGCTAGAGGATATCTAAAAATCGAGGGGATGCTTATAATGGCAGGATCTTTAAATAAATTAAAAAGAAAAGGATCAACACTTTCTAATTTATCTGGTCCTCCTAAATTAAACAGAATAACTGCTTTTTTCATTTTTATTTTTTATTTCTAACAAGCTCAATGATATATTGTATTGTTTCTGGTTTGATTTCTGGCAAAACTCCGTGACCTAAATTAAATATGTATGGATAATCTTTAAATATATTAAGATATTTATCTATATTTTTTTTAATATTTTCTTTATCAGTTAGTAATATTTTAGGATCTAGTCCTCCTTGGATGGGAGTCCCATTTATTTTTTCTTTTATCCATTGTGGATCAACTTCATAATCTATGCTTATGCAGTCTGGCTTAACCTCTTTACAAAAATTAATATAATTTTCACCAATTCCTTTTGGGAAACATATTACTGGAATATTCTTTGATTTAATATGCTCTACAATTTTTGAATTTGGAATAATACAAAACTTTGAAAGCTCTTTTGGGGGCAACAGTCCTGCCCAAGAGTCAAAAATTTGTATTATATTAGCTCCCGATTCAATTTGTTTATCAACGTGCAAACATACCATTTCTTCTATTTTTTTTAGTAGTTTTTTAATTAAAGATTCGTCTTTATTAATTTTATCAAAATTAAAATTATTTTTTGGTGATCCCTTATTCAGCATGTATAATAATAAGGTCCAAGGTGCTCCTGCAAAACCTATAAGTTCTTTTTCTTTTAAATTATTCTTAACTTTTTTTATTCCTTTATATACAGGTAATAATTTATTAATAAACTCTTCTGGTTTTGTATTAATTATGATTTCTAAATTTATATCTTCTAAAATTGGACCTATTCCTTTTTTAAATTCAACTTTTTGACCCAATCCATATGGAATCATTAAAATATCAGAAAAAATTATGGCTGCGTCTAAATCAAACCTTTTTAATGGTTGTAAAGTTATTTCATTAACTAAATTTGGATTTAAACATAATTTAATAAAATCTTGGTTTTGTTTTCGTATTTCTCTAAATTCAGGTAAATACCTACCAGCTTGTCTCATAAACCATATAGGCATATAAGAAACTTCTTTTCCCTCTATGCATGCTCTTAGTGTATCTTTCATTAATATATTTATTAATATGTTAGTAGTAGTATTATACTATGTTAATAGCGGTATTAATTAGTTGTGTACAGTTTATCAATAATACCTGTTTATAATATATAATATAAATAATTGATTTAATTACATATGTTACATTTTGTTAATTATTATAATAATTTGTTTATATTTTATTAACGTATATAACTTGTTTATTTTAATGTTGGTCATTCTTAACAACATTGTATATTTGGAAAAAATGTATTTTTTTCTGTTTAATTTATAGTTTATTAACAAACTTATGAACAAGATTTACCAAGTTTATCAAGTATCAGATTCAACTGGCGAGGCTTTAGATAGAATTTTTCTAGCTATAAAAGCTCAGTTTTTAGATTTTGAGTGTAAAACAATTCATTATTCTTTTACAAGAACCGACAATCAAATTGATAAAATTATTACTAAGTGTAAAGAGGAAAAAAATGTAATTGTTTTATATACTATTGTTGATAAAAATTTATCTAAAAGTTTAGCTGTAAAATGTAAAGAAAATAATATTCCATCTTTTGAGATTTTAGGTAATATAATTTCTGATTTTTCAAAGTTACTTAAAAAGGAACCAATTCGTAAACCTGGCGGGCAGCATGTTTTAGATGAGGAATATTATAAGAGAATAGAAGCTGTTCAATTTACAATGTCACATGATGATGGAAAAATAATATCGGACCTAGAAAAATCAGATGTTGTTCTAGTGGGCATTAGCAGAACAAGCAAAACACCAACATCAATTTATTTAGCAAATAGAGGCTATAAAGTTGCAAATATACCTCTTATTTTAAATAAAGATGTTCCTGTTGAATTAATGGAAAGTGCAAAAAAAACTTGCGTTATAGGTCTTATTTGCGACGCCGCAAGGTTATCAGATGTAAGGAGAAACAGAATTCAATCGTTGCATGAAGATAGACCAGGAGAATATACAGACGAAAAAAAAATTTTAAATGAATTAGAAGATTCAAAAAAGCTTTTTAAAAAAAATAATTGGCCTACTATAGACGTGACTAGAAAGTCTGTAGAAGAAACCGCGGCTTCCATTATAAAGATATTAGATATACTAAATTCAAGATGAGTAAAAAAATAATTCTTGCATCAAAAAGCGAAGTAAGAAAAAAAATATTAGATAATTACGGGATAGAATGTGAAGTAATACCCGCTAATGTTGATGAGGATATAGTAAAACAATCTTTAATTAAAGAGAACGCAACACCCAAAATTATTTCAAAAAATTTAGCCGAACTAAAAGCGAATAAAATTAGTGAAAAGAAAAACAATTATTTAGTTCTTGGCGCAGATAGTGTCATTGATTTAAATAGTGAACTAATTTCAAAACCCAAGACTAGAAAGGAAGCTTTAGAAATCCTTAAAAAATTAAATGGAAACAAACACCAATTAATCAGTTCTGTTTGTATATCTAAGAATGGTTCTATGATATGGAATTATACAGATGCCTCAATTTTAACAATGAAAAAGCTTACCTTGGATGAAATGGAGGCTTATTTAAAAAAAATAAAAGACAAAGAATTATTTGCCTATGGCGTTTATCAGATAGAGGCTGATGGGAGATCCTTATTTTCAAAAATTGAAGGTGACGAAGACACAATAATGGGACTTCCTGTTAAACAAATAAAAGCTTATTTAGATACTTTATAATAATGAAAAAATATTTAGTTATAGGAAATCCAATCGAACATTCCCTTTCACCTAAATTGCACAATCATTGGATAAAGGAGAATAATATTGATGCTATATATGATAAAAAACAGCTTAGTAAAAATGAAATTAAAGGAATAATTAATGAAGTTAAAAATGAAAAAATAAATGGAATTAACGTTACTGTTCCATTTAAAAAATCTGTCATCCCTTTTCTCGATGAATTAACTCAACTTGCGAAAGAGACTCAATCAGTTAATACGATTTTTAAAAAAGATAATAAAATTGTTGGAGATAACACAGATGTTGGTGGGTTTAAACAAAGCTTGGAGTATATAAATTATAATGTAAAAAATAAAAAAGTATTTATTTTAGGAGCTGGGGGCGTTGTACCTTCAATACTTAAAGCTTTGGAAAAATTAGGGGCCGCCAAGGTTTATATAAGTAATAGGACAAAAGAAAAGGCAAAAAATTTGGAAAATAATTATAAGACATCTCTAGATTTGGAAACCTTAGATTGGGGTCAAAGTCCTGATTTTGATATAATTATTAATGCAACAAGTTTAGGTTTAAAAAATAATGATAAAATAGAATTAGATTACAATAAATATAAACCCAAATTTTTTGGAAAAAAGAAATTATTTTATGACGTTATTTATAACCCTGGTAAAACAAATTTCCTTTCAAAAGGCAAAGAGTCAGGAAATGAAACTACAAACGGGAAGATGATGTTTATATGTCAGGCTCAATTATCATTTAAGATTTGGCATAATATCTTACCAAAAATAGACTATGAAACGATTAAATTATTAGGAGACCAAGCTGCCAGGTTATCCTCTTTTTGATTTAAAATTTTGAGATGTATGTATGATTAGACTTGCGATAGTTGGAGATATTGGTTCTGGTAAAAGTTACGTAGCGAAACAATTTGGTTACCCAGTTTTTAATGCAGATAATGAAGTAGCAAAATTATATAGAAAAGATAAAGAATGTTATGCAAAATTAAAAAAAACACTTCCAAGTTATATAACTGCTTTCCCCGTAAAAAAAACTAAACTTTTCAACGCAATTATGGCGAACCAAAACAATCTTAAAAAGATTGTTAAGATTGTACACCCCAAAATTCGCAAAAAAATGAATATTTTTATTAAAAAAAATAAAAATAAAAAAATAATTGTTTTAGATATCCCATTATTATTAGAAAAAAAAATAAATAAGAAAAATGATGTCATAATTTTTGTAGATGCGAATAAAAAACAAATTAAAAAAAAATTAAGAAAAAGAGACAATTTTAACCCAAAAATTGTAAAAAGGTTAAAAAAACTTCAACTATCTTTAGAAACAAAAAAAAAGAAATCAGATTTTGTTATAAAAAATAATTTTAAAAAGAATTCAACTAAAAAAAGTGTTAAAGTCATTTTGAAAAAAATTTTATTAAATGCTTGAAGTAATTCTTGATACTGAAACAACAGGTTTATCGACAACAGAAAAACATAGAATAGTTGAGATCGGTTGTATTGAACTAGATAATCAAATTCCAACAAATAAAATATTTCATGAATACATAAATCCTCAAAGATCAGTTTCCGAAGAAGCCCACAAAGTACACGGATATTCAGACAAATTTCTGTCCCAAAAAAAAACTTTTTTAGAAGTTTCAAAAGATTTTTTAAATTTTATCAAAGACAAAAAATTAATAATTCATAATGCCCCCTTTGATTTATCTTTTTTAAATTATGAACTAAAACTTATTAATAAAAAGCCTATAGATAAAAAAAATGTTATAGATACTTTAGAATTAGCTAGAGCAAAATTTCCTGGATCCCAAAATTCTTTAGATGCACTTTGTAAACGTTTTAACATTGATAATTCAAAAAGAGAAAAACATTCAGCTATAATTGATTGCCATCTATTAAAAGAAGTTTATGTGAATCTTTTAGATCAGAAAGCACCAAAGCTCAATTTAGAAAGTGAAGGAGAAATACTAAATAGCAGCTCAAACAATCCTAAAAGTTTGGATAGAAAAGTATCAGGAAAAATAATAAAGCCCAGTCAAGAAGAATTGGAATTTCATAAAAAATATCTAAAAAATGATTTGCAAAAAAATTATTATTAATAATTATTTTTTTCTTTCATTATACATTTTTTCAAAATCAACTTTTTTTTCGATCATAATATTTTTTACTCCAGCCTGTTTAAATAAATAAACAAATGTTTCATACAACATAGGATACATTTCGGTAGGGATTTTAATTAAAATAATTTTTTCTAATTCTTCCTTGTTGTTAAAATTTTCTTCAATCGAAACGAGTGATGTTTGAGTTATTTCAGTAAGAATTTTATGTTTTGTATTTTGCCCAGGGGTAATTTTTAATGTGGTATTAACTTCAATTATATTATTTTTATAAGGATTGCTTTTTATATCAAAATTTAATGAATAAGTTGAGATTTCTTTTTCAATCATAACAAATGCTTGAACATTTGGTATTTCAAATGAAATGTCTTTTATAAATTTTGATATTACTTTGTAGCTCATTTTTTAACTTTTTTTTTTGTCATTTTCATTATCACCTTCTTCAATACTACCTTCTATAATGCTTTCGGCATTTCTTTTACTTTTTTGAAAATTTGAAGATATTGAGCGAATAAAAAATTTTCTTGTAAAAGGTATTATTAATAAAAAGCCAATTAAATCTGTTAAAAAACCTGGTAAAATTAAAAGAAGTGCTGCAAAAGCTAGTGCCGCACCAGATATAATTTCATAAATTGGTATTTTATTTTTTATTATTTGAGTAAACCCCGATCTTATAGCATTTAAACCTTCTAATTTTGCAAAATAAACACCTGTTATAGCTGTAAAAAAAATTAATAAAATTGTATTGAATGCACCAATCACGCCGCCAACTTTAATCATCAAATATATTTCAATTGCGGGAATACCAATTATTAAAAGGATAACTACGTTCATTTGTTTGTTTATTGTGTTTGCATACTATATCATTTAAGTATTATAATCAAAAAGCTGTATGAGTAGTCAATTTGGATTTATAGATATCATATTACTAGCTATGTTTGCTGGTTTCATAATTTTGAGACTAAGAAATATTCTAGGCAGAAAAACAGGCCATCAAGGAAAACCAGTAGAGAGATATTTTCCTACAGGAGGAAAAATTCTTAGAGATTTAGAAAATAATGAAGCAATAAAAAAAAATAATGTTGACGAAGAAGTAAAAAAGCAATTTTTGAAAGGTGCAGATATTGCCTATGAACAAATAATAACTTCTTTTGCAAAAGGAGATAAGAAATCATTAAAAGGTTTACTAAGCAGAGAATTATTTGAAAATTTTTCAGAAACCATAGATGAAAGAAAAAATAAAAAATTGAAGTATGAAACAACCTTTATAGGAATAAAATCTTCAAAAGTTTTGGAATTTAAGAAAATAGAAAATATATATAAAGTTACAGTAAATTTTGTGTGTGAAATAATTACGTGTGTAAAAGATAATAATAATAAAGTAATACAGGGAAATCCAGATATCATTAAAACGGTAAATGATGTATGGAAATTTTCAAAAAATATGTGGAGTCAAGATCCCACATGGTATTTGGTAGAAACATCTGATAAATAGTGAAAAAAAAATATATAGTTCCATCCAAAGAAAAAAAGGAATGGATAGATTTTACTAGAAATATTGGAGAATTAAGCCCTAAAGAATCTGACCTTTTAAAAGAACAAAAAAATATCTCTAAACTACCAAAACTAGATTTACACGGAAATACGCTAGATGAAGCAAACCAAAAAATAAAAGAATTTATTATCAAACATTATACTCTTGGATATAGAAAATTACTTGTAGTTACCGGTAAGGGAAATAGATCAAAAGCATATGATAATGCATATGTATCTGAAAATTTAAGTGTTTTAAAAAATTCGGTTCCAGAATTTATTAAAAATGAAGATGAATTAAAAAAAATAATAATGAATATATCTGATGCTGATCCTAAAGATGGTGGGACAGGAGCTATATATATTTCCTTAAAAAATAAAAATAAAATTAAAGAATGAATTTTGACAAATCAGTATCTTTTGCAAGATCTCCAAGATTTTTTGTAACGTAATTTTTATCAATTACAATTTTTTCACCACTTCTATCGGTCGCCGTAAAACTAATTTCATCTAACACTTTTTCAATAATAGTATGCAGTCTTCTTGCACCAATGTTTTCAATGCTGGAGTTAACTTCAGTAGCAAGTTTTGCGATTGTTTCTATCCCATCTTTTGAAAATTCAAGATCTACATTTTCTGTTGCTAAAAGTGCCTTATATTGTTTAATTAAACTATTATCAGGTTCCTCTAAAATTCTATTAAAATCTGCGCTTGTTAATGCACTTAGTTCTACTCTAATAGGCAATCTTCCTTGAAGCTCTGGTAGCAAGTCAGAAGGCTTTGCAAGTTGGAAAGCACCTGAAGCAATGAATAAAATATGATCTGTTTTTATAGGGCCATGTTTAGTACTTACAGTAGTACCCTCTATCAGAGGTAATAAATCTCTTTGGACTCCTTCTCTAGAAACATCACCACCAACCCTATCTCCACGTGCTGAAACCTTATCTATTTCATCCAAAAAAACAATTCCATTATTTTCAGTTGTTTTTTTTGCAATTTTTATAATTGAATCGTGCTCAATCATTTTATCGGATTCTTCAGCAATCAAAATTTCATGAGACTCTTTTACTGTCATTTTCTTCTTTTTACCTTTTTTAATATTTTTTCCTAACATTTCTGATAAGTTAATCATTCCAATATTAGCACCTGGCATACCTGGAATTTCAAAACTTGGTGCAGATGGAGCATCACTAACTTCAATTTCTATTTCATTATTATCTAAATCACCATTTCTGAGTCTTTTTCTAAAACTTTCCTTAGTTGCAACACTAGCTTTGTTACCCACGAGAGCATTAAGAACTCTTTCTTCCGCAGCTTGTTGAGCTTTTGCGTGAACTTGTTTTTTCATTTTTACTTTTTCAATTGCAATAGCAATTTCTAGTAAATCTCTAATTATTTGTTCCACATCTCTGCCAACGTATCCAACCTCAGTGAATCGAGTTGCCTCAACTTTTATAAAAGGAGCTTCAGCTAATTTAGAAAGCCTTCTTGATATTTCAGTTTTCCCAACACCAGTCGGCCCTATCATAAGAATATTTTTTGGTAAAACTTCATCTTTCATATCACCTTTTAATGCTTGTCTTCTCCATCTATTCCTTAATGCAATAGCTACAGCTTTTTTTGCAGCATTTTGTCCAATTACGTATCTATCTAGCTCAGATACAATTTCTCTTGGAGAAAGAGAAGAAACTTGAGATTTATCATCTTTATCTGTTTTGGAATTTTTTTTAGGCAAAGAAGTTACATTTGTTTTTTGTTTCATTTTATTAAATTTTTTCTATGGTTATATTGTTATTAGTAAATACACATATTTCTGAAGCAACTTTAATTGATTTTTTTGCAATTTCTTCAGCTGACATTTTCGTTTCCATTAAAACTTTTGCAGCTGCTAAAGCGTAATTTCCGCCTGATCCTATTCCTATAATACCTTCTTCAGGTTCCAATACATCACCTGTTCCAGAAATTATAAAACTTTTTTCTTTATCAGCTATTGCCATTAAAGCTTCTAATCTTCTTAAATATTTATCCGTACGCCAATCTTTTGCCAGTTCAACGGCAGCTCTGGTAAGATTTCCTGCATGTTTTTCTAATTTGGCCTCGAGTCTTTCAAATAAAGTTAATGCATCTGCAGTTGATCCAGCAAATCCTGCAATGACATTTCTTTTTTCAATTTTGCGAACTTTCTTTGCGGTGCTTTTAATAACCGTATTACCAAGACTAACTTGTCCGTCACCGGCAACAACAACATCCTTGTCTTTTCGAATTAAAACTATTGTGGTTCCATGCCAATTTGAATTTTCGCTCATAGTGCATCTTATGTGGAGATTTATTTGACATCTTCAAGGGCAAAAGTTCAATTTATTGATATATTCTTGAATTATTTATATACCTTGCTATTACAGGGACGCATTATGCCTCGAAAAGCTAAAATAAATAGAAAGACGAAAGAAACCAATATAGTTGTTGAAGCAAACCTTGATGGGAAAGGATCTTATAAAATAGATACCAAAATAGGTTTTTTAAATCACATGCTGGAACAATTATCAAAGCATTCTTTAATAGATTTAAAAATATCAGCCAAAGGAGATACACATATTGATCTTCATCACACAACCGAAGATACTGGTATAGCTGTAGGAGAATGTATTAAAAAAGCACTCGGTTCATCAAAAGGAATTAAAAGATATTCGCATGCTCTAATTCCTATGGATGAAACATTAACTCGAGTAACTATAGATGTTTCTAACAGACCTTATCTGATTTGGAGAGTAAAACTTAAAGTAGAAAAATTGGGAGAAATGGATACAGAATTATTCAAAGAATGGTTCCAAGCTTTTTCACAATCTGCTGGCATTACTTTGCATGTTGAAAATATTTATGGAGATAATAGTCATCACATAATAGAATCTTGCTTTAAAGGACTTGCAAGATCACTACGTGGAGCCATAGAAGTGGATAAGAGAATAAAAAATAAAGTTCCTTCAACTAAAGGCGTTTTATAAAATAATAATGTACATTTCAGTAATTGACTACGGTTCTGGCAATTTAAAGTCAGCAGCTAAAGCACTTGAAGCAGCTGGAAAAAATATTAATATAAGTCAAAAAATAATTGTAACCTCTGACCCAAAAAAAATTAAACAATCAGATAAAATAGTTCTACCTGGCCAAGGATCTTTTAAAGATTGTTATTCAGGCATTAATAAAATTTCTGGATTAAATGAATCTTTAAATGAATTTGTTTTAGAAAAGAAAAAACCTATTCTAGGAATATGCGTTGGTATGCAATTATTTGCAAAAACTGGATATGAATCTCAGGAAACAAAAGGATTTGGATGGATTAATGCAGAAGTTAGAAAAATAAATAATATGAAGAAAAAATTAAAACTCCCTCATATGGGATGGAATGAAATAGAATTTAAAAAAGATTGTTTTCTTTTTTCTAATATTAAAAATAAATCTCATGTTTATTTTCTTCATAGTTATGAATTTATGACAAAACAAAAAGATTTTATAGTTGCAACAACTAATTATGGAAATTCAATTGCAGCGTCAGTAGTGAAAGAAAACATTGCGGGGATCCAATTTCATCCTGAAAAAAGTCAAGGAAATGGTTTAGTAATTTTAGAAAACTTTTTGAAATGGAGGCCATAATGATAATTTTTCCTGCAATTGATATTAAAGATGGTAAATGTGTGAGACTTGTAAAAGGAGATTTTAATCAAATGACTTCTTATAAAAAATCTCCATTTGAACAAGCTAAAATATATTTTGAAAATGGATTCAAAAATATTCATATTGTCGATTTGGATGGAGCTCTGCGAAAAAAATCTTCTAATTCAAATATAGTTAAAGAAATACTTAAAAACCTTAAATTAAAAATTCAAATTGGTGGAGGGATGAGAAGCATTGATGATGTAGATAATTGGATAAAAAGTGGTGTTAATAAAGTTATTATTGGAACCGCTGCAGTTGAAGATAAGGATTTCCTAAAAGCTGCCTGTGAGAAATTTAAAAATAAAATTGCCATAGCTTTAGATGTAAAAGATGGATTTATTTTTTTGTCAGGCTGGAAAAAACAAACCAATATTTTAGCTGTTGATTTTTTAAAAGAAATTGAAAATTTTGGAATTTCAAGAATTATTTACACAGATATTAATAAAGATGGTACAAAAAAGGGTCCAAATATAAAAGATACAATTGAGTTATCCAGTAAAGTAAAAATACCTTTTGTTATATCTGGAGGAGTATCTTCTATAGAAGATATTAAAAAAATTAAATCTCTTAATAATTCAAATATTGAAGGCGTGATAGTTGGGAAGTCAATCTATGATGGCGATATAAAAATTAATGAATTAGCAAAACAGATATAAAATGTTAAAAAATAGAATTATACCGTGTTTGGACGTAAAAAACGGAAGAGTGGTTAAGGGCATTAACTTCGTAGATTTGGTAGATGCTGGAGATCCAGTTGAACAAGCCAAAATATACGACGAGCAAGGTGCTGATGAGTTATGCTTTCTGGACATTACAGCATCAAATGAGAATAGAAATATCATATTAGATACTGTCAAGAAAACTGCAGAAAAATGTTTTATGCCTCTAACAGTCGGAGGAGGCGTTAGAACTTTGGAAGATATAAGAAATTTATTATTGGCTGGAGCTGACAAAGTATCGATAAATACAGCGGCAGTTAATAACAAAAATATAGTTAAAGAAAGTGCTGAAAAATTTGGCTCTCAATGTATTGTTGTTGCGGTAGATGCTAAGAAAGTAAAAGAAAATAAATGGGAAATATTTACTCATGGAGGGAGAAAATCTACAGGAATAGATGCTATGAAATTTGTAGAAAAGATGGAATCACTGGGAGCTGGAGAAATATTGCTTACCTCGATGGATAGGGATGGAACAAAAAAAGGTTATGATTTGGATTTAACTAAAAAAGTATCCAATCTTGTTAACATACCAGTTATTGCCTCAGGAGGTGTTGGTAGCTTAGAACATTTACGTCAAGGTATAAAAATTGGAAAAGCAAACGCTGTATTAGCAGCATCAATTTTCCATTTTGGTGAATTTTCAATACAAGATGCAAAAAAATATTTAGACTCAAAAGGAATTCCAGTAAGATTATAAAATGTTTAAAAACTTAGAACAATTAGTTAAAACGATTAGAGAAAGAAAAAATTCTTCTTCTGATAAGTCATATACTAATAAACTTCTTAACGATAAAAACTTAAGTATTTCTAAAGTAAAGGAAGAAATTAGAGAATTGATCGAGTCCGTTGATAAAAATTCAAACAAAATTCATGAAGCTGCAGATGTTTTATATCATTTAATGGTGTTTTTAGAAGGAAATGGTATTAAAATTGAGGATGTAATGGATGAATTAAAGAAAAGGCAAAAATGATAAAATGGCATAAAAGATATATAGAATATTGGAAAAAAAAACTAAACGTTTCTGATTATGGAGTTGTTTGGATATCATTTATTAAAGGGTTAATCATTGGTTTATTAATTTATCATTTTTTATTAATTAAATAAAATGGATTACGATAAAAATAATATTTTTGCTAAAATCTTAAGAGGTGAAATACCTTGTAAAAAAATTTATGAAGATGAATTTGTTCTTGCATTTCACGATATTAATCCGCAAAAAAAAATTCATGCACTTGTTATTCCTAAAGGAGAGTATGTAAATTTAGATGATTTTTCCAAGATGGCATCACAAGAGGAAATAGTTGGCTTAATGAAGGGAATAGGAATAGTTGCAAAAAAATTAGGCGTTTCAGAAGTAGTTAAAGGTGGTGGCTATAGATCCCTTGTTAATGTTGGAAAAGACGGAGGTCAAGAGGTGCCGCATTTACATTTTCATATTTTTGGTGGTGAAAAAGTTGGTAAAATGGTTCCTTAAAGATCTTTTTCTTGTGGAATTTTAAAGAAATCATCTACAATTTGTTTATTAATTTTCAAATTTTTTATTTTAAAAATAACAATATTTGAATAAGAATCCACAGTTTCCCAGCCTTTAAGATTTAGCGAATCCTTATCAAAGAATATTTTTAGATTATTATTTTTTTTATCATGAAAAATAAATTCAATTAATTCTGGATCAGTTTTTCTTGGTTTTGTATTTTTTACCAAGTTAATAATTTTTTCTTTCCGCAAAAGAAAAGATAGAGGAGTAGATTTTATAGGATAAAGGTAAATTTTTTTATATTTTTTTTTTATTATTGCTACAGTTTTTCCGTTAGAAATAATAGTTTTTCCTTTTAAATTATTATAACTACACTTCATTAGAAGAGGATATTTAATGAAACAATTTCCTTCTTCTTCTTCATCAGCAATTTTTTGGTTAAAATCAAATATTAAAGTTTCTGTTGTTGATAATTGATCTGCAATGTTTTTTTGTAAATCTGCTGAAACATAGCTAATAGATATTTGATAAAATAAAAAAATTTTAAGAAGAAAAAATATTTTTTTAGTCAAAACAAACCTACAAAATTTCTCTTTTACCGACGTGATTAGCCTGACCTACAATTCCTTCTTTTTCCATTTCTTCCATGATTCTTGCCGCCCTGTTGTATCCTATCTGTAATTTTCTTTGTAAAAAGCTTGTAGATGCTTTTCCTTCAGATTTAATGATTTTTACAGCTTTTTCATATAGTTCATCTCTATCAGAATCAATATTTTCATTATCACTTTTTTCTTTATCTTTAATTAAAGTGATTTCATCAATGTAATCTGGTTTTCCTTGAGATCTTAAAAAACTATTAACTTTTTCTATTTCTGGTTCTGAAACGTAAGGGCCATGAATTCTTACTATTCTATTTGCAGAGGACATGAATAGCATATCTCCTTTTCCTAATAACTGTTCAGCACCCTGTTCCCCTAAAATGGTTCTGCTATCAATTTTTGAACTTACTTGAAAAGAAATTCTAGTTGGGAAGTTTGCTTTGATGGTACCAGTTATAACATCAACGCTAGGACGCTGTGTGGCCATAATAATATGGATTCCAGCTGCTCTTGCCATTTGAGACAGGCGCTGAATGTAATTTTCTATTTCTTTTCCAGCGATTAACATCAAATCTGACATTTCATCAACTATTACTACAATGTAAGGCATATGTTTTTTATGCTTGGAATTATATCCATCAATATTTTTTACACCTACACTTGTCATTAATTTATATCTATTTTCCATTTCTTTAACTGCCCAACCAAGAGCAGCAGTTGCTTTTTTCGCTTCAGTAATTACTGGACATAGTAAATGAGGAATACCTTCATAAGCAGATAGTTCTAACATTTTGGGATCTATAAGAATTAAATTACATTTCTCAGGAGTATATTTGTAAAGCAAAGATAAAATTATTGTATTGATACAAACAGATTTTCCTGAACCAGTTGTACCTGCAATTAATAGATGTGGCATAGAAAAAAGATCTCCAATAATTGGGACACCAGATATATTTTTTCCAAGAGCTATGGGCAATTTCATTTCTTTTTTGTTAAATCTATCGTCTGACACGATTTCATTTAAAAAAACCTTCTCTCTCTTTGAATTTGGTATTTCAATTCCTATTGTGCTTTTTCCTGGAATTGTAGCAACTCTAGTTGAAACTGAGCTGGTATTTCTTGCAATATCATCAGCTAAATTAACAATTTTTGAAACTTTAATTCCTGATGCTGGTTCAAATTCATATAAAGTAACTACGGGCCCGCTGTTAATATTTTTTATTTTACCCTCTACTCCAAAATCAAGCAAAATTTTTTCTAAAAATTCTGAATTTTTTGAAGATATGGCGTCACTTATATTTTTTTTGTTTTTTAAGTCTGGATTTTTTTCTAATAAATTTTTACTAGGGAGTTTAAAAATATTTTCATTTTTTTTATATTGAACTTCTTTTTTTTTACTAATTGAAAAGGGCAAAAATGGTTGCTTTTCTTTAACATCATTTTCTTCTAAATTTTTTACTTCTGAAATATCATTTATAATATCTTTATTTTTATCAACATTTTTTTTCTCTCTAGAAATATAACTAATAATTTTATTTATTAAAAAAAATGGTGAAACAGAAATTTTTATTAGTTCTTTTTTTTTAAGATTTAAACTAAGAATAAAAAATATTAAAGATAAAAAAATTAAGACATAAATAACATTTTTATCCTCAATCAAAGGGGTGAAATAATATATATTCTCTTTAATTGCACGTCCTACAAATCCACCATTTCCATTATCTATTAACCAAAATGAATCGTTATAATAAATATTTAATACAGTTGTTCCCAATATTATATAAACTAGTGTATAAAAAATTTTTAATGAAAAATTTTCTATCATCTTTTTTTGAATAAGTTTAAAACCCCAAAAAAACAAATTGATAGATATTAATATGGAAATAAGACCTAAAGATTGTAACAAGAAATCGGCTATAATGCTTCCATAAAAACCGCCTACATTTTTTATTTCAGTTTTTTCAGGCGTGTAAATAAAATTAGGATCATCAGGAGAATAACTTGCAATTGCAGCCAGAAGAAAAATGCTAGTTAAAATAAGGAAAAGTCCCAATGATTCTATCAATCGTTTTCTCAAAAAACTATTGATATTTGTTAATATTTGAGAATTCATAATTTTTTAAATCAGTTAATTAACTTTGTATCATTAATTAATAATTGTTAAAATTAATTTATAAAAATTAAATCATGAATAAGCAAAAAATTTGTATTATTGGGGGTAGTCTAACAGGATTAGTAACAGCTATTAGTCTATCGAAACTTAATTGCGAGATAGATTTAGTTATGGATAACAATAAAAAAATTACAAAATCTAATAGAACAGTTGCAATCTCTCAAAGCAATCTTGATTTTCTTAGTAAATTAGAAATTTCAAAATCACTCAAAAATGATTTTTGGCCTTCCGAGATAATGAAATTATATACAGAAAATGAAAATAAAAAATTTTCAGAATTATTTCATCTGGACAATATAAAAAAAGAAAAAAAGATTCTTTATATGATTGAAAATTCAAAATTACTAAAAAATATGAAAAATAAAGTGATAAATACAAAAAATATTACGTTAATTAAAAATAAAAAGGTTAATAAAATAGAAAATATTGGATTATTAAAAAGTGTGAAATTTGGTAGAAATTATTTTAAATACAATTTGATAATAGTTTGTACTGGCGCTAATTCAGATTTGTCAAAAAATATTTTTCCAAATGAATCTATCGAAAATTCTTATGAAGAAACTTCCGTTACAACAATTCTAAAACACGATTCTTGCAAAAATAATGTGGTAAGACAAATTTTTTTGGATAATGCAATATTGGCTTTGTTACCAATATCTAAAGATAAAACATCAATAGTATTGTCCATAAAAAAAAATGAAAAACAAAATAAAATATTTTTTAAAAAAAAAATTAAGTTTTATTCAAAAAAATATATTAAAAATATAAAATTTAGTTCAAACGTCGAATTTAAAAATTTGAATTTTTTAATAAGAGAAAAGTATTTTAATGATAGAATATTATTGTTCGGAGATGCTCTTCACTTAATACATCCTTTTGTGGGACAAGGTTTTAATATGGTAATAAGAGATTTAATAAGCTTAAGAAAAATTTTAAGCAAAAAAATTAGTCTAGGTTTAGATATAGGAAGTTCAGATATTTTATCTGAATTTTCAACCGTTACAAAATCAAATAACTTTGTTTTTTCAATTGGAGTAGATATCTTAAAAAATTATTTTTCTACGAAAAATCCTTATTTTAAAGAAATAAGAAATAATTTATTTAAAGTTTTAAATAAAAATAATTTTGTAAAAGATATTTTTATTAATGTTGCTGATAAAGGTTTAAGGCTATAATTTTACTGTACAGTTTTGTTTTCATGATGATCAATCATTTTAAAACTAATAATTTCTTTAAAAAATTTAATTTTGTCTTCAATATTTAATGTTTCAATTAATTTTTGTTTTTCTTCTATAGAAAAAGGAGAAACCATGCAGACTGTACTAATTAACTGGTCTAAATTTAATTTTTCTAATTCTTTGTAGTTTACTTGATATTGGATTTTATGAAAAAAAACTTTTATTTTTTTTAATAAATTGTCTTTGCTTATATTTATAATTTCATTTTTTTCATTTAGATCGTTTAAAAATTCTGAATAATCTACATTGAATTTTCTGTAAAGATTTTCTTTTTTTAGTTCATTTTTTATTCGAAATCTAATTATACCAGATAGACTTATTATAAATCTATTATCTGTTGTTTCATTAAAACTTACAATTTTTCCCAAACATCCCACTTCATATACTTCAGGTATTTTGCTTTTCCTATTTTTTGGTTGCACCATACCGAACATTCTTTCTCCTTTCATGCAGTCATTTACAAGCTGAATGTACCTGTCTTCAAATATATTAAGTGGTAAAATTGTCCTAGGAAAGAAAACTGCATTTGCCAATGGAAAAACAGAAATATTTTTTGGTAATTCTTTTATTTTCATATTTAATAAATTTATAATGAAAAAATAAAATATTAAATATACTAAATTAGTAATTCAATAACTAAAACTGATCAGTTTCTGTAGAGTCTTTCATTGCTGTGGTTGAGCTTTCACCAGATGAAATAGTATTTGATACAGCATCAAAATAGGATGTGCCAACTTCTCTTTGATGTTTAGTTGCTGTGTATCCTTCTTTTTCATTATCAAATTCTTTCTGTTGGAGTCTTGAATATGCAGACATTCCATATTGTTTATATTTTTTAGCTAAATCAAAAACAGCATAATTTTGTGCATGGAAACCTGCAAGAGTAATGAATTGAAATTTATATCCCATGTTAGCTATTTCCTTTTGAAAAATTTCAATTTCTTTGTCTGATAGATGTTTTTTCCAATTAAATGATGGAGAACAGTTGTAGGCTAATAGTTTACCAGGAAATTTATTGTGAATTGCTGTGGCAAATTTTTTTGCTTCTTCCATGTTTGGCTTTGCTGTTTCACACCAGATTAAATCACTATAAGGAGCATATGCTAAACCTCTTGAAATTGCTTGGTCCAGACCATCTTTTACGTAGTGAAATCCTTCTGGAGATCTTTTTCCAGTTAAAAAAGGTTTATCATTATTATCATAATCATTTGTAATTAATTTTGCAGCGTTAGCATCTGTTCTTGCCAAAATAATTAAAGGAACTTCCATAATGTCTGCAGCAAGTCTTGCTGCTTTTAAATTTTTTATCATAGTCTGTGTTGGTACCAGAACTTTTCCTCCCATGTGCCCACATTTTTTTTCTGATGCTAATTGATCTTCAAAATGAACACCGGCCGCTCCTGCTTTAATAAATTTTTTTGTTAATTCAAATACATTTAAAGGTCCACCAAATCCAGCCTCACCATCTGCTATTATTGGCATTTTATAATCAACTTGGTTTTTTTTATCAATTTTTCCTTCCAATAGCTCCATATGTTGAATCTGATCTGCTCTAATTAAAGCATTATTCATTGCTTCCACTAATTTTGGTGCACTATCATATGGATATAGACTTTGATCTGGATACATTTCTCCCGCACTGTTTGCGTCAGCAGCAACCTGCCATCCACTTAAATAAATAGCTTTCAAACCTGCCTTTGCATGTTGAACAGCTTGATTTCCAGATAGAGAACCTAGCGTATTAACATAAGGCTCTGTATTTAATAAATTCCATAGCTTTTCAGATTGTGATTTACAGAGAGTATATTCAATATTAAATGTACCTTTTAGTTTTTCCACTTCTTCTTTTGTGTAATCTCTTTTTATTCCAATAAATCTTTTTAGATCAAAAGACACATTTCCTGGTTTAATTTTTGAAGTCATAAATTTTAATTTTGAAAAATTCACTATATTTACAAACTATATAATAAGCAATATTTTAATTGATTTTGTTTGTGAATAAACGTCTTGGTATGTTATTGATGCCACTTGATAAGACTTATCTTTTTCCCAGAGTTTAGATTTTTGTCTAATTCACGCTGGAATTCGTTTTAAATTCCCTTGATTTTAGAAACTCTTGCTTATAGAAAATCGCTGTTTTATAATATTTTTTTAATTAGCGGGAGTAGCTCAGTGGTAGAGCGAAACGTTGCCAACGTTTAGGTCGAGGGTTCAATTCCCTTCTCCCGCTCCAAAAAAATTATGACAGATTTATCAAAAAAGAAATGCATACCTTGCAAGGGAGGAATACCAGGGTTTGATATAACTGAAATTCATAAGTATCTCAAAATGATAGATGGATGGGAAGTTAAAGCTGATGAATCTAAAATTTATTATTTAATAAAAGAATTTAAATTTAAAGATTTTCAAGAAAGCCAAAATTTTGTAAATAAAGCAGGCAATATTGCTGAGACAGAAGGACATCATCCAGATATTTGGTTTGGATGGGGTTATGCAAAAATAAAAATTTTTACTCATGCAATAAAAGGTTTGCACGAAAGTGATTTTATTTTAGCAGCTAAGATTGATAAAATCTTAAATTAATGTTTAAAATGACGCGTTCCAGTAAAGACCATTACAATACCCGCATTGTTAGCAGCTTGTATTACTTTTTTATCATTTATTGATCCTCCCGGCTGAATAATAGCTTTTACTCCAGTTTCTATTAATTTTTCTATGCCGTCAGAGAATGGAAAGAAAGCATCTGATGCAGCTACTGAATTTGATAATTTTTCAGGAACAAATTCTTGGGCTTTATTAGAGGAAATTTTACAACTATCTAACCTACTTGGTTGCCCCGCCCCTATACCTATTGTAGATTTTCCATTTACTAGGACAATTGCATTAGATTTAACAAATCGGCATATATTGAATGCAAATATTAAACTAGCAATTTGTTTTTTTGACGGTTTTTTTCTTGTAACTATTTTTAGTTTATTTGCTAATAAAACATTGTCATTGTCCTGAGATAAAAAAGTATTTTGTAAAAAGAGATAATTTTTTTTATTGTTATGATTAGTTTTTTTGCAATCAATTAATCTTATATTTTTTCTCTTTTTTAGAATTTTTAGTGCATCTTTTTTAAAACCTTTACATATTATTACTTCAAAAAAAATTTTATTTATTTCCAAAGCTAAATTCTTTGTAATTATTGAATTAACCCCAACGATTCCACCAAATGAGCTTATTGGATCACATGTAAGTGCATTTTTAAAAGAATCAATTTGATTTTTTTCTATAGAAACACCGCAAGGATTTGCATGTTTTATTATAACTACACCTTCATTTTTTTTGAAAGTATTCATGATGGAAATAGCAGAATAAATATCATTATAATTATTATAACTAAGTTCTTTTCCATAAATTTTTTTAATAAATGAATTATCATTTGTTAAATATATGCTACTCTGTTGATGAGGGTTTTCTCCGTATCTAAGTTTGCTAATTAATTTTCCGTGTAAAGTTTGCTTTTCAGGAAATTTTATATTTAATTTTTTATTGAACCAATTAGAAACAACCGAATCATAATAAGCAGTTAAGCCAAATGCTTTTGCTGACATATATTTTCTAAATTTTATTGAAGTTGAACCCCTGTTGATTTTTAATTCTTTTATCAGTTGTTGGTAATCATTAATGTTGGAAATAACAGTAACATCATCAAAATTTTTTGCGGCGGCTCTTATTAAAGTTGGTCCACCAATATCTATGTATTCAATTAATTTTTTTGATTTTTTTTCAATATATTTTTCAAATGGGTATAAATCAACAATTACCAAATCTATTTCTGGAATATTTCTTTTTTTTATCTGTTTTCTGTGTCTAGAATTTTTTCTTATATTAAGAATTCCTGCGTGAATTTTGGGGTGTAATGTTTTAACTCTTCCATCAAGCATTTCAGAAAATCCAGTATAGTTTGATACTTCTATACAATTATAATTCATTTTTTTAATTTTTTTATATGTTCTACCAGAACTTATTATTTCAATATTAAATTTTTTTAAGATTGGTAAAATAAAATTCAGACCTTCTTTATTTGAAACCGAAATAATTGCACGTTTAATTTTTCTTAAATTCATATTTTAATCAACTTTCTCAATATGCCATTTTATTTGAACTAATTGGTCATTTATATTTCCAGAAATAAGTACAGATTCATTATTTATTATTTTATTTTTATTTCCAAGAAAAATATTTTTTTCAATTGATAAATCATTTTTTTCCGCATGTAAGAGCCATCCCTCTCCATTTGGTAAGCTAATTAATATAGAATTTCCGGCTTGAGTCTTAACAATTTTTGTATTCGGATATATATGAAATCTTATAAAGTAATATAAATTGTTAGGGGAGTTTTTCGTTTTTCTTAATTCATCCACGCCAAATATTTTATCATCTTTTTTTAAAATTTTTATCGATCTTTTGTGAATATATCCAAATTTTTTTTCATAGCCATTATGTGCGGCTGATAGAAAATAAAAATCTTTGTCTTCGGTGTATTCTTTGCTAATTATTTTAAGTTTTTCTACTAAAAGATTTCCATATACTTTATTCAAAAATTTATTCTTCTGAAAAATACATGACGACGTATTATTTATGTATAAAGTAGAATGAGCTGCAGTAGATCGGCTTAATGTTGAAATTTTAGACGAGAAATATTTTCCATATCCACTATTGCATATAACCTTTTGTTTGTTTGAAATAAGTTCAAATGCTAAACATCCTGCCTGATAATATTTTGAAAATTTGGTTGAAGGAGGATTTCCACAATCAATAAAAAATTCGAATTTTTTTTTTTTTATTTTAATTAAATCTCCGGCAGTATGAATTTTATTTTGAAATTTATATTTTAAATTTTTTAAAAACACATCATAATCTTTATGATTAATTTCAGTGGCTCCGTTGAAAAGAGGGAATTGCTTATTAGCGCAAGATAACATTGTATAGCAATCCCCACATTTATTTATAATTTCATTTAAAAAATCAGGTATTGGCTTTTGAGATTCTTTAAACCATTCTCTGATTAATATTAAGTATTTAAGACAAATAAATATTTCTTCTGGATTTCTAGATTTAGTAAACCCATTTTCATCAAAGTAATTTTTTATAATTTTTTCTAACTCTTTAATTCCAATTTTAAAATGAGCTTCGTTTTCCTTAAATACCATACCAGACAATATTATTGCTGAACAACAAATTATTTTACTAGTTTCGTTAAATAAATTATTTAAATTTTTTGTAAGAAAATTTGATTGTTTAATTAAACTTAAAAAAAATTTTTCTTTATAATTTTTTTGGGAATTTTCTAATGTAATATCAGTATTAGAACACCATGCGATAATTCTTTTTGCGGTAATTTCCATATCCCAAGTTGCAGGTTCATAATTAAAGAATTTATTTATCCAGTTGTTGATAATTTCTTTAGTAATTTTTTTATTATTCTTTCTGTCTAGTCGTGTTAGCCATAAAAAACTATGCAAGTTTTCAAATTTTAATTTATCACTTTCATCAACTTTCCATAATGATTCGGGAGTTTCACTATTTATTTTGTAAAAATCGTTACTAAAAGATGTAAGTGATGCAGCAAGATATGTGCTTGGATTGTAAAAAATTCTTTCAGGATTAAATGTAATTAATTTTTTATTATAGTAATTAGTTTTAAAATAAAAATTTCTTAAACTTAATGAAAGTAACTTAAAAAAAGAAAAAAAGTATAGCTTTATACTTTTGATACTATACATTTTCTATCCCGATCTTAGTAATTGAATATTTTTTTTTAAATCTCCACCATTTTCTCTAAAAATTGTTGTTCCAGAAACTAGTATGTCCGCCCCTGCTTTTTTTGCTAATGCTGCATTTTCAAAATTAATTCCACCATCAATTTCAATTTGCGCCTTAAGTTTTTTTTTATCAATTTCTTTTCTTAATATTTCTACTTTTTCTAAAGTTTTTTTGATAAATTTTTGACCACCAAAACCAGGATTTACACTCATGATTAAAACTAAATCTATTAAATTTAAAACTGGCAAAACTTTTTCAATTGGGGTTTCGGGATTTAATGATACACCAGCTTTTTTATTATAAGATTTAATTTTTTTAATGGTACTTAATAAATTATTCGTAGCTTCTGGATGTATAGTTATAATGTCAGCACCCGCATCAGCGAAATTTTTAATTAAATTATCAACTGGTGAAATCATTAGGTGTACATCAAATGGTAATTTTGTATGTTTTCTTAATTTTTTAATTACTTCAGGTCCAATTGTAATGTTAGGTACAAAATGACCATCCATTACATCAATGTGTATTAAATCTGCCTGTGCTTGTTCTAAATGTTTAATTTCATCACCTAGCTTACTGAAATCCGCTGATAAAATTGAAGGTGATATTTTAATAGAAGACATATGAAAATTTATATTTTTATATTTGAATTATGTCAAAA
>Ga0310344_10000686_pt1 | contig 26305 bp, 22 predicted proteins | sample HC15DNA20200_MG_FD_203801 | JGI IMG/M metagenome (GOLD analysis project Ga0310344, IMG submission 203801) | Marine microbial communities from station ALOHA, North Pacific Subtropical Gyre - HC15-DNA-20-200_MG | ecosystem: Environmental > Aquatic > Marine > Oceanic | place: Pacific Ocean: North...
TACCGAGGAGCTCATATAGCATGAACATTATGCGGAAAATGCAAAAAGAGATGGAAAGACTACAAGCCGAGCTATCAGAAAAGACCATCGAAGTGTCATCGGGAGGTGGAGCGGTGAGCATAGTCATAACCGGAGATCAACAAATCAAGAATATATCTATAGACCCTACAGCTATTGATCCAGAGGAAGCTGAGATACTCGAAGATCTGTTAATAACTGCAATAAATGAAGCCATACAAGATTCGCAAAAGCTGGCGGCACAAAAACTCGGATCTCTAACTGGCGGAATGAAGATACCGGGCATCACAGGCTAGGTGGTAGCAACTATTTTGACCGATGGATTACCCAACCAGATCGCTCACCTCATATCAGAGTTAAGTAAGCTACCAACAATCGGACCTAAGACCGCAGCTAGGCTGGCGTTTTTCCTGTTGAAAGCGCCAGATACTCAGATTCTCGATCTAGAGCGATCCTTAGAATCCCTCAGAGTTGACATAGTGTTATGCGACATCTGCTTCAACTACTCAGACAATAATCCTTGTGGCTTCTGTACGAATAGCGACCGTGAAGACTCTACATTATGTGTAGTAGAGGACCCATTGGATCTATTAGCAATAGAACGCACGGGACAATTCCGAGGCAGATATCACGTAATACATGGAGCCATATCACCTTTAGAAGGGATAGGACCCGGTGATTTGAAGATCAAAGAATTAGTAGAGCGCGTAAAGGCGCATGAAATTCATGAAGTTGTAGTAGCTACTAATGCAACTTTTGAAGGCGATGCTACGGCTTTAGAGATCGTTCGCCAACTAGAGAGCACTAATGCGATAGTAACTCGCCTTGCCAGAGGATTAGCTACAGGAGGTGATATTGAATATGCAGACTCTGCCACTTTGGCTCAAGCATTTGAAGGTCGCCGAAAATTCTAGATTGATTACTTTTAATCCTATAACCTATCTTTTTCGATGGAGACGCAGTCGAAGATGTGACATGAACACTGGTGATCCCAATTGTTTCAATTCAAGCATAATTTGCTTACGATGTTAATGTAGACACAAACAATTAGACTGTCGGGATCAGATGCCGAGAACAAACAAGAAACAGATTCTTATAACCGATTATCTTTGGCCGAATCTAGAGGTCGAGAAGTCGATATTGCCTACAATTGATTTTGACATCATTGAGGCACCAAACAGCTCTGAATCCACCTTGCTCGATTTGGCCCCTGGGTGTGACGCAATAATGACTTGTTTTGCAGAAGTAACCGAGCCAATAATCAAAGCTGCTAAGGAATCCCTGAAAATAGTATCTCGTTACGGTATAGGGACCGACAACATAGCGGTACAGACAGCAAGTCGCTTTGACATTCCCGTTACTAACGTCCCTGATTATTGCCAACCAGAAGTGGCCGACCATACGCTCGCCTTATTATTGAACTTGAATCGAGGAATTAGCCAGTCGGATTCATCGTTACGAGATGGTGAATTCGGCATATCCTCTGTGCAACCACTATGGAGGCTGTCCGGGTCTACCCTAGGTATTATCGGCCTTGGCCGAATAGGGAGAGCAGTCGCTCATAGAGCCAAAGCTTTTGATATGGAAGTGATAGCATGTGATCCCAACATATCCAAATCCGAAATACCAGAGTGGCTAGCTCGAATTGACATGGTAACAATGGGCGACCTGCTCGAGAGGTCTGATTTCGTCTCTCTACATTTGCCACTAGAAGAAGACACTCACCACTTGTTGGGAGCAAATGAATTTGATGCCATGCGGAAAACTGCATTCGTAATTAACACCAGCCGAGGGTCGCTCATCGACGAAGCGGCACTTATCAAATCCATCAAGGCAAATGATATCGCAGGAGCCGGATTAGACGTATACGAAGAAGAACCCTTGTCTCTTGCTAGCGGTTTACGTGAATTGCCACAAGTCATATTAACTTCACATGCAGCATTTTATTCAGAGGATTCATTGCTAGAACTACAAAAACGAACGGCAACGTGTGTGAAACTGGCTCTTGAGGGAAAAACTCCACCCAACATAGTCAACGCCCACGAACTATCAAGCAGCGCAGCCGCACAAATTCAGTAAAACATATGAGGGAGCTTAGTTGACGATCACTTACAACGCTTTTCTCATATTTGCTCTTTCCATTGCATCCATTGGAATTTTTGCTGCCTTGTGGGCAATGTCTACAAAATTGAAGGATTTGACAGACGATTTAGAAAAGACAGAGCAGCGGCTAGCCAAATCATTATCCTCAGTGAGTCAATCAGTCACTACAGTAACGGCTTCTGGGCAATCCACTTTACGCCAAGTTGCCAGTGATCTAACGGCCCTACGCAAGTCAAGTGAACACCTAGCAAACCAGACACAAAGTTTGACGGAACTACGAGACGCATTTAGATTACCAAGCGCCAGAGGGAGCTTGGGAGAGCTATTGCTGGAAAATCTATTGCGAGACATTCTGCCAGCAGATTCCTATGAAACACAATACCAAACCCAATCTGGCGAACGCGTCGACGCAATAGTAAAAATTGCAGAACGCATAGTGCCTATTGATTCAAAATTTCCTATTACGAATCCTAGTGGTCTAGACGCGCAAGACTCTGAGCAATTAAGACAAGAACGACGGGCATCGTTGCTTAGAGCAGCAAGAATCCATATAAATTCAGTCAAAAAATACGTTAACCCTGCAGAGGGAACCGTAGACTACGCAATTATGTATATTCCAGGAGAAAATATATTTCACCAATTGATCATCCAGGACCGCAAAGACTCCCTCAAGAACTCGATCGCACATCACGCTCAACAATCTAAAGTGATAATCGCATCTCCTAACACTCTCTACCTATATCTCCAAACTATCACTCTGGCCCTACGTGGTTTTGCCGTGCAAGAAAACGCTCGCGAAATAGTGGCCAAATTGCAAGGATTAGGTAGTGGTGTACACACCTTGTCCGATGAGTTCAGGATAATGGGCAATCATCTCAGAAATGCCCAACAAAAACACGATGAAGCTCAACGCCTATTGCATAATTTGTCGTCTGAAATTGACCAAACCGACCATCTACTTCCTAGAGAAGAATAATGTGATAATTATCCTCGTCTAACCTCACTGACGAATGATTTGTCAGCGGCCTGAAGTGCATCGTAAGCAGGTCGAGGTGAAAAATCTTCATTGAGGATTCCAAATCCATGATCTGATGTACCAGGCCGGCCAAGAGTTCTAAAATTCAGATTGTATACAAACATTGCCCCAACATAAGGATATTGGCGTTCTACTAAAGTGAGCGCGTCTACCAGATATCGTGCTTGCATTTGCTCATCTATATAATCGCCAAAACTAAAGTCGGATGATTGGTTCTTAGTAGTCCACCCAAATTCAGTTAACCACAGCGATTTAGACCCAGAAAAATATTCCTCCAATACAGCACGAACTTCACGGAAGTGTGTGAAATAGAAAGTCGGGTCATCCAAGAATGACTCTCCCGATCGTGAAGCCCATTCATCATATATTGCTGCTGGTGAAGACCTATATCCATAAGAATGCACCCCAATCACATCAAAATAATTGCTGATCCTCCCTTCGGTCTGAATAAACGATGCTCTGAGAAATTCGATATCGTCCATTCCTAACCCGATTGATCCTCCGGTCGGAGCCAAACCCGCAAATACAATCAGAGCGTTGGGGTCATTTGCCTTGACAGAGTTATAGGCATGTTCCAACAATCTGCCATAGGCAGCTGGGTCTGGGTCTTGTCCCCAAAATAGATTTAAATTTGGCTCATTCCATATTTCATAAGCAGCAACTCGCCCGTTGTATCGATTTGCCAAAACATTCATAAAGTTGGAGAAATCTGCCAAGTTAGCGGGTAGACCATCTAATCCAGCAGGATTTGCCCATGACGGAGAACTAACCACACTAAGAAATGTCTTCATCTGATATCTATTTGCCGACTCGACAACCGCATCGAGCTCACCCCATTGGAAATTCCCAGGGCCCGGTTCAATTTCACTCCATCGCACCTGGTGCTTGATCCAACCAAAATCAGTAACAGCGACGCGCCATGTGATTTGATCATGATTAGTTGCATGAAATGCGTGGATTTGCATACCGTACTGAAGCGGGGATTTAGCGGGCATAACCCTCTTCTTTTCAATCTCCCATAATTCAGACCCTATTTCCCCGATTCTTACAAAGGCTTGGTTGCCACCACCTGCGCCAACATATTCCAACCTTCCACGAGTAAAATATTGGACGCTAACCCCAGCTTGTGTGTCATGCTCGATTTCCGGTGAAACTGCGGGGCCAAATCTATCTATCCCTCCATTAGAGAGGTAGTACTCTTTTAACCCAAAACTTACGGCAAAACCCGTGTTTGAGAAGAACAGGTGATTGTTGTCAGGCTCCGTATATACAAATCGTGGAAAAGGCATCCTATGACGGATACGATCTACCCCTGAGTTGGCGACTATTACCGGCCCTCCTAATAAGTCCCTGTTCAGCACTCCATACTGATAGTACTGACGAATAATAGTTCCTGTTTTCAGGATGCCAGACTTAGGATTACCTAACCAAGCAACTCCCTGATTGTGCACATAATAATTGTCAAATTGCCCATCGCTACAAGCCACACTTGAGGGGTGACATTCGGCAGAAGCATTGACAGTGCTGGGAGCAGCAACGACTATGATTAGCAACCCAACTACTACCCCTGCACGAATTATCAAATTCACAATCTTACTACCTCAACACGAACTCGTCTTACTGACGTAACCTCTCAACCATTCATAATCAGGAGTAGGTTTAACGTGCGCGCGCATACTGCTTGGGCCATTCGATATCGCACCCAAGTTCATCCGCAGCATGCAAGGCCCAATATGGATTCCTAAGCAATTCCCTACCTAGCGCAACTAAATCAGCACTCCCGTCACGAATCACTGCATCGGCCTGTGCGGGACTAGTAATCATCCCAACTGCCATCGTTGGAACAGCCCCTTCATGACGAATTTGAGCAGAATGGCCCACCTGATAACCTGGTGCCCCTACTCTTACTGGAGGCACTGATGCGGCATTCCCTCCCCCACTAACGTCTATTACATCGGCACCTGCCTTTGCCAGTAATTTAGAAGCCTCTATGGAATCTTTAATTTTGGTGCCATTGTCCACAAAATCAACACCAGATATTCGAACGAACACCGGCATATCTTGTGGAACAACCTCTCTTACTGCCAATACGACGTCAACGGCAAAGCGGGCTCTATTCTCTATCACCCCGCCATACTCATCTGTCCGCAGATTTGCTAACGGGGATAGAAACGAACTCAGCAAATAACCGTGCGCAGCATGTATTTCCACCATATCGAATCCGGCGCGCACAGCACGACTTGCCGAATCCGCAAAATTTCCAACTATGTTCTCAATTTCCTGGACATTTAGTTCTGCAGGTACAACCCACCCATCGTCAAACGGCACTGGGCTAGGTCCCACTAAGCGCTGCCCATCTAGCCAATTACCTTGCATTTCAGTAGCAGCTTTGCGCCCAGCATGAGCTAACTGAATTCCTATTGCAGCACCTTGTGTCTTTGTAGCCTTAACCACGCGGGCAAATGGTTCAATTTGTTCATCAGACCATAACCCAGTGCATTCATATGAGATGCGCCCACCAGGTTCAACCGCAGTAGCCTCCATAATGGCCAATCCGACACCCCCCGCTGCCCTGGTGGCAATGTGAACGACATGCCAATCCGTCGCTTTACCGTCTTGAGCATCACATGAATACTGGCACATGGGCGACATAACAACCCTATTACGTAAAGATAATCCGCGGATCTCATACGAATTAAACAGTGATTCCAAATTTGTACCCCTCAAATAATCGATCTATATTAGCGTCTATGCCGTAAATAACTTGGTGTCCGCGCTGTAACAAATGAAATGGCTTTTGTCTGCAATTTGCAAGATTGGCCAGCAGCCCAGTTCTACAAACGATTCACAGTCTAATTATTAGAAAGCCGCTCTAAGCATTGATTCCACCTCTTTGGAAGTCGCCTGAGCGGGGGACTGAAGCTGAAGCCGCTCACTCTCAGCTGTTAGTCTTGCCATCTCAGGAATATCATCCTCCAAAATGCCATACGTACTTAGCCTAGTGTCGATACCTATATCACTGACCAGTTTCTCCACTATGTTTATCACTCGATCCGCACGATCCTGAGGCTCGGAAACACTATCTGGTACTCCAAGCGGGCCAGCGAGTTCTGCCATACGGCCAGGAACTTTCTGAGCATAGAAGCGAAAGACTGGCACCAGGCAAATAGCATTAGCAATACCGTGAGGAACTTTGTAACGAGCTCCTATAACATGAGCAGTAGCATGGATAATGGTCACACCTGCATTGGCTAACGTGTACCCAGCAAGCAAAGCGCCCATCATCTGTCCGGTGCGGGCACTAATATCGGTTCCATTAGAATATGCGACAGGCAAGTTCTCCAGAATGATGCCCATTGATTCCCTAGCGAACATCTTCGTCATCACAGTTGCATTCGTAGACAAGAAAGACTCTGTCGCGTGACAAAATGCGTCAATGCCTGACGCAGCTGTCACACGAGCAGGCAGACCCAATGTTAATTCAGGATCGACAATAGCAACATCAGGATAAATGTGAGGACTTATAACTGGTTGTTTGTTGGAACTGTCATCTAATACGGTTACAGCATTACCCGTAACTTCGGAAGCAGTGCCTGCGGTCGTAGGGATTGCGATGTTTGGCAATCCCGGAACTTTTACGAGATGGACACCAATTATTTCTTCTACAGTAGCCCTATTCGTCACCGCACAACCAGCAATCTGACTGGTGTCCATAGAACTTCCCCCGCCCAGACCAATGACAACGTCGGCACCATATTCGCGCATTTCATCTGCTGTATGGTTGATTAAAGATACAGAAGGCTCTTGAGCTGGATTTTCTCTGGTCTGAAAGTCGATATTTTCGGCAGCAAGAATAGCTTCAGCCTTGTCCACCAGACCAGCTGCCCTCAATCCTTCATCAGTTACTATAAATACTTTTTTCCCACCGAGAAACTTGACTTCCTCCGCAAGATTATTAATTTGTCCCGCACCAAAATTAACTATTGGCGATGTTCGAAAAACAGAAGGGTCGACGGCCATATTATTAAAATCCTCCCCTATAACAAGTGTAGTCCAGATTGAGCGATGTGGTGTCGAACTACTAACAGTAAATCGCATCCGTGGAAGCAATACCAGCAGCGTTAACTAGCATCGCACGCCCAATCCGGGCAAAAAAAGTCTCCCCGGCAGCGACCTATTTTCCCGACCAGTTGCCCGGCAAGTATCGTCGGCGCAGGAGGGCTTAACTTCCGTGTTCGGGATGGGAACGGGTGGGACCCCTCCGCTTAGCCACCGAGGAGGACTTCCAAATTTAAAAACTGCCAACGATTCAACATTCATCGCTCAGGCAGTACCAAAGCTGGATTTGAACAAAACATCAGATTTGCCTAGCCCGAGAATATCTCAAGCCCTCGTCCGTTAGTACTGCTCGGCTACAACCGTTACCGGCCTTACACCTACAGCCTATCAACCACCTAATCTTGGTGGGGACTTACCTGCTTAACGCAGTGGGAGTTCTAGTCTTGGGAGGGGCTTCGCACTTAGATGCTTTCAGCGCTTATCCCTGCCGAACATAGCTACCCAGCAATGCTCCTGGCGGAACAACTGGTGCACTAGAGGTTCGTCCAACCGGTTCCTCTCGTACTATCGGTCAGAATCCCTCAAAACTCCTGCGCCCACGATGGATAGAGACCGAACTGTCTCACGACGTTCTGAACCCAGCTCGCGTACCGCTTTAATGGGCGAACAGACCAACCCTTGGGACCTGCTACGGCCCCAGGATGCGACGAGCCGACATCGAGGTGCCAAACAGCGCCGTCTATGTGGACTATTGGGCGCTATAAGCCTGTTATCCCCGGGGTAACTTATAGCCGTTAGCTGTGGCCCTTCCATTCGGAACCACAGGGTCGCTAAACCCGGCTTTCGCCTCTGCTCGACGTGTATGTCTCGCAGTCAAGCTCCCTTATGCTTTTGCACTCTGCGGCTGATTTCCATCCAGCCTGAGGGAACCTTTGGGCGCCTCCGTTACTATTTAGGAGGCGACCGCCCCAGTCAAACTACCCCCCTGAGAGGGTCTTCCTGCCGGATTACGGTCAGGGGTTAGGTCTTAGAATGCACCAGGGTGGTATTTCACCGACGACTCCACTGAAACTAGCGCTCCAGCTTCAAAGTCTCCCACCTATGCTACACAGGTACACCCCAGGACCAGTCCCAGGATGTAGTAAAGCTCCCGGGGTCTTTTTGTCCTATCGCGGGTAGTGCGCATCTTCACGCACAATTCAATTTCGCCGAGTCCTCTGCCGAGACAGTGCTCAGATCGTTGCTCCATTCGTGCGGGTCGGAACTTACCCGACAAGGAATTTCGCTACCTTAGGACCGTTAGAGTTACGGCCGCCGTTCACCAGGGCTTCGGTTCAAAGCGGTTAGACCTTTCCCCTTAACCTTCTGGCACTGGGCAGGAGTCAGCCCCTATACATCACCTTACGGTTTAGCAGAGACCTGTGTTTTTGATAAACAGTCGCCTGAGCCTGTGCACTGCGGCCCTTTCAGGCTCCTGGTCGCAAGGACCATTCACCCTACAAGGGCACCCCTTATCCCGAAGTTACGGGGTTAATTTGCCGAGTTCCTTAGCAGAGGGTATCTCGATCACCTTGGGGCTTTCACCCCCGTCTACCAGTGTCGGTTTGCGGTACGGACACCGGATTCCAAACAACGAAGTTTTTCTAGCCGGCAAGGCTCAATTGAATCGACCGCGCTTACGCTTGGCCTCTCCATAACATCTCGGTTATAGCCACACGGATTTTCCTATGCAGCAAACTTACATGCTTAGACGTGTATAGCCATCAACACGCTCAACCTACCCCGCCGGGTCACTCCTTTGTTTACCGGAAAACGGTGGTACAGGAATATAAACCTGTTGTCCATCGTCTACGCCTGTCGGCCTCGACTTAGGCCCGACTAACCCTGAGCGGATTAACCTTGCTCAGGAAACCTTAGACATACGGTGTGCACGTTTCTCACGTGCATTACGCTACTCATACCGGCATTCTCACTTCCACACGCTCCAGCCGTGCTCTCGCTCGACCTTCGGCGCCCGTGGAACGCTCCCCTACCGTCCGAGTTTGAAAATTCAAACTCGGCTCTCGCAGCTTCGGCAATTGGCTTGAGCCCCGTTACATCTTCCGCGCAGGATCGCTTGACCAGTGAGCTGTTACGCACTCTTTCAATGATGGCTGCTTCTAAGCCAACATCCTGATTGTCTCAGCAATCCCACATCGTTTTCCACTTAGCCAATATTTAGGGGCCTTAGCTGGCGATCTGGGTTGTTTCCCTCTTGACTACGGAGATTAGCCTTCGCAGTCTAACTGCCCGGTATATCTGATGGCATTCGGAGTTTGATAAGGTTCGGTAAGCAAATAGCCCCCTAGCCCATTCAGTGCTCTACCTCCAACAGACTCAACCCGGACGCTAACCCTAAAGTTATTTCGGGGAGAACCAGCTATATCCAGGTTCGATTGGCGTTTCACCTCTAACCACAGCTCATCACCTAATTTTGCAACATTAGTGTGTTCGCGCGTCCACGGAATGTTACTTCCGCTTCCCACTGGCCATGGTTAGCTCACCTGGTTTCGGGTCTAATCGCTACGACTATTCGCCCTGTTAAGACTCGCTTTCGCTCCGGCTCCGGACCAGAGGCCCTTAACCTTGCCGTGACAATTAACTCGCCGGTTCATTCTTCAAAAGGCACGCCATCACACATATCACCCGTTATGGAGTTTTGGGGAAAGCCCGTCCTATGTTTCTTGCTTGCGCAAGCCCCATATTCTTGATTTAACCCATCCCTCCTAAATGACATAGTGCTCTGACTGCTTGTAAGCGCATGGTTTCAGGTTCTATTTCACTCCCCTCACGGGGTACTTTTCACCTTTCTCTCACGATACTTGTGCACTATCGGTCGCCGGTTAGTATTTAGCCTTGGGAGATGGTCCTCCCAGCTTCCCACAGGGTTTCACGTGTCCCGTGGTACTCAGGAAACCGGACAGCAGACCAAACGCCTTCGCCTACCGGGCTTTCACCGTCTCTGGCGGGACTTTCCAGTCGCCTTCGGCTGACATTTGACTTTGTAACTGCTCGATCTTTCCCAGAAAAGATCAGTCCGTTCCTACAACCCCGCACCCACAACGGCCTGGGCCTATCACGTGAGTACGGTTTGGGCTATTCCCCTTTCGCTCGCCGCTACTAAGGGAATCGCTTTTTTGCTTTATCTTCCTCAGGGTACTTAGATGATTCAGTTCCCCTGGTTATCTCTTCAGCCCTACTACAGATCATAGATCCTTCAGACTGAAGTGACAGGTCATAACACCTGCCGGGTTTCCCCATTCGGGCATCCGCGGATCAAACGCTTGCTCGCAGCTAACCGCAGCATTTCGTAGCCTGCCACGCCCTTCTTCGACTTCCGGCGCCAAGGCATCCACCAAGCGCTCTTAGTAGCTTGAGTATCCTCGGACCGGCAAAACTGAAGTTTTGCTCGTATTCAGCTTTTAAAGTTCAAGCCAAGTCCCTCCACCCCAGCTCGGATGCGTGCACCCTAAAGGAGAAGAATAAAGAAAGCGCTGGTAAACCAACTCTTGGCAACCAGAAATTCTAAAACGCGATCCACGTCATGTCAATCACCAACCGCCACAACAACACTCAGGCAAACGAATGAGCTGGTGGAGATGAGGGGGCTCGAACCCCTGACCTCCGCCTTGCAAAGGCGGCGCTCTTCCAGCTGAGCTACATCCCCGGGACCGCGCTACATAACAGAAATTGCACACAGAGACGGTGGGCCATCTTGGAATCGAACCAAGGACCTCGCCCTTATCAGAGGCGCGCTCTAACCATCTGAGCTAATGGCCCGCAGCTGCACATGATATCGCGCTTCTGTGTCCATAGCCATATACTCCCTAACCAAACCAAACCCATAATCAATTAATAGACCCTAAATCCATATATCATATTTCGAAGGCTATTAGGTTTTTAAACAGTCGATTATTCAGTATTTCAAATGACTTCGGGTTTCACAATAATTTAGATCCGCACCCTGTAAACAGCCACCACTTTACCTCTGACGTGTAATTGTTTTACCCAAATTGGATCCATTGCAGAATTTGCTGGCTGTAACTTGAACCCACCCGACTCACGATATATCCGCTTAAGCGTTGCAGTCTCATCATCCAATATCGCTACCACTACTTCACCATCGTCCGCTGTAGGTTGCTGGCGAATTATTACAAGATCGCCATCCAAAATATGATCATCAATCATGCTACTTCCAGCAACTCTGAGTGCAAAATATCTACCAGCAGGCAGATTACCTGGTATATACACAGACCCGGATGGATCATCGAAAGCAAGAATCGGCTCGCCAGCCGCAATTGTGCCAATTATTACGGCTGTTCGACCCTTTACTTCCCCTTGGAGGTACGGCAAGCTGTCAGAAATCATCAGACCATTAGCTGTGCCGGTACGAGTTAAGTATCCCTTTTTTTCCAGAGCATCTAAATGCTGCTGAATTGTGGCCGGCCTTAGGTCAAAAATCTTACCGATTTGCCTGACACTGGGTGAATAACCCTCTTGATCGATGAAAGCACAGATGCTCGTATATATCTCCCGTTGCCTTTTAGTAAGAGGCCTCAGCATACGCATACCATGACTAGGTTTCACCAATTCACCTTCCAAGCGGCCTAACACAAAACCCATTATTCCAAAGTGCAACCCGCGCGCCATTATACCGTACGACTACCGAACGACCAAGACTACCAAGACTAAACGTTTCGCCTGCTTAAACCGGAACAAGATAGACACATCCGCCAACATCTATGCAAGATACTGTTGAGTGATAATGGACATTGCGGTAAGTTTCTTGGCAAGCATGTTAAAGATTGTAGAGCCATCGTCACACAAATGATTTATGTTTAATCGCCTGCGCCAATTAATTCAGATCACCACTGAAGACCACAAAGTCGCCAAGGATGCTGATAAGCCTACAGCATCGATACCTCACAGCAGCTCTAGCCCTGACTGTGACTTCGACTTCGGGCCAGAAGTTCAGATGAAACAGGATTCTTATTTAATCCGCGGCAAAACGCACCCAAGACGCGACTTGTCTCGGTCGGCAGTCCAAGCGGACATTGCAATTGCACGACCGGACCAAGCCCACCAATCCATCAAAGATCTGTCGACTTACATTCCTTCCCGTTCAGAGATCTTCGTTGAATTGACATCAGGCATGACAACAACTTTAGAAAGAATAGTTGAAATAGCGAGTAACGAGCACCTTGGTACCTTTGTGTTACTCACTGGGCCAACTGGATGCGGTAAAACTACCATGGCAAAAACCTATTGCCATATCGCAGGAGAACCCATGACTGAATTGAATTTCAGTGGCGATACTACCCTCGGTGATTTTTTCTATCGCACAGAGGTGGTAAACGATGCCTATGGAAACCCTTCCACATTCGCTTCTATGGGTCCAGCGGCAGAAGCAATGCTATACGGCACAAAGCTACTCATCAATGAAATCAACATGCTTCCACCAGACCTAATCAACGTTATTACAAATGCGATGGACACAGGCCGGTTGATCCTGTCAGGGACTGAGTTTGGGAACATCGAAATCGAAATCCACAAAGAATTTGGCATTATTGCTACGGCAAATCCGAATTACGTAGGAACCACTGAAATAAGCAGATCTCTCGAACGCCGATTTGGACTGGGATTGGGTAACGTGCCGGTAGAATTCTTGCCGGCCGAACAAGAGGCCGCCTCCGTTTCGGTAGAATTGAAAAGACAACCTCTACTGCAGGAACTAGACCTGACGGTTGACACAAAAACCATCAATCGTCTCGTGACGCTTGCTGAAACTCTGAGAACTCATAAAGAACTCAGCGGTCAGATGCGAGACCGTCTATCTACCCGCTCTCTGGTACATTGGCTGGGGTTAGGCGCAGTAACCGGCATGCCATTAGCCGAAATCGGAAATCAATCAATACTCACAATATGTCCTTCTGAAATCAAGGATCAAGTGCAGCGAATAACCGAGTCGTCGCTTTCAAGATTGCGAATCGCGACTTCAGCCCCAAAACAGCTCACCGACATCGTGCTATCCGATACTGGCCCGAAACCAGGAAAGGTATTAGCAATACCAGAATTGGCAAGCCCAGAACCATCACTTCCTGTAATAGGCAATTTGCCATCAGAAGACAAATCATTCACTCTAGCTGACGGAGCTAAGATATCACTGTCATTCGCTGACGGAACCGCTCCTCTAGTCACCACGTGGGATCCTAGTGGGGATAAGGTATCCGAAGCTTCGGAACAGGCAAAATATCGTCACAAACTTAGAGATGAGCACGGAATAGCTATTCCTCTCCCAATAGGACACATTCCATCGCTGATAGAGCAGATGCCGTGCTTTGGAATATCCAGTTGGAATGCAGCTCGAATTGCTCAAGCTGCCATTTTGCTGGGCAACCCGGTGTTCATACGGGGCCCAACTGGCAGCGGTAAATCAACTTTGGCCCGTACTATTGCTGGCATGTGGAGGTTACCCATCATCGAATTTTCATTTACAGGAGAGACCACAAAAAGTGATCTTACAGCGGTAAGAAAACTTCGAGGAGGGGAAACTTCTTGGAGTTCCCAGGCTTTTCTTGAAGCGGTGCAAAAAGGGCTTTTTGTAATAATTAACGAATACAACATGGCTTACCCTGATGTCCATTCCATCATTAATGGTTTATTTGATAAAGCAGGACTTGTAACACTACCTAATGGGGAAGAGGTCCGCGCTCACCCAAACTTCAGACTTATCGCAACAGGATTTGAAGACGGACCGGGAGTTAAACCGCTCAACGAAGCCGTGGAAAATCGTTTCGGTGCAGTTATAAATCTGGATTATCCGGATAAAGAGGAAGAAACAGCCATCCTAAACTATGTCTCCGCAGCTCATATCAATAAGGAGACTATCAACAACATTGTTCAATTTGTTTCATCAGCACGGGCAATACTGTCGGACTCTATGGAAGAATTGCCAGTTAATGGTGGAACAAACATACCGCCAGATTTAGCCACCGCAGTTTCCGAACGTGCCGCTCTAACCACTGCCGAATTAATAAGGATGGTACGTGGATCAAGATCTGCAGATGAGCTCAATCAGTGGTTCCAGCGGGCTATCACAGAAGGCGCCCCTCCTGAGGTGCGGAGGGTACTGGGCCCCGTATTGATAAACTATGGACTCAGCTGAAGCAATCGCCAGGTCCACTGGCACAACAATACAAAGCTCACATAAATACGGTCATATGTCCCCGGGTGAGCTCGAACTAACAGGCCGGATATTACTAGGTAATACATCAGCTTTTATAAGCCCTAGTGCCTCCTGGAGCTATTCACCAAAAGACAATGAGATCTTCTACCCGGCAATGCTGTTGGACAAATGGGACCCAAACAGAATGGTTGGTGGCATTTGTCATGAGATAGCCGAAATGCTTTTCACTGGCAAACCGGGTCACGCAGCTATAGAGCTCTGGCTCGAAAGCATGATCGATGCTGGTTACTCTATTGGTGGATTGAGTCTCTTGGTAACAACCTTCGATGATCTCCGAGTTAACCAGTGCTACATGGCCAAGTACCCAGGTTCATCGACATTGTTCAAAGACCTTTACGGAAAAAATGATACTACCGACATCATTTCAAGGGTCGAAGTGACCCACGTAGATGTGTCAGACATGCAAAAGCAATATCTTGCATCTATCGAACGGGCTTGGCTGGATCACATTTGGCCCAAAGTTTCCATCGAGACAGCCACTTCAAATCCTCAAGTGAATAAATTGGTGTTAAATTCATTCAATTACATCAAAGAGGCGATTTCCGCTAGTGGAACTATAGAGATGCTAGATGTATTGGAGCGATATATTGTTCAGCAGTACAACGAACTCTCATACATTGATGAAACTATTGAAGACAGGTCGCAAATTGCGGCAAGGGATCTAGCTGATCAACCAAACTGCAGATCTGAAGGGAACCCTCAAGACTTTTTCGACACAAATAACGCTGAGTCGATGCCCCAGGCAAACCCAGAAAATGATTCGCAAAGCATTCGTTCCACCGAACAAACATCAGTATCGCCAACATTGGATGCTGCTTCCCAACAAAAGGGCGCTCAAACAGGTGATGTTGATCATATAGAAATACAACATGCCGACCCATGGTCTTCATCTCTAGTTACAGCTTTGAAACAAAATGCGTCAGACGAAGAGCGTATCGATTACACAAAATTTGAGTATTCAGATTCAGTAAGAAAACTTCGTAAGGAAATTAATGACACTGTAGATGGAGACGCCCAGCGGCCTGGGCTCGCATACATCATGAACAGAAGGCGGCACGGATCCAGCGAGGCTCATCGACGACCGAGAAAACAAAGATCTGGAGATCTGGGAGACATCGACACGGATCATCCTGAACGAGTGCTGACAGATCCGATGACGGCGTTCCTTCGCGGAATTCGAGTGCCAAGGGAGGATCGTCAGAGAGATTTCGCTGGACTAATATTGCTCGATATCAGTGGCAGCATGGTTCAAAAGGGTTACCCAACCAAAAAATTCGACCGCCTCGTAGAAACAGCAACTCTATTCATCGAGATTCATGAACGCCTCCGAATACCATTCGAAGTTATCGCTTTCAGTAGCGAAGTTACCTCTTTATGGAGTTTTGATGATTGTACGTGGCCAAAACACACCGCAACAGACACGGAGATTGAATTAGGTGCTGCTGTGAGAGATCACACTGATATCTTTCGCAAGCTATATGAACTAGACCATAAAGACACTGATGACGCCGCAGCACTGAGACTGGCCATTGATCGCGCAAAATCCCAGGAAGGCATAAAGAGTATTTTTATAATTACAGATGGTATCAGCTCCGACCCTTCACATCTTCGACGCACATTGATGGATTTAGACAGAAACAACCGTAACAGCTCAGAAGCTCAACGCATCAAAGTGATCGCCTTTGGAGTAGGGGTAGTAAAGTCAGAATTCCAATTGGCATACCAACCTACCCAACACGGAAAACCTCTAAATTCCTGCTCTGGGGTAGTCATAGAGGATGTATCTCTTCTCCCTCGGCTAGTACGAAAAACAGTCGATGATCGGATACGTAATGCCTAGTTATTGCGACGTTGTTTTTAAATTAGATTACACAAAGGTCTTTACGTCTTAAGAATAGCTTCTCTATACTACTCGTCTTACCTCTGCTCACTACGGTAGAGCGGCATTCGAAAAATTAGGAAGACACGATATTTGACCATCACTGAATACACCGACGCAAAAGGTCGGCCTACTGGGCCGGCAGATTACTCCAGTCTCGAAACCATGGATGAGCTCCTTAACGAAGGGACTCATGAAGTAAAGGTCCTCCGTAGGGGGGATATGGTTGAAGGAAAAGTGGTTAGGATTGTAGGAGACGAAGTAATGGTGGATGTTGGCCTCAAAGCGGAGGGGGTTGTAGTCGGACGAGAATTTTATGATCCACGCTCGATGTCACAACGCCCTGAGTTGTCCCTTGGGGATGTGATAGATGTGTATGTACTACAACCAGAGGGTGATGCTGCGGCAATGCTTTCTATCAGACGTGCTCTGCAAGAACAGCAGTGGCGACTAACAGAACGTATGTACAACGACGGTGAAGTAATTGAGACCTCAATTACAGAGTACAACAAGGGTGGCGTCCTAGTGAACGTAGGCCCACGAGGGTTTGTGCCTATGTCACAACTGGTCAGCTTAGAGCCTGGTCCGTCAGGGGAATCACGAGACGATGTTATGGATAGGTTGGCTGAACTAGTTGGACAACCAATTCAGGTCAAGATCATAGAGATGGATAGAAGACGCAATAGGCTAATTCTGTCTGAACGTGCTGCTGAAAGGGAAGCCAGATCAGAACGGCGCGAACAATTACTTGACGAGTTGCAGATTGGTCAGGTTCGAAAAGGCAAAGTCAGCAATTTGGCAAGCTTCGGGGCGTTCATCGACTTGGGCGGAGCAGACGGCCTAGCACACATATCAGAATTGTCTTGGAGCCGAGTAAACAATCCGGCAGAAATACTCAGTCCCGGAGACGAGATTGACGTCTACATATTATCCTTAGACCGTGAAGAGAAAAAAATTGCTCTAAGTGTGAGGCGAGCACATCCGGATCCGTGGGCTACTCTTGAAGAACGATATCAAGATGGACAGGTGGTAGAAGGGGTAGTTACCAAGCTTGCTCCGTTTGGTGTTTTTGTCAGATTAGAAGAAGGAGTGGAGGGGCTTGCCCACACAGCAGATGTGGGAGAGCAATCATTAGCCAACTTACGTGAAGAAGACACCTTGGAATTCAAGATACTAAATCTGGAGCTGGGCAGGCGAAGGATAAGGCTTGCTCCTCTCGGGGCAGAAGTTGCTGAGCTCACCGAAGCGGATGACGAGCAAAGCGGCGGGGAGGGTACAATAGTCGGAACAGCCGAATTCGGAGAATCTGAAGAGGATGACTCAGAGCAAAAAGTTCAACAATCGGATTCGGAAACTGACGCCGCGGCGGATGGTGTTACAGAGTAGATTTCGGCCTAGATAGAAATTCATCTAGGTAATCGGCAATAATGGGTACGGAGATCGACCATGAGCCACAAGTGATCTGGAGCTGTTGGTGAACGATAGATTAGACAAATTCACCGAGCGAGCAAAAAAAGTTCTGGTGTATGCGCAAGATGAAGCCACGCGCTTCAATCACAACTATATCGGCACTGAGCATTTACTCCTCGGACTGCTGCGGGAAGGTGACGGCATAGCGGCCAAAGTGTTAGGCAACCTACACGTTGAGCTAAACAAGGTCAGGAGTGCTGTTGAATTCATAATTGGGCGGGGAGAGCGGATGGTAGTGGGTGACATTAATTTAACACCACGAGCGAAACGGGTTATCGAACTGTCAGTTGAGGAAGCGCGGCGTCTAGGTCACAATTATATCGGTACCGAACACCTGCTCTTAGGCTTGTTGCGCGAAGGAGAAGGAATAGCTGCAGGAGTGCTCGAAAGCCTCGGAGTTAACCTCGAAAAGGTTAGAGCGCAAGTCGTACAATTGGTAAGCCACGGAGACGATAAGCAATCAACCTCCCGTAACAAAGCAGGCCAAACCCCATTGGTAGATTCGTTAGGCATAGATTTGACTTTAGCTGCTCAAAATTCAGAGTTAGATCCCGTCGTGGGTAGAGACGAAGAAATAGAGCGGCTAATACAAATACTGAGTAGGCGAACCAAGAACAATCCAGCTCTTGTAGGAGAACCTGGCGTAGGGAAGACTGCCATCGTAGAAGGATTAGCGCAAAGAATTCACTCTGGTGATGTTCCTGAAAGCCTGACAAATAAGCGCTTGCTCACCTTGGACATTGGCTCCTTGGTAGCCGGCACTAAGTATCGAGGTGAGTTCGAAGAACGACTTAAAAAGGTCATTAAAGAGATAAAAAACTCCAAAGAATGCGTTCTTTTCATCGATGAACTGCATACGCTGGTGGGAGCTGGCGCTGCTGAGGGAGCGGTAGACGCCGCTAACATTCTTAAGCCAGCACTGGCTCGAGGAGAATTACAATGCATCGGCGCCACCACATCAGACGAATACCGCAAGCATATTGAACGTGATGCAGCTCTTGAGAGGCGGTTTCAGCCAATCAAAGTCAAAGAAGCAACGATCGAAGAATCCACTGAAATTTTAAAAGGCGTCCGCCCTCGCTACGAGGAACATCATCAGGTTGAGATTACCGATGAGGCGATCAGTGCAGCAGCTGAACTTGCAGGGAGATACGTCACTGACAGATTCCTGCCAGACAAAGCAATTGATGTGATAGACGAAGCTTCTGCCCGAGTAAAAATAAGATCAGGATCAACCCCAAAACACATCAGAGATCTTATGCAAGAAATAGAAGCCGCGGTTAGCCAAAAGGATTCTGCGATTAGTGAAAGTGAATTTGAGCAGGCAGATGAATTTAGAGCGTTAGAAAGAGAATTGAGAGCTACGTTTGAAGAATTAGAAGCTGAATGGTCACAAAAACGTAAGGCCAGTAAGCCGAAGGTAGTAGAAGAAGACGTAGCCCAAGTGGTATCGGTCTGGACCGGAATCCCAGTATCCCGCATTGCCGAAGAAGAGAGTAAACGGCTTTTGCAAATGGAAGAAGAATTGCACAAAACAGTGATCAGTCAAGGTGAAGCCATAGAAACCTTGGCTAAAGCTGTTAGAAGAGCACGAGCTGGTCTGAAGGACCCGCGACGTCCAATTGGAAGCTTTATTTTCATGGGGCCAACTGGGGTGGGCAAAACTTTACTAGCAAGGGCACTAGCAGAATTTATGTTCGGAAGTCAGGATTCTCTAATACGAATCGATATGTCCGAATACATGGAACGTCACACAGTTTCTCGTTTGGTAGGCGCCCCTCCGGGTTATGTAGGATATGACGATGCTGGCCAGCTGACCGAAGCTGTACGTCGCAGACCGTATTCAGTAGTGTTGCTGGACGAGGTCGAAAAAGCTCATCCCGATGTTTTCAATGTTTTGCTACAGCTAATGGAGGATGGTCGACTAACAGATGCCCACGGGCGTACCGTCGATTTTCGCAACACTATCCTAATCATGACATCCAATATTGGGGCCAAACTCATTAAGAGAGAGGCAAGCATAGGATTTGCACCAGCTGAAGATGATAACTCTGCTGAAAATGACCGCTATTCTGATATGAAAAACAAAGTCTTGGGTGAATTAAAAAAAGCTTTCCGGCCTGAATTTCTAAACCGCATAGATGCGTCGATTGTGTTCAGAGCTTTGACCAAGAAAGAGATCGATCAGATAGTTGAGATTGAACTTGATCATCTTCGATCCCGACTATCTGAACATCAGCTAGAGTTACAGATATCCGGTGCTGCCATTAGTCTGGTCGCGGAAAAGGGGTATGACCCTGACTTCGGGGCTCGTCCTCTAAGACGAGTCATACAAGACCTAATTGAAGACCCGCTAGCTGAAAAATTGCTAGCTGGTGAGTTCCCGCCAAACGCAAAGATCTACATTGAACGTGATGGTGATGAATTGCATGCCGAATCACGTGAACCGGTAGAGGCCTAATCTAAATTGCCCTCACGTAGGGCCAGTGAATTTGCTTGCGGTCAATGCGGATCCCGCACAGCAAAATGGGCCGGCAGATGCCCAAATTGTGGGGAATGGGATAGTCTGAATGAAGTCGCGTCCCATAGAACAACAAGTCTCAACAAGGGCTCATTTGAGTATGTGGAACCGAAAACTCTGAGCGAAGTATCAGCGTCTGGTTATCCCCGATTATCTGTGGGCATGCGTGAAGTCGATCGGGTGTTTGGAGGAGGACTGGTTGCAGGATCTATGACACTTCTGGGTGGGGAACCCGGGATAGGCAAATCAACACTCTTACTCCAGATGTGTGGCAGTACTGGCAAAGACGAAGACACTGCTCTCTACGCTTCAGGAGAAGAATCCCCACACCAAATCAAAATGAGAGCCTCTCGGCTCGGTATTAATGGAAACAACATCTCCGTTTTACCAGAGGTTTCGGTGGAATCCATCCTTAATGTGGCAGAATCTATGAAGCCCAAGTTGCTAATAGTGGATTCGATTCAGACAGCCCACGTAGAAGAAGTAGGATCAGCTCCAGGCAGTGTGACCCAAATCAGAGAATCTGCATCTCGGTTTTTGCGATTTGCAAAAAATACGCAAACACCGATTGTCATTGCTGGCCATGTGACAAAAGAAGGTAACATTGCTGGCCCAAGGGCGCTAGAACATTTGGTTGATGTGGTTCTCTATCTGGAAGGCGACGCATTTGGAGCCTGGAGAATACTAAGAGGTGTAAAGAATCGTTTCGGGGCAACCTTTGAGGTGGCTGTGTTAGAAATGCGTCATAGTGGCTTAATTGAGATCTCTAATCCGTCGGAAGCATTTTTAAGTGAACGTCAAAAATCCGCTCCTGGATCAGCAATAGCCGTTACCATCGAAGGGACACGAGCGTTGATGGTGGAAGTTCAGGCCCTGGTAAACAGAACGGTGTATTCCCTGCCAAAGCGCATATCTAATGGCATAGATAGCAATCGCCTAACTATGCTAGTTGCTGTTCTGGACCGCCGAGCCAATCTGCCAACTTCGGACTTAGACATTTATGTCAATGTCGTGGGGGGTATGCGCATAGCGGAACCGGCTGCAGATCTACCGGTAGCACTAGCAATAGCCTCAAGCATCCGAGACGCTCCAATTAATCCTGATCTTGCAGCATTTGGAGAAATAGGATTATCTGGCGAAATACGCTCCGTGAGTGTCCCGGATATCAGAATCGATGAAGTAAATAGAATGCTGTTCAAAAGTTGCCTCGTTCCTAAGTCAGTAGGCAGCGATTGGACAGGTTCTTCTAAGGTTTCAAGCATAAAGGAAGCACTAGATGCGGCCTTCCTGTAAAACTAGTTGCGTAGCTATACTTTTAGCAGGTGGCGCAAGTACACGCATGGAAGGGCAGAATAAGTTATTTACTGAGATAGGAGGGTTTCCCACAATGGCTTGGCCTTTGAAAACATTGTCCTCCAATGAAAGTATTTCCGCCATTCAACCAGTAATCTCCAACTCAATAAGAAAAACATTCGAAATGCTGCTCGATACTCTGCAGTCAGATAAATTGTTACCTCCAGTGTATGGAGGCCCCACGAGATCAGATTCTACTTTTAATGCGCTCAAAGCTACCGAACACCTCGGGTTTCAATGGGCTTTAGTTCATGATGCAGCACGTCCTTTTCTAAGTGATGAAATGATCAGCACTGGTCTAGAATCAGCCAAGCTAACCGGCGCTTCTGTAGCTGCCATACCTGCTACTGATTCCATCAAACTAGGTCATATAGATGGCACGTTACGATTGAATTTGGATAGAAGTCAGACGTGGATGGCGCAAACCCCACAAATAGCGAGCTTTAGTTTGTTACTAAACGCACACAAATCGCACGCTAATGAGCTAGACAAATTTACAGATGAGTCAGCCATCTTGCACAGTTCCGGGACCAAAGTGCAGATTTTCCAAGGATCCCCATGGAACATCAAACTCACAACTGAAGCCGATTTGGTTCTGGCGAGGCATTTTGCCGATAGCGGACTAGTACCACTACAGCACAGTGGTAAGCATGGATAGGGATTTTCGGATTGGAATAGGCAGCGATTTGCACAAGCTTGGGCCAGGTACGCACTTAATAGTTGGAGGCATCTCTATTCCCTATAGCAAGAGTGCTATGGGACACTCCGACGCAGACGTTCTGATACATTCCCTAATAGACGCATTACTAGGAGCTGCCTGCTTGGGAGATATAGGTCGATTATTCCCAGATAGCGATCCAAAATATTCGGACGTCGAAAGCGCCACTTTACTGGGTGAAACAATGAAGCTCATCAGTCATGCTAGATGGGAATTAGTTAACATTGACGCCACATTGAAGCTTGAACAGCCTAAAATAGGACCATATAACCGCTTAATTAGAGAATCTTTAGCAAACATTACAGAGATAGATATCGACCATATAAGCATCAAGGCAAAAACTGGAGAAGGCATCGGTGAGATAGGACTTGGAAACGCCCTCGGCTGTGAATGCGCCGTTCTTTTGAGCCGAGAACCAATCACCTAGCACAGTAGCGCTAATGTATCTTACGAAACACTCATTCCAAAATAGAAAGGACTGACTCCTCTGACTCTGAAACTTTATGACACTGCCAGTCGGAAAGCTCGTGATGTAACAAATACCAACTCAGAGTTAACCATGTACGTATGTGGTATGACTCCTAAAGACAAGCCGCACATTGGTCATGCGAGAGTTTTTGTTATGGCAGATACCCTTCGCCGGTATATCGAACATAGAGGCCAGGCAGTCCGTCACGTGCAAAATTTCACGGACATTGACGACAAAATTATCGAGAGGGCCCGACAGCAAAGTCGAGACCCAATTGAGTTGTCAAAAGAAAATAGTGATCACTACTTTACAGTCATGGATCTACTGAACGTCAGTCATGCCCATGTATTTCCCAGAGTTACCGATCACATAGAGGAGATCAAATCTTGTATATCAGATCTTATCGAGCGCAATTATGCATATCAGACTTCGGAGGGTGTCTATTTTGAGGTAGGGCAGTGGGATCGATACGGATCTTTATCAGGCCGAACATCGGACGATGTAATGCCCGGTGCCAGAGTGGAAATTGACCCAGAAAAACGCAATCCTAGAGATTTTGCGCTCTGGAAACGACATAAAAAAGGTGAGGTCTTTTGGGATAGCACATGGGGACCTGGCAGGCCTGGTTGGCACATCGAGTGCTCATCAATGATTCATGCACACTTAGGGACCTCCATAGATATACATGCTGGAGGAAGTGACTTAATATTTCCTCATCATGAAAATGAGCAGGCACAAGCCGAAGCTGGATTCGGAACATCTCCGTTTGTGCACCACTGGTTTCACGTAGGGGTACTGAGAATCGGAGGTGAAAAAATGGGCCACTCTATGGGTAATTTCATTACTCTTGAAAATCTTTTTAATGAGTTCTCGCCAAGCGCCATACGATTATATTTGTTGTCAACGCACTATCGAGCGCCTGTTGATTTTACTGAAGGCTCACTTCCACAAGCCTCAGCTGGGTTTGACCGATTGCAAGGAGCGCTGCGTGCCAAACATTCGGACAGTAATCCAAATCCTACCAAAGATACTGAACTAAGAGATATATGCAAAATAACAAAAAAGAACTTTTATGAAGCCATGGATGCCGATCTCAATACAGCAGCAGCCATAGGTTGCTTGTTTGACTTAGCGAGATCTATCAACAGGCTTGCCAGCAGTTGTTCAGAAACTAGTGTGACACAATCCAAGACGGATTTATTAGGCTTAACATCTATACTAGGAATCAAAATAGACGATCATACTTCCCCATCAGGCGAAATAAAACCTTACATTGACCTGTTATTAGAATTGCGTTCAACTCTTCGTGATGAGAAGAACTGGGCATTGGCCGATCAAATTCGAGATAGCTTGCTGGATTTGAGGGTGATCATCGAAGACGATTCCGAGGGCACTACCTGGAGAATGGGATAGGTTATATCATTGAGTACAGACACAATCATGCTGGAGAACATGGTTTTTTATGGTTACCACGGCAACAAATCTGAAGAACGTAGTTTAGGACAACGATTTTCCGTAACGGTAATATTACACTGCCGATTAGAACAAGCAGGTCGGTCAGACAACCTTGCCGACACCGTTGATTACGGTATCGCATACACAGCTGTCAAAGAAGTAATGGAAGGCCCGTCACTAAATCTACTGGAAACCTGTGCGGAACAAATATCAACAAAGTTACTCGCAATATCTGATCTTATTGAACAGGTGCAAGTCGCAATACGTAAGCCATCTGTACCTATAGCTGGCCCGTTGGATTCTGCAGTTGTCAGCATCACTCGTAGTCAGTAGGATCAAGGAATACTGATTAAGAACCGTAATATCTAAGGTGAATAACGGATCGTATTTTGTCTGAAAAACTAGATTCCATCACTAAAAGTGAGATTGGTTCCTAACAATGAAAAACCAGGATGAGCTAGAGTCAGCTATCAGAGTCATGCTCGAACATATTGGAGAAGATCCAAATCGTGATGGACTGATAGAAACGCCCCAGCGTGTAGCCCGAATGTACGGCGAGCTATTTAGCGGGCTAACAGAGAACCCAAAAGCCGTTTTAGGGACTACGTTTGATCAACCATATGATGAAATGGTGATGGTGAAAGATATACCATTTCACTCAATGTGCGAACACCACTTGATGCCCTTTATAGGTACAGTTGCCGTTGCATACATCCCTTCTGACAGAGTTGTAGGTTTGAGCAAAATAGGACGACTTGTCGACATATTATCTAGGAGACCTCAAATCCAGGAACGGATAACAGTGGAAGTTGCAGATTGTATAGAAGAAGTGTTAAGTCCTAGGGGAGTAGCGGTGCGTATTAAGGCAGAACATCTTTGCATGAGTATGCGTGGCATTAAAAAACCAGGCAGCACCATGATTACAACTGTCACAAGAGGAGTGTTTAGGACAAAGCCATCGACTAGAAACGAATTTTTGATATCTTTGGACAACTCCTAAGCCAACCCCACGACACACCTAACCTTGTGAGTACACCTCAGGGTTAACACAATTGGATGGAAACTCGCCATTCAAGTATGAAATCACACTACGATTAATCATTTGACCCATCCGGCTAAACGATTCATCCGAGTTGGAAGCTATGTGGGGGGTAACTACTACAGATGGAATGCCAAACAAAGGATGGTCTGCTTTGGGTGGCTCTATAGCATAAACATCAATACCAGCTCCCCGAAGGTGACCGGAATTGAGTGCGTCGACAAGTGCTATTTCGTCTACGACTGCACCACGAGTGGTATTCACCAAATAAGATCCTGCCTTCATATCAAAGATACGATCTCTTGACATCAATCCTATAGTTGAATCGTTCAATGGAACCTGCAAGCTCACTATGTCGGACCTCGCAACTAATTCGTCCAAAGACACAAATTCACCTTCAATACCCAAATCTGCAAGCCGTTTAATATCAGGATTCCTAGTATGCACCAACAGTTTTACATTAAACCCCTTAACCATAGAAACAGCCACCCTTGATCCTATGTCGCCTAATCCGACAATCCCAAGCACTTTGCCATCAAGCTCAGATCCAATAAGCTGGGATCTTTCTCCGAATTGTTTTTCCCTAACTGAATTGTCGGCCCTCACTAGAAGTCGTGTCACTGCAAGAATCAAAGCAACAGTATGCTCAGCGACCGTTTGAGCATTAACCGAAGGAGTATTTAGAATCGGTATGCCAGCAGCTGTAGCAGCTGCCACATCAACCGAATCGACACCAGCCCCAAATCTTCCAATCACTTTTAATTTATTGCCAGATTCAATAACTTCCCGAGTAATAGGTTCGGTTCCAGCAATAATCGCATCGACATCGACGACAGCCTCGGCCAATACTCTGGGATCATCATCAAAGACTTGTATAAGCTCACCAATTTCACGCAATAT
>Ga0310344_10000687_pt1 | contig 26278 bp, 21 predicted proteins | sample HC15DNA20200_MG_FD_203801 | JGI IMG/M metagenome (GOLD analysis project Ga0310344, IMG submission 203801) | Marine microbial communities from station ALOHA, North Pacific Subtropical Gyre - HC15-DNA-20-200_MG | ecosystem: Environmental > Aquatic > Marine > Oceanic | place: Pacific Ocean: North...
CCAAGAAACCCGAATGCCGTACGTAACTGGTTCCGCAGATACCGTTCGTAGGAGAAGTGGAGGCGCTCGCCCCTACTGGTGAACAGGGTAAAGGTCGGAGGGGCAACTCCGCTTTGCACGGCGTAACGCACGCGGATGGTCCCTTTCCGGGCCCCAGACGGCGCCTGCTTCGCCACGGAGTGCTCGATGACCTTATTGAGTGCCGCCGTGGTTACCCGCGTACGCCGGGCCTGCCCCACCTCGTCAATCAACTGCAGCACCTTGTGCGCCCGCTCGCCGGTGAGCGCGGAAAGATGGACGATCGGAGCGTACTCGACAAACTTCAAGACATCCCTGAGCTTGCGGTCGAATTCCTTAACGAACTCCGGTCCCCGTCCTTTGACGAGGTCCCACTTGTTGGCCGCCAGGACGACACCGCAACCGGCTTTCTCCGCCTCTCCCGCGATCGCGGCGTCGCGCTTTCCAGTTCCGCCGGCCGCATCGATAACGAGCACTGCGACGTCAGCTTCCTCCATCGCGTGCCGCGCGCGCACCACGCTGACAGACTCGACCTTTCCTCCCCGCGCCACGCGGCCTGGGCGACGAATGCCTGCGGTATCCACGAGCCGAAACTGCTGACGATGCCAACGGAGCGTGTCCTCTATCGCATCCCTTGTGGTCCCGGGCGTGCTGCTCACCATGACGCGGTCTTGGCCCAGCAACCGATTAACGAGAGACGACTTTCCGACATTGGGGCGTCCCACCACCGCAATCCTGGGCGCGTCAGGCTCCGGTCCAGGCAGGGTGTCGGTGGACCCCAGTGGGAGCTGGGCCACGACCAGGTCGAGCAGATCCCCAACACCTTGCCCATGCTCAGCCGCGATCTCCACGAGAGGCTCGAGTCCAAACCGGAAGAACTCAGCAAGATGTCCTTCGGACCGTCGATCATCCATCTTGTTGACCGCCAGCAGCACCGGCGCGCCAAGCGTGCGTAAGTCTGCCGCGATCTCCTCGTCAGCCGGCACCGGTCCCTCTGGCCCCGCCACTACGAAGATCACCAGGTCGACCCCGCCGGCTGCCCTTCGTCCCCGCGCAGCCACGGCCTCCTGCATCGGGTCCTCGCTTGCTCCCACCACGCCGCCAGTGTCAATCAGGCTGAACCGTCTTCCCTGCCACTCCACCTCACCTTCCAGCACGTCGCGCGTGGTACCGGCCACCGCGGTCACAATCGCCCGCCGACCGCCAGTCAGTCGGTTGAATAGGGTTGACTTGCCCACGTTAGGTCGGCCCACGAGGGCGACCCGGCCGGTGGCTGAGGCGGGGGCACGAGGCATACGCTAGAGTTTCGCGTGGCAGGACGTCGATGGGTTGACAGCCGTAAGTGTCAGTACCTATGATGCTTATCGACGCCCGGAGCCTAATCGTATGATCAAGGTCGACATCGTCAACGAAGTCTCCAAACTTGCTGATATCACCAAGGTGAAGGCGGAGATCGCGGTGGACGCCGTCTTCGACGCCATGCGCATGTCAATGCAGCGTGGCGAACGGATCGAGCTCCGCGGCTTCGGTGTATTCCAGGTGAAACCACGCAAGCGCGGTATCGGCCGGAATCCTCGAACCGGGAAAGAAGTTCGTATTCCACCGGGCCGCACCATCCGTTTTAAGCCGGGCAAGGACCTCCAGAACATCGGCGGCTAGCCCTCAACCCCGTCTTGGATCACTCCCGCTCGCCGGCGCCAATCCCTCCCTGGTATCACGAGATCCGCGGCGGGGCGCAGCCTGTCACTGGCTCTCCGCTGACGCTGCCGGAGTTCACCCCCACCCCGATGCCTCCCCGACGGCGCGGTCGGCCGTGGCTTAATCTGCTCTTGTTCCTCCTAACCATCGGCAGCACAACCTTTTTTGGCGCTTTACACTACGAAGGCTTCGCGCTCGCGTTCGAACCAGGCGCCGCACCGACCACACTGTGGCATGGGCTTTGGTACAGCGTCACGATCCTCACCATTCTCGGCGCCCATGAACTAGGCCACTACTGTGCATGCCGATACTACCGCGTCGACGCGTCCATCCCGTATTTCCTGCCCGCTCCCTTTTTGACAGGTACACTGGGAGCCTTTATTCGCATCCGCGAGCCAATCCCAACCAAACGGATGCTGTTCGATATCGGGGTAGCCGGCCCTATTGCCGGATTCGCGGTTGCGGTCCCGGCGCTCTTTATTGGACTCTCGCTTTCTCTGGTCTTGCCGACTCGCACAATCCCCATCCCTGAAGAATTCATCCAGCTCGATCTGGGACAGCCACTCCTCTATCAGTTTGCCATCTGGCTAAGCTGGAGCAGTGAGCTTGTCGAGGGCTACCAACTCTATGAGCACCCCATGGTGTTCGCGGCCTGGTTCGGCCTGATCGCTACGGCGCTGAATCTATTTCCGATCGGGCAGCTCGACGGTGGACATATCTCCTACGCCGCACTTGGCTCACGCTCAACACTGCTCACCCTCTCGACCGCGGTTATTGTTGTCGGGCTAGCGTTCTATTCGACCAGCTGGATCTTATGGGCGGCGCTCATGACGCTTATGCTGGTAACCGTCGGTCCAAGACATCCCCGCACGCTCGACCATCACATTCCCCTCGACCGCTCGCGCCTCTGGGTCGCCCTCTTCGCACTCTTTATGTTCGTTGTGTGCTTTACCCCGGCTCCCATCGAGATAGTCGAGGTCGCAGCCGCACCCTAGCCCGACGACTAGAGCATAGAGAGCGGATCTACGTCGACCACGGCTCGTCGGCCGATCTCTGGCAGATCCAAGAAGACCGCCTGGATCGCCTCGCGCATCTCCCGCCGCTGTGGCCCTTTTACCAGCGTCTGGACGCGGTGCTGGCCCCGGAGCCGACTCAGTGGCGCCGGAGCGGGACCGAGCACCTCATAGCGACTTGGCCGCTCTCGCAATCGACCTGCCAGTGTACCGGCATCGTCCATAGCCTGCGCCGCAGTCTTTGCTCTGATGATAACGCTGACGAGGGCTACCTCGGGGGGATAGCGCATCGCCGACCGGTACCGTCGTTCCTGCTCAAAGAATGGCTCGTACGCCTGGTTGCAGGCACACCTGATGCTGTAGTGGTCGGGATGGACGGTCTGGATGATCGCCTCGCCCGGGATCTCGCCTCGGCCTGCGCGTCCCGCCACCTGGGTTAACAGCTGGAACGTCCGCTCCGCGGCTCGAAAATCGGCGAGCCCGAGTCCCACGTCCGCCGACACGACCCCGACCAGTGTGACCCGCGGAAAGTCATGCCCTTTAGCCACCATCTGGGTGCCAACTAGGACATCAAGCTCGCCACCGGCGAACCGACGTAGTAACTCCGCCGCTGCCCCCTGTCGCCTGACCGTATCCCTGTCCAGGCGTCCGATCCGCGCGAGCGGACTGAGGGCCTGGATCTCGGCTTCGACGCGTTCGGTGCCAAAACCGCTCTGCTCGAGAAACCCGCCCCCGCAGGCAGGACACTCACCCGGACGGGACCGTGAGTAGTCGCAGTAGTGACACCGGGCCAGGTTGTCTCGGCGATGAAACGTCAGCGAGACCGTGCAGTTTGGACACTCGACTGACCGGCCACACTGCCGGCAGAACACGCTAGTGGCGAAGCCGCGACGGTTGAGCAGCACGAGCGCCTGTTCCTCGCGTTCCAGCCGCGCCGCCAGCCCACTTTCCAGCGCGGACGACAGCACGATGTCGGGCCCCCTCTGAGCAAACTCGTTGCGCATGTCCACAACATGGACCTTCGGAAGGGGACGCGCCGAGACCCGCTGCGGTAACGCTTCAAGCCGGTAGCGCTCACTTCGAGTGTGCTGATAGCTCTCGAGCGATGGCGTCGCCGAGCCGAGCACGGCGAACGCGCCGGCTCGTTTTGCGCGCATCACCGCTACGTCTCGTCCGTGGTAGCGGGGGCTCTCCTCCTGCTTGTACGACCCGTCATGCTCCTCATCGACGACGATCAGGCCCAAGCGCTCGAGCGGAGCAAACACGGCTGACCGTGTACCCACCACCACGTCCACCTTCCCGCGGCGGATTCGATGCCACTGATCATGTCGCGCGCCATCGGAGAGCCCGCTATGCTGTACGGCGACACGCTCGCCAAATCTGGACCGGAACCTGCTTGCAATCACTGGGGTCAACCCGATCTCTGGCACCAGAATCAGCGCCTGGCGACCCATGTTCACAGCAGCGCGGGCCAGTTGCAGATAGACCTCAGTCTTCCCACTCCCGGTGACTCCATGGAGCAAGCTCACACCGAAGCTGCCACCATCGAGGGCCGCGGCTAGCGCCGCGACCACCCGGTCTTGATCCCTCGTTAGCTTCGGGGGCTCGCCAAGACTGTCCCCAAGCAACGTGTCGCTAGCCCAGGGGTCCCGCTCAACTACCTCTTGCCAGATGCGAACGGCGTTGCGCGCAGCCAGGCTCCGCAGGGTTGCCGACGCCACGCCGAGCCGCGTGACGAGCACCCCGGCGGCATCGCCGTGGAGCCGCTCGAGCACCTCCCTCTGACGGGAGCCGAGACGACCACCCGACGTCAGCAGTGCACGGCCCTCGTCGGTGATGGCCGCCGTTCGAGCCCGCCGAAACGCCGAGCGGCGCCCTTGTAGCGGTTGGCTCACCTCGACCAGACCTTCGCTAGCAAGCCCGGACACCAGTGCATGCGCCCCGCCGCCTAGGGTGCGGGCCAGCGCCGATACGGAGGCTTCGCCCCCGCGCAAGGCGTCAAGCACTGCACCGCGCCGCCCGTCGCCGACGGCCGACTGCCCTGCCTCAGTCAGGCTGGCCTTCCGGTCGCCCACCACCCAACTGCGGGGCGGCATCGCCGCGGCGATCGCCTCACCCGGCCCACAGGCGTAGTAATCGGCCACCCACAAAGCCAGCTCGACCACCGCCGCGGGGAGCCACGGCTCGGAATCAAAAACGTCAATTACCGGTTTTAGGTCGGCGACACTCGACCCGGAAGAGGGCGGCACTACGCATCCCGTCAGCAAGCGGGGTCCAAGTGAGACCAGGACCCTGGCCCCGACGGAGGGGAACTGTAACGTCTCCGGTACCCCATAGGTGAGCGGCCCCAGCTGCGGCACCGGAACTACCACGGAGACGGGTCGTGACCTCAGCGTCACGATATAAGGCCTGCAGAAGGAAGAGTCACCCGGCGAGCAGAGAACGCACCTTCTTCATGTCTTCCCAGACGTCGCGTTTTCGCTCGGGGCTACGGAGCAGAAAGGCGGGATGGAATGTTGGCACCAATTGCGCGCCCCGGTAGTCGTGGATCTGTCCCCTAAGCCCGGAGATGGATTGATCGGTGCGCAGGAGCGTTCGGACCGCAAAGGCGCCCAGTGCGACCACGACCTTCGGTTTGACCACGTCGACCTGCCGAAATAGAAACGGCTCGCACTGCTGAATCTCGTCGATCTCTGGATTGCGATTATTAGGAGGGCGGCACTTTATGACATTGGCGATATAGACCTCATCGCGGCTCAAGCCGATCGAGGCGATGATCTTGGTCAGCAGTTGCCCAGCCCGCCCGACGAACGGCTCGCCCTGGCGGTCTTCGTCGCGCCCGGGCGCCTCTCCGACGAACATGAGGTCAGCGGTCGGATGGCCAATCCCGAACACGATGGTAGTGCGTCCCGCGTGCAGCTTACAGCGGGCACAGTCGCCCAGATCCTCACGGATAAGGTCCAAAGTCTCATTGGCCGGCACGCCTTGTGGCGTCGAGATTGGAACGGGAACATCTCCCGAACCGCGATGGCGCCAGGCCGGGTCACGGCTGACCCCCGTAACCCCCAGTTCTTCGAAGAACTGGAGGTGTTCGGCAAGGTCGTCAGGCCGGCTCATCGATCTGCTTAGCTGAGCCGGACGAGTTGCCTAGGCGCCGCTCGACGCGGTCTAGAATGACCGAGGCCAGCGCGCGTTTCGATTGCAGCGGCTGGGCCTCATGGCCAGCGTGATCGATCAGGGTGGCGACGTTAGTTGTCACCTCGAAGCCCGCGTCGCTTCGCGACACATCGTTCGCCACGATCAGATCAACTTGCTTGGCCTCGAGCTTGGCTCGGGCCCGCGCCAGTACATCGTGGGTTTCGGCTGCGAATCCGACCAGCAGTGGGTGTGAACGATCACCTCGCCAGCGGCCAAGCTGCCACAGAATGTCAGTGGTGCGGACCAGTTCGAGGATTAATCCGTCACTGTCCTTCGCAAGCTTTTGGTTCCGTCGTCCTTCACGTAGCGTGTAATCAGCCACGGCTGCCGCCATGATCACTGCGTCGGCGCTATCGACATGGGCGAGGACCGAATCGCGCATATCGTCCGCGCTTCGTACATGGATGACCTCGGCGTCCACGGGCGGTGCGAGCGCCGTAGGTCCGACGACCAGCACAACGCGTGCCCCCCTGGCGACCGCCTCCTCAGCAACGGCTAGGCCCATGCGGCCGCTGGACCGATTCCCCACATACCGAACCGGGTCGACATCCTCATAGGTGGGGCCAGCCGTAACGAGGACCGTCCGTCCCGTCAGGTCTCCGGGAGGACGGATCGCAGCCTGAGTTGCCGACACCACGTCCGCCGGTTCTGCCAAGCGCCCCTTCCCGATCCAGCCACAGGCCAGATAGCCCTCGCCGGGGCCGACAATCCGGACCCTTCGTGCGCGAAGGGTCTCGAGGTTCCGCGACACCGCCTCGTGCGCGAACATGTTGCTATTCATCGCCGGAGCGATAACCACCGGAGCGCGGGTGGCAAGATACAGCGATGTCAGGAAATCATCGGCAATGCCGTTGGCGAGCTTTCCGATGCAGTTCGCGGTCGCGGGAGCCACCACTAGCGCATCGATCTTCGAGGCGATCGAGACGTGCTCGATATCGGCGTTCGTTCCGGGCGCGAACTGGTCGGTGATCACCCGGCGCCGGGTAATGGCTTCGAAGGTCAGCGGCCCTACGAACTGGCGCGCGGACGCGGTCATCAGGGTGACGACCTCGTGACCAGTATCCTGGAGGCCCCTAGCTACCTCTACCGCCTTGTAGGCGCCGATCCCGCCGCAGACGCCAAGCGCGATCAATCCCATGACGTGTACATCATCGCATGTAAAGACGGCTTATGGAGCTTCAGGCCGAGCGAGTTGCCTGAAGGCCTCCGCGATGCGTGCACCCTCGCCGTGAGCCGCCCGCATAGATGCCCGCTCGGCAACGACGATTGCCTGCAACTGCACGACACAGGCTTCCAGTTCGTCGTTGACGACAATGTAGTCATACCCAGATATCTGCTCGACCTCGCGATGCGCTACAGCCAGCCTGCGCATCAATTCGACCTCTGTCAGATGGGAGCCGCTGCGGCCGCGGAGCCGTTCTTCCAGTACGACCGGCGACGGCGGCAAGACGAAAATCCCGACCGTGTGCGACTCCAGGCGCCGGACCTGCTCAGCACCCTGGACGTCAATAACGAGAACGAGATCCCGCCCAGCATCAAGATGTCGTCGAGTGTCGACTGCACTGGTGCCATAAAGATGGCCGAACACCTCCGCCGACTCCAGAAACTCACCACCGGCTCGGCGCGACTCAAACTGCGGTCTTGAAATGAAATGATAGTCGATGCCGTCTCGTTCGCCTGGCCGCGCCGGGCGCGAGGTATAGCTTCGCGACAGGACGAGGTCTGGCACCGTGGGCACGACAGCTTTGACAAGCGTCGTCTTACCCGTCCCAGACGGGGCGGACACTACAAACAAGGTACCCTTCTTTGCTGGCCTCGGACTCGTCATCGCGCCCTACTCGACGTTCTGCACCTGTTCACGGAGTTTCTCCAGCTCCGCCTTCGCAGCGACTACGAGTTCGCTGATGCCAGTACCTTCACTCTTCGCGCCGAGCGTGTTTATCTCACGGTTCATTTCCTGTAGCAGAAAGTCCAGCTTCCGGCCGCATGGTTCGTCCCCGTCGACAAGGCCACTCCAGTGGGCCAGGTGTCCCCGCAGACGGGTCAGCTCTTCGCTTACGTCTGAACGTGCGACGTATTTCACCAACTCCTGCGATAGGGTCTCGCCGTCGACCCCAGGCGCGTCTGACCGTAAATCCTCCAACCGCTGATGAAGCCGTTGGCGCAGGCCTTCCGCTCCCTCCGCCGCGGCAGTCTCGAACTGCACGACGAGGTGCGCCAGCGTCTCGCAGCGCGAGGCAAGGTCGTTGGCCAAAAACTCTCCCTCCCTCGCTCGCATCGCATCAAGTTCCTTCAGCGCAGAGCAAACCGATTCTGTGACAACCGTCTCCAGCGCCTCGCGCGCGGCCGTCGTCGTCTCCTGCTCCTGAACGGTTACGGCCTGCGGGAAACGCAGCAGGTCACCCGAAGTCAGTCTACCCTCGACGAGCCCCTTCGCGCGGGCCGCCTCCACAGCTGCGGTCAGCGCTTCTGCGAGCGGCTCGTTCAAGGAGACCGCCACCGTCGGCGGCTGAAGCGACCGGGTGGTAACGGCCAACTCCACCCGCCCACGTCCGACGCCCTGCTGAACCAGGTTTCGGAGCGAAGTCTCTAACCGCGCTAGCGACGAAGGCAGCCGCACCTGAAGATCCAGATAACGGTGATTGACACTCCGAACGGTGACGCCCACCGTCGCAAGCTCGTGTTCGCGGCTCAGGGAAGCAAAGCCGGTCATGGATTTCAGCATGATGAAACCGCCCGGGTCACCGTTCTTTCGATACCGCAGCGGCGGCTCCGACCTCAGGCCCACGACGAACAGCGTCGGCCTCGCTGGGGGTAGAGTCGAACACCTGCGTGGCGTAGAGCTTGGCGTAGCTGCTACCTGGTCGCGCCAGCAGCTCCTCATGTCGACCGCTCTCCACGACCCGCCCCTCCTCGAGGACGATGATCGCGTCGGCGCGACGGATGGTAGAAAGGCGGTGAGCGATCACGAAGGCCGTCCGGTTCGCCAGTAGCTTCGCTAACGCGTCCTGAACCAGAAGCTCCGACTCGGCATCGAGTGCGGAGGTAGCCTCGTCGAAGATCAGAATAGGCGAGTTCTTGAGCAGGGCGCGGGCAATAGTTAACCGCTGCCGCTGCCCTCCAGACAGCCGCTGCCCCCGCTCTCCAATCATGGTGTCGTAGCCATCAGGCAAGTCCACGATGAACTCGTGAGCATGCGCCGCCTTTGCCACTGCCTCGATTTCCGCTCGATCGGCTTGCGGCGCAGCATATGCAATGTTTTCAGCGATCGATGCGTCGAACAGAATCGTATCCTGCGTTACGATGCCAATCGCCTTACGTAACGAGGCCAAGCTCACCTGGCGGAGGTCGAGGTCGTCGATCAGGATGGCTCCCGCTGTCACGTCATAGAACCGTGGCACAAGATTCACCAACGTGGTCTTCCCAGCCCCGCTCAGACCTACGACTGCCACCACCTGTCCCGCTTCGACGGTAAAGGACACGCCCCGCAGTACCGGCTCGTCCGCATCCTGATACTGAAACGTCACGCCGCGAAACTCGATGTGCTCCCTCAGGGGAGGAAGAGCAACTACCCCGGGACGGTCCGCCGCTTCGGTATGCACGTCGAGGGTCTCGAAGATCCGTTCGGCGGCTGCGATCGCACCCTGAATGTTCGCGTTGACCCTGCTTAACTTCTTGATCGGTCCGTACATTAAGAAGAGCGCGGCCACGAACGAGGTGAATTGCCCTGGGCTGAGATCCGCCGACGCAATTTCGCGGCTGCCATACCAGAGCACGCCGGCCACTGCGAAGCCGCCCAACAGCTCCATCAAAGGAGGCAATGCCGACAAGGTGCTCGTGACCTTCATATTCGTGCGGTAGAGACGCTCGGAGGCGTCAACGAACTTCTGACGCTCGAACGCCTCGGCCTCGAATGCCTGGACGATTTTGTGCCCGGTAAACGCCTCGACCGTCAGGTGCGAAAGATGCGCGATATGTTCCTGGCCCCGCCGAGTGCTCCGGCGCACCCGCTGCCCCAGTCTGACTAGCGGGTAGACCACCAGTGGTGCGCCGGTCATGCACACCAGCGCGAGGCGTGCGTCCACATATAGCAAGAAGATGGTGTACCCCACCAGGGCTAGCGATTCCCGTAACAGGTCGCCGAAGGTTTCCGAGACCACCTGCTGCACACGGGTCACATCACTTGTGATTCGGCTCAGCAGCTGGCCCGTCTGGCGCCGCCCAAAGAAGGCAGTTGACTGTCCCAGAATGTGCCCAAAAAGTTCGCTCCGCAGGTCGTGTACTAGTCGCTGGCCGGCATCGGCCATCAGGTAGACCGAAAAATACGCACCCGCTCCCTTGATCAGGTAGAAGCCGATCAGGAGGACCGAGATGAGCGCGACGTCATTGCCCTCAGGAAGCAAGTCACTCAGCACCGGCTCGACGACCGCCGCAATCCCCGTCGGCCCCTGTTGCTCGCTCGTCGGGAGGAGGCCGTCGAAAATTGGCTGGATCAGCGCGGCGAGACCGGTCGTCGCGACTGCGTAAGCCGCCATCGCGGGCAACGCAACCAGCACCCGCCCCCGGTGGGGTCTGGCGTAACGCAGCAGGCGTAGCAAAGGGCTCACGGGATCGGGTTAGCCAGCGTAGCCGTGTGGGTGTGCGTCGTGCCAGTGCCAGGCCGTCGCAACGATCTCATCAAGATCGGTGAACCGTGGCGTCCAGCCGAGCTCATCCCTGACGCGATCCGCCCCCGCAAAAAGGATGGCGGGATCACCTGGGCGACGCCCCACGATTTCCCGTTGCACCCGTCGCCCCGTTACCCGCTCGACAGCTCTTATCACCTCGAGCACCGAATGCGGTCGCCCCGTGCCCAGGTTGTAGGCCCGGACCCCCTTGTGACGCTCGAGCGCCTCCAGCGCACGGAGGTGTCCAGTCGCCAGGTCGGATACGTGTATGTAGTCACGCTGACAGGTCCCGTCCGGCGTCGAGTAGTCGTCGCCGAACAGCGAGAGAGTCGCCCCACCCCGGCTCGCCTCGATCGCGCGCGGAATGAGATGGATCTCCGGACTGTGGTCTTCTCCTAAGTCGCCGTCAGGGTCGGCGCCGGCTGCATTGAAGTAGCGAAGCGCGATGCCCCGGAGTCCGTAGGCGTAATGGTAATGGGGCAGCGCCCGTTCGACCGCCAACTTGGTGTCTCCGTAGGCGTTGATGGGAACCGTAGGGGCCGTCTCGTCGATCGGGACTCGGTTGGGCTGTCCGTAGACCGCACAGCTCGACGACAGCACGAACCGGTCGACCTTCTCGGCCACCATCGCTTCGAGCACTGACAGGGAACCCCGGACATTGCAGTCGTAATACCGGGCTGGCTCCCGCACGGATTCGCCAACCGCCAGCAGTGCAGCGAAGTGCATGACCGCGTCGACCTGATAGCGACGGAGTGCGTCACGGACACTTGCGGTGTCACGGATGTCCGCCTTGACCAGCGGCGTGTCGCCAATAGCGGCCCGGTGTCCGGCGGACAGATCATCCAGAACAACCGGCTCGTGTCCGGCGGCGCAGAGCGCCTTAACGGCGTGACTCCCGACATACCCGGCCCCACCCGTCACAAGAACGACACTCACATCAGCGTCCGATCGAATGGTAGGCGAAGCCGTGCGCGCTCATCTGCGCCGTATCGAAGAGATTCCGTCCGTCGAAGATCAGCGGGGTCTGCATCAGCCTACGCATGCGCGCGAAATCGGGCTCTCGAAATTCGCTCCACTCGGTCATAATCACCAGCGCATCGGCGCCATTAAGTGCGTCGTAGCTGCGACGCGCCAGCGAGAGGCGGGAACCAAAAATACGCCGAGCCGACCGTTGAGCCTCCGGGTCGTAGGCCGCCACCTTGGCCCCGGCCTTGAGCAACGCCTCGATCATCACGATGGACGGAGCTTCTCGCATGTCGTCGGTTCGGGGCTTAAACGCCAGTCCCCATACCGCAATCCGCTTGCCGCGGAGCGCCCCCATCTCATCCGTCATCTTTCGAAAGAGGCGTCGCTTCTGCGTGGCATTGACGACCTCGACCGCCTCGAGCACGCGGAAGTCGTAGCCCGCGTCGCGAGAAGAGCGCACCAGCGCCTGCACATCCTTTGGAAAGCAGCTCCCTCCGTACCCCACGCCCGGAAACAGAAACGACGGGCCTATACGGCTATCCGAGGCCACAACGCGCCGCACGTGGTCGACATTGGCACCGACCCGTTCGCACACGTTGGCTACTTCGTTCATGAACGACACTCGCGTAGCGAGCATGGCGTTGGCCGCGTACTTACTCAGTTCAGCGCTCGGGTTGTCCATGACGATGATCGGAGCGCCGGTTCGGGTCAACGGTCCATAGATAGACCGCATCAACTCCGTCGCGCGCTCGTCGTCAGCGCCGATCACAACCCGATCCGGCTTGAGGAAGTCATCCACCGCCGAGCCCTGCTTCAGGAATTCCGGGTTGCTGACAACGCTGAACGGATGCTCGGTATGTTCAGCGATGGTGTCCCGTACGCGGGCCGCGGTGCCTACCGGCACCGTGCTTTTGATCGCAATAACACGGTAGCCGTCCATCGCACGAGCAATCTGCCGGGCCGCCTCCAGCACGTATTTGACGTCGGCAGAACCATCCTCGTCAGGCGGAGTGCCGACCGCAATAAAGATGACCTCCGCTGCACGCGTTGTCCGTCCCAGAGCGGTGCTGAATCGAAGGCGCTGCTCTGTCTGATTTCGGCGAACCAACTCGTCGAGACCGGGCTCGTAGATCGGCACCCGCCCCTGTCGGAGGGACCGGATCTTTTTGGCGTCGACATCGACGCACACCACATCGTTGCCATTCTCCGCCAGGCAGGCCCCCACCACCAGGCCGACATATCCCGTGCCGGCAACTGCGATCTTCATCTGCGTACGCTTCCCCACCGGCGGTTACGTCCAGATGCTGGACGTAAATTCCGCGACGCCATGAAAAAAACTTCTCACCGTAACACCGGGGCCCCAATCCTGTCAAGGTATTGATGTACAAGGAGTTGCAGGATTCGAAGGCATGTAAACTCCCCCTCCGGGCTGTGCTACGATCGGTCGACTGCTGGAGTCGATGGCCCCGGGAGACATTGTGCCCGCCCCTTGCGGTTCCCCGTACCGCGTCCGGCCCAGATCGTGCGGATTCTGATCGACTACCGACCGGCGCTCCGGGCCCGTACGGGGGCCGGGCTCTGGATCACCGGACTGGTCGAAGCGCTGGCCTCTCTCGACGCGCCGAACTCCCCGAGCGTCACCATCTTCAGCAGTTCCTGGAAGGACCGGCTGGGCTCCGTTGCCCCATCCGGAGTTGCGGCGATGGATCATCGAGTGCCAGGACGCTTACTGAACTGGTTGTGGCACCGCAGGGAGTGGCCACCTATCGAGCAGCTCACCAGGGAACCCTTCGACGTAGTGCACTCGCCATCGCCGCTGCTCATCCCGTCCCGTACCGCAGCCCGGCTGGTCACTATTCACGATCTCGACTTTCTCGACCATCCGGAACGTGGCGTACGGGAGGTCCGTCGAGACTACGCCGAACTAGCGCGCGAGCACGCCCAGCGAGCCGACGCTGTCGTGGTCTCCTCCGAAACGACGGCGGCCGAGGTCACCAGTCGCCTGAACGTCGAGCCTCAGCGGCTGACCGTCTGCCCGGTGGGCGCGCCCCCATGGTCTCCGCGGCCACCATCGTCAACAGGCCAGCACATTCTCTTCGTCGGCACTCTCGGGGCCCGAAAGAACGTCGGTCGCCTCATCACTGCCTATACGGCGTTACGGGCTGCACGAAAACATACCCCGCCCCTCGTGCTCGCTGGAGGTCCCGGCCCAGAGCCGATTCCCGAGCTCGAGGCACACGGAGGAGATGGGGTGATCCGGCGACTTGGTTACGTCAAGTCGCCCGAGCTCCGCAAGCTATACGAATCAGCTGCGATGCTGGTCCTGCCGTCGCTCGACGAGGGATTCGGTATCCCGGTCCTTGAGGCCATGACCGTAGGGGTTCCAGTTGTCGTCTCGAATCGAGGCTCTCTCCCTGAGATCGTCGGAGAGGCCGGGGTCATTGTCGATCCCGAGGACACGCACGCACTTGCCGCGGCGATGGCCAACCTACTCGACGACCATGAGCGTTATGCCCGCCTCGTAAAGGCCGGCGTCGCCCAGGCTACTCGGTTTCGCTGGGGCAGATCGGCCGCCGCGCTCCTGGGCGCCTATTACGACGCCTATCGGCGACGCCGCGGCGAGGCACCGGATGCGGATCGCAGTTGACGCGCGCGAGCTCCTCGGCCAACGCACGGGGGTTGGCCGCTACCTGGCCGAACTTTGCGCTCAGTGGGCGACCCTGCCGGCTGACGCGCCCTATCACTTCGAGCTCTACGCGCATGTCCCCGGCGACACCCCTGAAGTGCTCGGTGACCCATTCGGCCGCGACCGGGGTCCTTTTTCTTATCGTCCGGTCCTTGGCTCCGGTGACGTATGGTGGGAGCAGCACGATTTCGCCCGCGCCCTACGGATCGATCAGCCAGACGTTCTCTTTGCCCCCGGCTACACTGCTCCACTTGGAATACCGATGCCTGTCGTGCTGACGGTGCATGACATCAGCTTCGAAAGTCATCCCGAGTGGTTCGGTTGGCGCGAGGGGCTACGCCGGCGCTGGCTCACCCAACTCTCCGCCGCCAACGCCACCCGCATCATTTGCGTGTCGGGCTTCACCCGCGACGAGCTCGTGTCCCACTACCGAACTCCAGCGGACCGGGTACGTGTAGTGTGGTCAGGGGTGAACGTGCGCTCCGTGAACCGAGACGGCGAGCGGACGCCACTGGTCCTATTTGTCGGGTCCATCTTCAACAGGCGCCACATCCCCGAGCTCATTGCCGGGTTCGCCGGTATTGCAGACAGGCAGCCCTCCGCTCGGCTAGTTCTGGTGGGGGCCAATCGCACGCACCCTCCAGAGAGCCCCGTCATCCTCGCCGAGCGCGCGGGTGTGGGAAGTCGCGTACGGGTATGCGATTACATCGACGAAGCAGAGCTCCAAACACTCTACCAGCGAGCCAGCGTATTCGCGTTTCTCTCCGAGTACGAGGGCTTCGGGCTCCCTCCGCTTGAGGCAATGGCGGCCGGCGTGCCGGTGGTGGTCGGCGACACGCCAGTGGCCCGCGAGTTGTATGGTGAAGCTGCTTGGCGTGTTCCCGTAAACGATTCGGACGCCGTCGGCGCGGCGATTCTAACGCTCCTGCTCGATCAGGAGGCGCGGCAGCGCGCTCTACGCGCCGCCGCCGCACGGCTCCCGCTGTTCACGTGGCACCGGGCAGCCGCAGAAACTTTGGAGATTCTAGACAAGGCGGGCCGGTTATGAGCGACCTGGCCATCATAATCGTCAGCTACAATACCAGCATAGACCTTCAGGCCTGCCTCTCCTCCTTGGCGGCCAATCCCCCGGCTGTCTCCCACGAGATCCTTGTAGTCGACAACGCCTCTTCGGATGGCAGTGCCCAACTAGTCCGGGACACCTGGCCCGAGATTACCCTCGTCGAGGCTGCCATAAACCTAGGGTTTGCCAGCGCGGTCAACCGCGGACTCGCCCAGACCGGCAGTTCACTTGTTCTGCTCCTGAACCCTGACGCGGCGGTGCCTGCCGGCGCGATTGACCGGCTTGTCGCTGTGCTCAAGCAGGAGTCAGAGTCGGCAGTGGTCGGGCCGAGGCTTGTCGACGACGAGGGACGACTGGAAATCTCGTTTGGCCCGATGCTCTCCCCGTTCGCCGAGCTGTGGCAGAAGCTGCTCGTCGCCGGGCACGCCCGGCGCCTGGCACCGTTCTCCTGGCTCGCCCGGCGGCGAGCCGCCAGGCGGCGGTACGTCGACTGGGTCAGCGGCGCCTGCCTGCTGGTCTCACGTGCCGCGCTCGACGCCGTAGGCGGGCTTGACGAGCGCTTCTTTCTGTATACCGAAGATGTGGACCTGTGCGCGTCTATTCGTGCCAGCGGCCGCCGCGTGGTCTTTGCACCCGAGGTCGAAATACGGCATCGGCGGGGCCGTTCCCGCCGGCACAACCCGGAAAGCACCCAACAGGCGTATCGGCGGAGCCACCTTGCGTTCTACGCCAAACACCATCCCCGTTACCACACCTTGTTACGCCTGTACCTGTGGCTCCGTGGTCAGCTTCCGCCACCGCGGGAGAGCGGGTTGTGAACCGGAGAGGTACAATTCTTCGGAGCGATGCGGATCGCCATAGACGTAAGAAAGCTTCACGATTTCGGAATCGGCACCTACGTTCGGAACCTGGTGCACTCGCTGTCCCGCCTGGACGGCGACACGGAGTTTGTACTCCTCTGCCAGCGCCGCGACTGCGAATCGCTTGAACAGCTCGGTCCCAATTTCAAACCCATTCCAGAACCTTCATCCGGCTATTCTGTTTCTGAGCAGCTGACTGTTCCTTTAGCGTTAGCTCGAGTACGGGCCGACCTGTTTCATTCGCCCCACTACGTTCTGCCTGCTCTGACTCCATGCCGCAGCATCGTCACCATTCACGACTGCATCCACTTGATGTTCCCGCAGTATCTGCCCGGACGGATGGCACATCTGTATGCTCGAGTCTTCTTCTGGCTCGCAGCAAACCGCTCAGCGCGCATCCTGACAGTATCCGAGGCATCGAAACGGGACATCCTTCGGTTCTTTCCCGTCCCAGCCAATAAGGTGGACGTCACCTACAACGCGATCGATTCTCGCTTCAGCAGGCCTGCGAACGCTGGACAGATGGATCGAGTGCGGGAGCGGTACCAGTTACACAACCGCTTCCTTCTCTATTCCGGAAATATCAAACCCCACAAGAACCTGGAGCGACTCATCGACGCTTTTGCGCGCTTGCGAAGCGAAGGGTTCGGGGACATCCAGCTCCTGATCACTGGCTCGGAGGTCTCACGGTACGCCGGACTCCGTCGGGCAGTTCATCGCTTCAATCTGCATAAGCATGTGCGCTTCCTCGGGTTCCAGAGCTCGGAGACCCTCGCTTCGCTCTACCACCTGGCCGACGCGTTCGTCTTCCCCTCGCTCTACGAGGGCTTTGGCCTTCCCCCTCTCGAGGCGATGGCGTCTGGCACACCAGTGCTGACCTCTAACGTCTCGTCCCTTCCAGAGGTTGTCGACGATGCAGCCCTACTAATCGACCCATACGATCCGCAGGCAATTGCTGACGGCATGGCGCAGATTCTGTCCGACGAAGATGTCCGGGCCCGACTAATAGCGCGAGGCCGCAAACGCGCAAGCCACTTCTCGTGGGAGGCCTCGGTCCGTCGCGTGCTGGCCATCTACCGTGAGGTCGGGGGCGCCACATGACGCCTCCGTCGTCCCCATCCGGTACGCCGGACCAGCGCGTAGCCTTGGTCCATGACTGGCTCACCGGCATGCGCGGAGGCGAACGCGCGCTCGAGGCAATCTGCGAACTCTACCCGGAAAGCGGGCGCTTCGCACTGCTCCACGTGAGAGGCTCGGCGTCTTCGGCTATCACCGGACGAGGAGTACGAACGTCCTTCCTCCAGTGCTTCCCTGGGGCAAGGCACTACTACCGCTCCCTGCTCCCCCTTTTCCCCACCGCCATCGAGCAATTCGACCTCGACGACGTGGACCTCGTTATCAGCACCAGCCATTGCGCGGCCAAATCGGTGGTCACGCCAGGGCGAACGCGACATCTCTGCTATTGCTTTACCCCGATGCGCTATGCCTGGGATCAGTTCGACGCTTATTTCGGTCCAGACCGCGTCGGGACTGGCGCTAGCCATCTTCTGCGTTGGCAACTCAACCGCTTAGCTCGCTGGGACGCCGCAACGGCAAGCAGGGCCGACCGCTATGTAGCTATTTCTCAATATGTTTCTAGTAGGATACGCCGATACTATAATCGGACTTCGAGTGTCGTGTATCCACCTGTCGACACCGCATATTTTCAGCCTAGTGGCGCCGAACCCGAGGGGTATCTCCTGGTAGTGTCCGCGCTAGTTCCCTACAAACGAATCGATTTAGCGATCGCCGCCGCCTCGGCTGTCGGTATGCCCCTCCGCATCGTCGGCACCGGCCCGGACCTGGCACGGCTACAACGCGCTGCCGGCGCAGATGTAAGGTTTCTCGGCTCCTTGGCGGACGCGGAGGTGCGCTCCGCCTACCAAGCCGCCACCGCAGTAATACTGCCGGGCATCGAGGACTTCGGCATCGTGCCGGTCGAGGCCCAGGCCTGCGGCCGGCCCGTCGTCGCGCTCGGCCAGGGCGGAGCCTGCGAAACAGTCGTGGACGGCGAGACGGGCGTCCTGGTCGATGAGATGACGGTGGAAGCCTTGGCCGATGGGATCAACCGGGTGCGCGAACAGCGGTTCGACACGGCTGCGATTCGACGTCAAGCCGAGCGTTTCTCTCGCGCGCGGTTCCAGGAAGGCCTTCAGCGGGAAATCGCGTCGCTCATGGCGCAGCCGGTCGGAGTCGGGGCGTGATTCGAAGAGATCGGAAACTGACGGCAAATCAGGCGGTGCTAGACAGCCTTACTGGCGTCGGCATGTTTCTGGTCGCATACTTACTGCGCTTCGAAACCAACCTAATCGACATCCCGAAGGGTCAGCCCCCACTGTCACAGTACGTCCAGCTGGCGCCGTTTCTGGGCGCCTTATTGCCCCTGAGCCTCTGGATGCTAGGGGCCTATCGGCTGGGGCGGGTTCGTTCTCGGGTCGACGACTTCTTCGCGGTTCTGGTCGGTAGCCTAATCGCGGTCGTCCTCGGCCTGACCGGCACCCTGTCCTATCAGGCCTATCTCGTCCCGCCCGAGCTCAAGGCGCAGGGTGCCTATGAAGTCTCCCGTCTCGTCTGGGGTCTATTTCTCGCACTAAACGTCACCGGCTGTTACGCATCTCGGGCTGCCGTGCGGGTGGTGCTCGAGAGTCGCTGGCGTAGCGGCGTCGGCCTTAAGCGGATTCTCATCGCCGGCACGAGCGACGTGGCCCGCCACGTCGTTGACAAGATGCTCCAGCACGGCGAACTCGGCTATCGCGTAATCGGGTTCGTCGACGACCGCGCAGGCGGTGACCACCTCGGCTACCGAGGTCTCCCGCTTCTGGGCACCTTGTCGGAAGTTGAGGAGATTCTCCAGCGGGAAGACGTCGACCAGCTCTACATCGCGCTTCCGCTCGATGAGCACGCCAAAATGCTCGACCTGATCGAAATCGCAAACCGAGAGGTTGTCGAAGTGAAGGTGGTGCCGGATCTGCTTCAGGTTATTGCCCTCCGCGCCCGGCTTGAGGACCTCGACGGGGTTCCTATCATTAACATCAACGACGTTCCTCTTCAGGGCCTCAATAGCGTCGTCAAACGCGTCATGGACGTGGGCATCGCCGCCGTCGCCTTGATCGGATTAGCCGGCCCATTCGCGGTAATCGCCGCCCTCATCAAGTCCACTTCTACCGGCTCGGTGTTCTATCGTCAGGAGCGCATGGGTCTCGACGGACGCTCGTTCAGTGTCTATAAATTTCGGTCAATGCTCGAAGACGCGGAGCGCGACACCGGGCCGGTCTGGACAAGAAAAGACGATCCCCGACGCACCTCGGTTGGCCGCGTGCTCCGACGGTTCAGCCTCGACGAGTTGCCACAGCTGTGGAACGTGCTCCGAGGAGACATGTCACTAGTGGGGCCCCGTCCAGAGCGTCCGTTCTTCGTCGAACAATTCAAGGAACGAGTCCCACAATACATGCTTCGCCACAAGGTGAAGTCCGGCATAACCGGCTGGGCACAGGTTAATGGCTGGCGTGGCGATACATCGATCGAAAAGCGGATCGAATACGATCTCTATTACATTGAGCACTGGTCCGTTGGCCTGGACTTCAAGATCCTCTGGTTAACCGTGCTTCGCCTCTTCTTCCACCGTCACGCTTACTGACGCCTGCCTCTCCGCCAGCACCCTGCTCTCTTACGCCATGAGCGCACGTATCGTCATCACCGGAGCCGCCGGCTTCATCGGCTCACACTTGGCCGAAACGCTCCTCAATCGAGGACACTCAGTGGTCGGCATCGACAACCTGCTGACCGGTGACATTGCCAATCTCGCCCATCTCGCGACCCGTGACTTCCATTTCATCGAGCACGACGTCACCAACTATATTTACCTGGATGGTCCTGTCGACTACGTGCTTCACTGGGCCAGCCCGGCGAGCCCGATCGACTACCTTGAACTGCCGATCCCTACCCTTAAGGTGGGCGCACTCGGCACCCACAAGGCGCTTGGGCTCGCTAAGGCCAAGGGCGCCACGTTCGTTCTCGCGTCGACCTCGGAGGTCTATGGCGACCCCTTGGAGCATCCGCAGAAAGAGAGCTACTGGGGCAACGTGAACCCAATCGGGCCCCGCGGCGTATATGACGAAGCCAAGCGCTTCGCGGAGGCCATGACAACCGCGTACCACCGCTACCACGGACTGAATACTAAAATCGTTCGTATTTTCAACACCTACGGACCACGTATGCGTGTCCGGGATGGCCGAGCTGTGCCGAACTTCATTGCCCAAGCGCTTCGCGGTGAAGAGCTGACGGTCTACGGCGATGGCAGCCAGACGCGAAGCTTCTGCTACATCAGCGACCTGGTAGCAGGCATCATTGGCCTGATGGAGTCAGATACTAACGACCCAACTAACATCGGGAACCCTAAAGAGATGACCATCTCGAAGATCGCAGAGGAAATTCTCCGCCTCACCGGCTCTTCCAGTCGAATCGTCCATCGTGAGCTCCCGGAAGACGACCCCAAAGTGCGCCAGCCGGACATTACCCGCGCCCAGACGGTACTCGGTTGGAATCCGGTGGTCCCGTTAAGCGACGGCCTCCTTCACACGATCGACTACTTCCGTACGAAGCTGTCCTCGGCTTGATGTGCCCCGTCACGCTGACGTTCCGGCTGAACGGTTCTCCGTCAGTCCGCTTCCCCCAGCGTGCGTGTCGCGTGAGCGATGTAGTGCAGCCCAGACACAAGCGTGATCATTAACGTCGCGTAGATCGCAGCGTCGAAGATCACCGACGTGTGGCCCCGCCAGTTAAGGAAAAGAGCGATCGTCGCGCTGAGAATATGCACGAGCGTTGCCGCCTTTCCGAGCAGCGTGGGCGTGAACGTCCGGCGTCCAACTGAGAAGTGCACGATGGCCGCCGTGGCCACAATGATGACGTCTCGACTGATCACCAACACGGTAAGCCAGACCGGAAACTGGTTTGGTAGATCGAGTTCAGGCAGGCTGAGCACAACAAAGGTTGACAGCACCAGCAGCTTGTCCGCCATCGGATCCAGCAGCGCCCCAAGGCTAGTCCGTTGCCCCCACCAACGAGCGAGCATGCCGTCGAGCCCATCGGTGATCCCCGCAATCACAAACACCACTAGTGCCCAGCCATTCATGCCGTACAGCACCAGAATAACCAGGGCCGGAATCAGCAGCATCCGCAGGAGCGTGAGCTGATTGGCGACGGTAAGAGCCGACATCTTTGAGGTTCAGTTTTGAGGTTCAGTCGAGCATAGCGGCCAGACGGCTCAATGCCTGGATCGCTTCTGCGCCGCTCACGATCCGTGCGGGCTGGAAGCTGTTCCTCGCCAATGGCTCGAGCACGCCTGCCGCCACCGCGCCTGCCGCTGCGGGGTAGCTCAAATGGTCGGGGGCCAAGTCCGAAAAACTAGCGCGGGGCGGAACGGTGTCACTGGCAGGCTCTGCGAGCGATAGAAGCCGCATGATGACGTCGGCTAGGACCGCACGGCTCACCGGCTCTGCCGGCAGGAAACGGTAGTTCGTATCCGCTTCCATGACCTGTGCCTGGACCACCGAGAGTACCCATCCGTAGGCCCAGTGATTGCGGGCATCGGTAATGATTGCCGTGGGACCGGTGCCGGCGGCCTCAAGCTCGGCTCCGAAGCGCTCACCAATCAAGGCCGCCAGTTCTCCACGGGACAACTGCACGGCGTCGACAATCGCCCGAAACTCAACTGGCAATAACTCGAGCCGTCGACGCTCTTCGACCATCGCGAGCCGACGGTCAACCTCGGGCCCAGGTTCGACCGCGTCGGCACGGAGCAGCGCGCTCTCGGCCTGATCCAGCGCCCCCTCTTCGAGCAGGATATCGGCCATTAGCAGCCAGGCGCCAACGGCTGTCGAGTCGAGACTCACTGCCAGTTCGAGCCGTGACAAAGCCGATGCCCGATCACCCGCCCGCCGCTCAATGTCCGCCAGTTCGATATACAGAAATCCGCTATCGGGAGACGCCGCAATTACCCGCTCGTACGCCGCGCGTGCCTCGGCGTCCTGACCGTTCTCCGCCGCCGCCCGAGCTTCACCCACCTGAGCCATAAGCGAACCGAAACGGAGTTCTGCCACTCTGGGGCGCAAGTCCGCCCACTCGGGATCGGCCGCCAGCACCGCCTCGAAACTCTGTATCGCTTCTTCGGTCCGGCCTACCGCGAGGAGGGCTTCTCCCCGGCCGAGCAACGCTGGAATGTAGGCTCCGCTTCGGGCGAGCGCGCGATCGAAGCTGGCCACGGCCTCATCCGCCGCGCCCGCAGCCAGCCTCACATACCCAAGCCCGGCGTCGGCTGGATGGAACTGCGGTGTAGCCGCCAGCACCGCCTGGAAGGCGGTGCTGGCGGCTACAAGCTCGCCTCCTTGCAACAGCGCCCAGGCACGCTCGTGCGCCCCCGCCTCCGGGGACTCCGCCAACTGCTCCGGCACGGTTGGGAACGGAAAGTCTGGGAAGTTCGGAGCCGTGACCACGGGCGCCCGAGCGGCACATCCGACAACGAACACCGCCGCCGTGCACACCACTGCGAGCAGGTGCCGCCAGACGGGGGGGCGGCCTCTGAGTACGACGCGATCTGACTGAAATGAAGCGAGGGCAAGGCCTGCAGCGTCCACTGACGCCCCGTTGCCAGATCCTCCGCCGCCCTCAAACACGCGTGGATTGTAGCACGTGCTCCCATGGCACCGAGCCCGCTCGCAGGAGCCTCGGGGCCTCTCTGCGCACGTCAACGATCGTCGACGGCGCGCCCTCAAGTGACCTCTGACCCTCGAGCACAAGCTGAACCGCCGGACCGAGTTCAGATCGCACCGTCTCTGCATCAGGCGCAGGTGCTGCGCCGCGGCGATTCGCGCTGGTCGCGGTCAAAGGGTGCCCGGCTTCCGCCGCGAGCATACGCGCCGCCATCCTCGCCGGCACGCGAACCGCCAGGCTGCCGTCGGAGGCATGAACGGCGTCTGGAAGCATCACTGTGGGCGCGAAGACCAGCGTCAGAGGCCCCGGCCACCAGGCCGCGGCGAGTTTTCGTCCCAGAGTCGAGAGAGGCCCCAGGCACCGTTCGACCTGATCCACACTTGCAGCGATCAACGGAAGGCCAGCGCCGACGCCGCGCTCCTTTATCGCGCAGAGGTTTGCGACGGCCTCGTCCCGTCGTGGGTCCACGCCCAAGGCATAAAGAGTGTCGGTCGGGTAGGCAACGAGCCCACCGGCGGACACCACCTCCGCCGCCCGTTTGATCTGATCCGTCTCCGGAGGAAGGCCTAGGAGAATCTTGGTCGTCACGAAGGCTACCGTACCCGGAGCGGGGTTAATGACCCGGCGTGGAGCGCCGGACCACTCGCACCATCGTAGACAAAGAGCTCGACCCTGTAGGCTCCGGCGCGCGCGCCGACAACGCTCACCGGGAGAGTGAACCGTCCGCCGCTGATCGTGGTCTGTACGGTGAGGGCGTCCGACATCGGATCGCCGTATCTACCGAGCCGCAAACTCAGAAATCGATAGCTCCCGGGCAACGTATCTTGGTCAAGGCTGCCGGTTAGCGTTATCGTCGACCCGGAGTCGAGCACACTCGGGAACGGCTGATCGAAGACGAGGCCGCGCCAGTCCCTTGTCCCGAAAGGAGCATCCGCCACATCTCCAACCGGCGTCTGCGGCGCGTCCGTTAGTGGAAGCACTGCAGTGGCAATTGTCATTGCACCACCTGTTGCCTCTGCGAACGACCCGAACCCGTCTACCGAGCGTGTCCCCCTGGCTGTGCCGGCCCGACGGGCGTAGAAGTTAAAGAAGTCCATCTCCCGCTGCGAGACTAGTTCGTCAGAGACCACGACAAAAGCCTGCCGCCAACTCTCAAAGACCGGTCCGTCGCGTGTTCCCAGCGAGGCCAATAGGTCGTTCACCCCGACGGTCTGCCAACTCCCGTTCACCGTGGTACCGACCGCCGGCACTGAGACATCGTCCCCAAACTGCGACTGTTCAGCGAACACGCGGACGTCCGGTACGGCATCGACCTCGAGTAGTCCCATTCGGTACTGCTGCAGCGGGTGGTAGCCCAACGGTCCATCGGCTCGGACAATCTGCGGTATGCCACCAATAAACTCGACGGCGCGGGTCCCCGGCAACACGGCGCCCAGCAACGTTGCTCCGCCGTCCACCAACGGGGTGTGTCGTTCAGGGTCACGCCCGGCCAGGGTCACACCGGCAATGCGGCCCAGCACCGATTCATCACCCCATTGATGACCAAGCTGGTGCAGGAGGGTTGCTTGGTGCCCCAAGAAGCCGGAGGGATAGATCTGAATGGACCGCAGTAGCTTGCTGCCGAAGTCGGCCCTGCGATCGAACTGGCCCATGCCGATGCCAGTGATGTCGTTCCAGACATTCACATGGAGACCATCTTCCTCTAAAAATGGCGACACCACCGGCACGAACGCTAGCGTTTCGTACGCATCAGCGAAGTGCTGGTAGAAGAAGGCCGCGGCGTGCTCAACGGCAAAGGTTTCCAAGCCCCTAGGCACTCGCGTGTCGCCGAATCCCGACACCACAAGGTTGACGACGTGGCTTGCATACTGCACCTCAGGGCCCAGCCTGCGTACTGGCGATTCAGGCAAATTCGAGGGTGCGACGCGGAGCCAGACGATCGAAACCTCGTCCTCCCGTCCGGGCACGACCAGTCGTCCCAAGGGCACTTGGGGAAAGTCATTCCCGTGCGGATAGACCATCAAGTCCAGTAGAATCTCGGACTCGTAACTGGTGCCAAACACGCTAACAACACGTCCGTCGATAGAGCGAGTCGTCTGACGTGCCCACCGCTCGGTGGTAAATCCACCGGAGAGCGTTGGAACGTTCCGACGGAACGTCACCGTGTCGATGTCTCCCAGGACCTCGACCGAGACTTCGATATTGTCTGTCTGGTTCGCGAACAGGATCGCTGGTTGCTGCCGGTAAGAGAGGGGTGTCCCAGCCGCAGGTGCGGTGGGCTGCGCGCCCGCCGAAGTCGAGCCGAACAAGACACACAAGGTGCACAGGCCGACGGCGACACGACTGTACGCAGCGTTACTCACAGTTCTCCCAACGAGCTCGGCAGCCTAATAGGTCCTACCGTCACTTTTATCGGTCATTCGGCTCCGGCGGACAGCGGAGAGAGCTGGCTGTTGGTTGTACGCCTCACACACGACGCCCTACTTCGTCCGAGGCACGCCAGGATCGCTAGAACTGAATCTTGACGTTGTCGCCTCCTTGGACATGGATGGTATCGATGAACTGCACCCTCTGCGGCTCAGACTGCATAACTAGTGAATTGGTGCGAACGCCATCGCCAAAGAACCGGACTCCCCTCATCAAGGTACCGTCGGTGACCCCGGTTGCAGCGAAGAGGATCCTGCGCCCACAGGCAAGGTCTGCGGAACGATAGATCCGCGACATGTCCACGATGCCCATTTCCCGACAACGCTCCTCCTTCTCCGGCGTATCCACCACCAGCCGCGCCTGAATCTCTCCATTGAGACACCGCATCGCCGCCGCCACGAGCACACCCTCAGGTGCGCCACCAGTGCCCATAACCGCGTGCACACCGCTACCCCGCACCGCCGCGGAGATGCCGGCTGAAAGGTCGCCATCACCGATCAAACGGATGCGAGCGCCTGCCTCGCGAATGTCAGCGATGAGCTTCTCGTGCCGCGGCCGGTCGAGGACGATCACCACCAGATCCTCCACCTTCCGCCCTAGGCACTTCGCAATACCAGCAAGGTTCGTCGACACCGGTGCATCAAGCGAGACCGCGTGCTTCGAACTGGGCCCAACAACGAGTTTCTCCATGTAGATATCGGGTGCGTGCAGGAGACCACCGCGCTCGGCTGCCGCCAACACCGCGATCGCGTTCCCGTCACCCGTCGCACATAAATTCGTGCCCTCGAGCGGATCGACCGCTATGTCTACCTCAGCGAACGGTCCGCCACGGGTAGACGCTTTCGCGTGCGCCATTCCTACCGGTTCACCGATGTAGAGCATCGGCGCCTCGTCCCGCTCTCCCTCGCCGATGACCACGCGACCATCGATCGGAA